>Ga0302321_100004579_pt1 | contig 11994 bp, 3 predicted proteins | sample Fen_T0_1_FD_202505 | JGI IMG/M metagenome (GOLD analysis project Ga0302321, IMG submission 202505) | Peat permafrost microbial communities from Stordalen Mire near Abisko, Sweden - Fen_T0_1 | ecosystem: Environmental > Terrestrial > Soil > Wetlands > Permafrost | place: Sweden: Abisko...
TCGGGACGCAGGAAACCCAGTTCCTTCCAGAGGTTCGGCACCTGTTCGGGATAAACACTCGGACCGCCAATCTCCGGATTCAGCAGGCCGCTCACCGCCAGCGCCTGGTCGCGGATCATCTCGGCATCCATCCGGAACCGCGGGCCCCGTGCCAGCAGCCGGTTGAAAAGATCTTGCTCGAGCTGCGCCTCAGAGACTGCGGCGCTCTGGCGATAGGTAGCCGACATCACCATGAGTTTGAGCAGGTACTTCATGTCCCAGGCGTGGGGAGGTTGAGGGTTGAGGTCTGAGAGTGGAGTCGAGCTGGGCGACATGAATTCGCAGGCAAGCCAGTCGAGCAGTTCGGGATGCGAGGGCAGCTCGCCCTGTTTGCCGAAGTCCTCGCTTGTCTTTACGATGCCGATTCCAAACACGCGCTCCCACAGCCGATTCACCGTCACGCGCGCCGTCAACGGATTTTCCAAGCTGACCAACCAACGCGCCAGCGCCAGGCGGTTCGTGGCCTCCGCGGCGGGGAGCGGCGGGAGGAAAGCTGGGGTGCCCGGAGTCACTTCCTTGCCCTTTTCCAAGAAGTTTCCGCGGACCTGAATAAAGGTCGGTCGGGGTTCTTCGCGTTCCTTCATCACCAGCGTGGTGAACTTCGTATTCGCCAGCTCACTTTCACGTTCGTTGAGTCGGAAGATTTCCCGTTCCAGATCGCGAATGATGGGTGACACGGTCCGGTAATGCGCTGCTATTTGGCGCTGTTGTTCGGGGGAACGTTGCCCTACCGGCACCGCGAGCAGGTCGGCGACTTCGGATGGCAGCGGCCAAAGCTTGGCCGGGTCCGACTCGCCCGTAACCGAAAGCCGGAGGCGACCCACAGTGTGGTTGTTGCCATGATACGAATCGAACCGGAAACCGAGTCTGGCGCCCGAATCAAAGTTTATCGGCGTTTTCAACTCGGCGATCAGAAAATGCCGCTGGCCAAACCTGGGGCCGATCGCCCAACCGGTTTTGGGATTGCGATCCACCGCGTGTTCAGCGCGATAGTACTGCTGTTCCCAATCGGCAGTCGCCTTGCCGAATAAGATCGAACCCGGACTGATCCCATCGCCGGACCTCGGCGCCGCTGTCAGGCCGAGTTCGTCCAAAATGAAATTGCCGGTTTGACCCCAGCGTCCGGGACCGTTCTTGGGCAAGCTGGGATCCGGGAGGACTTCCAGCAGGACGGCGGTGATGCTTTTCAAGCCCGTCTCGGCTTCGATCTGGTACGTGTCGTAAGTTGGGTTGACAGCGGTGGCGAGGAGGGAATGATCGGGCAGATTTGTGAAGGTGGCACCGCCGGTGGAAACGGCATTCGTCAGGTCCAACGTCACCCAAAGGTTTGACGAGCCCGCCATCTTTCGTTCCCACGCTGCCTGTTCGACGGCCAGCTGCTTTTCCGCCGCGACGAGTTCCTGGCGCACGGCGGCGAGGCGATCGTGAAGGTAATTCACCCTGGTCCCCAGCTGAGGAGCGGGCACGGCGACGGCTGGTTCGGGACTGTAGTTGCCTTTGTCGGCCGTGGAGTTGAACAAGGCAAACAGTCGGTAGTAATCTTCCTGGGTGATCGGATCGTACTTGTGAGTGTGGCATTCGGCGCACATCACGGTCAGGCCCAGCCAGGTGGTGCCGGTGGTGGCCACGCGGTCCTTCACCGCTTTGGTTCGGTACTCTTCTTCGTCGCCACCGCCCTCGTCGTTGAGCTTCGTGTTGCGGTGAAACCCGGTGGCAATTTTTTGTTCGAGCGTGGCGTTTGGCAACAAATCACCGGCGAGCTGTTCGATGGTGAATTGGTCAAACGGCATATTCTGATTAAAGGCGTTGATGACCCATTCCCGGTATGGCCACATGGATCGCGCCAGATCCACCTGATAACCGTTGGAATCGGCGTAGCGCGCCAGATCCAGCCACCCACGAGCGAAGTGTTCGCCGTAATGATTAGAGGCGAGCAGGCGATCCACGACCTTTTCATACGCGTCGCGGCTATGGTCGTTGAGGAAGGCGTTCACTTCCTCAATGGTCGGCGGCAGGCCGATCAGGTCCAGGCTCAACCGGCGGATCAACGTGGTCCGATCCGCCTCCGGCGATGGCGAGAGTTTTTCCTTTTCTAGCCGGGCGAGAATAAAGGCATCAATGTCGTTGCGCGGCCAGGGTTTATTTTGGACGACCGGCCATGCCGGACGCACGGGTTGGTTGAAAGCCCAATGCTTTTTCTCGTCCGGCCAAACGGCGCCCTGGTCAATCCAGGCCTTCACCAAACGAATCTGCTCGGCGGAGAGCCGCTCGCCTTTCGAAGGCATTTGCTCATCGGGATCGTTCGAGGTAATTCGCGCCACCAATGGACTCTCACTGCTCTGACCGACCACCCAAAAAGGTTTGCCTGATTTGCCGCCCCGGATGGCGTCCGGTTTCCGGTCCAGCCGTAGCTCGCTCTTCTGCTTGTCCGGCCCGTGGCATTCGTAGCAACGCTTGATGAAGATCGGTTGAATGTCCCGCGCAAAATCGACCCGCGGCGGCTCGGCGGCCAAGGCGCGTTGACCAATCTGCGCGCCCGCTAATCCGAGCAGCCCCGCGAGATAGATCGAGGGACTGGTTATGGTCAAAACGGCTTTCGTCATTTCGGAATTCAAACCAGAATTTGCTTTGTCGGGCAAAATAGACCAGTCGCCAATTCGCAGCAAACCAAAATGCCGCACGGGGACGAAACGGAGGACCCGCCCGGAGGGTGGCCCTGGCTGAAAAAGCTGCGTCACCCCGGAGGGGAGTTGAACGGACTATGGTCCTCCGATTCCCAACCTAATCGCGCGTTCACCATCAAATGCACCACCGAGTGAGCCTGCTCGTCCGCTCGGAAAATCAAACCGGACGCGGCAATGGCTCGTTAACGCGCCCGACACCGTTGCTTGATCTCTGCTCTCGTTCCCGGAGCGGAGGCGGTTAAAGTTGCTTTAGGCGATAGTAAACGTGTTCCGTGGCGCTGATGGGAGAATTGGCCGTATAAGTGGTTTGGAAAGATTCCGGCGCAATCACGAGATGCCCGTCGGTCGGATTTGAACCCGTCGTAACGTCGGTCCAAACTGGGACAGCCGAAAGATCCGGGCAGGATTGCAACACCCAGATGCAATCGGGATTGAACGGCCAAGACACAGCAACGTTGCCCCCAGCGGTGCCAATGGTCAACGTTACGGCCGGGGCCGACTGGGCGGTGTCGGACCAGTTATCGAAGGTGACGTCAGCGGTCGCAGCGGCGTCGGCCGCCGAGCCCAGCAGGCCCGCCACGCCGCTGGCATAATTGGTATCCGATGCGACGCAATCAATCAGCGGCGTCATCGTGTTCGGCAATTCAAAGACCAACGCCCTTAGCTCGCTCCCTTTGCCGCTAAACACGAACCGGTAGGCGTTCCCAGGAATCATTTTCATTCGGTCGGAGCCGGATAAAGTCAATCCGGTCGGCACTTCGCCGTCGACCCGCGAAATGTCCATATCACCGCTCCCCCCCACATCGTAGGTGAAGGTGTAGCCGGCAGTACTGCCAAGGCCGATGGAGCTCAGCCGAGCCATGAGGCCAATGTTTTGCCGGATGGTGTCGTCCCAGTTTACAATATCAGCCGCTATGCGAAAGTCCGTTTGGACATCCGCGGTGGTGCTGGCCACGCGTCCCTGGCCTAATTGCGGGTCGAAGGGTTGAGGCGGCGCCTCGAGCCGATAAGTATTGCCACCCGGAAAAGTCCAAGTGTTTTGGCCAAAGCCAACCACGGTGCTGATGGGATCATAGTGTTGCCAAGCCACCGTCGGAGCGGTGTCATTGCCGTCGTTGAAGTTATCTTTGACCACCAGGTCAGCGACATTCATCGGACAGCGCGCCGACGCGTAATAATTATCAAACGTCACATCCACGCCCCCGGCATATTGGCTGGCCGCACTGGTGATTGGATTGGCGAATAAATTGAATGCGAGCAGGCCCCCGTTACCCTCGGAGTATTGCTCGCCCGCCGGTTGGGTTGCCGTATCCGCGGTAACCACCGCCAGGAGCGTAACCGCCGGCAAGGCATAGACCCGACCTTCCATGTGCGTCCCGTGCCCCATGAACACCAAACGATAGGAACTCCCGGGATCCAAAGTTATGGGAAACTGGGCGTTCGCTCCGGGGCCAGAGCCCGGTACACCATTGATACTGCCGCCATCATGCAGGCGGGCGATGGCAACATAACTCGGCCCCAGCGGCTGGCCGGGGAAGACGCCGAGTGGAACATAACCAAATGTGTAGCCCTGGGTGGTGGGCAACCCCGGCTCCGTCGAGATATTACTTACGCGCGCGAGCAGCGCAAAGACCGGAAAACCGGCGGCGACATTCCACGACACCACATCCACGGATTCATAAAAATCGGTGTAAACGACGTTCGTCACAATGCTGGAAACTTGGCCGGGAATCCCCGGAATGCCGGAGGGAATGGCCGCGAGGTTATAGGTATTGCTGCCCGGAAAGGACCAGATGCATTGGGGTGGCGCCCCGAAGTTAATGGCCAACGCATCTTGTTCCAGCCACTCAATTGAGGGCGCCGTGTCGTTGCCGTCGTTAAAATTATCGTATTGGGCGAGGGCACGCGATTGGCCAGTGAGCAAGGCTAGCGCTAACCCCAAGGCGGCCAGGCGGCCGAGGTTCGAAGCAGATTGCTTTCGGCCGGGCAGGCACGGAACTGGGTAGGAGGTGTTTCGGGTAGGCATAAGGTTATGAGGTTCGCTGCGGTTGTTGCACTGGCATTCAGTTGGATTGGGCGAATCCTTACTCCACATCTGAGAAAGGGTCAAGGGCAGGATATTTATTACTATTGCCCCGCAACGCGAGGCAGTGCTCGGCGCGCACCGCGAGTTCCACATTGATCCGTTAGTATTTGTTGCGGCACGGGGTTGTTAACCCGAGGCTGCCATGGAATGCCCACCGGCGGAACCGGAACCATCAGGCGGCGCAACCCGACCCACCGCCGAAACCCGTTCACGAACTAATCGCTCGACAAAAAAACGGCTGACCCCGAAGGGCCAGCCGTTCCATAAAGCAAGGTCAGATCATTGATACGTGATCACCACATTGCTACCCACGATCGCGATACTCTTGATCAGGAGGGCACTGGAGGCGCTCATTCGGTAGAACTGCTTCGAACCGGAAACCGGCACGGTCACGGTCTTAGTCGCCGGGTTGATCACAACTCCGGTGGCGACGGTGAACGGTCCGCCAACCGAGGGCGAAGCCAGCAGCAAGGTCGGAACGCCCGGGAGGTAAACTTTGACCACGCCGGTTGGGTCGGTTGGATCGTTGACCACCAAGGTGGAATTATCCGTCAGATTCACCGAGCGGAGGCTGAAGTTGGCCCCGCCACCGTTCTCTTCCCAGAGGTTGCGAATGGCATAGAGACCCGGAGCTTCGACCACGAAGTCAAATGTACCCCCAAAAGTAGAGCCGTCCTGTTCGCCCATGACGACGGCATTCAACGCCGTCGGGGTTGCACCCGAACGCAACTGGAAACCGTCATCGCTGCTGGCACTGAACCGATGCGGCCCCGCCGTCAGCTCCATGTAACCCAAGTCTTCCGTGGCGATGTTGTTGAGCGGGAACGGTGAGCCGGGCACCCCCGTCAAACCAGGAACGTCTTGGGGGGTAGCGGTATCATTATTCCAATCTAAAGTCAGGTTCGGGATATCGGCTTCATAGTTGATATCAACCGGGATGACCGGCGGAACGGCCAACTGATCCTCGGCCCGCGCCAGTGAGTTACCCAAGTTAACGCCGCCGTTGTCCGATTGCGCGGTCCGGTGGTGAAACCCACGCGCGGACAAGGCGCCGAGCGGGAGGCTGTTGGTCGCCCGGAGGAATGGGTAACTGTAAGTCCAGCTATAAACAAGATTGCTGCCGGCACTGTCCTTAAAGGTCAGCGTGTGAGTGTACGTCGGAGCCGCCGCCAAGGCGGCAAAGGACCAGTAAACCTGCGCCCCGCCAGTGGTATTGGTGATTGTGATTGCCGCCGGCGCCCCATTGATCGTCATGGCAATGGTGCTGGTATTCACGGTCGTGTCCCGGTTGGCGATCTCCGCATATGTCAACTCGGACTTGGGAGATATCCGGGAGACGGCCCCCGCCTGCGGTGACGTCATGGAGACCACGGGTCGTAGCGTGCCGGGATCCGCCACCGGAACAAACACCATATAATTGTGGAATATGTCCGCGTTGTTCCGATCATTGACATAAACATCACGCACGCGAAGCGTCTGCACCCCGCCGGTCAGACGGACAACCAACTGATTGCCCGCGGCATCGGTCAGCGGCACATCGCGATGCACATCATACCCGGTGTCCCCGGCGCCATCGCCCACCTGCTGAAAAGTCCCCAACACATACGCGGTCTGATCGTTGGTATGCGCATCGCTGGTGACTTTTTCCAGAGTGATTTGCGACAGCGGAAGCGCAAAGGTGGATTGGCGGGAATAAACGTTGAACGTTCCCGCCGGATAAGTGCGGGTGTAATTACGCCAATCGCCGTTTTCGTTGTCATAGACTTGGAGCTCAGGCGCACCGGCGGAGACATAGACCGCTCGCGAAGGATCTCCGGTAGGATAGGTGCGCGGGGAATCCAAATCGCGGTAATGGGCCGGATCATCACTGTTGCCACTCGTACGACTGTCATGGTAGTCAATTTCAGGCGTCCCTTGCTTGTTTAGATAAGCCCACAAGCCGCCATCTATGAACAGGCCGCCATCCACGCCAATGCTGTCGCTGAAATTAAAGTCCTCCGCTTCCACCTGAAGGTTGCTGGTGAGGAAAGTGTCGAACTCGTAATGAACCTTGCTGGTGGCGCCCAAGTTGTCCGACGCCTCGATGCTACCCACGTAAAACGTGTTCGGAGCGAGGTTGGTGAGGGTAAAATGCCGGCTGAGGCTGGACACACTGCTCGGGGTGATCGTCACGCCCGGCGAGCCGTTCGTGTAGACCACGCCATTGAGCGTCAAGCGAATGTTACCGAGGGGCGCGCTCGCATCATCATTGACGTTGAAAGCCACTCCGCTCGCGGCGGCAACGAAGGTCTGACCGTCCGCCGGCGCGGCGCCGGAGATGATCGGCGGCGAATTTCCTCCAACTACGCTGTTTACCTCTGCGTTGTCCCAAATGACCGCGACGTTCCCGGGCGGGTTATTACGATACTGGGACAGAGCAAAATAGCCATCGAAGTTGAGGTAGGCGCTCGAACTGTCCACTTTCATGATTTGATAAAAAATGCGCGCCGGGTCGTTGACATCCTTGGTCAGATCTTCCAGCCGGCTTTCGACGCGGACACTGGTACCTTCACCGGTGAAAGTTTGAATCAATCGGCAATTGCTCTGCGGCGGAACACCGGCAGCGGGCGTGTAACCGATCTCCCACCAGCTTCCGTAATTCTTGCCGACGTAAAACTGGGCCGCCGTAAAGGCAATATGATATTCGGTCAGCGCGGCAAAGTCGGCCGCGCCGTGCGGAATGTAGCCTAAAATCGAAAAATCCTGCGGACTCGCCGAAGGCACATCGACGATGTCGATCCGAAATTCCAAACGCGCACCATCCGTGATCTTGAAAGTCCGATCCGATTTAAAAGTGCCGCTGGTTGGCCCCGACGATTGGTCAACGGTTACGAGGTGGCCGGCGCCATCATTATAATTGGTGGCGGTGCCCGGGATGTAGTCCGTCCAGCTGGTACCCGGATAAGGACCGGAGAAATCATCCAACAAGGTCCGCACCGTATCGAAATATTGCAGATCATCGAAGCTTACCGCGGCCGCCGCGCCGGAGGCATCGTTGAACGCGCCCAGGAGGGAGTTACCGCCAACGCCGATCAACGGGGTGGCAGAATTGGTCGAGGTGTGTTCAAATAAAACGTTGTACCGACCGTCGGTTTTGTTGTACACGCTGGCTTTCACGATCATGTTGGCGCCTTCGGGCGTCATGCGCATCGCCAGATATAAATTGGAAGACTGCAGGCTCGTGGTCAGGTTGGTGGCGAAAATGGGGCCTGCATTGGCCCAGATTTGAACCGTGCTCGCCCCGACCCCGATGAAGTAACCGCCACCAGCAGTACCAGGGCTGGCGCCCGTTGGCGCCCAACCCAATATCGCCAGCCCGTTGGTGGTCACCCCGTTCGTGAGGATGCTGTTTACCAGGACTTTGAATTCCAGCGTGTGCGTCGCCAGGTTGGTAAACGTCCGGTCGGTTTTCTTGATGAAGGTATAAAGCCCGGCCACAGAAGCTGGGGCGATCGAGAGTTGCCCCCCGGATTGGGCCGCACTGCCGCCGAGAACCGGGCTGGTCCAACCGGATAGGGTCGCGGCGTTAAAATCGTCCAGGATAAATGCGGAGGCACTGAAGCTGGTCCCAAGCAGAAACGCCATTAAAACGGCAGCCAGGCTTGAACAAGCGGACGTCTGGCCAGGCGAACGGTGGTTACGGGTGGGTTTGGTTTGAGGCTTCATAATGATCTTACGACTTTCTGCATTTGCTGATTTTGTTCCACTGGTTTTTTACCGGGATTCGACCAATAACTAAACGACAGCTGAGAAACGGTCAAGGGGGTTTTTGATTTTTCCGCGATTTTGCTGACAGTTACCGATGGCAATGGTGGTTTTTACCTTGCAGGCCATACCGGTCCTAGCCGAGGACGGCCGCATTACTCCAGGCGTACGGAGTCGCCCATCGCACGGAGCCGTGACAAGGCTTTGACACCCAGACCGTCGGCCGCCAGAATCGAACGGTCCTCCGGGTGTTCTGGGAAAGCTGGGCGGAATCAATCGTACGATATGAAGAAAAGACTGTGGCTGCGCATCATTCGTTGGGGGGTGGTTTTGCTGCTCGGGGCGGCAATCGGGCTGGTCGCCCGTGGAATTTATGCGTTTCGCGACCGGACGCCGGGCTACGCACTCGACTTAAAGATTGACGCAGCGAAGTCGCGGGTGCAACCACACCCGCTGCGGGTCGGCTTCGCGCGGGTGAAAATCAATCCGGACCTTTCCGACCCCAAACATTCCGTCTGGGTGGCGGGCTTCAGTCATCATCGCGCCGCCACAGCCATTCACGATGACCTTTGGGCCATCGCGTGTGTGGTGGACGATGGTTACACGCGATTCGGGGTGGTGGCGCTGGATGCCATTGGCTTTTTCCACGATGACGCATTGGCGGTGCGACGGGGCTGCGCCTCGGACTGGAAACTGGATTATACCACGGTCTGTTCGACCCATAATCATTCCACTCCCGACCTGATGGGATTGTGGGGGGCGGATGTCTTGCACACAGGCGTGGACCCGAATTACCGCAAACAAGTCATTGCGGCCGCAATCCAAGCGCTGGGCGGGGCCGTCGCGGCGTTGCAGCCGGCTCGCGTGGCGTTTCACGAAATCGCCACGCCCTCGGATGGGCTCGTGGCGGACACGCGCAAACCAATCGTTTTCGACCCGGACCTACGCCTGCTTCACTTCACGAGTGCGACGAATGGCGCCACGTTGGGGAGCATCGTGGGCTGGGCCAACCATCCGGAGACGCCTTGGGGTCAGAACACGGAAATCACCGCCGATTTCTGCGGTTACCTGCGCGAGACCTTGGAGCACGGCTTCACCCAGGAAGGGCGAGTCCTAGCGACAGGCGTAGGTGGGATTCACCTTTATGTGAACGGCGCCGTTGGTGGGCTCATGACCACGCACCCCACAGTGACGGTGCGTGATCCCTACTTGCAGAGGGAATTCAAGGAGCCTTCGCACGAAAAAGCCCGGGCCGTCGGCCACCAACTTGCCGCGCGGATTCTGCCCTTGCTGTCGGCCACCAACGCAGTCCCGACTGATATCGCGCCCATTGGTATTCGGGCGCGGACGATGGAGATCCCGATTGCTAACAAACTGTTCCTCGCGGCAGCGTATCTCGGTTTGATTGACCGCGGCCACGTCCACTGGCGAAAGATGCGGACGGAGGTCGCGCTCGTGACGCTGGGCGAGGCCAGCATTGCCTGTGTGCCGGGTGAGATTTATCCCGAGATTATCAACGGCGGGATTGAACGCGCGCCGGGCGGTGACTATGACATTGAGCCGGTGGAAGTGCCGGCGCTGCGCGAACTCATGCCCGGTCGCCTCAAGTTTGTCTTCGGCCTGGCCAACGACGAACTGGGTTACATCATTCCCAAGAGCGAATGGGACGAAAAGCCACCGTACCTCTATGGCTCTCAAGGCGTTTACGGTGAGGTCAACTCCTGCGGGCCGGACACGGCCCAGCTGTTACATACCGCCCTGGCCGAACTCTGCCGGGAAACGAAAACCGCTGGGTCTGGCAACTGAAGCTTCATGAATCCTGGTAGGAGACGAGGCAACGAGGCTCAAATCCTCCCGGTTTTCCAAACCGCCGCGCGAAAGTTAGAGCCTGCTCACGTCGGCGGCTACATTTCGAACCGGTTTCAAAAACTGTTGTTCAAATTGCCGGGGACCCAACCGCTGGCGCGGACGAATTTCCGCAGTTCGTCGCGCTCGTCGCCCTCAATTCCGCCATTTCCGTTCTTGTCGAAACGTTCAATGAGCTTTTTCACCATGCCTCCGTGCTTCGGACGTTGCAGCGCCTGGTCAATCACCATGTCCGTGGAATGATTCCGCAAGGCGTCACGCAACACTTCCACGTCCGCTTCCCGGACCGGTACCACATGCATGGTGACGCTGCCCATCTCGTCGGTCGAGGCCGGTCCCCATTTCACGCGCACGGGCGGCGAAACCGGATTGCGTGGGTTGGTGGCGGAGTTATCGTAGGTGATTTCAGTTTCGAGTCGCGTGCCTTTGGGAAGGCGAACGCGGTCCTTGAAACTATATTGCTCCTGCCAAGCGAAATCCCAATCCGGAATGCGCAAGATGATCAGTTCGCTCCTATCCGGCCGCTCCGCCTTCATCGTCATGGATTTTGCGATATAATGCGCATGCGGACTGACCGAAAACGCGTCCACCTCCACGGGCAGGGTGAACGAATCCTTGACCACGTAATTCGACACGCCGGCCGGGATGTCGATGCCGCTGATCTCGCCAAACGCCGGCGGCAACTGGATGCCGACAAACGATCGCTCCGGTGGTTTGTCGGCAAAGAAAATACCGATGGTGGAAAGCTCCTCCTCGGCCTTGCCGGTGGGATGAAAATGGGTTTGCACCACGAGATCCGCGCCCTTGGGATAATGGTAGGCCAGGTCCTCGGGCAGGACTCGAACGTTGGAACCGATCGCCCACCCGCCCACCGCAGTGAAGGTGCGACCGACACCGCCCTTTTCCTCAAAGCCCGGCTCGCCATCGGCGGCGTCCAGTTCCCGCGCCGCGCCGGTGGGGTCGAGAAAGAATAGGGCATGGTGCACAATGCTGCGCGCACCGGGACGAAATTCAATCGCGCGTACCCATTTGTCCTCCGAGAGGTTTAAGGGAAAGACAAAGTTTCGGTAAATGTCCGGGCCCTCGGCATAGAGCTTGAAGGGTTGCTTCATCTTCACGATCAAGTCGGGTTTCCCCAACTGCCAGCCTTCCGCAAACGCCGGCAGCTTGGGCAGCGCCGCCGCCGCCCCTTCAGGCATCCCCCCTTCGTACCATTGACGCAAGGTCGCCTGCTGTCGGTCGCTCAAGACGCGCGGATTCAAAAACGCCACGTGCCCGGCTTCCGCATGCCACGGGGGCATGAATTTCGTTCCGGTGACTTCCGCGATTTGCCGGGCATGTTTGCGAACCTGCTCAAACGTCATCAAGGGAAACGGCGCGGCCTCGCCCGGTCGATGGCAGGAAACGCAGTTCTGGAAAACGATAGGCGCCACATCCTCGGTAAACGTGGGTGGTCGCGCCCGCGCGGGCTCCACGGACCGGGCGTCGCCGGCCGCGGCCACAAACTCGTACCGACTGGCAACCAGGCCAAGGACGGCGGCGACCACGAGACCAAGCCGCGGCTGGCCCCGGCTC
>Ga0302321_100004580_pt1 | contig 11994 bp, 9 predicted proteins | sample Fen_T0_1_FD_202505 | JGI IMG/M metagenome (GOLD analysis project Ga0302321, IMG submission 202505) | Peat permafrost microbial communities from Stordalen Mire near Abisko, Sweden - Fen_T0_1 | ecosystem: Environmental > Terrestrial > Soil > Wetlands > Permafrost | place: Sweden: Abisko...
CCACGGCTTCTCGGACCACTGCCGAGGTTTCACCCACCGCCCAGGCCCCCACCGTCAGGGCGTAGACCCGGAGGAACAGCGGTCCCCATCGGTCCGGGGGGACCGAAGGATTCCGGGCCGACCACCGGTCCGCCAGCACCGTCAGGTTGGCGGCCAAAGCCTGCTTGAAGGCGATGATGGCAGGCGGAGTGCATCCCTGCTCCAGCACCGGACCCACCAAACCCAGCAGTGGCAGAAACAGCGGGTCGGTCCTCAGGGTTTCGAGAAGACCCAGGGCCACAAGCCGGGGAGGGGCCCCCGGGTCCAGGCCGGCCATCCGGAGGAACCAGGCGTCGAACCGAAGGCGAGCCGCATGGAGGACGAGGTCCTGTTTGGAGGCGAAGGCCAGGAACACCGAGCCTTTGGCCACCCCGGCCTGACGGGCCACGGCTTCCATGGTCAACCCGTTGTAGCCGGCGGCCGGGAACAACGCCAAGGCCTGTTCTGCCAGGAAATCCTGGCGCGTACGCCTCTGGTCGTCGGTGAGGGACTTCATCAGGACTTCGCCATCATGGCCTTCGCAATTTTGGCGTTGAGGTTCCGGGGCGACAGACGGATGGAAAAGGCCATCAAGGCGTTCTGAAACCCCGTCACCTTGATCCGCCGGCCGGCGAACAGGGCCCTCAGCCCCTGCCGGGCCACCTCTTGGGCGCCCATGGCCGACCGGAACAAATTCGAAGAGCCCATGGCGGCTCTGTCGGCAAACGCGGTGAGGGTGGGCCCCGGACAAAGGGCGGTGACCGTGACCCCGGTGCCCGCCAATTCCTCGGCGACGGCTTCGCTGAAACTCAGAACGAAGGCCTTGGTGGCTCCGTAGACCGCCATGGTGGGAACGGGGCTGAACGAGGCGGTGCTGGCCACGTTGAGGATGCGTCCCGACCCCCGGGCGACCATGCCCGGGACGAACGCCCTGGTGAGCAGAGTGAGGGCGGTGACGTTTAGTCCGATCATCGCCGCCAGAACTCCGGCGTCGGCGGTAACCACGGGATCAGAGTCGCCGAAACCGGCGTTGTTCACCAGCACAGCGATGTCCCGATGGCCCACCCAACCGACCAGGGCGGAAACTCCCGACGGCGCTCCCAGGTCCAGCGGGAGGACTTCGGTTGACGCACCGGCCTGCCGGACCCGGGCGGCCACGGCTTCCAAGCGGACGGCATCCCTGGCGGTCAACAGCAGGTCGTGGCCTCGTTCGGCCAAAAGGACCGCCAGTTCGGCACCGATGCCGGACGAAGCGCCGGTGACCAACCCTAAGGGACGGGAATTCATAGTAGGCTCCTTTAATCATGACCAGTAGTCAGGATGGTGACAACATACTGACTACTGGTCATGGTGACAAGGCCAGTCGGTTTGAAAATCTTCGAAATTCTTGTTGACTCTGACGTAACGTGAAGGTTTACCTTCGTCCCATGCACACGGTCAAACAAGTATCGGATCTGGCGGGGGTCACCCCCAGGACCCTGCACCACTACGATTCCATCGGCCTCCTCAAGCCGTCCCTGGTCGGGGCGAACGGCTACCGCTACTACGGCGAGGAGGCCCTGCTGCGGCTGCAGCAGATCCTGTTCTACCGGGAGTTGGGCCTGGACCTGGACCGCATCAGGCGCCTGATGGGGAAAAAGGATTTTTCGGTGGTGAAGGCCCTCGAGTCGCACAGAAAGGCTCTGGTGAAGCGCATCGAGCGCCTCCAGCAGCTGGTCGAGACCGTGGACAAAACCATGGCCCATCATCAAGGAGGCACGAAGATGAGCACCGAAGCATTGTTCGAAGGGCTGACCGCCCAGGAAAAAGAATACGCCGAGGAGGCCCTGGACCGCTGGGACCCCGAGGTGGTGAAGGAGTCGCACCGCCGGTACGCCCGGCTCTCGGCCCAGGAAAAACAGGCGATGAAGGACGCCGGAGAGGCCCTCCACCGCGAGTGGGCCGCCCTGATAGGCACCGACCCCGGGTCCGCCGCCGCCCGGACCATGGTGGAACGCTGGCGGAAGGGCGTCGAGTTTTTCTGGACCCCCGACGCCGAAGGTCTGGTAGGGCTGGCCCGGATGTACAACGACGACCCCCGGTTCAAATCCCACTACGACAAAGCGGACCCCCGGCTGGCGGCGTTCGTTCTGGAATGCGTGGAAGCCTACACCGGGCTGAGTTCCCGCTAACCACCGATTTTTGGCCTCGTCGGTAGCCCTGGGGAACCGGCGGGGCGCTTTTTCCTATGGTTCCTCGAAATCCAAAGCAGTTTCGCCTCCGTCCCCGTCAGGGGGTATAATGGAGGGATGAAAGTGGGGTTGCCGGCCGTCAAGCGAGAGCGTCATTTCACCTACAAGGACTACCAGAGTTGGCCCGACGACGAGCGTTGGGAGCTGATCGACGGGGTGGCCTACCTGATGGCCGCCCCCAACCGACCCCACCAGGAGGTGGTGGGTGAGATCTTCAGCCAGCTGAAAGCTTTCTTGAAAGGAAAACCCTGCCGGGTCTACGTTTCGCCTTTTGATGTGCTGTTGCCGGCATTCGAGGGGCAGGACGAGGACGAGGTCGATACCGTGGTGCAGCCCGATGTGGCGGTGTTTTGCGACTCCGAAAAGCTGACCTACAAAGGCACCACCGGAGCCCCCGACTTGGCGGTGGAAGTCCTGTCCCCCTGGACCATGAAAAAAGACCTGAGCGAGAAGTTCCGGGCTTTCGAGCGTTCAGGGGTCAGGGAATACTGGGTGGTGGATCCGGCCCACCGTACCCTCATGGCCTACGTCCGGGTGGGGGACCGTTTCGGAGACGGCACCCTTTCCCAGGACGCCGCCACGGTTCCCAGTACCGTATTGGCGGGGTTTGCGTTGCCCTTGGCGGAGGCGTTTTCGGGGGTTGACCTGGCTTCGTCTTGACAGCCTTCGGCATTTGAGGCCCGCTTCTGGTATGGCCCTGGATTTTTCCACCCTCGAGACACTCCAGAAGAACCATCCTGCTTGGCGGCTGCTGATGGCCGAGCACGCCCCCCTGGTCGCATCCTTCCTCCATCGGATTTTCGTCGTGCCCAATGTCCGGGGCCGGGACCGGTCGGGATTGGTTTCTCTCCTGGAGGACACCCTGTTCGAGTTGAGGAGGGAGAGGGGGGCCGAAGCCTACCCCCGGGACGCTTCCGAGTATCTGGAGGTGTGGGCCCAGGAATCCCAAGGCTGGCTTCGGAAGTACTACCCGCCAGGGAGCGACGAACCCCACTATGATCTGACCCCCGCCACCGAGAAAGCGTTGACTTGGCTCGAGAGCCTGACCCAGAGGGCCTTCGTCGGCACCGAATCGCGGCTACTGACGGTGTTCGAACTGCTCCGCCAGCTCGTCCATGGGAGCGGCGCCGACCCGGCCGCCCGGCTCAGGGATCTGGAACGCCGCCGTGAAGCCCTGGATCGAGAAATCGAAGCCGCCCGGATGGGCCAGGCACCGGTCTTCGACGATGCGGCCCTGAGGGATCGGTTCCAACAGGCGGCCGCGACGGCTCGGGACCTGTTGGGGGACTTCCGGGAGGTGGAACAGAACTTCCGGCAGCTCGACCGCCAAACCCGGGAGAACATTGCGCTGTGGTCCGGTGCCAAAGGAGAGTTGCTGGGCAAGATCTTTGGGGAAAGGGACGCCATCGCCGACTCGGACCAGGGCAGGAGTTTTCAAGCTTTTTGGGACTTTTTGATGGACCCGGGTCGGCAGGAAGAATTGGGCCAACTGTGGCAGACCGTCTTTTCGTTGCCGGCGGTCCGGTCTCTGGAACCCGACCCTCGGTTGAGGCGCATCCATTTCGACTGGTTGGAGGCGGGGGAACACACCCAGAGAACCGTGGCTCTGTTGTCGGGCCAGCTCCGCCGGTTCCTGGATGACCAGGCTTGGTTGGAAAGCCGGAGGATCATGCAATTGCTCCACGGTATAGAAGCCTCCGCTCTGGCGGTCAGGGACAATCAGCCTACAGGCCCCTTTTTTGAGATCGATGCCTTGGTACCCGACATGGAGCTGCCTCTGGAGCGACCGTTGTATTCTCCTCCCCTCAAGACCGACCATAGGATCTCGGTGACCCCGGGGGACGGGGCGGAAGTGGACGCCAAGGTGCTGTACGACCAGACGGCCGTCGATCGTATGCGTCTCGAGGATCACCTTAACCACATCCTAAGGGCCCAGGACCAGACGACGCTGGCCCGGGTCGTCCACGAGCGTCCGTTGGAACACGGACTGGCCGAACTGGTCGTCTGGATGGCCATAGCCACAGCCAGGCCCGGAACGGTGTTTGACGAAACAGTGTCCGAATCCGTCGAGTGGACCGATACTGAGGGGCGAACCCGCCAGGCGACCCTGGACAGGGTCATTTTGACCAGAGATGGGGGTTCCGGTGGGAACTGAAGACCGCAACGACTTGGCCCGGGTGCTCATTTCTCTGTACCGGGGCGTGGTCTACCGCGATGCCGACGAGTTGCAGTGGTCCCGGCTACTGGCGTTGCAGGCACACGTTTCGACGCACTTTGCGGCCGTGGGGCTGGACTTGCGTATCGACGAAGCCGAAGGCTACGCCTTTCTCAAGACAAGAGAGTCGCCCGAGGGGGAGGAGTTGCCCCGGTTGGTGGTGAGGCGACAGCTGGCCTACTCCGTGAGCCTCCTTTTGGCCTTGTTGCGGAAGAAAATGGTCGAGACCGACGCGAACGGGGGCGATTCAAGGCTCATCCTCACCCGGGACCAGGCTGTGGACCTCGTACGGGTCTTTTTGCCCGCCGGTACCAACGAGGCCCGGGTCACCGATCAAGTCACCGCAGCCTTGGGCAAGGTCGAGGACCTGGGGTTTGTCCGGCGTTTGGCCGGTCAGGATGACACCTACGAAGTGCGCCGCATCCTCAAGGCCTTCGTCGATGCCCAGTGGCTGTCGGAATTCGACCAGCGGCTCGAGGCCTACCGGGCCGAAGGAACCAACCCGTGAGTGACGCCTTGGAGTTTTTTGACCAGGATGAAAAGGCCGGTTTCCGACTCCACCGCGCCGAAGTCTTCAACTGGGGCACCTTTCACGACAAGGTATGGACTCTCCTGCCCGGCGGCGAGAACACCTTGCTCACCGGCGACATCGGCTCGGGGAAGTCCACGCTGGTCGATGCCGTGACAACCCTGCTAGTACCGGCCCAAAGGATCACCTACAACAAGGCGGCCGGGGCCGAGAACCGGGAACGGAACCTACGGTCGTACATCCTCGGCTACTACAAATCGGAGCGCGGGGAGCCCGGGCTCTCGGCCCGGGCAGTTTCCCTCAGAGACCCGAAATCGTATTCGGTCATCCTGGCCCACTTCCGCAACGAAGGGTACGACACCGACGTGACCTTGGCCCAGGTGTTCTGGTTTCGGGACGCCCAGCAGCCCCCCGCCCGCTTCTATATGGTTGCTGACCGGGCGCTGTCCATCGTCGGTGACTTCTCCGGCTTCGGGGCCGATCTGGCCGACCTTCGAAAACGGTTGAGGACTCTGCCCGGGGTGGAACTGTTCGAGGCTTTTCCGGCGTACGGCGACGCCTTTCGCCGACGTTTCGGCATCGAGAACCCCCAGGCGCTGGAGTTGTTCAATCAAACGGTGTCGATGAAGTCTGTGGGCAATCTGACCGATTTCGTCCGGGAGCACATGTTGGAACCCGCCGACGGAGCCGACCGGGTGGGCAAACTCATTGGCCACTTCGACGATCTCAGCCGCGCCCACGAGGCCATCCTCAAGGCCAAGGATCAGATCGCCCGGTTGCAACCGTTGGTGGAAGACGGAAGCCGGCATACCGAGATCCAGGCCCAAGTCCTCCTCCTCAAGACCGACCGGGAAGCCCTCAGGTCGTGGTTCGCCGGCATCAAGGCTGAGCTGCTGGAGAAGCGGCTGTCCGGATTGATCCACGACGCTCAAAGATTGGCCCAGAAACGGTCGGGCCTCGAGGAAATTCGCGGGCAACACCGTACTGCCAGGGACGAGGTGCGCCGGGCTCTTTCGGAGAATGGTGGCGACCGATTGGAGCGGTTGGAGGCCGAAATCGCCGACGCCCACCGAGAGCGTCAGCGGCGCCGGGAGCGCTCCGACCGCTACGACCACCTTGCCGGCTTGGTGGGGCTGGATCCTGTGAAGGACTCCGACGCGTTTGCCCGAAATCGATCGTCCTTGGGTGGCCGGCTGGGCCAGTGGAAGGACGAGGAGGCGGAGCTCCAAAACAAGCGGTCCGAGGACGAAGGGACCTTCCGCGATTTGAGGAAGGACCACGCGGTGGTGGCCGCTGAGCTCGATTCCCTCAGGCGGCGCCCGACGAACATCCCCAGGGAACAGGTGGTGTTCCGGGAGCGGTTGTGCTCGGATTTGGCACTCGATCCCGAAGAACTGCCGTTTGTTGGCGAGTTGGTGGCCGTTCGACCCGAGGCCTCCGGGTGGGAACCCGCAGCCGAAAGGGTGCTCCGGAATTTTGCCCTCTCTCTCCTGGTCCCTGACGAGGCCTATGGGGCCGTCACCGGGTGGGTCGATTCCACCCATCTGGGCGGGCGATTGGTCTACTACCGGGTCAGGCCAGGGAACGAGGGGCGGGGATCTCTCCAGCCCGACTCCCTGGTGGCCAAGCTCGCCGTCAGGGCCGATTCCCGGTTTCGGGCCTGGGTCGAGGCCCAGCTGGCCCAGCGGTTCGACTACGTTTGTTGCGAAACTCTGGACCGGTTCCGCCGGGAGAGGCAGGCGCTGACCCTTTCGGGTCAGACCAAGGGCGGCGGCGAGCGCCACGAAAAGGACGATCGACACCCCCTGGGCGACCGGTCACGGTTCGTCCTCGGTTGGTCCAACGGGGCTAAAATCCGAGTACTCGAGACCCGGGAAAAAGCGCTGGCCGCGGCCATCGGCGACCAAGGCTCCCGCCTGGCCGAAATCCAGATCCGGCTGAGCCAACTCCAGGAAAAGTTGCAGGGGGCCGCCGTCCTCGACGGGTTTATCGAGTTCTCCGAGATTGACTGGCGGTCTTCGGCGAAGTTGGCCGCCGAGCTGGAACACGAACGGGACACCCTGCGGAAATCCAGCGATCTCCTCGCCGTCCTGGGGACCCGACTGACCGAGGTGGAAGCGGCCTTGGCCGAAGTCGAGACCTCCCTCGAGGCCCTGACCCGGGACGAAGGCGGAACGGCCCACAAGATCGAACTGGCCCGGGCCTCGTTGGAAGAGGCTTCGGCCGTTTCCCGTGGCGGGGAAGGTTGGGAGCCCTCGTACGCCCGGCTCGCCGAAGGGCATCCCGCCCTCTTGGGAGCCCAGCTGTTGACCGTGGAATCGTGTGACAATCGGGAACGCGACTACCGCGACCACCTTCAGGCCCTGATCGACGCCGAAGAAAAGAAGGCCGGGCGGCTCAGGGACAAAATCATCCAATCCATGCAGGAGTTTAGAACCGCCTATCCTCTGGAAACCCGGGAACTCGACGTAGGCCTGGCCGCCCTCGACGGGTATCGCGACCTTCTGGTATCGCTTTCGGGTGACGACCTGCCCCGGTTCGAACGACGGTTCAAGGAACTGCTGAACGAAAACACCATCCGCGAGGTGGCCAACTTCCAGTCCCAGCTGGCCCGGGACCGCCAGACCATCAAGGAGAGGATAGACTTCATCAACCAGTCGCTCACCCAGATCGACTACAACCCGGGCCGGTACATCCGCCTCGAGGCCGACCCGAACTCCGACCCTGAGATCAGAGAATTCCTCCAGGAACTCCGGGCCTGTACCGAAAACACATTGTCCGGCGGCGACGAGTTGTATTCAGAGGCCAAGTTCCTTCAGGTGAAAAAGATCATCGAGCGGTTTCGCGGCCGCCCCGACCTGGCGGACATCGACCGTCGGTGGACGGAGAAGGTCACCGACGTCCGCCAGGCCTTCGTGTTCTCGGCGTCGGAACGCTGGAAGGAAGACGACAAGGAGCACGAACACTACACCGATTCGGCGGGCAAATCCGGGGGACAGAAGGAGAAGCTGGCCTACACCGTCCTGGCCGCCAGCTTGGCTTACCAATTCGGCCTCGAGTGGGGGGCCGTCCGGTCCCGGACGTTCCGGTTTGTGGTCATCGACGAGGCCTTTGGCCGGGGTTCGGACGAGTCGACCCGGTACGGCCTCGAGTTGTTCCAAAGGCTCAATCTGCAACTGTTGATCGTCACTCCCCTCCAGAAGATTTCTGTCATCGAGCCCTATGTGTCGTCGGTGGGGTTCGTGTCCAATGACGAGGGTCGGGACTCGCGGCTGCGCAACCTGACCATAGAAGAGTATCGGCGCGAAAAGGCTGCCCGGACGGGAGCGGTGGCCCCGTGAAACCGTGGACATCGGTCCAGGATGTCAAGGAAAAGGTCAGGAAGGAGTGGGACCGGGGTGCCTTGGCCACAGCCTTCTGGTCGGGCTCCGGCATCGAGTTCCCCTACCGCATCTCCCTTCGGGGCCCATCGTCCTCCGAATGGTCCGACCGTTTCGACGAAGCCCGGTCGTGGATCGCTTCCCTCGAGGCGTTGCCGCTGGAGTGGCGGGATCTCAACCACCCGCGGCTGGGTCACAACCGGGTACCGACGGCAGCGGTGTGGGCCGACATCCATGAGCTTCTGGGGTTTGTCGGGAAAAAGAAGGAAGCCGAGAGGTATCGGGCCCTGGCCGAGACTGTAGCAGCCGGTTTTCCGGCCCTGACCGGCTGGGTGGCCGACCATCCTTTCGTAGTCCTCGAGGTTGGGGAGGCTTGGCCCCCCTTGCTGACCTTTTTGGATTGGATGGTCCACCACCCCCGTCCCGGGGTCTACCTCCGTCAAGTCGATCTTCCCGGGGTCCATACCAAATTCCTTGAGGCCCGAAAAGCGCTGCTGACCACCCTCCTCGATCTGGTTTTGCCTGCCGATGCCATCGACCCTGCCCAGACGGGGGCGGGTCGGTTTGCCGAGCGGTACGGCCTTCTGTCCAAACCGCGCCTCGTGAGGTTCCGGCACCTCGACCCCAGGAATTCTGGACCCAGGGATCAAACCTGGCGACTGGAGGATTGGGCCCGGTGGGCATCGCCGTGTCCCCGGGTTTTTATCACCGAAAACGAGACCAATTTCCTCGCATTTCCCGATCAGGCCGATTCTATGGTGGTGTTTGGCGCAGGCTACGGCTTCGACGGTTGGGAGACCATTGGATGGACCAGTCAGGTCGAGGCTTTCTATTGGGGCGACCTCGACACCCATGGGTTTGCCATCCTCGACCAGCTCCGGAGTGTTTGGCCGGGTGTTCGTTCCTTTCTGATGGACGAAGCCACGTTGCTGGCCCACCGCGAATGGTGGGGAGAGGAGCCCAAGCCGGTTGATCGACAGCTATCCCGGCTGACGGATGACGAACGCCGGGTATACGAAGGTTTGGCTGCGCACACCTGGAGCCACAAGCTTCGCCTGGAGCAGGAATTTATAGGCTACCGGTGGCTTGAGGTTAAGTTGGCGGAAGTGTTTTCGGGGGTCCAGCTACTCCGCCCCTGAGTGGTCGCTGAACAGAGCGAAGCCGTTTTTAGCCCCGAGCTACACCACGTACATGGCCTTGTCGGCCCGGTCCAGCAGGTCGTTGGGGGTATCGCCGTCCTGGGGAAAAACTGCGGCGCCGATGCTGGCCCCCAGCCGGTGCTCGATGGGCCGCCCGTCTTCGTCCACCAGAGGTTCTCCCAGGGAATCGACGATCTTCGCCGCGACTTTGCCCACCCCTTCTGGGCCGTCGACCAGGGCCAGGACCACGGCGAACTCGTCGCCACCCAACCGGGCCGCCGTGTCTTCCTTGCGCACGCACGCCTGGAGGCGCCGGGCCACTTCCTGGAGGACGAAGTCGCCGACGTCGTGCCCCAGGGCGTCGTTGATGGGCTTGAAATTGTCGAGGTCGATGTAGAGCACAGCGGCTCCCTTGTGGTACCGGGTCGCCTGGAACACGGCTTGGGACAGCCTGTCTTGGAAGAGGAGCCGGTTGGGGAGTCCGGTCAGCGGGTCGTGGTGGGCCAGGTCCCGGAGCTGTTGCTCTCGCTGCCGTTGCCGGGTCACGTCGGAGTGCAGGGAAACGAAGTGGCTGGCTTCCCCCCGGGCGTTGCGTACCATCCGCAAAACCACCCTCTCGATGATGGTCGACCCGTCCCGGCGGACAACAGGACGCTCCCCCCGCCACTCTCCGTGTTCCAAGGTGCGCCGGACCTCGGGGCTGTACAAGTCCAGTGGCGTGCCGACCAGTTCCCCGACGCTGTAGCCGGAAAGACGGGTGTAGGCGCCGTTCACGTGGAGGATGGTGCCGTTGGGGTTGGAAATCACGATGCCGTCGCCGACGTTCTCGATGACGGCTTGGAGCAACCCCGCCTGGGCCTCCTTTTCCCTCAGGTGCCGGGTGTTTTCCAAGGCGTACCGGATGGACCGTTCCAGACCCGTGGTCCCCAGGGAATCCTTGCCCAAGAAATCCACAGCCCCTGCCTCCATGGCCGCCCAGTCGAGCTCGGGGTTGTCGTGGGCGGTGAGGAGGATGGCAGGGATCCGGCTCTTCTTGGACCGGGCCTCCCTCAGCACTTCCAGCCCCGTCCTCTCCCCCAGGTGGTAGTCGAGGAGGCACACGTCGTGGCGGTTTTCCACCAGCAGTCGGACGGCCTCGTCGGGTCGGGAGACCCAATCGACGTGGTATTCGGCCAGGGTGTGGTCGGAAAGGGCCGACCGGGTCAGGACGTAGCTGTCTTCGTCGTCGTCCACCAAGAGCACCGACACTTCAGACTTCATGGCGCCCCCGGGATTTCCACGATTTCCAACCAATACTGGGCCAGGCCCCGCATGACTTCCACGAGGCCAGTGAAGCTTACCGGCTTCACGATGTAAGAGTTCACCCCGCTGGCGTAGCTGCGCATCACATCCTCCTCGGCCTGGGAGGTGGTCAGGGCGATGACGGGGATGGAGCTGAACTGGGGATCGGCCTTGATCAGGGCCAAGGCCTCCCGGCCGTCCATGATGGGCATATTCAGGTCCAGCAGGATGAGTCCCGGCCGGGGAGCGTCGGTATAGGCCCCCCGGCGGTGCAGGAAGTCCATCAGCTGTTCGCCATTTTCCACGAACAGCAGGGCGTTCACCAGCCGGCACTCCTCGAAGGCATCCTTGGCGAGCATCCTGTCGTCCGGGTCGTCCTCGGCCATAAGAATGGTGATGGGTTTGCGTTGGGCCTTCACGGTGTCCTCCTGGGGGTGTTGTTCCAGAACCGGGGCGGAAAGGTGATGAAGAAGGCGGCGCCCTCCCCGGGGCGCCCCTCGGCGGTGATGGTGCCGCCGTGGCGTTCGACGATTTTGCGGCAGATGGCCAGGCCGATGCCCGTGCCCTCGAACTCTCCCCGCCCGTGGAGGCGCTGGAAGATCTCGAAGATGCGTTCGGCGTGCCGGGGCTCGAAGCCGATGCCGTTGTCCCGGATGGCCAGCCGGGGCGGCAGGGACTCGAACCGTTCGAGGGACACGGTGACCACCGGGGGTACCCCGGACCTATGGTACTTCAGGGCGTTGCCCAACAGGTTTTGGAAGAGCTGGCGCAGCTGGGAAGGGTCGCCTAGGGCCAGGGGAAGGGGTGCCACCTCGACCCGGCCCCCGGTCTCCTGGAGGCGAACCTGGAGGTCGGAAAGCACCTCGGAGAAGATCTGACCCAGGTCCACGGGTTCCGGGGGCCGGCCCTTGGTGGTGACCCGGGAATAGTCCAGCAAATCGTTGATCAGCTGTTGCATCCGGGTGGCGGCGTTTTGCATCCGGTCGAGAAAGTCCCGGCCCTCGTCGGTGAACCGGTCGGCCTGCTTGGTCTTCAACCGGTCGCCGAAGGCCTGGATCTTCCTCAGTGGCTCCTGCAGGTCGTGGGAGGCGATAAACGCGAAATCCGTCAGCTCGCGGTTGCTAGCCTCGAGCTTGCGGGCGTACTCCTCGAACCTGTCCTCGGCAACCTTGGCCTCGGTCACGTCGCGCATGATCAACGC
>Ga0302321_100004581_pt1 | contig 11993 bp, 9 predicted proteins | sample Fen_T0_1_FD_202505 | JGI IMG/M metagenome (GOLD analysis project Ga0302321, IMG submission 202505) | Peat permafrost microbial communities from Stordalen Mire near Abisko, Sweden - Fen_T0_1 | ecosystem: Environmental > Terrestrial > Soil > Wetlands > Permafrost | place: Sweden: Abisko...
AGGTTCGATTGCCGGTTCGGAGGAATCAAATGTCCTTCCCTATGAGACACAGCAACTCCAAAAAGGTGACAATCTTTCCCTACTACAGTAAGACCGGGGTCGACTCACGGCCGAATACCCGGAATGTCCAGCCGAATTCGGTATAAACCGGTCTTCGCGCAAAGATAGAGGGTCTTGCCGTCGTCGTCGCCCCATGCGAAGTTATGTGGATGCTCCGGGCCGACAATCGTGCCCAGGTGCTTGCCCTCTGGCGAGATGATCCATAAACCACCGGGTCCTGACACGTAGAGATTGCCCTTCTGATCGATCTTCATCCCGTCGAGGGCGTCCTCGCCGTCTGCCGACGTCATATCGAAGAAGACTTTGCCGTTCGACAACGTTCCGTCGGTGTTCACTTCGTACCGCACTATGATCTTCTTCTTCTCGTCCCAATTGTCCACGTAGAAGTACTTCTCATCCGGTGAAAATGCGAGCCCATTCGGGCCACTCAGTTCTTTCGTCAGCAGCTCGACGTTCTTCCCGTCGGGAGACACGCGAAACACTCCGCTGTAGGACAACTCTTTCCGTGGGTCATCGAAGAACTTCGGAAGTCCAAACGGCGGATCAGTGAAATACAGCGCCCCATCCGACTTGTAGACGAGATCGTTGGGGCTATTGAGCCGCTTTCCTTCATACCGGTCAGCCAGTACTGTGAACTGGCCGTTCTTCTCCATACGAACCACGCGCCGGTTGCCATGCTGGTTGATTGTGAGCCTTCCCTGCTTGTCGAGCGTGAGCCCATTGGAACCGGGTTGACCGTACTCGCCGATGTCCATGCCGCGGTAACCGCTCTTGGTCATGAAGATCGACAGCTGCCCGTCTTGTATCCAACGGTAGATCAGGTTGTTGTTGGGATCACTGAAAAGAAGGTACCCGTCGGTTTCTTCGGTGCGCGGTACCCAGATAGGCCCTTCGGTAAACAGGAATCCTCCAGCAAGCTTCTCGATCTTTGCGCCGGTCGAAACGATCTCGTCCAGTGCCGGATCCTTCCTGGTGACCTGTGCGAGACTCTCGCTGATCGCAACTTTGGGTGACTTGTAGAAATCGAGTGTTGCCGACTTGATCCAGATGAAGTTCTGCGGACTGTATGAGATCGGGCCATTGATCCCAAAGACGGCAAGCTGAATGTGCTGCCCTGGTTGGGCGTCCCTGGTAATGATCACGCGATTGGGAGCGTTGAATCCTTTGATCACGGGCCCGCCAAGCTGACCCAGGACCCGTGGCATCTTGCCGTTTACCCAGACCTCAGCATAGTCGTCGATCACGATCTCAAAAGCGATTGTCGAACCTGCGGTGCTGAAGTTTCCGACCTTTTCGGGAATAGTGACGTTGATGCGGTACCAGTTGAAACAGACCTTGGCAGTGGAACGCCGCTGGTCAAGAGTCGCGGCATCGATGGCTTCCCATTGAGAATCGTCGAAGTTTGCGGGACCCGCGTGAGGCATGTAATCGTACGTCCGGATCGGTGCACCGCTCGGTTTTAGGTCGGGACCCACAGCACGCGAGTCGGCGTCCTCGATTTTCACGTCGTGGTAGCGCCACTGGCCGCTCACCAGTTGCACTCCTTCGTGGGAAGCCAGGTCGATCACTGCGTCCGGACGACCCACGGGAGGGTCTTGCGTCGTCTGTGCGCCCGCCCTTACCAGGGAGAACAACAGAAGCAAACCCAGCGCTGGCAAAACACTCCGCATATGCAGTCGTGTGTTCATGTTCCTCTCTCGCTTAGCGAACCTTCACAACGTAGTAGAGGAACGGATCGGTTACTTCCAGAAACTGGTGCGGCACGCCGTGGGGCACGATAATGACGTCGCCCTTCGCAATCTGCCGGGTTTGCCCGTTACGGATGCTGACACCGCGTACCTCATCCGGCGCCGTGGTCTTGGCGTCAATCGCCTCGCCCCCGGTGATGAATGTCGCCGCGCCTTGCAGTACATAGATCACGTCCGCATCTTTCGTATGGATCTCGGCCTGCCCGGGCTTCTCACGACGGCTGGCGTGGACCATGTAGTTACGGCCATCGCTCGCGTCGAACAACACCGCACCCTTGGAGAAGGCTTCGTCGACTTTGCTTTTCTCCCAATAGGACACGACGGGCACAGGATCGCCGCCCATGGCTGTCTCTGATGCGAAGGCGTTCGAGCCTGCAATGGCGAGCTTCTCATCCTGGTCGGCGCTGGCTGCGCCGCTCACGCCCACACCGCCTACGATCTGGCCATCTGCGACAATGGGGATCCCCCCGATCAGCGGAGTGAAGTTTTCGAGCGCCGTCATCACCGTACGGCCTTTGCCGCTGGAGTTGATCAACTCTTCGAAAAAGCGTGTGGGCTTCTTAAACATGACGGCGGTCTTGGCTTTGCCGATGGAGATGTTCGCACCCGCGGAGAACGTGCCATCCAGCCGTTCGAGGGCCATCAAATTTCCGCCATCGTCAACTACAGCAATGACGCCGCCTGGCGCCTGTAGCTTTTGCGCCTCGGCCTTCGCGGCGGCAATAACCTGTTCCGCTCCCTGCAAGGTGAGCGTCTTCTTCTCGACAGTCTGGGCATTCGCGAGGCTCGCAAGACACAGAACCACAGCCGCGAAGCCTGCGCAACGAGTCAATTTCGCTTGAGTGTTCATGGGCTCCTTACCTCTCTTTGAGGGTTGAAGGGCGCGAACGTCCAGGTTCGAATCCGTTCGCGCTCCTCGGTTGATCGCCCCTACATGACAGGCGAGCTAAAGCTTGCCTCGCCCAGATTTGCTTCCGCCCAGGCGCACCAGATCACTACCTTCTTTACGTTCTTCACGTAGCCGGGCACGACGATTTCCTTCTTGTACTTGTCGCCTATGAAGGCCTTCGTCTTCAGCTTGTCGACCAGGTAGACGTTGCCATCGGAGTCCACCAGCTGCCAGTGCGGATCCGGAGTATCAGGAACGACGAAATCGTCTGACAATGTCAGGACACTTTTGCCATCGCGCGTGCTGTGAGTGACGTGCCCCTTGTTGGCCTTCGGACCCTGGAACTGGCCAGTAGTGTGCGCGTCTTGAGCAACCGCCGAGACGGCGAACAACATAGTCGCCATCAGCAGTCCACGGAGGAGAAATTGCATTGCCTTATTCATGTTCATCCTTTACCTCGTGCTTGAAGATTGATTCGTGAGCCTGCTCACGCGGTGGGCGATGAATCGTTAACGATTCGCGAACCCGATTCGATGTGGGCTCATGTGCCGTGCCGAGCTGCTCACGTGGCAGTGGGATTCAGAAGTGTCACGAAGGTTTCAAAGGCCTGTCCTCGTGCGCGATCTGGAAGGCTTGTCACCCTAAGGTTGCGACGGCATCCCATGGACTGGGAAGCATGATTGCGGAGGCTCGCTAAAACTTGGAGTCAGAAAAACTGAAGACCGCAGAAATATTGCCGAAGGATCTGTCGAGCGTTGAGCAGACTAGCTGCGGGCAGCGGTCGTGGCCTTGCTCGGAGGATCTCGACGCGCTAATTGCCGCGCCCGAATATCACACACTATTGTTCGAGAACGAATGCGTCCGCGTTCTCGATGTGCGGATTCCAGTTGGCAGAACGACGCCCGTACACACTCATTGCTGGCCGAGCGTGCTCTACCTCTTGAGCGCAGGCGATTTTGTCAGGCGCGATCCGGAAGGGAGAATTCTCTTGGACACAAGGACCACGCCACCCCAGACCCAGTCCCCGCCCCCATCCACTCATTGGTCGCCGCCCCTTCCACCTCACTCGGTAGAGAATGTAGGGAAAACCGAAATTCGAGTTGTGAGCGTAGAGATTAAGAACCAGTCCTAGAAATCGCAAGCTCCCTTTCCGTTGACGGCCAAGAATTTCTGTGTCACTTCCCTTCGATCTCGGAATCACACCACGCAGATTCCATGAACAGCATCGAGCAAATCCCGGTAGTCGACGCGTTGAACCAAGCGCCAAAGCCCGTGCCGCATCTCTTGGCACCTCAGTCGCCGCCCAAACTGGGCGCATTGGCATCTTTGAAGAGTCACTGGCCGGAATATCTGATGGAAGCGGGATTGCTCGGTGCCTTCATGGTGTCAGCTTGCGTTTTTGGTGCTCTGTATGAACTTCCGCACTCTCCCGTCCATCAGTCGATCATGTCAGCCCTGTTGCGGCGCCTTCTGATGGGAATCTCGATGGGACTGACTGCAATTGCCATTATTTATTCCCCTTGGGGGAAGCAGTCAGGCGCGCACATCAACCCTTCAGTGACGTTCACTTTTCTTCGCTTGGGCAAAATCAAGGCCTGGGACGCTGTCTTCTATATTGCCGCGCAGTTCACGGGGGCGGCGGTGGGCGTTTTTCTGGTGGCAGAGTTCCTTGGCCGCCAGGTGTCTGACCCCGCTGTGCGCTACGTGGTCACAACTCCCGGTCCGCAAGGACCGTGGGTAGCGCTGCTGGCTGAATTCGTGATTGCGGCGGGAATGATGTCGGCTGTGCTGTATTTCTCGAACCATCACCGGCTCTCCGGCTACACCGGAGTCTTCGCGGGACTCCTAGTCGCAACCTATATAACGATCGAGGCGCCGTTCTCAGGAATGAGCATGAATCCCGCCCGGACGTTCGGCTCTGCGGTTCCTTCGGGAATATGGGACGGATTCTGGGTCTACCTCATCGCGTCCCCGCTGGGCATGCTGGCCGCCTCCGAGTTCTACCTCTGGCGAGCGGGAACAATCGCCGTCAAGTGCTGCAAACTTCACCACAACAACAGTAAGCGCTGCATCTTCTGCGGAGCCAATGGAGGATTCGCATCATGACCGACAATCGCTATGACGTGATCATCATCGGAACCGGTGCGGGCGGCGGAACGCTCGCCTACCACTTGGCGCCATCCGGCAAGCGGATCCTGATTCTTGAGCGCGGCGACTACGTTCCTCGCGAAAAAGCAAACTGGGACCCTCAGGTCGTCAACGTGGACGGCCACTACAATACCAAGGAGTCCTGGCTCGACAAGGACGGCAAGGATCTGCACCCGCACACCAACTATTACGTGGGCGGCAACACCAAGTTTTACGGCGCTGCTCTGTTTCGTCTGCGCAAAGAGGATTTCGGCGAACTGCGCCACCACGGTGGCATCTCACCAGCATGGCCGATCCGCTATGACGAGCTGGAGCCGTACTACACGCAGGCCGAGAATCTCTATCAGGTACACGGGAACCGCGGAGAAGATCCGACCGAACCGGAGGCCGGTTCCCCTTATCCATGGCCGGCGGTGAGCCATGAGCCACGCATTCAGCAACTGTCCGACGACTTCGCGCGCTCGGGACTGAAGCCCTTCCACGTGCCGGTCGGCGTCATGCTCGACGAGAAGAATCCGCACAAGAGCCGCTGCATCCGCTGCAACACCTGCGACGGATTCTCCTGTCTGCTTGGCGCCAAGTCCGACGCGCAAGTTGTCTGCATCGATGAGGCGATCAAACATTCCAACGTTACCCTGCTGACTAATTCGCTGGTGAAGCGGTTGGAAACGGATTCATCGGGTCGCCAGGTGAAAGGCGTAGTTGTGGAACGCGGCGGCGGCCTGGAGACGTATTCCGCGGATGTGGTTGTCGTCTCCTGTGGCGCGATCAACTCGGCCGCGCTGCTGCTGCGCTCTGCCAATGACAAGCATCCACGCGGACTTGCCAACAGTTCGGATGTTGTGGGCCGCCACTACATGGGACACACAAATTCGGTAATGATGGCCATTTCAAAGTGTCCCAACCCCACGATTTTTCAAAAGACGCTGGGAATCAACGACTTTTATTTTGGTTCGAAAGACTTCGAGTACCCCATGGGGCACATCTCGTTCGTTGGCAAACTGGACGCAATCACTCTGAAGGCTGGCGCACCGGCCATCGCCCCGAACTTCACGCTGGAACTCATGGCCAAGCACTCGCTCGATTTCTGGCTTACGTCCGAGGACCTGCCCGACCCCAACAATCGGGTGACCATCGGTCGTGACGGCAAGATTGTAATGACTTACACACCCAACAACCTGGAGGCACACGAGCAGCTCAAGTCAAAACTGAAGCAGGTCATGAAGCAGACGAACTGCACCATGCATGGACATGACTGTCATCAAGGGCTGTTTGGGCGAAACCTGTACGTGGGACAACAGATTCCACTCGCCGGCGTGGCCCATCAGAACGGCACCATTCGCTTTGGACAGGACCCGAAGACTTCGGTATTGGACGTGAACTGTAAAGCCCATGACGTCGACAACCTCTACGTTGTAGACGGGAGTTTCTTCCCATCGAGCGCTGCCGTCAATCCGGCGCTCACCATCATGGCCAACGCACTTCGAGTGGGCGACCACTTGATGAAACGCCTGGGAGTGTCCGAGACGACGTACGAACAGAATCGGCAGCAGGACCGGGAACTTGCGGTGAGCAGGTAATCGAGACATGAAGCTACTCTTTCGACCAAATCGCCTTCACCAGAGTGTGTTAGCAATCTGGGTATGGTCGCTGGTTCTGGCTGTTCCCCAGATCTTCACCCAGTACGCCCTGGCCCAACAGAACCCCGCTCTGGTTGAGGGCGTAGACGCCATCGGAATCACGGTCTCCGACATGGATCGGGCAGTGGAGTTCTATTCCAAGGTCCTCACGTTCGCAAAGGTATCGGACACCGAAGTCGCCGGGGAGAGCTACGAGCATCTCGAAGGTGTGTTCGGATTGCGGATGCGCGTGGTACGAATGAGGCTCGGCGACGAATTTATCGAACTCACCGAGTATCTCGCCCCGAAAGGTCGCCCGATCCCAGTTGATTCACGCAGTAATGATCGGTGGTTTCAACACATCGCGATCATTGTCAGCGACATGGATAAAGCTTATGCCTGGTTGCGTCAGAACAAGGTCGAACACGCTTCCTCGGGACCACAACGCCTTCCGGACTGGAACAAGAACGCGGCGGGCATCTCGGCGTTCTACTTCAAGGATCCAGATGAGCACCCAGTGGAGGTGCTGCAATTTCCTCCAGACAAGGGTTTGGAAAAGTGGCACCGCCCCCATTCCAGCGATAAGCTGTTTCTCGGCATCGACCATACCGCAATCGTGGTGTGGGACACCGACGCCAGCATCAAGTTCTACCGCGACCTGCTGGGCATGCATGTGGCCGGACAGAGTGAGAACTACGGAACCGAGCAGGAGCATCTTAACAACGTGTTTGGCGCCCACCTGCGTATCACCGCATTGCGCGGAGCAAGCGGACCGGGGATTGAATTGCTGGAGTATCTGGCACCTCGGGACGGACGGCCTTTCCCATCGGACGAACAGGCAAACGATGTCGTTCACCGGCAGACGGTTCTGTTGACGCGAGGTGCCGACGTCGCAGCTCGTCAATTGCAATTGAGCCGCGTGAACTTTGTTTCTTCCGGCGTGGTTGCGAATCAAACCGGACAGCTGGGATTCAGCAAAGCTCTTCTAGTACGCGATCCCGACGGCCACGCAATCGAAATTGAGGAGAAGTAGGGGGGGATGTGAGTGCAACCAACGTCCAATCCGTTTTGTCCACAACTGACTGGCACTTGGATCTTGCCTGCGATGCGCCATCCAGATTCTTGGTGGCCGACCCAAGCATCGACGATCCGGTGAACGATACCGGGTTCGGCCCTCGGGGTGGTGATTTGCAGCTTTCAGATGAGTTTGATTGTTTGGTCAGGCTGATTTGCGAAGGAAGCGGAGAGGTCTCATGACGCAGGAAGAGATTCGACTGTCAGAATCCGGAGTCCGCCGGAAGCACTGGAAACGGTGGGGGCCATATCTCAGCGAACGGGCGTGGGGTACCGTGCGCGAAGACTACAGCTCTGGCGGCACAGCTTGGGAATACCTGTCGCATGACCATGCCCGTTCTCGCGCCTACCGCTGGAACGAAGACGGCCTGGCTGGCATCAGCGATCGGAAACAGAACATCTGTTTTGCCCTGGCCCTATGGAACGAGCGCGACCCCATCCTGAAAGAACGGATTTTCGGCTTGACGGGCAACGAGGGCAATCACGGCGAGGACGTGAAGGAGTACTACTTCTACCTCGACTCAACCCCTACGCACTCGTACATGAAGTACCTTTACAAGTATCCCCAGGCGGAATTTCCCTACGGTCAGCTGGTGGAGGAAAACCGGCGACGCGGGAAGAACCAGCCGGAATTCGAACTGCTGGACACAGGAGTATTCAACGACGAACGCTACTTCGATGTGTTTGTCGAATACGCTAAGGCCGACACCGAAGACATCCTCGTCAAGCTCACGGTCGCGAACCGCGGGCCGGAAGCGGCTAGTCTTCGGCTGCTGCCGACGGTGTGGTTCCGCAATACATGGTCGTGGGGAGGGCGCGAGCGGCGGCCGGAGTTGCACCAAGCGCGCCCGGCTCCGAACCCGGTGATTGAGCTGAATCATGATCAGCCAGGTAACCGCTGGCTGCATTGTGAAGGCTCTCCGGAGTTGCTCTTCACCGAGAACGAAACCAATGCCCGCCGACTGTTCGGAGTCGAGAACCGTACGACCTACTTGAAAGATGGCATTAACGACTACGTCGTTAACGGCACCGCGGATTCGGTCAATCCGGAGCAGGCCGGCACAAAGGCTGCCGCTCACTACAAGCTCACGGTTGGAGCGGGAGAGACGGTCGTTGTCCGCTTGCGCCTGGCCGACTCCGACTTCAAAGGCAAGAACGCCTTTGCCAGCTTCGATAAGACGTTTGCTCTCCGCCAGCGAGAAGCCGACGAGTTCTATGGCACGGTAATTCCTCAGGACCTTTCGGCGGATGCGCAGAACGTCATGCGTCAGGGCTTTGCAGGCATGTTGTGGTCCAAACAGTTCTACCACTACGTCATAAACGATTGGCTGAAAGGCGACCCCGGTAATCCTCCCCCGCCCCCGGCGCGCGCCAAGGGTCGCAATCACGAGTGGACTCACTTGTACAACGCGGACGTGATCTCCATGCCCGACAAGTGGGAATATCCGTGGTATGCGGCCTGGGACCTTGCGTTTCACTGCATTCCACTCGCGCTCGTGGATTCCGACTTCGCGAAAGAGCAGCTCACACTGATGCTGCGCGAGTGGTACATGCACCCCAACGGACAGATTCCTGCCTATGAGTGGGCGTTCGGTGACGTCAATCCTCCGGTGCACGCCTGGGCCGCTTGGCGCGTCTACAAGATCGACAAGAAGCGCAAGGGAAAGGGTGATCGCGCATTCCTGCAGCGTGTCTTCCACAAACTGATGTTGAACTTCACTTGGTGGGTGAACCGCAAGGACGCCGATGGCATGAACATCTTCCAGGGCGGCTTCCTGGGCCTGGACAACATCGGTGTTTTCGACCGCAGCGCGCCGTTGCCCACCGGTGGCTACATCGAACAATCGGACGGAACCAGCTGGATGGCGATGTACACCCTCAATCTGCTCGCGATCGCACTGGAGTTGGCGAAGGAAGAGCCATGTTACGAAGATGTGGCCAGCAAGTTTTGGGAACACTTCATCTACATCGCCCACGCGATGAGCCATCGCGGCCACGACGGCATGGGACTGTGGAACGAGGAAGATGGCTTCTTCTACGACGTGCTCAAGCTACCCGATGGCAACCAATTCCCAATGAAGATCCGCTCCATGGTGGGGTTGATCCCGTTGTTTGCGGTGGAGACTCTCGAATCGGACGTTCTCGACAAGCTGCCTGATTTCAAGCGGCGTCTGGAGTGGTTCATCGACAACCGGCCCGATCTCACAAAGAATCTTGCCTGCATGCGCACCGAGGGCATGGGCGAGCGGCGACTGTTGTCCATCGCCGACTCCGATCAACTCCGAAGCATTCTCAAGTTCATGTTGGACGAGCGCGAGTTTCTGTCGCCGTACGGCATTCGGGCCATGTCACAGTTCCATCGTGACAACCCGTACAAGCTCGGAGTGAACGGGATGGAGCACCGAGTGGACTATGAGCCGGGCGAGTCGTCGACGGGGCTATTCGGCGGCAACTCCAATTGGCGCGGCCCCATTTGGTTTCCGGTGAACTACTTGCTCGTCGAGTCGCTTCAGAAGTTTCACCACTACCTTGGCGACGACTTCAAGGTTGAGTTCCCCACGGGATCGGGAAGGATGATGACCCTGTGGGAAGTGGCAGGAGAACTGTCGCGTCGCATGACGAACATATTTCTCCAAGATGAGAGAGGGCGCCGGCCGGTGTTCGGGAATCTCGAAAAGTTCCAAACCGACCCACACTGGCGTGACCTAGTCCTGTTTCACGAATATTTCCACGGCGACTCCGGGGCGGGAGTAGGAGCCAGCCATCAGACCGGATGGACTGGTTTGGTCACCAAGTTAATACAACAGAGCGGAGAATCCCGCGAACGCAAGAAAACGGAAGCGGCGGTTGCCGACATAGCAGCAGACTGAATTCATAAGGAGAAATGGAAATGAAAGCGATTAGTGTGTTCCCAGGAAAGCCCAACAGCGTCCACGTGGCCGATTTGCCAAAGCCGTCGCTGGATCAGATTCCGAACGGCCGTGGCGTTCTTGTCAAAGTTCTACGGGTTGGGGTGGACGGCACCGACAAAGAAATCAACGCCGCTGAATACGGAGCAGCGCCTCCCGGATACGACTTCCTGGTCATCGGCCACGAAGGCTTCGGTCAGGTTGAGGCTGTCGGCCCGAATGTCACCGAAGTGAAGCCCGGCGACTATGTCGTGGCCACTGTGCGCCGCCCAGGCACGAGCATCTATGACCTCATCGGCACCAACGACATGACCACGGACGACACGTACTACGAGCGCGGTATCAATCTGCGGCACGGCTACTTGACGGAACACTACGTCGATGATGTCGAGTTCATCGTCAAAGTGCCCAAAGGCCTGAAGCACGTCGGAGTGCTGCTGGAGCCCACCACGGTCGTCGAGAAAGGGATTCACCAGGCTTACGAGATCCAGCGCCGACTTAAGGTGTGGCGTCCGCGCAAGGCTGCGGTGATGGGGGCCGGGACCATAGGCTTGCTGGCCACGATGGTTCTGCGATTGAAGGGTCTGGATGTCACAACGTTTGCTCGTACGACCAAGCCTTATCTGAACGCGGACCTGATCGAAGAACTGGGCGCCCGCTACGTCTCGACAAAAGAAACATCCATCCTGGATGCCGCGAAGCAGTACGGCCCATTCGACCTCGTCTTTGAGGGCACCGGCAATTCAAGTGTGGTATTCGATGGAATGCAAGTGTTGGGCAAGAACGGTGTATTGGTCCTCGCCAGCGTGACGGGTGGCGACAAAATGATCTCGATCCCTGCGGATCGCATTAATCTCGAATTTGTTCTCGGGAATAAGGTCATGGTCGGAACCGTAAACGCTAATCGGGAATACTTCGAAATGGGAGTCGGTCATATGTCACAGGCGGAGGCGGAGTATCCGGGATGGCTCAGCAAGCTTCTCACCGACCCGGTGAAGGGCCTGGAGAACTATAGCGAGTTGTTCCGGAAACTCACCTCTCCGAATGGTGCCATTAAGGTGTTTTGCGAGGTGGCATAAAGACCTGGCACCACTCAACTGAGAACTACTAGTCGGGGCACGCCAAGGCGTGCCCTGCCGTTTGCAGGTGACTCGTCACTTTCTGGTTTTGACTGAGTCTTACCGAAAGAAGATATCCGCTGGGAGATGGCAATTCATGATTCAGTTCACGAAAGAAACATGCGGTGACCTAGACGCTGCTCTCCGCCGCGAGTGGCTTGAAACCAACGGACTCGGCGGCTTTGCTTCGTCGACAATCGTGGGGCTGAACACCCGCCGCTACCACGGGTTACTGGTCGCTGCCACTAAACCGCCGGTTGGGCGTGTTGTCATGCTTTCCAAGCTGGAAGAGACGTTCTTTATCGAGGGGCAAGCGTTTGATCTTTCGGCAAACCAGTACCCTGGTGTCGTTCACCCACAAGGTTTTAAGTACCTCAAACAGTTTCGCCTTGACCCGTTTCCTGTCTTCACCTACGAAATCGAGGGCA
>Ga0302321_100004587_pt1 | contig 11987 bp, 12 predicted proteins | sample Fen_T0_1_FD_202505 | JGI IMG/M metagenome (GOLD analysis project Ga0302321, IMG submission 202505) | Peat permafrost microbial communities from Stordalen Mire near Abisko, Sweden - Fen_T0_1 | ecosystem: Environmental > Terrestrial > Soil > Wetlands > Permafrost | place: Sweden: Abisko...
CAGGTATTGAGCGGCTCAAGGGGGGACTATTTATCGGCGCTTAGCCCGTCCACCTGGAAAACGATCAGGGCCTTATTCGCACCCAAGAAGGCTTTTGTGACGGTGATCGTGACCCCAGCGCGTGTCTGCGAGAGCGGCTCTGCCAGGACGCGCACCTGGCTGGTGTGGTCGATGATACCGATGCCGGGGATGTAACCCAACAGATTGCCTACGGCGTAGACCACCCCGGTCAAGGCCAACAGGAGCAACAACGCCAGCGCGATCACTACCAGTGGGCGGGTGCGGAGACTCAGCATCAATGATTTCCTTTCGGGTTTTGACGGACTGTGCGGTTGCGCAGCGCTGTCTTTCAGGATGTGCAGCCGGGTCAACAGAACGTGCACTAACGAGCGGCGTTCTCGGGGCTCGAGAGCGGGGCCGGCGCCCAGCAGATCCGCCTGGCGGATCGCCAACTGCTGTTCCAGGCGCGCGGCAAAGGCGGGGGATGGCTCAGGGACGCTGTAGAAGCGCTCCAGGGCGTGTTCCAGGTCCGGAGGGAGGCTCCAGTTCATCTCATCCATTTTCGGCCTCCCAGTGTTCGCGCAGCCAGGCCAGGGCACGATAGACGTTCATCTTGATGGCGGCTGCGCTGCGGCCGTCGAGGGCGGCGATCTCGGCAAAACTCAACCCGGCAATAAAGCGCAAGCGCAAGAGTTCGCGTTTGTCCTGGTCGAGTTGGGCCAACAGCTGTCCGACGCGCGAGCGGTCGTCCCCTTTCTCGATATCGGCCAACAGGTTGGAGGGGGTGGAGGCGCGTTCATCCAGTGGGACGGAAGGGCGCCGGCGGTAGAAATCGACCAGTTTGTGGCGGGCAATGCCGTAGAGCCAGGCAGCGAAACTACTGCCAGCGTGGTAACGCTGCGCGATGAGACCTTCGAGCGCCTCGGTAAAGACCTGGGCGGCCAGGTCTTCGGCTGCGTGTGGATTGCCCAGGCGCTGGTAGAGATAGCGGTAGATTGGGCCCAGGTAAGAACGGTAAAGCGCGGCGAAAGCCCCGTGGTCGTGCGGGGCCTGCGCGATCAGCAGCGCTTCGTCCTGTGGAGTGAGTGTGGGCATCATCTATCAGTATATCGGGGAAAAAGAGGAAAAGTAACAGGGGGGGGAAGAGCAGAGCATAGAAAAGAGCAGAAGAACAGAGCATAGAAAAGAGAGAGCCCCTACGGGGATGAGCACCGTAGGGGCCGGTATGCGGTTTTGTTTGGGGCTGACCGTCTACTGGGGAAGATCGACGGTAAACGACCAGGGGCCGGGGTATTCGATGCCCAGGGCTTCCATAAACAGCCACTGCACAGCTTCGTCGTCCATGCCGGCGGGCTTTTTCGTGACCCTGAGGCCACTATCGCCGGAAGGATCGGCCGGCTCGACGTAGCTGGCCTGGATGCCCTGCGCTGCGAGTTTTTGCTGCGCAGCTTGCAGGTCGGCGGGGGGCAATTCCCAGATGGCCTTGTCGAAGAGAAAGCGCAAGTGATCGGCGGTCAGGCGCAGGGTCTTGATGTGGCTCTCGTAGCCGATGGGGAAACCGGTGGTGGCGCAATTCGCGGTGCCTGAGGATGGACCGGCGGCCAGATCCTTGTATTCGGCCTCTTCATCGGGGGACACGCCGGAGCCGTCGGGCAGGGCGATATTCCAGAAGGGGATCCATTTCCCGGACAGGGTGGGGGTCTGCACGACGCAGGTGTAGATGCGGGTGTGCGACGGGGACATCTCGACTTTCTCCAGCCGGATCTCGATGCCGTCTGCGGTACCGCTTTGCATGGGCTGGAACGTGATGGTCTTTCCGACCGGCACATCGACCGCGAAGTCGAATTCCGCAAAGCGCGGATTATCGGCATTCTCCACGTAAACGTGCAGCTTGCCTGTGAAGCGCTCCATTTGGAGCTCGCTAAAGGGCAGGATGTTAATCGTCCAGGTGTTGGGATCAGAGTCTGAGGCTGCCGCATTCGTTCGACCCGCATTGTAATCAACCCCATTGGCATCGTACAGAAACGGGATGCCAATGGCATAGTCTGGTTTCCAGCCGTCGAAGTGGACGACAAACGACAGGCGGTGGGCGTCGGCATAAGCAGAGACAAGCGTGGCCGTCAGCCCGCCATCGATCTGGGTGGCAAGAGCTGCACGCTGGCCTTGCGTGAAGGACAGGGGATCGGGTAAAAGTGTTGGCTGGGCGGTGGCGTTTACGCCGGTAACCAACCCGGCGTCGCCGACGGCTTGCAAGCCGGGGTCATTGAATATGAAACGGTACAATGCGTACGCGGCAGTCGTGGCCAGGATCAGACCCAACAGGACCAGGACGAACGTCCAGGCGAGTTTCAGTTTCGGGTTCATCGATAGGGTGTCCTTTCGCTCGATACGGGCCGCGATGAGGGGCCACAAGTCGGTGGTCTCGGGGATGTCGCGGCGGGCAATGGCATGCAGCGCGGAATGAAGTTTGTTCATCGGGCGCTCCTTTCGGAACCGAGCAGGCTGCGCAGGCGCCGGCGGGCTGCATTGAGCAGCCATTTGACCGTGCCAGGCGCGGCTTGCAGTTCGAGGGCCATTTCCTTCTCGTTCATCTCGAGGAAGTAGCGTTGGACGATGACAGCGCGCTGACGCGGGGAGAGCTGCCGCAGGGCCTGCCAGATGCGCTGTTCTTCTTCGGCGCTCTCGACCTGGGCCTCGACCGAGCCCTGGGCGACGAGCCAGCGTTCGGCCTGGTCGTCATCCGCGCCGGGGGCCTGGCTTTGCAGTGATGAGAGGGGCAACTGCCGGTCCGCTTTGTGCGCCGCTTTTACGGCGGCGCGGACCACGCTGCGCATGAACCAGGGCTCGAAGGGGCGGCGCGCGTCGAAGCTGCCGGCGCTACGATGGACCTGCAGGAAGGCATCCTGGACCACGTCCTGGGCAAGCTGGGGGTCGTGGGTGACCAGGTAGGCGACGCGGATGGCCTTGAGCTGGTAGGTAGATACCAGGAAGGCCAGGCCGTCGATCTTGCCGTGTTTCAGAGCCTGGATGGCTTGCTGTTCGTCCATCGTCCTCCGGAGGGGTAAGGTAGGGCGCCGGTTGCAAACAAACGCCACGCTACATACAGCCGATGACAAGTCAAAAGGTTGGAATTTTGGGAGGGAATATCCTGGTGAGCAAAAAATGGGTTTCTTCGCTCCCTAGCGGACGGCGGGCGAACCTGCCGCATTTTTCAAGGAAGCCACAGTCCCTGGATGGAACCGTGGAGGGCCGAGAGCAGATAGGCCTGGCAGGTGGCGGGTTGGACCAGGATGGCTGCAGAGGGCTTGGCATCGAAATCGAGCAGGCTGACGGCCAGCCAGGTGCCATCCGCGCTCCAGAAGCCGGCCGAGATGCCCGAGGAGGCCTGGTCGACGAGCAGGTGCTCGTCTGTGCCGTCGATGCGGACGATGTAAAGGCTGTTCAGGTTCCGGTCGCGGTAGGCCAGCCACTGCCCGTCGGGAGAGATGGTCACGTTTGGCGCCTTGATGGAGGCGTTTTGGAGCGTGAAGAGGTCATGGGGCGTGCCGCTGGCCAGGTCGATGCTTTGCAGGACCCAGCCACCCGCACCGGGGGCGGTGATGTAAAGCTGGGTCTCATCGGTGGACCAGCCTACCAGGGTCTTGTAATCGGCATTATTCGTCAGGCGGCGCAGGTTCGTGCCGTCGGCGGCGCTGACGAAGATGTCGCCATTTGTGTCGTCCACGAAGGCCAACTGCGTGCCTGTGGGCGACCAGTGCATGTTGTAGCCGCTCGCGGTGATACCCGGCAAGTCGCTGACCTGGCCACCGACGAGATCGAGCAAGCGCATGGCAGTGGGGCCGGCGTAAGACAGATGCGCGCCGTCGGGCAGGAAGGCGGGCCAACTGGCGTTCTGCTCGAGGGGCCGTTTCTGCGCGCCATCCAGGCTGGTGAGAAGCATGGCCCCGGTTTGCTCATCTTGCAGCACGGCCCAACCCTTCAAGCTCTGTGGGGCAGTGGTGAGTTGGGAAAGTTTCCCCCGCGTGATGCACACACCCGGCTGCGGCGTGGCGGTTGCGGACGAGCCCGCCTGGCCGGGATCGGGCTGCCACTGCACCTGGTAGCTGCGCTTGTTCCGTGACAGGGCCTGGAAGCCGAGCGTGGCTTTGATAACTCCTTTGGGTGCCGTGGCCGGGTCGGCGACACAGACGTTGACGCTGAACTCGACCGGGAAATCATCCCCACCGCCCCCGCCCCCACCACAGATGGGGGTATAGCCCACGATATCCACGCTGATCTGGTTGGCGCTGGCGCCGGGGTCGGCTTTGAAGTCGAAGCTGTAGCCGCCGCGTTCGTCGAATCTGACCGTCACCAGGCGCAGGTTGTAGCCGCCCAGCTTGAAGTCCCGGTTCAGGGTCCATTGCTGACCCGATTTGGGAGCGGCGCCGGCGTCGAATTCGAACTGCGCCTGCTGTGCTTGCCCGACGGGGCTGATCACTTCGCCCTTGTAGGTGAAGGTTAGCGGCGGCGTGAAGCCCTTCTTCACCTGGGCGATCCAGGTCATCCAGATGTCCGGGCCGCTGGGGGTGGGCGCGTCGATGTCGTTGGGCATGGTATAGGGTACGTCCTGGCCGGCCGCATCGCTGATCTTGATCATCTGCAAGCCGGACCACCACGATCCGGGCGGCAGGGTCGTATCCCGAGCATCGAAATGGAACTCGCCCATGAGCACGTAACTGTCGCCGATCTCGAGCGCCTTTGTCAGCACCAGCGGGTTGGCCTGGGGGGTAGACGTAGCCGCATCGGGCAGCGGAGCAGGCGTGGGCGAGGGCAGGATCTCGGTCACGGGCACGACCGTCAGGTCCGGCGGGGCGGGCACGAAGCGCAGCGGCAGCTCCCAGTCCGCGGGGACGGTGCCGGGGAGGGTGTCAAAGATGCAGGGCAGGACCAGGGTGGCAGTGTCGACATCCGCCGGGAGGGGTGGAAAGTCGCTGCCGGCCTCCAGCTGCGTCCCATCCGGCAGGCGCAGATACGGGGACGAAGTGCAGCCCATGACGCTCTCGCTAGTAGGGTAGGCGCCATGCGGTATGCCGAAGGCGTGGTAGGCCAGGGTGGTCTTGTCATGGGTCAGGATGGCCTGGCTGACGGATACGGTGACGCCGTCGCGCGTGACGCTGACCGGCGCGGCCAGCACGCGGATGGGTGTGCCCTGCTGGACGAGGCCGACGCCGGGGATGTAACCGAGCATGCTGCCGACGGCGTAGGCTACGCCGGTGAGGGCTAACAGGACGAACAGGACGAGGGCGATCGTCCAGGCGAGTTTTAGTTTCGGGTTCATGGAAGCAATGTCCTTTCGCTCGATACGGGCCGTGATGTGCGGCCACAGGTCGGTAGTTTCGGGGATATCGCGGCGGGCGATGGCATGCAGCGCGGAATGAAGTTTGTTCATCGGGCGCTCCTTTCGGAACCGAGCAGGCTGCGCAGGCGCCGGCGGGCTGCATTGAGCAGCCATTTGACCGTGCCGGGCGGGGCCTGCAGTTCGAGGGCCATTTCCTGCTCGCTCATCTCGAGAAAATAACGTTGGACGATGACGGCGCGCTGGCGTGGGGAGAGCTGCTGCAGGGCCTGCCAGATGCGCTGTTCTTCTTCGGCGTTCTCGACCTGGGCCTCGACCGAGCCCTGGGCGACAAGCCAGCGTTCGGCGTCGCGCTCTTCCTGGCCGGAGGCTTGATCGGGCGAGGATGAGAGCGGCAGCTGCCGGCCGGCTTTGTGTGCGGCCTTGACGGCGGCGCGGACCACGCTGCGCATGAACCAGGGCTCGAAGGGGCGGCGCGCGTCGAAGCTGCCGGCGCTGCGATGGGCCTGCAGGAAGGCGTCCTGGACCACGTCCTGGGCAAGCTGGGGGTCGCGGGTGACCAAATAGGCGACGCGGATGGCCTTGAGCTGGTAGGTGGCTACCAGGAAGGCCAGGCCGTCGATGTCGCCGCGTTTTAGAGCCTGGATGGCTTGCTGTTCGTCCATCGTCCTCCGGGTGGGATAAGGTAGAGCGCCGGTCTAAAGAAGCGCCTACACAGTATATAGCCGATGAGAGGCCAAAAGGTTGGGGGTTTGGGGGTGGTAAAGGTGTGAAGGGGATTATAATGATTGGAGCGAGTGACGATGGACTGCCTGAGGCGGGATGGCAGGGGCAAGCTGAATGGTAGCTGTATCCTAGCTGAATGGTAGCTGTATCCAACGCGGCCTGTGGTCTGGGACAGGGAGGCCTGCCAAAAGAGTGAGATGCGCCAAAGTTTGTCGGAAAAGTTGACGACTCTCTGCACTCTGTGGTATCATCCACCCGCTCAAAAGCCAGCTTAAAGCTGGCTGTGCGTTTTGTTTTCACTTTTAAGGAGAGTACTATAGCTGAGCCAGAATTTCGAGTGAATGAGGCTATTCGGGTCCCCGAAGTACGCCTGATCGGCCCCGCCGGGGAGAACGTTGGCGTGGTGCCTGTGCGCCAGGCGCTTCAGATTGCGCGTGATGCCGATCTGGACCTGGTGGAAGTTTCGCCAAACGCCGCCCCGCCGGTCTGTCGCGTGCTGGATTTCGGAAAGTTCCTTTACGAACGCGAGAAGAAGGAACGCGAGGCGAAGAAGGCGCAAGTCAAGATCGAGATCAAGGAAATTCGTCTGCGGCCAAAAACCAACGAGCATCATCGTGGTTTCAAAGTGGACGATGCGCGGCGCTGGCTCTTGCAGGGCCACAAGGTACGCGTGACGATCAAGTTCCGTGGCCGTGAAATGGATTACCCTGAGATCGCGCTCGAAGACCTGAGAGAGATTGCCCAGTCCCTGGCGGATGTGGGCGTGATCGAACAGGCTCCGATGATGGAAGGCCGCACGATGTTGGTAGTGCTTGGCCCGTCGAAGACCAAGGCCACCGGCAAGAAGCCCGAAAAGGGTGAGCAGGCTGAGGGCGTATCGGAAGCCGCAGCAAGCTAACACCCCATCCGAAAATTCAAAAGTTGCCTGTACGCAGTTCAGTTTTGTCTCGCAGTGCCATGCAAAATAAAAGGGACATGAATATTTTCGGATAGGGTGTAAGCAGCAACCCGTCAGAGATCTCAACGGATAGTTTGATCCCGCGGGATGATCGATCCCCGCGGTAATTTTGTCTGAAAGGAGTAATTTCCTGTGCCACGCAAGCCGAAGAAGCAAGGTAAGTTGAAGCTCAAGACCCACAAGGCAACGTCGAAGCGTTTCCGCCTGACCGGGTCGGGTGAGCTGGTCCGCACGAAGGGTGGCAAGAGCCACCTGCGCCGCCGCACTTCATCGCGCACGACAGCGTTGTTCACCGAAATGGTCCCCGTCAAAGGACGCGCGATCATCAAGCGTGTACGCCGTCTCGTGCCCAACATGAAGTAGTCCGCATCCGTTTTATTGCAGCCGCTGGGTGTACGCAACTGGAAAGCTGGACGTGAACGAACGTCCGCGCCGACGCCCTGGGGTTCGCAGGAGGTAAAGATCTATGGCTCGTGTAAAGGGTGGCCCGTTTGGGCACCGTCGTCACAAGAAGGTTTTCGACCGCACCAAGGGTCAGCGTGGTACGCGCCACTTCCTCTTCAAGCGCGCCAACGAGGCGATGCTCAAGAGCATGTGGTATGCGACGCGCGACCGCAAGGTCCGCAAGCGTGATCTGCGCAAGTTGTGGATTGCGCGCATCAACGCGGCGGCGCGGTTGAACGGCATCACCTACAGCCGGCTGATCGCGGCCTTGAAGAAGGCCAACATCACCATCAACCGCAAGATGCTGGCCGACCTGGCCGTGCGCGACCCGCAGGCTTTTGCCGCGGTGGTAACGCAGGCGGGGAAGTAATTAGTAAACAAGTAAACAAGTAAACAAGTAAAGAAGTAAACAAGTAAACAGGTAAGAAGAAAACAAGTAAATTAGTAAGTTGGCAATTGGTGAAAGGAAAGGACGGCGCGAGCGCCGTCCTTTCCTTGTTGTGAAGTAGGGGGTCAGGCCACTTTGCGGCCTTTGGGGAGTTCGCGCTGGTCGGCGGCGAAGGCGGCCTCGAGGGCCTGGTAGACGGTGCGCGCCTCGATGATCTGAATGTTCTCGGGCCACGGTTCGGCCTTGCGCAGGCGCTTGGGGACGATGGCGGTCTTGAAGCCGAGCTTTTGGGCTTCGCGCAGGCGCACGGGCATCTGGCTGGGCAGGCGCAGTTCGCCGGCCAGGCCGATCTCGCCGATCAGCACTGCGTCGGCGCGGATGGAGAGGTCTTTCATCGAGGAGCTGACGGCGGCGGCGATGGCCAGGTCTGCGGCGGGCTCGTCCACCTTGAGGCCGCCGACCACGTTGACGAAGATGTCCTGTTCGCCAAGCTGGATGCCCATGCGCCGCGTCAGCACGGCGGCGATCATCAACAGGCGGTTGTAGTCGACGCCGTTGGGGGTACGGCGGGCATTGCCGAACTGGGAGGGCGAGGTCAGGCCCTGCAGCTCGACCAGCAGCGGGCGGGTGCCCTCCATGGTGACGGCGATGGCCGAGCCGGGCGCGTTGATCATGCGTTCGGCCAGGAAGGCCTCGGAGGGGTTGGGCACCTCGGCCAGCCCCTGTTCGAGCATCTCGAACACGCCCACTTCGGCGGTGGGCCCGAAGCGGTTCTTGACGGAGCGCAGCAGGCGGTAGGCCTGGAAGCGGTCGCCTTCCAGGTAGAGCACGGTATCGACGATGTGTTCGAGAACGCGCGGGCCGGCGATGACGCCTTCCTTGGTGACGTGCCCGATGACGAAGACGGCCACGCCCGAGGATTTGGCCAGCTCGCGCAACTGCGACGAGCATTCGCGCACCTGCGAGACTGAGCCAGCGGAGGAATCCAGCTCGGGCAGGTAGACGGTCTGGATGGAGTCGACGATCAGCAGGCCGGGGCGGATTTCGCGGTTGTGCTCCAGGATGGTGAGCAGGTTGGTTTCGGTGACCAGGAACAGGTTCTCGGGGAAGGGCGCGGCGTCTTTCGGCCCCTTGGCAGGCATCAGGCGGTTGGCGCGCATCTTGATCTGGCGCTCGCTCTCTTCGCCGGAGACGTACAGCACGCGCATGTGATTTGCCATGGCCAGGGCCATCTGGAGCATGAGGGTGGACTTGCCGATGCCGGGGTCGCCGCCGACCAGCACGATCGAGCCGGGGACGATGCCGCCGCCGAGCACGCGCGAGAATTCGCCAATGGGCACCGGCAGGCGGTCTTCGGACTCGCTGCCGATGTCGCCGATGCGCTGTGGGGAGGTGCGCCCGGTCAGGCCGCGCGCGGCATTGGGCGATTTGGCCGGCCCGGCTTCCTGGACGATCTCTTCGACCATGCTGTTGAAGGTGCCGCACTGCGGGCATTTGCCCATGTAAGAGGCGGTGACGCGGCCGCAGTGCTGGCAGACGTAGCGGGAATAGGATTTTGGCATAGTGGTTTCATCCTTGGGGCGTACTGGGCCCCGCCCCAGTATAACAGAAACTATGTTCTATGGAGAGGCTGGGATCTATGCAGAGGACGGAGGATGAAGGACGAAGGACAGAGGATGAAGGACGGAGGACGGAGGACAGAGGGCGTGCGGCTCCGCTTCGGGGACGATGTCCCACTCCGCCACGCTTCGGGGACGATGTCCCACTCCGCCACGCTTCGGGGACGATGTGGCGGGTGGTGCCAGGGAAGCATGCTAAAAAGCCAGGCTGACAGCGTATCTTACACCATCACCAAGCAACAGAAGGCGAATTTCCGACCAGCAATCGTCGATGGATAGTCACGATGTTAAAAGTGTAGGGTGGTTAGACAAAGTTTTGGTAATATCCACATAATAAGAGCCACTCCAGAGAGTGGCTCTTCGTTTTGATGCCGGGATGCCAGCCATTTATTTCACCCTGCACTTGACATTAAGCAGCTGATGTTACGCAGGACGCTGTTAGGGGCAGGATCATTGCCTGAAAACGTCCTTCGACTGCGGGCTTCACAAAGGGCGTTCAGCCCTCCGCTCAGGACGAAGTACCTTTTTTTGCGTAACATCAGTTAAGCAGGTTAAATAAAGTCAGAAACATGGTCAGCCGCCCAGCGTGCCAGGCTGTAGGCAGGCCTGCCGGTGATCTGTTCCACGGTCGGGCGCACAACGTCTGGCTGGTCTACCGTGTCTGACCAATAATCGAGCAGCATTTTGATCACGCCCGCGGGCATGAACTGGCTCACTGACTGTTTATATTGTTCCGGGGTGATTGCCTGGTAAGTCAGCTCCTGTCCAATCGCTCGACCTATGGTTTTGAGCTGCTCAATTTGCGTCAGGCACTCGGGGCCGGTCAATGCGTATGTTGCGCCGCGATGCCTCTCGTCGGTGAGCGCGGCGACTGCCACTGCCGCCACATCCGCCTCATGGATCAGCACCTGTGCCGATTGTGGGTAGGGGCCAAAGACCATGCGCGTGGCCTTGATCGAATGCGACCAGAAACGCAGATTGTTTGCAAATGTGCCGGGGCGCAGGAAGGTGTACGCCATGCCGCTCTGCTCGACGGCCTGTTCAACTGCCAGGTGGTGAGAATAGCTTGCAGAATTCAGATCCCGGGGAAATTCGGCCGCGACTGCCAGCGAGGACAGCGCGACGACATGTTCAACGCCCGCGGCTTTGGCTTTGGCCAGGAAGGGCCGGAGATCGCCATCTGCCGGAAACAGAAAGAGGCCTTTTACATCTGCAAACGTCCCGGCTTGAAGATCGCCGCTGCTCAAATCTCCTGGAAACACATGGACCCCATCCGGCAGGTTGGCCTGCTCCGGTTGACGGCTGAGCGCCTGTACCTGTGCGCCGCTGGTTACGAGCTGATTTACGATCTGTCGCCCGATGGCGCCAGTGGCGCCGGTAATCAAATATGACATGGGATTTTCCTTTCAGTATCTGGGGTTTCTTGTCGCGTTTTCCGCGCTCAAGTTTCCATCAGTTTAGCTGAAAGGCATGTGGAAGTCTTGAAAAAAAACGACAACTTTACACCCTATCCGAAAAACAGCCGCAGCCGTCTGAATGAGTATTTCGGATCGAGAAGAACATCGGTCACGTAGATTTGCTCACTGAATTTTCGGATAGGGTGTTATAACATTTTCAAAGCGCTGAGTTCAGTTGGTGTGTAGCCCAGGATATGTTTCAGGGAACGCGACATGTGCGCCTGGTCAGCGTAGTTCGATTCGCCGGCAACTTCGATGGCAGGTTTTCCTTCCTGAAGGAGGGCGGCGGCCTGGCGGGCGCGTTGAATCTGGCGAAAGTAGTTATGGGTCATGCCCGTTGCTCTCAAGAAACGGCGTTGGACCGAACGCAGAGAATAGGCCTGTGGGTGACCCCTGAGCAGTTCAGCGACCATTGCATCCTGGCTGAGCTGTTCCTTTTTCACCAACTGCTTTACAAATTCTTCGACATTCTCAAAAGTGGGGATCTCAAAGAGCTCAGAGCCCAATTGAAACCCGCCGCGTGCCAGGGGCAGGAGCAGGCCGCGATCAAGCAGGGTAACTGAAGGGATGAAGGACAGAAAAGCGCTGGCCTTGAAGGAGATAGTCAGGAGCTCGTGGCCAGGGGTAAAGCGCAGAGGCACCGCCTGCGTGGTTTGCCCGGTCAGCAGGATGTTCGTTTGGCCCGCCTGCTTGATGATCACCAAATCCCAGCACCCGTCGGGGACAGCCTTGCTGCGGTCATCTACATCAATCACCCAACGGGTGACTGCCTGCACAAAAGGTGAATCGGCGCTTCGGATGGTGAGTTGAGGTTGCATGGGGGGCTTGAGAAATTGGGTTGGTCAGGATAACCGCCTGGATAGTTGTCTGAAACTTATGAATCCCAGACAAGTAACACGATAATTTTACCGTAAATAGTTAGATTGACGACCCGCGATATTGGTGATTGATAACCGATGTTGCGTAGAAAAGCTGCTTCGTCCTCCCGTAGGGACAGCGCTACGGGACGGTCATAGGTATCAACGTAAGGTGTGGTGGGCCGTGGCGACGCTCGGTTGGC
>Ga0302321_100004592_pt1 | contig 11983 bp, 12 predicted proteins | sample Fen_T0_1_FD_202505 | JGI IMG/M metagenome (GOLD analysis project Ga0302321, IMG submission 202505) | Peat permafrost microbial communities from Stordalen Mire near Abisko, Sweden - Fen_T0_1 | ecosystem: Environmental > Terrestrial > Soil > Wetlands > Permafrost | place: Sweden: Abisko...
GCCACGGGCAACCTCACCGAGGTGCTGCAGCGCCTGATCGAGCACTTCACCGCGGAGAAGGAAATGCGTCAGCGCCTGGTCACGGCCCTGGTGTATCCCGTGTTCGTCTGCTTCCTCGCCTTTGGCGTCATCCTGTTCTTCGTGTTTTTCCTCCTGCCGAAACTGCAGGGCCTGCTGACCTCGCTCGGCGGCAAGCTCCCGCTCGCCACGCGCATCGTCGTGGGCAGCGCCCAGTTCATGGTGCATTATGGCGTGATTTTGATCCCCATCGGCCTCATTGCGGGCATCGCCCTCTGGCGCTGGCGGCAGACGGAGGCCGGCCGGCGCACCTCCGACGCCTGGTTGGTGCGGACCGTCTTCGTCCGGGAATTCGTGCTCGAGACCGCATTGCTCAACTTCACCCAGATCCTCGCCGTGTTGTTGGAAAACGGCATCCCCACCGCCGAGGCCCTGCGGCTCACCGAGCGCACCGTGGTCAACCGCACCCTGCAGGCCGAGCTTCACCTTGCCACCGACCGGGTGCTGGAGGGCGCCAGCCTTTCCGCCTCGCTGACGAAGACCGGTTTCTTTCCCGACCTGCTGCTCGACCGCCTCGCCGTGGGCGAGAGCACGGGCAAGCTGGCGCCCTGCCTGCGCGACATTGCCAAGAACTACGCCACCCGCCACACCCGCCGGCTCCACGCCCTGACGAGCGTCATTTCCACCACGGTCCTGCTCTTCGCCTTCTCCTTCGTCGGCCTGATCGCCTACGCCATCGTTTCCGCCGTGCTCGAGGTCAGCGCCAGCTTCAAGTTTTAGGCTGGGAGGGTCCGGCGAATCAGGGCGGCGCCAGTGACGTCCCGTGAACGGGCTCACCCCGATCAAGGCGCCGGCTTGATCGGTTCGACGGAATATATGCGGAAGACGGCGCTGATCATACCGGGGGTGGCCCGCTCGGCCGAGATGGTGCACTGGTCGATGCCCAGGTACGGGGCGCGGGCCGCCACCCCCTCATAGAAACGGACCAGGGACGCCAGGTCGGTCTGACGGAACGTGACCTGCAGGCTGTGCAGGGCGAAATTTTCCGTGCGATCCGTGCGTTGCACGCCCATTGACAGAGGCAGACCCTGAGCGATCCGGCTGACCTCGGCATAAGCCTGGGCGGCATTCATTGTGCGGCCTGCGTCAAGCTGCCTGGCCACCAGCGCAGTGCGCTCGCCGACCGAGGCGCCCTTGGCCAGCCACAACCGCTGGATCTCCGCCTCCTGCGAAATCGAATGCCAGACCTGCAGGTTTTGCCGGACGCGCCCGACCAGCGCCGTGCCCCACCAGAGCACCCCGATGCCGAGGAATACCAGCATGAGCACCCGTTCGCGCAGCAGCCGCTCGTTGTAGAAATTTTTCATCGCGTCCCTCCCGGCCCGGCGAATCCGGGTTTGAAGGTCACCGTGACCAAGAACGTCGTCTTGCCGCCGCTGGTGCGCAGGTCATGGAGCTCGACCTTTTCCACGCCGGCATGGCCCTTCAGCGCCTTCTCATATTCCTGGGGGTCGGCGGCGTTGGCCGTTTGGGCCTCCAATTCCATCTGGCGCGGGCCTCTGGTCGAGGCTTGCACGAATTCCACGGAGGCGGGCCGGGTGCCGTCCAGCACCACCAGCATCTCCAAAGGGCGCAGGCTCTGCCGGGCAAAGTTCTCCATCCGCCCGGCCAGCTGGTCGGCCTCCTCGATCTGCCGGACCGCGGCGGCATTGGCCTCCAGCCCGTGCCGTTGCCGGGCGGCGAGCACGTTCGAAACCAGCAATCCGGATTCAGCCACAAGGCAGGCCGCCAGACCGGCCACGGCGGAGGCGAAGGCCAGCCAGAGGGCGCGGTCGCGCTTGTGGCGCCCCAGCTGTCCGGCCAACTCGGTCTTGTCGCGCACATCCATGGCCCGCATCTGGGCCAGGCTGAGCAGGGTGGACTGCTGCGCCCCCTTGAGCGTGAGTCCTTCCTTGCCCAGCGCGGACGCCGTGACGGCGCCTTGAAACGTCCGGGAGGCCTGGGCCGCCACCCCAAAACGGTTGCCCGCCTCCCGCAACAGTTCTTCCCGCAGCGCCACCATCGAATCTCCCGGCGCTTCCCGCGTGAGCACCCCGGCGGGCAGTTCACCCACACCGTCCCAAATCAAGGCCGTGATCGTCTGCCCCTGCTCATGCAACCAGACGCCCGCTGGAACGGCCGTTGCTTGGCCGAGCCAGACGGCAAACTCCGGCAGGACGGCCGAGGCCGTGGACCAGGCCGCCGTATCGGCCGCGGAAAAATTCCGCCGATAGGCGGCAAAGACCAGGGCCTGGTTTCCGTCCCCGGATAGACAATAACCATAGTATAGCTGGCCGGGGGTGAAGGGGCCGATGGTCTCCAGCGAAAGTTCAACCTGCGCCACGACATCCTGCCCGGCGACCAAGGGTACGCGGCGAACGAAAAACCGGGCCGCCGACAACAGGATCAGGCCCTTGACTTGGACCGGGGCTGCGGGCGCGGAACTGGGGATAGCGGACATGGAGCGATCAGGTGCCGTCGTTGTCCCGAAGCTCCAGAATCTGGAACGGGTAGTCGACCTTTTTAGGCGGATTGTTTCGGACGGAAGCCACCGGGGCCGTTTCGACCGTCTTGGTCTGGCGCCGGCCGGTGGCGGTGGAAACCGCCGCACCCGGCGGACGGACCCAGGCATCAAGCCGGTAAACCCGCGCCCCGGACTTGACCGTGACAATGACATGCAGGCAAAGCGCATCCGTGCCCAGACCGGGCCGCGTGGCATCACCCCCCCAGGCGGCGTTCAAGTCTGCGACGTTGCGAAAGATGCTGGGGTGCGAGTTCTGTTGCTCCCGCAATGCCGCCATCGCGGCGATGCGCGATGCATCCACGCCCCGCGCCAACAAGACCTCGGACCGGGCCGAGTTGACGTTGCTGGCGTTGAAGGCAAACAGGGAGACCCCCGCCTGGAAACGGCGACCCAGTTCGTTCCAGTTGCCGGATTCATCAAAGAACAATTCCCGGGCGGCCGGAATGGCTCGCAGCTCGGCAAACGATCGCAGCGCGCGCTGCGGCGCCTCATAGGGCAGTTTCGCCGCGGCGAGCAAGGCGCTGTCCGCGTCCCCTTCGGTCGACAACCGGTCTGGCCGCGTCCAGACCATGAGCGCATCGATGAGCCGGTCCTGGGCGGTGGCCGGGCAACCGATCGCGTCAAGATAGCCCCCGAGGACAGCCTCGTCCGCCATCGGCAACGACAGCTTGCCCGTCTCATCCTCGACCCTCGCCTCGATCGTGAAACCTTCCGCCGGATCATAGTTCATCAGGCTCAGCGGATGGTCCCAGCCTTCGGCCGGGTCATGCAGGCCGGAGCGGGCGGCGGATTCATCCGCCAGCACGGCCAGACACGCTTCCAAGCCGGAGAGCGCCTCCTCCCGCAAGCCGGCACGCTGGGCAGCCTTGCTTTCCGCGGCCAGCTCCACCGCCGCCCGGTCCATGAGCCGGGTGATCAGGAATGCCGCCAACAAAATGATACCAAGCACAAATATCACCACCGACCCTCGCCCGGATTCAAGGCGGGACGGGAAGGACTTTTTTTTGAATTTCCGGCGCGTCATCAGAAAGCAGGGGGCAGGACGCCACCACCGGGCAAGGTTACGATCTGACTGGATTCAAAGCTCCCGTGTTTGAAGGAGAGGACCAGCCGGTCGGGAAGCACCCACGCCCCGGAAGAGTTCTTGCGCAGGGCCGACTCGGTGCGCCATTGGCCGCCGGTCAGGTCATAATAGGCGTAGGCCAGTTTCGTCACCAAGGGTGAAACGACCACCGCCCGCGGCGGTTTCTCCGCCAAGTCCTTCTCGAGCGCGGACTGCCAATAAAGGACGAGGCCGCGATTATCCTCCTGGGCCAGATGGCAACGGACTTCCGGCAGAGGATTCTCCGGCCACTCCAGCAGGCGGTCTCCGTCCAGGAGCTCGAAGCCCAGCAGATCGGTCCTGGATCCGGCCACGGTCTTTACTTGGTCCACCGCGAACGGTTCATCCGTCGTGGAACCGGGACGGGGCCAGGCGGCATGCTGGAGGAGGGCCTCGACATGCCGGGTGACCGCACTCACGTGCTGCTCGAACAGCCGCTTGTCCCCGCCCCGCCCCCAGATCTCACCCATCGAAAAGACAAAAGTCAGCAGCGCCGTCACCAGCATGGTCAGCAAGGCCAGCGCCAGCAGCAGCTCGATCAGCGTGAAGCCGCGGGCATTGCGCCGGGATGATGCCACCTGCCAAGTCATGTCCGGGTCTCCCGGTCGACACGTTGCTTGGTCATCTCGCGCAGTTTGTCCCGCTCCGTCGGATCGGACCAGGCCGGGCGCAAGAGGCGGATGGATTCGCGGTGTTTCCAGCCATCCTGGCCGCCTGTCCCCTGGGATGCCGCCTCCAAGGTGACCAGAAAAAGATCCGCGACCCCCGCCGACTGAATCTTGGCCGACCATGTCACCTCATGACCGTCCGAAAGGTTAAGGTGGCCGCCGTCCTCAACCTTCGTCCGTTCAGGTTCGGCCAGTACCGTCGCCCGTACCCACTTCCAATCTTCCTGCTCCTGGTGCCGCCCGGCCATGGCCCGGTAACTGCCGATGACATTCAGGTAGGCCACGGACAACACGACCGACGCCAAGGCAAAGATGGCCAGGCTCACCAGCACCTCGATGAGGGTGAATCCACGTGATGGTTGGACGGCAGGACGGTGCATGGGCTCAAGGCGACGAATGCAGGACAGGTGCGCACGTCCAAGGGTCCAGATCGAGACGGGTGACGTTGCCCCCTGCATCGGTCAATTGGGCGCGAAACCGGTCCATGCCGCCGTCGGCGTAAAACCGCACCATGGCCGGCCCGCCCGTGCCGACAAGCTGCCCGCCCAACAAGACAAAGTCATTCTGCCCCACCGGCAGGAACTCCAGCTTCTTGCCCGGCCAGTCGAGCTCGTGGGTGGTAACCGCGGTGGTCCAGACCACCTGCAGGTTTTTCTCGTCAAAGCGCAGCTCAACCGTGACATCTTCCTGGACGGCCTGCAGTCGCGCGGCCTGGACCGCCTGCCAAAACACGTCGGTGGCCGTCCTCTCCCGGGCGCGGAAGAGTTCACTGCCGCCACTGATGAAAAGTCCACCCAGGACGCCGAGCAGGGCGATGACCAGCACGACCTCCAGAAGGGTGAATGCCCGGCAGTCAGGTCGGGTGGAAAAACGACCGGGCAAAGGCAGCCTGTCTTCCGCGCTCGGTGTCACCAGTTGCCGATGTCGTCGTCGGTACCCTCGGTCTTGTCGGGACCCTTGGAAAACAAATCGTAGCTGCCCTTGTTGTGCGTGCCCGGGCTGCGGTACTGGTAGGGCTCACCCCAGGGATCCATCGGTGGTTTCCCGCCGGGAGTGTCGGCATACGGCCCGCGCCAGTTGCCCGCGGCATTGGCCGGTGCGGACATCAGGACGGCCAGACCCTCGCTCGTGCTGGGGAAACTGCCCAGATCCATCCGGTAGCGTTCCAGGGAGGTTTTGAGGGAATCCTGCACAAAAATCTTTGCGATTGTCTTCTGGCTGTTGCCAAAGATGCCCTCGGTCTTGGTGATCAGCAACGTGGCGAGCAGGGCCAAAATGCCGACCATGACGATGATCTCGAGCAACGTGAACGCGCGATTGTCTTTTTTCATGAGGGTCATGGCTTGGCGGGAGCGGCGGCAGGCCGCGGCTGGTTGTTGACGTTGTTCGGTTGGGGAATTACCCCCGGGGGGGCACGGAGGGCCCGGCGTCGGCGGATTTCCTCGGCCACCTGGGCCAGCCGGCTGGCCTCGTCGCTGGAGGTGGCAGGGCCGGCGACCGCGGGACCGTTGACCGGCGACGGCACCGGCATATTCGCCGGCGGAGGTGCCTGTACGATAACCTGCGCCAGCTTGAGGGAAAGGTTCAAGGTCTGGCCATGGTATTTGACCTGAATAGAACCCTTCTCGCTGTCATAGCTCTCCACCACGAAAGGCTGGTTCGCCTCCTTCAGGCCCACCCACTGGTTGGTCCGGGTCGCCGTCTCATGCAGGCTGAATAAATACTCCCCTTTCTCCATGATGACCCCGCGAAATTCCAGGGGTGCGACCCCGTTGGCGGCCTGCGCGCCTGAAGTCGACTGGCCAAAGGGCGAGCTCTTGATCAGGCCGTCGAACGCACTGGCCCCGGGGGTTGCCACCACCGCACCATCTGCCGCCCGAACCAGGACGCCCCCCAGCCCCCACACGGCCACAATGCAAAGCTTACGACAAATCATAGGTTTAACGAAGCGCGAGTACCGGCAATCGGCAACTCAGAATACAGGGTTCATCACGCAAAGTTCCCCTGGGACGTAAAACAAACCCCCGGTTACTCTTTGAGTAACTAGGGTTTCGAGTTTAGAGCGGGAGAAGAAGCTCAGACACGTTTGCATTCTTTCCAAATAGCTTAAGTTACAATTGGAATGCCTTTGAGCCGATTCCACTGACGCCTACCGAAGCACCCTCGACGAAAAATACTGGGAAGGAATACCGTGACGGTGGCCTAGCTAAGTCTAAAGAACCGTCCAAAAATTTGCCGATACAATTGCCTAGCCTGTAACGGGAGGCATGATTTTCAGCTATGTCGAGTTAGCTTCGCCGGCGGTCACCAGGGCACCGAGTTAGCAATGGAGTGTGGAATTGGGACAATGCCGACCGCCCACCTCGGGTGGCTGCGGGAACGTCAGAAAGCAATCTACTAAGACAGAATCGTTCATCTGGCCTTCCGCTTTCAGTGGAAGGTCAAACGCGGTCCCGCGCTGGATTCGCTCAATTCGTCTCACCGCGGGCCGCAAGCGTCCGCCAGCGACCGTCAATCCACGAGCCAGCGAGTACACCCGTCTTGGCGAGTTCATTGAGCAAATCATGAAGCTCCCCGGCTTCACCTTCATAGGTTCCGCCGCAGATGATTTTGGTTTTCGCCTCCAGCCAACGGGCAGCTGTGGTCCCGGTAAGCAGCCCTTCGTCATCAGCCGCGTCCAACAACGTGTAGAGCATCCGCCCTTGCGACTGGATGCGCTGATCATCGGATGTTTTCATGCGTTGCAATTTTCCCTCACCGTCAGGGAGGAATACAAGGTCCGTTAGTGCGCACTTTTTGCCGCTCTATCTCTCCCAATGGTTTGCCCGTTTTTAACACCCAAGGGGCCGCCATGCCGGGCTGGTAACAAACGGGTGACGAATTTCCGTCGACTGGAGCCGTTGGTCTTCCGCGACTAACGGTTTCCGCTTCCCGGTCGGAATTTTGACGCTTCGGATTCACAGGCTAAATTGACGCAATGAACAAGCTACCCACCAACGCCATCAGACTCAATCTGCGCGAACTGGCCCAGCTGTTCAACTCCATGGACCCCTCGCCCTTCGTGGAGCGCGACCTCGACGCTGATGCGGAAGAATATATCACCAGCTGGGCGCGAGAGGTCCCGCCGGGCCGCGAGTTGGAACTCGCCATCACGCTCGCAGAGATGGCGGATGATACCGGCTTGGAGCAGGCGGTGCGACGGTATTTTTCCAGCCGGGCGGCGATCAAAAGGCTGGAATTCGGCCAGCTCATGCGCCGCGGCCGCGTGAGCCTGGGCATTGGTTCGCTCTTTCTCGTGCTCTGCCTCTTGCTGGGGGAGTTCCTGGCCAAATCCAACCCTGGTGCCGTGAGCGACATCATCCGCGAGGGGCTCACCATCGCCGGTTGGGTGGCGATGTGGCGGCCGTTGGAGATCTATCTCTACGACTGGTGGCCGCTGTTTGAGGAACGCCGCCGGCTGGACCGGTTGGCGCGAATCCGGGTCCGGATCGTGGCGCCAGATGACGGGCAGATGCCCATTTTCTCCCCTGCGATTTTCGCCTCTGATCCGGTGGCGACAGCCGCCGCTTGAGTCGGTCATATGCCTGGTACCCACCGGCCAACCGGCATTAGGCCCAGTTACTTTGCGGCGGGTGTGGTCTCGAGTGCCATTGTCGAGAGATTGGCGAGAGCGGACCGCTCGGTGGCCGGCGTGAGCTCAGTTCAATTCCAACGCGCCTTCACCTCGTGCCACCGTTCCAAAATCCACGTATGCTCAAGCCGCCCCCCGGTCTCCAACTCAGCCAGCAGCGAGCAGAAGGGCCCTACCTCGGTTTCGTATCGTTGGGAGGAGGCCAGAGATTTCAACTCCTGCCACCTCGCCTCACCGGCGAAATCGCGCAACAGTCCATCGTCTTCCGCGGCGTCCAGTAGGGCGAAAAGCAACCGGACTACGCGCGAGTTAATACCTGTGAGCATGCGAAAATCAGAGATGTGCGAAATACAACTTTGCGCAACCCTGCTCATGTTAAAACTTATTCACATGCCCAAAGAGGTTCAATTTCGACCTCACCGCCACGGGCTGGCACGAACTTGGTCCGGCTACCCGGCCCAGCGTGCCCAAAAAGACCGGCGAAATAGCGGCAAGATGCCAAACAAGCCGAGGCTCGTGAGCCCAAGCACCGCATACCCTGTGACGTCATGGAGAGTGCCCTCGATCGCCTGGCTGCCATGGGCGTAGGCCCAGCCGGTAAGAAATAGGCTGCGCGCCAAGTTGGTAAGGAAGGCCAGGCCCATCGCCAGGCCGACCAGGAGCACCTTTTGCCACATGCGCCCAAGGAACGCGGCGGCCAGGAAGGAGCCCGCAAAAAGGCACCCCGTCAGCGAACGGATGCCTGAGCACGCGTCCGCCACCCCGACCTGCCCGTGCGGCAACATCAGGACGTTGCCCTCCCGGATCAACGGATAACCGAAGAAATCAAATGCGAAAAAGACGACCGCCACCACTTTGCGGAGAAGGAAAAGGCTTAACGCGTTTTCCACCGCCGACACCAGCGGCGCTGAGATCAGCCATACCAGCGACGGGAAAAGCACGAGGCGGACGATTTCCAGCCGGCCCGGCCCCGTCGGGAGACTCAGGAATGTCATCGCGGGAAACATCAGCGAAAAACCGACGGCGAGGGCCAGGGATCCAGGCTGCGTTGGTCCCGAACCGGCGCGATAAAGTGCGCCCATCGCAAACAGAGCCAGGCCAATCAGGAAAACGCCCCCCGCCGCCAGGTTGAGGATGGGTTCCCATCGGGAGGCGTCCACCCCGGGGACGACCGACGATGGACCTGCGCGCAATCGTGTCCACCGCTCGAAAAGCAAGTAGGCGACGAATGGCGGCACCAACCAGCCAAAGCTGTAGTCCGCCTTGAGCCGCCACCAATGCATCTGGTCGATGGCGAGAAAACTCATGTAGCCGATAGCCAACAGCAGGTAGCCCGGGACCCCGGCGGACGCGGGCTGATGTGCCGATGCGCCCGGCGCGGCCGTTCGCCGAGCGCCCGTCCCGGGCTGGGCGGTGGTCGTGAGGTTCATTCGCTTGAAGGCTGGTACTCGGGCACAAGTCTTTTCATCAGCTGTTTGATCGAGGGGCCTCCAGAGTGGGTCGACGCCTCCCGCAATTCGGCCAGCCAGCCGGCCGATCCAGCGCCCGCCTCCGCGCGCAATCGGAATATTCGGGGGTGCGCCGTGAGTTCGTGGGTTTCGCTCGTATGCTGCAGCTCTTCGAAGAGCTTCTCGCCGGGACGGAGCCCGGTTATCTTGATTTCGATGTCCACCCCCGGCCGGTAACCGCTGAGTTCGATCATCTGGCGGGCCAGGTCGATGATTTTCACCGGGTCGCTCATATCGAGAACGAAGATCTCGCCACCGGTTCCGAGGGTCACCGTCTGCAGGACCAGCCCGACTGCCTCGGGAATCGTCATGAAATAGCGTTTCATCTCGGCATGGGTCACGGTGACCGGCCCGCCCTGCGCGATCTGTCGGCGGAACACCGGGATGACACTGCCACTCGACCCCAAAACGTTGCCGAACCGCACCGCGAGGAATCGGGTGCGGTTTCCCGGGACGACCTGCTGGGCCTGCAGCGCCAATTCGGCCAGTCGCTTGCTGCATCCCATCACGCTGGTTGGGTTGATCGCCTTGTCCGTCGAGATGAAGACAAACCATTCCACCCCCATTTCGGAGGCAGTTCGGGCGAACGCGGCAGTCGCGAGCGTGTTGTTTTTGACCGCCTCGGCGGGCTGGCGCTCCATCAGGGGAAGGTGCTTGTGCGCCGCGGCGTGAAAGATGATTCGCGGCTGCCATTGCCGCAGCAAAGCCGACACGGCGGATTCATCCGCCACGTCGACGATGAGCGCCTGCAGGCAGCCCGCGTGTTCGCCGGCGCCGAGTTCCTGCTCGATCTCGAACAGGGCAATCTCCGCCTGGTCAACCAGGATGAGCCGGCCTGGCTCGTAACGCAGGATCTGCCGGCAAAGCTCGCTGCCGATGCTTCCGCCGGCACCCGTAACCAGCACCACCTGGCCGCGGATGAGCCGCGCGACTTCCGCGCCATCGAGTTGCACCTCGGCCCGCCCGAGCAGGTCTTCGATCGCCACCGGACGGACGATGGGGCCGACCGTGACCGGGCGATCGGAACTCACGGTTGGCGCAATCTGCGTCACGAGCGCCGCCTGACGGGCCTGCTCGACAATCTCCTTGATGCGGGCCGGGGAGATCCCGTGCTCGGCGATGACCAATTCGGTTGCCTTCAAGCGGGCCGCGATTTTGGCGAGTTTGGGCAAGGGACCATAAACCGGCAGCCCGTGGATACTCCGCCCGATGTTTGCCGTATTCTCATCCAGGAAGCACACGGGCACGAGTCCGCAGCCGGCCCGTTGCAAAAGATTTCGGGCGAAATTTGCCCCATCCCGGCCAACCCCCACCACGATCACGCGTTTTTCCACGAGGCCAGCGCGCTTTTCACCCGACACTCCCCAGACGCGAGCCACTCTCAGCCCGAGCCGGAAGGCCGAGATCAAGCCCATGCTCAGGGCAAAATCCATCAGGATGACCGCCCGCGGTGGCGCCGCCATCACGGCCGACGCATACCATAGTCCCAGCATCAGGCCAGAAACCGTACTCATGGCGCAGGCCACACTGCCAAAATCAGTCACGCTGAAATAGCTGAGCATGCTGCGAAACTGGCCAAATGAATACAGCAGGATCAATTTGCACAAAACGATCGGAAAAATCAGCGACAGGCACTGGTCGCTGAAGTTGGCGGGCACGGCGAAATCCCAGCGCAGCTGATAGGAGACGGCGAATGTGGCGCCCAGCATCAGCCCGTGGATCAGCGTGATGACGGCCAGCCGGGTCAGGCTGTGCCGGCCGATATTTCGATCGCTCCAGTGCAGCAGACCGCGGACCATCTTCATTCCCGTTTCCCGCACCTGACTTGCGGCCAATTGGCGCAGAGGCGGCACTGGTTCCGCGGTGGCGTCCGCCTGTTCCTTCGTCGCCGGGACACTTATCCGGACCGATGGCGGCTCGAAACATCCTTTCACAATATCGATCACGCGCATTTGGTCCACGACGGACATCGCCGACCCCGAGGGCAGGCACAGACCCTGCTCGAACAAGCGCTGCGCCACGCCACTACCGACGAATTCGCAGCCGGCGAAAATCGGCTGCAAATGCAGCGGTTTCCACACCGGCCTCGCCTCGATGTTCTCCTTTTCCAAGGCGCTCAAGACGTCCTTGACCCCGATGGGAGCCTGCGCCGGATCGATCGTCAGGCAGGTGAGCCAGCGATTGCTCCGCGACCGCGGCGCTTCGGGCATGAAGCGCAAGCCGGGCAACTGCCCCAACCCCTCCAAATAGCGGCCGTAGATCCTTCGCCTTGCCTCAACCCGCTCATCGAGCACCTGCAGCTGCGCCCGCCCGATGCCCGCGAGAACATTGCTCATGCGATAGTTGAACCCAAGTTGGGAGTGCTGGTAGTGGGCGACCGGGTCGCGCGCCTGGGTGGAGAGAAAGCGAGCCTTGCGGATCAGCTCCGCATCATCTGAGACCAACATGCCCCCGCCCGAAGTGGTGATGATCTTGTTCCCGTTGAACGAAAAT
>Ga0302321_100004593_pt1 | contig 11983 bp, 9 predicted proteins | sample Fen_T0_1_FD_202505 | JGI IMG/M metagenome (GOLD analysis project Ga0302321, IMG submission 202505) | Peat permafrost microbial communities from Stordalen Mire near Abisko, Sweden - Fen_T0_1 | ecosystem: Environmental > Terrestrial > Soil > Wetlands > Permafrost | place: Sweden: Abisko...
TATCCGGTTTCGACACCTGCACTTGCAGCAGGTGCAAGTGTACGCCCTGAGCCAAGAACGCTCAGGGCTACTCAACCACCGGAAAAAGGGTTGTCTGATAGGACTTTGCTACAGCCATATCGTTTACTTCCGAGTGATCTTGAAATCTTGTCAGACAACTTCTGCGGCGCAGGGCTATATGACCTTCACCCCTATTGAGCGCGGGTGGGTTTCGCGGAGACGCGGAGGATGCAAGAGAACTCATTTTTTCTTGGTGCACCAGTGCCTGTGCGGTGCAGCAGATTGGTTGTAACCCTACGGTGTTGAGGTATGGCACAAGAGCAGCGGATCATGTGCGCGCAGGAGGAGTGGCTGAAGACAACAGGGCAGCAAATTCTGCCAGTTGTTTCCCGTTGACCAGCGCGAGCAGTTCGTCGGCCGGTTCGACGACGGTGCTGCCGTGAGGAATGAGCAACTGGTGATTGCGGATGATGGCAACGATGGTGCACTCGTCCGGCAGGTGAAGGTCCCGGATGGCTTTATTCACTGCGATCGCCCCTGGATGGACCTTTTCTTCGACCAAGGAGTATTCGCCGCGTTTGAGCTTCAACAGCGTCATCACGTCGCCCATGGACATTTCTTCTGCTACCAGGTGCGCCAGGATATCGGCCTGGTTAAGGGCCACGTCCACGCCCATTTCGCTGGTGAATAGCCATGCATTCTTTGGGTTATTGACGCGGGCGATAATGCGCGGCACGTTGAACTCGAAGCGTGCCAGGGAAGTTATCACCAGGTTGGTTTCATCGCTGCCGGTAACTGCCGCCAGGACGACGGCCTGGCGAACCCCGGCCTCCTCGAGCGTGGCCGGGGAACTGCCATCCCCGGCAATGACGACCTCGGCGGGAAGCTCCTCTTTGAGTTTGTCGAGGAAAAGGCCGCGTTCTTCGATGACCCGGACGACGTGCCCGGCTTCCAGGAGAAGTTTTGTGAGTGCGCTACCGGTATTGCCACCGCCAACAATAATCACGTGCATGAGTTATGCCCTCCTTTCGAGGCCGAGCATTTCTTCCAGCCGGGGCAGGGCCGACGACTGGATGGCAATGTGCAGCGTATCGCCTTCGTGAAACTCCGTACCGGCTAAAGGCAGGAAGGCCCTGTCGTCGCGAGTAACGGAAATGACGTAGAATTCGCCCGGCACGGTCAGGTCTCGGATGGTGCGGCCGGCGAGGCTATAGGAGACCTCGACCGCTACAATGGAGACTTCGCCACGCCCGAAATTATGAACCACATCCAGGTCGGAGTGGGTAACTAGTTCGTAAATGCGTTCCGCGCCCCAAGTGGTGGTCGAGATGGTGATCAACCCGAGGCGTTGATAGATCTCGGCGCGGCGGGGATCGTACAGGCGAGCCACGACACGCGGGACCTTGAAAATGTTGTGCGCGATGCGCGCGGCGACGATGTTGGCGTTATCGGACGAACTGGCTGCCACAAATGCGTCCGCCCGTTCTACGCCGGCATCGATCAGAATATTGCGATCGAACCCCAGGCCGGAAATTAACCGTCCCTTGAAGTCCGGGCCCAGCCGCGAAGCCGCATCGGTGTCACGGTGGTCGATAACCGTAACATCGTGGCCCTGTCGCGCGAGCACATTACTTACCTGGGAGCCCACTCTCCCGCAACCCATGACGATGACTTTCATGGCAAGTCCTCCTGTTCTCCTAAGATGGCATTTCGGGTTTTGAGCGGCTTCTGAAGCCGCGAATAATTTGCTTGCGGATCCACTCGAGGCTGTAAATGATCACGGAAAACATTGCCAAGCCGACCCAATAAAATAGCGGAACCGGGATATGTCCGAAGTGCTGGGCGATGGGCTCCCAATAGATGAGTACCACAATCCCAATCACCTCGGCGGCGACGGAGACGAGCAGATATTTGTTGCTTCCCCAGCCCAGATAGCGGCCCCGCAAAGCCTGGGAACGACAGGCAAAAGCATTCCCTACCTGTGACATTACCACGCCGGCGTGAAAGACCGTCGCAGCTAACAACTCGGCCTGTTCTGCTGTTAATGATAACTGCAAAAACGCGGGAATGGGTATTTGTCGTAAAACGGGAATCGCGAGAAGGTCCAGCCTTCCCGAGAATAAGTAAACCGAGAAGAAACCGATATAACACAGGCCGGCTTCGAGCAGGCCAAGCCAGAGAAAGGACCGGATCAATAGCCAGTTGTCGATCAATGGCTGGTTGCGCGAGCGGGGTGGGCGCTCCATGACGTCGGGCTCTGGTTTTTCGACGCCTAGGGCCACGGCCGGGAGCATGTCGGTGCCCAGGTCGATGGCCAAGATTTGGCGCACGTTAAGGGCCAGCGGGATGTGCGCGAAAGTTGCCGAAACTATGAAGGGTAAAATCTCGGGCACGTTGCTCGAGAAGATGTAAGTGATGAACTTGCGGATGTTGTCGTAGACAGCCCGGCCCTCTTCGATGGCAGAGATGATTGCGCCGAAGTTATCGTCCGTCAGGATGATGTCGGCGGCTTCCTTGGCTACGTCGGTGCCGACGATGCCCATGGCAATCCCCACGTCGGCCTTGCGCAAGGCGGGCGCATCGTTCACGCCATCGCCGGTGACCGCGACCACATTGCCCCTGGCCTGAAATGCTGCGACGAGGCGCAGTTTGTGCTCGGGAGCCATGCGCGCGAAGAGTACTTCCTGATCGAGCGCCTGCTGCAACTCCATCTCGCTCATCTCTTCGAGCTCGGCGCCGGTGATGATGCGCGGGTTCGGAGTTGAGAGCATGCCGACGCGGCGCGCGAGCGATTCGGCAGTCAAGCCGTAATCGCCGGTGATGATGACGATGCGGATGCCGGCTTTGTGACAGGTCTTGATGGCGTGTTCCACTTCAGGGCGAGGGGGGTCCATCATGGCCATCAAGCCAAAAAAGGTCAGTTCGCACTCGATATTCTCGGGGTTGTACGGGCCGGCTTTGAACGGCAGGTTGCGCCTGGCCACGGCCAGGACGCGCAGGGCATTGCGGGCATACTCGTCGTTGGCAGCCATAATCTCGGCCCGCATTTGGTCGGCAAGAGGGACGATCTGGCCATCGATCTCGATCATGGTGCACAGCTGCAGCACCTCGCGCGGCGATCCTTTCACAAAGGCGAGCTCGGTGGCTGGCCCGCGATGGATAGTGGTCATGCGTTTGCGGCGGGCATCGAATGGAATTTCGTGCACGCGTGGGTAGCGCAGATTGAGAGTCCGCTCATCCAAGCCGGCTTTGATGGCGGCCACCTTGAGCGCTGCTTCCGTCTGGTCTCCCAGGCTGGTCCAGGTGGGGTGCTCGGGGCTGGGTTCGTTCAGACGCGCATTGTTACAGCAACTCGCGGCTTCGAGCAGGCTGATCAGGGTTGGCTCCCAAGGCTGTCGCTGGGGACCTGGGTTGAACTTGCCCTTTGGCACGTAGCCCACGCCGGATACTTTAATGCGCTGGTTCGATGTCCAGATCTCCTTGACGGTCATCTGATTTTGGGTGAGCGTGCCGCTCTTGTCGGTGCAGATGACGGAGACCGTGCCGAGAGTCTCGACGATGTTTAGTTTTTTGGCCAGGACCCCTTTTTGGGCCAGGCGCTGGACGGCCATAGCGAGGGAAAACGTCAGCGTCGCGGGCAGGCCTTCCGGGATGGTTGCTACGATAACGCCGAGTGTTAGCAGCAGCACATCCTGTTCCTTATGCAGAACCAACTCGCCGGTGTAGTAGACGACCAGGACCAGCGCGCCGATCCCAAAGGCTACCCAGGTGATGATCCGCGTAAGCCGGTTCAGCTCCAACTGGAAGTGCGAAGGCTCGGGCTCGACGCTCTGGGTGAGGTGGGCGATGCGCCCGAATTGGGTTAACATGCCGGTGGCGTAGACGACGGCACGGCCGGTGCCCGAAGCCACCGACGTACCGGCGAAGATCAGGTTTGGCTGCTCGAGCTCGCTGATGGTTGGATGGAAAGTCACGTCAGCCACTTTGCGCGCCGGAACGCTTTCGCCAGTGAGAGTGGCGTTGTTGGTACGCAGGCCGTACTCTTCGACCACGCGGGCATCGGCGGGAATGTTATCACCTTCGGCCAGGATCAGGATGTCGCCCGGAACGACCTCCCGGGCGGGGACGTGGACGTCCCTGCCATCGCGCAGGATATGGGCATACGAGGGCAGGACCTGCTGAAGTTTTTCAACAGCCTGTTCGGCTCGGTAACCGCGATAAAAAGTGAAGCCCGCATTGGCGATGGTCAGGCTGAGGATGACCAGCCCCAGAATTGGGTCCCCCCGCAGAAAAGCCAGCAGGGCGGCAACCATCAAGACCCAGGTGGCCGGGTGCAGGAACTGTTTGTAGAACTTCTCCAGAACGGATTCCTTATACTGTTCGGAGAGCAGGTTTTCGCCATAGAGCGAGCGCCGTGATTCGGCTTCGACGCTCAAGAGGCCCTCGGGACTGGTCTCGAGGGCCTTGAAAACTTCAGGTACGCGTAAACTATAAATAGGTTCGGAACTCATAAGTCGACATACAGAACGGGAGACGATTTTTTTCGATCTCCCGCTCGCGTCTAGTCTCTCATCGTGTTGTCGATGATGGCAGCCCTATTTGGCACACTGCTCGGTATCGGTTTCGTGATATTCCTGCACAGGGAGGGCTAACGCAGCACGATTTATTCCTTGGGGTGGGAGTGTCCGTCGTCCGAGTGGAAGGCTTCGTCGAGTAGCCTCAACTCAGCGATGACGTACTTGCGGGTCGATGGGCTCAGGCGTGTATCCTGGGCTACTTTGGCTTGCTCTTCGTGCGCCGCGCGAACGACGAAGGCCGGTACAAACATGATGCGTCCGGCGGGGATGACTTCGAAGCTTACCAGATTGATGCGCAGCTCCTGGTCGTCGAAATAGGGCAGGCTGAGGCTCAGGCCTCTGTTCAGGCTGCCGGCGGCGGCGCGTTCCTTGATGGTTTTGATGATTTCGAGCGTCTTGTAACGTGCAAGGGCGCGGCCCTGGTTGATGAGCTGGCCAAGCATGCCGTAGCGTTTCTGTTGGTATTCTTCATCAGCAATGATGTAGGCCGCAAAGAAAGAGGCGGCGTGCAGGATCTCGATATAGCGTTGCATGGATGCCAGGTGGGCCTCGGCCTCTTTGACGCTGCCGACCAGGATCTTGCTGTTATCATCGAAGGCCACCCATTGCGGCAGATAGAACCGGCGTGCAGCGGGGACGAAGGGCACCTGCAAATCGCCGCGGCCCTCTTCGGAGCGGCCTTCCTCGGCGATGGCGTCGCTGGCCTGGGTGATGGCCGATTCCGGCTCCAGGTCTTCCGCGGGAATGGTGGGGATTTCTTCGTCTGCTTCCGCCCGGTACTCAACGGAGCGCCCAGCTGGCAACATGCCGTGCACCAAGTGGGTGGCGATGGCAAAACGCAGCAATTCACCGCTGGCGGCGATGGCGTGGTCGGGCGATTGCTCCAACTGGTTCAGGCGATGGCGTAAATCGTCCTTGATATCACCCCGCGCCAATCGGTTGCGGAACCCGCCCAGGCTTTGTTCGCGCGCCGAGGCGGGAACGGTAATGGTCGCCGGTTGGTCGATCTGGGGCATTTCGGCTACGACCCGGTCGGGCAGGGTAAGTTTGACCTGTGGGTGGTGCCCGATCAACGCTTCGGCCACCTGGCGTGCCTGAGCTTCGATAAAGCGCTGCACGATGACCGGCTGGGCATTGAACAGGGCCTGTTTTTCGCTGAATTCCTCACGGAGCCGGCTGGCGGGCGAAAGTGTATTATTCATGGTTTTTATTCATCCTCGTGAATTTACTGACGGGAGCATGATACCATAATTCCCATGCCTGATTACAAAATCAGACGTCTCCATCTTATGAGGGAGACGTCTAGGATGGATTTACTGAGCGTGAAGTTACTCCCCGTCACGGTTAGAATGCCTGGTTTCCTTTGGCGCGCCGCCCAGTTTTGGCTCAGGTTTGGGTAGGTAGGCATCCAGGAAAGATGGGGCTTCGGGGTGATCGGCATGCAGCGCATCCTCGAATTCGCCGGCCGCGATAGGCTGGTCGAAACGCGGCAGCTTGCGGACGCCAAAGGTGTCCATGACGTCAGCCAGGCGGTTGTACAACCTGTAGCGATATTCCTGCATCTTGAGCGATTGCCATTCGACGATCGAAGCCATCGAACCCTGCACGCGAGCCTTCTCGCGCACGATGCGGTGGATCGCCTGTGGGTCGCGCCGGCCGATGGGCGAGAGCAGCAGCGCGTTGGCTGCCAAGATCAAGATGCTGAACGAGATCAACACTACCCAACCGCCTTCCGACCATTTGCCGACGATCTGGCCGACAAAGACGACTGCGGAAAGCACCCCGGCCAAGCCAGCGCCAAAAGCGCCCCAGTTGCGCGCCCGGCCGGTATAGTGTTTGAGGATGTGCCGGCGGATGGCAAACCCCATGACCATGATCGGCATGAACACACCGACGCCGTAATATGGCACAGCGGCGGTGGTCTCTCCGCGCACCAGGAACTGGATCACGACGGCGATGATGAACCCAGCAGTGACCGAGCGGGTAAATGTACCCTGCTGGTTGCGGTAGACCACGATCTCGGGCACCTCGCCAATCGCCACGTCTCGCCAGGCGGTAGCCTGCAGATCCTGGAAAGCCGTCATAGATGCAGCGGCAAGCAGGGCGACTGCCAGAGCCTGGTAGGCCCAGTAAAGCAACGTCCCGCCAGCGCCCAGTGGGCCGAAACCAATGAAGGCCAGGTTCCCAACCAGGGAGCGGCCATATGTGCTATCGAATACGTTGAAGTAAATAGAAAAGTAGGTCAAGAACAGGGTCGTGAGGCCACCGTAGAACAAGAAGGCGGTCTGCACAAAACGACCAATGCCGGACTTGCCGCTGTAGAAATCCCAAAGTCCTTTAAGTTTAGGAAGGCGCTTCTTGCCCCACTTCACAATACCCGCATCCTCGTCAATCACAAACTGAATACCGTTGGACATGGCTTCCAACCCCGATAATGCAACCAGGCCTTTCATGGAAGCCGTCAGCATGTGGTAAATCGCATCGGTCAGGCTGGCGGGTTGGACGGGCTCGATGTAAGGGGCCGGCGCAACGCCGTTGGCTTTGGCGATGAACAGACCGATGGCCATGGTGATGGAGAGAAAGACGAAGATGGTCAAAAGGGCAAAGACCACCCGGGATGACTCGCCACGCCCGCGGATGGTCAACCACCAGGTGATACCGGCCAGCGCCGCGCCGAGCAAAAAATGCCAGAACCAGGGGATGCCGTAGGAATTGGTGATGGAGAGAAGCTGGTCGACCCCGGACAATGAAGAGACCACGATGGTAAAAATGTAATCCTGGATCAGCACCACGGCAACGATCAAGCTGAGTGCGGGGGTCAGGTAGCGCATGGATGCGGTATAAGAGCCGCCGCCTTCATTGAAGACGCCAAGGGAGTACATATATAGTGCGCCGAAGATGATGTTGGCCAACGCGATAAAGACAACCGCGAAGTAGGCGTATTGCTGCAAGTGGTAAGGGTGCAGCGCGCTCATCATTTCACCGGTTGCGTAGAAATACGAGGTGAAGTAGTCGACGCCGAAAAGGGCAACTGCCGCCAACAGGCCGATCTGCCCGGCGCCGTGCACGTGGGCGTCTTCCTGCTTTTCCTTGGGTGAGATTTTCAGCGCGATAAAGACAAAAACGATCAGTAGTCCAATGGCAAATAACATGACTGATTGGTCTCCTCTACAATAAGCATAAACCCTGAGAATAAAAGGGCCAGAAAATTTACCCCCAATGATATAAAGGAATAATAAAAGCTCCCCGAAGCCATTCGGGGAGCTTACGCTTGTTGCATAATAAACTAAACTACTTAGGCAGAAATTACGAGTAAGAATTGTAGTTCTGGTTTACCGCTAACGCGGCACTCTGTAGAATTGCTGAACGTTGCTATTCGTCGGCCAGGAAACGGTAGCCGATGCCGGGTTCGGTCACGAGCAACTTGGGCTGTTCCGGGTCGTCTTCCAGTTTTTTACGCAGCTGGCGCACGTAGACGCGCAAATACTCGATCTTATCCACATCGGCTGGTTCCCAGACGTTGGAGAGGATCATCTGGTGGGTCAGGACGCGCCCGGCGTGGCTGGCAAGATACGCCAGCAGCTTAAACTCGGTGGCTGTCAGGGAGACCTCGGCGTTGTCGCGTCGGGCGACGAACCCGGCCAGGTCGACTTCGATGTGCCCGGCGCGGACAATGGTGCGCTTGCTGGCTCCCGCTGCCTGGTTGTTGTGTCGCAGCGCGACCCTAACCCGTGCCAGAAGTTCCTCGATACCGAAGGGTTTGGTTAGATAATCGTCGGCGCCAGCGTCGAGAGCAGCCACCTTGTCTTTTTCGCTGTCGCGCACCGAGAGGATGATGATAGGAATGGATGTCCATTCCCTCAATTGTCTGCAGATGTCGATCCCTTCGATGTCGGGGAGCGACATATCCAGAATGATCAGATCCGGCTGCTCGGCAGCGGTGATGGCCAGGCCTTCCTCGCCGCTTGCCGCGGTGCTGACGCGGAACTGCTTGGCGGTCAGGATGGTGCGAAGCGCACGCAGGATTTGGGGTTCGTCGTCAATGACCAGAATGTGGGTGGGGTTTGCCATAAGGGTTGGGGAGGGAGGTAACGATGTTTCATGATAAGGGCAACGTAAAATGGAATGCCAGTCCATCTGGCAAGTTCTCAGCCCATATTTTACCGCCATGCGCCTCGATGATGCCTTTACAGATCGAAAGGCCCAGGCCCGAGCCAGTCACCCGCTCCGAAGGGTTGATGCGATAAAACTTGTCGAAGATCCGGTCCAGGTCTGCAGCCGGTACGGGCATGCTCTGATTGGCCAGCCGGACTTCAAGAAAACGGCTGTCTTTTGCGGGAGCGGCGTTAATCTTGATGGTCGACGCGGTTGGCGCGTATTTCAGGCTGTTGGTGAGCAGGTTGGTAAAGACCTGTTGCATTTGCACATAATCGACGTTGACCAGCGGCAGCTCGTCGGGCACGTCGACAAAGAGCCTATAACTTTGCAACTGCGTGCGCATGCGCCCGCTGACCGTGCTGACGATCTCGCGCAGCATGTTCGGTTTCTTCTGGGGCTTCAACTCACCGGCTTCGATGCGCGACATATCGAGCAGGTTGCCGACCAGCACGTTGAGGTGGTCGATCTCCTCTTCGATGGTGGTCAACAATTCGGTGCGCGCCTCCGAGTTCCATTCAACCGCGCCGGAGCGCAGGCTACTGACCGAGGCCTTGATTGCGGCCAGGGGTGTACGCAACTCGTGTGAGACGGATGAGAGTAGTAACGATTTGAAACGGTCGCTCTCTTCGAGTATCTTTGTCTTGCGTGCCGTCTCTGACAGACGCAGGCGCTCGATGGCGAACACACCCTGGTTGGCAAAGATTTTGAGAATGTGTTCGTCCGTGTCGCTGATGGATTTTTCGTCCCGGTCCCGCCAAATGCGGATCTCGCCCATCAGGCCGCGCGCCGTCTGCAGCGGCTCCACGATGGGCCTGGAGGCTACCTCGCCGTCGTCGGGGACGGACAGGCCTTTGGCCAGCAAGACCGGTTGGGGAGAGCTTTCAATCAGGACCTCGATACGGATGGGCTTAAGCGCCAGGTCGATCTTGTCCAGCAGGGCCTGGGCGGCGGCGCGCTCGGTCTGGCTGGTGGCAAGCAGGTTGCTGAACTCATAGAGGTGAAGCGCCTCCTGCTCGTGGTCGGTTGCGGCGGCCAGGTTGCTGCGGATGCGTCCGACCAGCTCGCTGGTGAGCACGGTGATGCACAGGAAGGCCGCCAGGATGATCAGGTCTTCGCTATTGTGGATTGTAAAAGAATGGGTGGGCTCGATGAAAAAGTAGTTGAATACCAAAAAAGACGTGCCTGCAGCGATGATGCCCGGCGCCAGCCCCCACAGGGTGGCACTCAAGCCCACCGGCAATAGAAATACCAGTGCGATGGTGGTCTTGTTGACCGGCCCGAAGCCATCGAAGAACAACAGCGCACCACCGGTGGCAAACGACAGGGCCAGCGCCAGCCCGTACGTTGCCGGCGCCGGCAACCCGACGATACTCGGTGACCCGCGGGTAGGGCTCATGCCTGAGCAAACGTATCGATGAGTAACTTTACGTCGCCACCGACGGGGTACAGGATCGGGCAAGTGCAGCCGCGCTTCTTGTATTCTTCCACTTTGCTGCGGGCTTCGGCAGGCGTGCCCGAGGCCGTAATGCGGTGCACAAGCTCGTCTGGGACGAAATGCTTGGCTTTGTCGATCTGTTCCTTAGTGGCCGGCCAGCCCAGCGTGGCCTGAATCTGTGCCACCACTTCGTGCGAGACGCCGGAAGCCTTGGCGATATGCGGCTGCTGGGCCAGGTATTGGCACAAAAGCATTTTAGTCGTTTCGATGGCCTGGTTGTGGTCGTGGTCCACCGAACAGACGATTAACTGCGGGCGGTCGATCACGTCGAAACTGCGCCCAGCTTTTTTTGCGCCCACCGCCAGCAGTTCCAGGGCCCGATCGTTATATTCGGGAGGAACGCAGTAGTTGAGCACCACGCCGTCGGCGATCTCGCCGGTCAGTTCCATCATCTGGTCGCCGGTGGCGCCGATCATGATCGGCACGCTGCGCGGCTCGCGCCGGCCGTGCACGACGTCGAGCTCGATGCCTTCCACGTTCACGAACTCGCCGTGAAAAGAGACGTGCTCCATGGCCAACAGGCGGCGCAAGACTAGCACGGTCTCCTTCATGGCAGTGAGCGGCTTTTTGCGGTCGATGCCCACGTTCCTGGCCAGGGGGTCCCACCAGGCTCCGATGCCGCAAATGATACGGCCGGGAGCCAGGTCGTCAAGCGTCAGAAACGTTGCGGCGAGCAAGCCGATGTTGCGGGTCCAGTTATTGATCACGCCTGAGCCGACTTTTAGCTTTTCGGTCACTGCCGCATAGGCGGCCATGGGGACGATGGCATCGCGCACCAGGCGTGATTCCGCCTGCCAGACAGCCTCGAAGCCCCTGGATTCAGCGTAGCGGGCATAGTCCAACCCATCGCGTAGATCATGAGCATCCTGTAGGTATAGGGCAACGCGATCGGCCATGAGAGTTTCTCCTTATGATTTCGCTTTTTCGATTTGTTTTAGAAGTTCCAGATCATCGGGGGTATCGAGATCCAGGGTAATGTTCGGATTGCGCACGATTTCCAGGTGGGCTCCTATTTCACGGGCTATGGCACAGTGACGCTCGAACGAACCGGGGCCAAAATCGTATTTGAACAATCCGCCGGGTGCCATGAAGAGCGCATTCGTGCCGTTGTCGCGACGGTCAGGGGAAATGACCACGCAAGGCGCCTCATGAACGAAGGACAGGAAAGATAAGAGGTCGTCTTTGTTCAAGCAGGGCAGGTCGGCGGGCAGTATGAATACGCCACGCGTAGCGTAATTGCGCGCCAAAAGGGTAGCACGGGCCAACGCGCTGTTGAGGTCGGGGGTGCCGTCTTCGAGCACCGTGCGAGCCCCATATTGGCGGGCGATAGCCAGGGCCGCTGGATCGCGGCTGACCACCAACGTCTGGCTGATCTCGGGAGTTTGCCTGATGGTTTCGATGGTCTGCTCAAGGAGGTTGCGGTTCAAGACGGCGCGTTCATCGTCACTGAGCACGCCTGCCAATCTCGATTTGCCCAACCGGAGTGGTTTAACGGGAACGATCGCCCAAATGGTCATAAGGCCAGCCTCTCCACAAAGTGTAGCACATCTTGCGCCAGGCGTTTTCTATCGGGTACGCTTTTCATAAAAGTAGGGACGACGAGCGGTGTAATACCCAGTTCCTGGATTTCATGTCCCAGGGCAGCATCCACGCTGTCGAGGACAAAACCCGACAGGAGGCCGGTATAATGCCCTGCCACGGCCAGGGCGGATGGCTCGATACCAAGCTCGGAGAACATCTTGGCGGCCGGGCC
>Ga0302321_100004594_pt1 | contig 11982 bp, 9 predicted proteins | sample Fen_T0_1_FD_202505 | JGI IMG/M metagenome (GOLD analysis project Ga0302321, IMG submission 202505) | Peat permafrost microbial communities from Stordalen Mire near Abisko, Sweden - Fen_T0_1 | ecosystem: Environmental > Terrestrial > Soil > Wetlands > Permafrost | place: Sweden: Abisko...
CATAGAAAAGCAGTTCCGCCACGCCGGCCTGGGCGCGGACCTGGACCAGATCAAGTTCTTCGCCGACCTGGACCTGGCGCTGGAGTATTGCGAAGAAAAGCTGCTGGCCGGCGAAGACGATATCGAGTCCGTCGCCGAACAGTCCATCTGGGACCGCATCACCGCGGTCCTGCCCGAGGGCACCCCGATCTCCCGCTTCCTGGCCTATCTGGAGCCGCGCGAGTACGCTCCGGGCGAGTACCTGATGCACCAGGGCGGGCCGCCCACCGAGTTGTTTTTCATCGAATCCGGACGCATCACCATCCGCCTGGTACTCGATGACGGCCGTGCCCTGCGCCTGCGCGCCATGACCACCGGCACCACGGTGGGCGAAATCGGCATGTACCTGAACCAGCCGCGCACCGCCTCGGCAATTGCCGACCAGCCCACCCGCGCCTACATCCTGACGGTCGACAAATTGCGCGAGATGGAGCAAAAGGACCCGCCGCTGGCCAATGCCCTGCACTACGCCATCGTCGCCCTCCTGTCGGAACGGTTGTCCGGCACCACCGGCCTGCTGCAGCGCCTGATCAGCTAGGCGCGCAACCATAGGCGTGGCCTGCCGGCGCGCTGCGCCGCCTGGGCGCGCAAAAGACGTGGCGCGGCGGGACCCATTGCCGCTAGAATTCCAGTGTCCCCAAAAACAAGTAGCGCCCGCGCGCTGCCGCCCCGCCACCGGAACGGCAACCCTGGAGCGCCTACCCGCAAGAGCACGGCATGCCCGGTCACCAGCAGTTCATCAACAGCCTGTCGGCCGGCCTGATCGCCGGCATCCGCACCATCCTCGGCTCGGCGGCCATGGTCACGCTGCTGCTGCCGCCGGCGCTCGCCGCCGGCATTCCGCAAGGCCTGGACGTGATGCTGATCGGCGGTGCGATCCTCGGCGCGGCGGTCGCCTGCATGAGTTCCTATCCGGGCGTGGTGGCTCAGGTGCAGGACGGGCCTATCGTGATCCTCGGTGTGATGATCACTTCGCTGGTCGCCGCCAGCCCGCAGGCGCCGCCCGGCCTGGTGTTGCAGGCAGCCCTGGCCAGCACCGCGATCGCCGCCGTCGCGGCAGGCATCGTGTTCTATGGCCTGGGCGCCTACCGGCTGGGCGCCCTGGTGCGCTTTATTCCGTTTCCGGTGATCGGCGGCTTTCTCGCCGGCTCGGGCTATCTGATCCTGCGCGGCTCGTTCCCGGTGCTCACCGGCCTGGACCTCGCGCAGGCCGGCGCCGCCCTCCTGTTTGAGCCGATGCGCCTGGCGCGCTGGCTGCCGGGCGCCCTGCTCGGGGTGGCGATGCTCCTGATCCTGCGCCGTTTCAGCCACGTGCTGATCGTCCCCGGCATGCTGCTGGGCTCGGTGCTGCTGTTCCACCTGGTGATCCGCGCCTACGGCGTGCCCACCGCGTCGGCCCAGGCGGCCGGCTGGCTGCTCGGGCCCTTCCCGCCCAACAACGGCCTGGCGCTGCCTGCCTGGCTGAGCCTGCCGGCCGAGGGCTGGCTGATGCTGGCCAGCCATGCCTCCACGTTTGGCGCCATCATCCTGGTCAGCGTGGTGGCGCTGCTGCTCAATACCAGCGGGCTGGAAATGGCCACCCAGAGCGAACTGGACATCAACCGCGAATTGCGCGCCACCGGCGTGGCCAACCTGCTGGCCGGTCTGTGTGGCGGCCCGGTGGGCTTTCACGCCCTCTCCGCCTCGCTGCTGGGCCACCGGATGGGCGCCAACAGCCGGGTTGTGGGCATCACCTCGGCGGCGATGTGCGCGGCGGCCCTGTTCGCCGGCACCTCGATGCTCGCCTATTTCCCCAAGGCCGTGCTGGGCGGCCTGCTGCTCTGCATGGGCGCCGGCCTGATGGTCGAATGGCTATACGACGGCTGGCGCAAGCTGCCGCGCCAGGACTACATGATCGTGGTGCTGATCGTGCTGGTGATAGGCGGCGCCGGCATCCTCGCGGGCGTGGCGGTGGGCGTGCTGGTGGCGATGGCGATCTTCGTACTCAACTACAGCCGGGTGCGGGTGATCCGCCAGGAACTGACCGGCGCCGAATTCCACAGCGACATCGAACGTCCGCCCCAGGCGCAGCACGTTTTGCGCACCCGCGGCCAGGTGATCCGCATCATCCGCCTGGAGGGTTTCATTTTCTTCGGCACCGCCTACGGCATGCAGACCCACGTCCAGGCACTGCTGCAACATGCCGCAAAGGCACCGCCACGCCACCTGCTGCTCGACTTCGCCGACGTGCGCGCGATCGACTCGTCGGCGATCTCGGTGTTCGGCAAAATCCTCGCGCTGTGCCGGCGCCACGATTGCGAGCTGCTCTTGACCAGCATGCAACCACACCTGCGCCAGCAGTTCCGCCAGGCCGGCCTGGGCGAGGACGCCGCGGGGCTGCGCTGGTTCGGCGAGCTGGACCGCGCCCTGGAGCAATGCGAAGACCGCCTGCTGGCCGAGACGCCGCCGTCGGCAGACGCCGCCGCCAGCACCATCTGGCAACGCATCGCCGCCGCCCTGCCGCCCGGCACGCCGCTGGAGGAATTCATGGCCTACCTGGAACCGCGCGACTATGCCAAGGGCGATGCCCTGATGCGCCAGGGCACCCCGTCCACCGAGATGTATTTCATCGAAGCCGGCCGGGTCAGCCTGCATCTGGTGCTGGAGGACGGCCGCACCCTGCGGATGCGCTCGATCAGCGCCGGCACCACGGTCGGAGAAGTCGGCCTGTACCTGAAACAGCCGCGCACCGGTACAGCCATTGCCGACGACCCAACCCGGGCTTACGTGCTGTCGCTGGAACGGCTGCAAGCGATGGCCACGGAAAAGCCGGCCCTGGCCAATGCCCTGCAACAGGTATTCATCGGCCTGCTGGCCGAGCGCCTGGCCGGTGCCAGCGGGCTGGCCCAGCGTCTGCTGCGTTAAGCGCCGTCGGCGGCATCACAGCGGCGGCATCCTGTCGAATTTCGGCAGGGCCGGATCGAGGCGGTCCCATGCGTAACCGCGCACGCCGTAGGTCAACATTTGCGGTTTGTACCGGCCGGGGTCGTCCAGGCTGGCGGCGTGCACAGTGAACAGGTCCGGCATGGCCGCGAACGTCATGTATACAGGCGACCCACATTGGGGGCAGAAGGCTCGACTCTTGACGTTGCCGCTGTCGCCGACCATGTCCCAATGCTTTGCAGCGCCTTCGAGTTTCACGCGCCTCTTGTCCGGGAAGGTCAGGTAGGACCCGTGGCCGGTGCCGCTCTGGCGCTGGCAGTCGCGGCATTGGCAGTCGCTCATCACCAGCGGTTCGCCGGAAATGTCATAACGGATCGCCCCGCAGGCGCAGCCGCCGGTATAGGCCTCGCTCATCTCTTCTCTCCAGTCGTTATACCGGCAGCGCCGCCAGCTGGCTTTTCGGGAATGGCCTGAAGGTCATCGCGATCAGGAAGGCGCCGATACCCACCCCCCAGGAGCCTATATAGAGCCAGCCGTAACTGCCGAAAGTGTCGTAGATCCAGCCACCGGCCAGCGGGCCCGTCGCCATACCCAGTCCGCCGGCCATCGAGATGCCGCCGATCACCGTGCCCATCATGCGCAGCGGGAAATTCTCGCGCGCCAGCGCGGCGTACAAGGGCATGGTGCCGGCGTAGACAAAGCCGAACAGGGCCGCCACCGCGTAGAAGGCGCCGAGCTCGCGCACGAAGTAATAAGCCAGCGCGGCGAAGGCCTGCACCAGCAGCCCCGAGACCAGCACCTGCTTGGCGCCGAACCGGTCTCCCGCGAGGCCGAAGGCGATCCGGCCGCCCATGCCCGCCAGTCCTTCCACGCTGTAGATAGACACGGCGGCTATCAGCGGAATCCCGCAGCTCACGGCGTAACTTACCGTATGGAAAATCGGGCCCGCGTGGGTGGCGCAACAAAAGAAATTGGTCAGGAGCAGGATAACGAACTGGGGCGATCTGATCATCTGGTTCCGCGACAGGGCCGATTGCGGCTCCGCACCCGCGGACGCGCCGAGATTGCCTGCTTCCAGGGCCGGCGGACCGCGTACCAGCATTGCTGCGGGAATCATCACGCACGCCACAATGGCGGCAACGATCTGCAGGGTGGTTCTCCAGTCATTGGTGGCCACCAGCCGCGCCACCAGAGGCGACATGGTCACCGGCGCCATCCCCATGCCGGCGGAGACCAGGGACACGGCCAGGCCGCGATGGGTGTCGAACCAGCCCGTCACGCAGGCCATCATGGGCGCGAAGATGGACGCGGTCGCCGCGCCCACCAGCAGGCCGAAAATGAGCTGAAACTCGATCAGCGATGTCGCCCGGCTCGCCAGCGCCATGCTCAGCGCCAGGACCATGGACCCGATCACCGCGATGCGCCGGGGCCCCAGGCGGTCGGACAGGGTGCCCCAGCCAAAGCTGCCGAATGCCATGGAGAGAAAGCCGAAGGTCATGGCGCTGGACACGCCGGTGACCGACCACCCGGTATCCCGCACGATGGGCCCGAGCAGCACGGGCAGTGAAAACATCGCGCCGATCGCAACGCAGCCCAGCAGGCCGCCCGCCGCGACGATCACCCAACGGTAGGAAGAATTGGTCATGACTTGGCTCTCAACAAATCGCAGCCTCGCGAAACCGGGTCCGCGATACGCTTCAGTGCAGCGGCTTCGCCGCGTCCTGTTCCGCCGCGACGGCGTCGAGTCTGCGGACCACTTTTTGCCAGCCCTCGCTCATGCCCGTGAAAGCGGTTTCGTTCTTCGGCAACACAAAGCCGGAGTGGACCAGATGCAGGCGCGTGCCGTTGGCCACCCTGGTCAGCGTGAACGTGACGACCGTCTCCAGCAGGGATCCGTATCCGACATTGCTCTCGTGCCCACCCTTCCATGCAAAGACCAGGCGCTGGTTCGGCTTGACCTCCAGGACCTGGCAACGGATCACGCCGTCCCATGCGCCGGCTGCCGTGGTCTGGAACGTGAAGCGCGTGCCCTCCACCGGCGCGAACCCGGTCGGCTTCATCATCCAGCGCGCCATCAGTTCACCATCGGTCAGCGCTTTCCAGATGGTTTCGGGCGCATGCGGGAATACCTCGTCGAGCACGATGTCCTGCGTGGTCGGCTGCAATGCTGTTTGGCTCATGGATCGATTTCCTTCAGTAGGGATCGGAGATTGGAATAGCGGTCGCGCCAGAATGCGCCGTAGTGGCTCATCCAGTCGACCAGCGGTGCCAGGCCGTCAGGCTGGGCGCGGTAATAGACCTTGCGGCCCTCGGGCCGCTCGGCCACCAGGCCCGCCTGCTTCAACGACTTCAGGTGCTGGGAAATGGCGCCCTGGGTCACGCCACTGCCCCGAGTCAGGTCGACCACCGTGATCTCGTCGGCGCTGACGATGCGCTCGTACACCGCCCGCCGGGTGGGGTCGGCAAGGGTGCGCATGACAGCGTCGATGGTAGTGGAGATAGCGGAGGTGGCGACTTGGTTCATGGCCAATACAATAGCAAACACTAATTGATTAGTCAATACTCATTTTTTGAAGCGACTTCAAGTACCTTGACCGCTTTTCCATGCGCTAGTCCAAATGCAACGGTGGCGGGGTCAAGCAACTCAGCGCGGCTTGCCCGAGACGTCGCAGGCGACGCGGTTGATTCCGTGCACCTGGTTGACGACGTGGCCATTGCGGTCACGGCCGACGACGGCCCCGAGCGCCTGGTCGATCGACGGATAAGCGTAGACAAAGCCGCTTTCCAGTGCGGCGCGCGGCAACACCCTCTGTCCGCCCAGCAGGAGCTCCTCGCCAAATGCGCCCAAGGCCAGACGCAGCGGCGCCGCCGGCGCCGGCATCAAGGCAGGCCGCGCCAGCGCGCGGCCCAGCGCGGCGGCAAACTCCTGGTTCGGAACCGGCATGGGCGCGGTCGCATTGACCGGCCCTTTCAGGGCAGGCGTGACAATCGTGTGAATGAGCAAGCGCACCAGGTCGTCGCGGTGGATCCAGCTCATCCAATGACGGCCATTCCCGAACCGCCCGCCCAGACCGAATTCAAACGGCACCAGCATGCGCGACAACATCCCGCCTTCGGCCGCCAGTACCAGACCGGTGCGCAGGCAGACGACCCGCACGCCGAGGGCAGCCGCCGTCATCGCCCGGCGCTCCCAGCCCACGCAAATGCTGCGCGAAAAGCAGGCGGTGCCCTGCGCCATCTCGTCCAGCGCCTCGTCACCGCGAAGTCCGTACCAGCCGATTGCCGAGCCGCTGACCAGCACCGCCGGGCGCACCCGCAGACGGCGGATCAACGCGACGATTTCACGCGTCATGCGCAGCCGCGAGCGCAGGATCAGGAAGCGCTTGTGCCGGGTCCACGGGCTGTCGGAAATCGGCTCGCCGGCCAGGTTGACGATAGCGTCTATCCTGGTGTCGGCGGCGATCTGGGCCAGCGAGGTGATCACCCGAAGCGGCGCGGGCAGAGCCGCCGCCCTGGCGCGATTGCGGGTCAGCACGGTGACCTCGTGCCCGGCGCCGGCCAGGGCGGCCACCAGGCGGCTGCCGACAAAGCCGGTGCCGCCGGTAACGAGAATTGCCTTGCGGCCCGCGAGCGCTGCCGCCAGAGGTGCCGGGGCGGAGGGCCGGATGCGCTTGGCACGGCCAGCGGCGAACAGGTCGCGCAGCCCGGAAACGATCACGCCCAGGGCCGCTGCGGCGCACAGCCAGCTCCAGCGCCCGTGGTAAGCCGGCGCGAGCGCGCTCGGCAGCGCCGCCCATTGCGTGAGCAGCGGCACCAGCATCGCCAATATCACGCCGTAGTTGACGGCCAGGAGCAGGTGGGTTACCCGCTCGGTCGCGGACAGCTTGCGCGTGCGGTCCTCTTCGACGAAGTCCCATGCGGTGATCAGCATCTCGCCTGTCATCAGCGCAATCAGCGCCCAGGCGGCGGCGCCGCGTGGCTCGCTCCAGCCGAGCGCGCTGAACATCAAGGCGTAGGCCAGATTGCGCACGCCGTGCAGCCGGAGTTCGCCCACCTGCGCCGGGCACCAGGCCAGGCGCTCGGTCAGCTCGTGGTGATACAGCGTGTCGAAGGCGCCCATCGCCATCTGGGCAAAAATGAAATACCAGAGCAAGTCAGTCATGGTTGGCGGGCCTTGAGGTCACGAGCGAAACTCTCGCGGAACAGGCCGGTCTGGCTGATCAGTTCGCCCAATAGCGGGTGGCGCAGCGTCAGCACGAAGGCAAACCAGCCCGCGCCGCGGTCGACATGGCTGATCGTAAGCAGGCCCGGCGCCAGCCATCGCGGCCAGCGCAGGCGCCGCCCGCCGATGGCGAAAAAATAGTGGTCGCTGTTGAAATGCAGGGCTTGGTGATCCGCACTCACCCGCAGGGCGATGCCAAAGCCGCGCCCGAGAAATTCCTCCAGCCCGGTGGGACCGCCGAAGCGCTTGCTGCTGTGGATCACCTGCGGAAATCCGCGCCTGCGCCCATACATCCGGGTCCAGAACTGGCCGCCGCAGGCCGCATCCTCAGTTACCGTGACCACAGCGGGCACGCCGATGTCGTCGTAAAGCGGCAGCGGCGCGCCTATCAGCCGGCACAACTGCGCCAGCACTCTGCCCGGCCAGAGTTTGCGGCTGGCGACGATTTCTCCCACATAGGTCACCGCGGCGCCAGGAAGCAGCCGTTTGCTGAAGCGCTCACAAACCGCCGCGGGCAGAAGCGCCCAGGCCTGGGCACCCAGCAACGCACGGAACCGCAGGTCGCGCAATGTGGGAGCGTCCGCTGGCAACGTGCACTCCGTGGCGGCCTCCGCCAGATGCGCCGCTCTTTGAAGCCTTGCCATGGCAAACCTCTCTTCTTTTTATATCTGTAATTTCTGTCGTTACAGAAATATAAGACAAACAAAGAGACTATGTCAAGGCCGGACTGAAGTCCTGCCCAGGCGACGTGAAAGTCAGATTTTTCGGTCGAAGAGCTGGCGCCCTCGCGCCCAGCGGCGGCGCAAAGTGGTGCTTGCAGGGCTGAAGCCCGGGCCGGCAGCCGTGAAACCGGGCCTGGGAAATACCGGTCAAGTGTGCTGCGCGCCCCTCAGGCAGGTCTCGCAGCCCCCGATCCCAGAGCGCAGGGCAGCTCACCGCACGCCTCCCGGGGTTCGGGACTTGTCCGCGCTTGCCTAGCTCATTTCCACTCGATGGTCGCCGGCGGCTTGCCCGAGATATCGTAGACCACCTGGTAGATCCCGCGCACTTCCTTGATGATGCGGTTCGAGACCCGGCCGAGCAGCTCGCGCGGCAGATGGGCCCAGTGCGAGGTCATGAAATCCCGGGCCGGCACCGCGCGCAGCTCCACCACGTACTCTTAGGTGCGGCCGTCGCCCCTCACGCCGACCGACTTGACCGGCAGGACACGGCGAAGGCCGGCAAGGTGAGTTCTTACCAGCCGGTGCCCTCGACATCCTTGGGTTGCGCAGCGCTTCGATGAAGACTACGTCGATCTGATCGCCAACGCGGGTGACATCAATGCTGATGCACGCCGGCACAGATTGTCGCCCGGGTATCGAGCACGCGTTTGTGCCGGGGATGAACGACTTCAATCACGTCCAGCCTGGCCTCGTGCCCCTAAGCGGCTGCAACCGCCACACCGGCCCGCGCCTTGTGCAATTTCCTGTAGCTGTCAAGCAGGCGGTGGTGCCTGTCGAGGCCCTCCAGTTTCATGCTCGTAGGCGTCAAGCCGAAGAAGCGCACACTGCCCTCCACCGACCCCATCACCGCGTCCATCCGGGCCTTGCCAAACATCCGATGGAAGTTGACCGCGTAATCGTCCAGTTCCAGATCGTCATCGAGCATCACCTCCAGCACCACATTCAAGGCCTGGTAGAACAATCCGCGCTCGACCGTGTTGTCGTTGTACTGCAGGAAGGCGCCCACCAGTTCTTGCGCCTCCGCAAATTGCTTCAAGGCGAGATGAATCAGCAGCTTCAACTCGAGAACCGTCAGCTGCCCCCAGGCCGTATTCTCGTCAAATTCGATGCCGATCAAGGTGGCGATGTCGCCGTGCTCATCCAGCTCATTGTTCTCCAGGCGCTCAAGCAGCGCTTTCAGGCTGGCATCGTCCAGGCGGTGCAGGTTCAGGACATCGGCGCGGAACAGGAGTGCCTTGTTGGTGTTGTCCCAGATCAGATCTTCCACCGGATAGATTTCCGAATAACCCGGCACCAGAATCCGGCAGGCACAAGCGCCCAGCTGGTCAACCACCGCCGTGTACACCTGTTTGCCCATGTCTTCGAGTATGCCGAACAAGGTCGCGGCTTCCTCGGCATTGGAGTTTTCACCCTGGCCGGAAAAATCCCACTCGACAAAATCATAATCGGCTTTGGCGCTGAAAAAGCGCCACGACACGATGCCGCTGGAATCGATGAAGTGTTCAACGAAGTTATTCGGCTCGGTCACGGCTTCACTGGCAAAGGTAGGCCGGGGCAGATCGTTCAGGCCTTCAAAGCTGCGGCCCTGCAGCAATTCCGTCAAACTGCGTTCCAGCGCCACCTCCAGGCTGGGGTGCGCGCCGAACGAGGCAAACACGCCGCCTGTGCGCGGGTTCATCAGGGTGACGCACATTACCGGGTAGGTCCCGCCCAGCGACGCATCCTTGACCAGCACCGGAAAGCCCTGCTCTTCCAGGCCCTGGATGCCGGCCACGATGCCGGGGTATTTCGCCAGCACTTCCCGCGGCACATCAGGCAGGGCGAGTTCACCCTCCAGAATTTCGCGTTTGACGGCACGTTCGAAAATCTCCGACAGGCATTGCACTTGCGCTTCGGCCAGCGTATTGCCCGCACTCATGCCATTGCTGACGAACAGGTTTTCGATCAGGTTGGAGGGAAAATACACCACCTCGCCGTCCGACCGCCGCACATACGGCAGGCAGCAGATACCGCGCTGCGCATTACCGGAGTTGGTGTCGACCAGATGCGAGCTACGCAACTCGCCATCGGGGTCGTAAATCTCCCGGCAGTACGCATCCAGAATGCCAGAGGGCAGCGCGTCCTTGCGGCCGGGCTTGAACCAGCGCTCGTTCGGGTAATGCACGAACGGCGCGTTGGCAATGTCCTCGCCCCAGAACGCGCCGGCGTAAAAGTGGTTGTTGCTGACGCGCTCGATATACTCGCCCAACGCCGACGCCAGCGCGCTTTCCTTGGTCGCTCCCTTGCCATTGGTAAAACACATCGGCGAATGCGCATCGCGGATATGCAGCGACCACACATTGGGAACAAGATTGCGCCAGGAAGCGATCTCGATCTTCATGCCCAGGCCCGCCAGGATGCCCGACATATTGGCGATGGTCTGCTCAAGCGGCAAATCCTTGCCGGCAATATAGGTGCTGGCCTCAAGCGCCGGCTTCAAGGTCAGCAACGCCTGGGCATCGGCATCCAGGCTCTCCACTTCTTCAATCACAAACTCGGGGCCGGCTTGCACCACTTTTTTCACCGTGCAACGCTCGATGGAGCGCAAAATACCCCGGCGGTCCACTTCCGGGATATCCGGCGGCAACTCCACCTGAATCTTGAAAATCTGCTGGTACCGATCTTCCGGATCAACAATATTATTCTGCGACAGGCGGATATTTTCGGTGGAAATATTGCGGGTTACGCAGTACAACTTCACAAAGTAAGCCGCGCACAAGGCCGATGAGGCCAGAAAATAATCGAAGGGCCCAGGCGCCGAGCCATCGCCCTTATAACGGATAGGCTGGTCAGAGACTACCGTGAAGTCATCGAACTTGGCTTCAAGACGCAGCTTGTCGAGAAAATTGACTTTGATTTCCATGGGGTATCCCTACTCCCACTCGATGGTCGCCGGCGGCTTGCCCGAGATGTCGTAGACCACCCGGTTGATGCCGCGCACCTCGTTGATGATGCGGTTCGACACCCTGCCCAGCAGCTCGTGCGGCAAATGCGCCCAGTGCGCGGTCATGAAGTCCTGCGTCTGCACCGCGCGCAAGGCGACCACGTATTCGTAGGTGCGGCCATCGCCCATCACGCCCACCGATTTCACCGGCAGGAACACCGCGAAGGCCTGCGAGGTCAGGTCGTACCAGCTCGTGCCGTCGGCATCCTTGGTGTTGCGCAGTTCCTCGATGAAAATCGCGTCGGCGCGGCGCAGCAAGTCCGCGTATTCGCGTTTGACCGCGCCCAGGATGCGCACCCCCAGGCCGGGGCCGGGGAAGGGGTGGCGGTAGACCATTTCATGCGGCAGACCCAGGGCCACGCCGAGCTTGCGCACTTCGTCCTTGAACAGTTCGCGCAGGGGCTCGAGGAGTTTCAGGTGCAGGGTGTCCGGCAGGCCGCCCACATTGTGGTGCGACTTGATGGTCTGGGCCTTCTTGTTCTTCGCGCCGGCCGACTCGATCACGTCGGGGTAGATGGTGCCTTGCGCCAGCCACTTGGCGTTCGGGATCTTCGCCGACTCGCGCTGGAACACCTCGACGAACTCTTTGCCGATGATCTTGCGCTTTTGCTCCGGATCGGTCACGCCATCGAGCATGCCCATGAACTCGGCGCTGGCGTCGACGTGGATCACCTTGACGCCCAGGTTGCGGGCAAACATGTCCATCACCAGCTTGCCCTCGTCCAGGCGCAGCAGGCCATGATCGACGAACACGCAGGTGAGTTGCTTGCCGATCGCCTTGTGGATCAGGGCGGCGGCGACGCTCGAATCGACCCCGCCGGACAGGCCCAGGATCACCTCGTCGCTGCCCACCTGGGCGCGGATTTTTTCCACCGCCTCGCCGACGTAATCGGGCATGTTCCAGTCCGGCTTGGCCCCACAGATGTCGAGCACGAAGCGGTCGAGGATTTTCTGCCCCTGCAGGGTGTGCGTCACCTCGGGGTGGAACTGCACGGCGTAGAAGCGGCGCGCCTCGTCGGCCATGCCGGCAATCGGGCAGGACTCGGTCGAAGCCATCAGCTTGAAGCCGGCCGGCATCTCGGTAACCTTGTCGC
>Ga0302321_100004595_pt1 | contig 11982 bp, 10 predicted proteins | sample Fen_T0_1_FD_202505 | JGI IMG/M metagenome (GOLD analysis project Ga0302321, IMG submission 202505) | Peat permafrost microbial communities from Stordalen Mire near Abisko, Sweden - Fen_T0_1 | ecosystem: Environmental > Terrestrial > Soil > Wetlands > Permafrost | place: Sweden: Abisko...
AGAAGCCTTCTACCCCTATGTCAGAAGGGATAATGTTTTTGCTGACGGAAAAGATAAGCAGAGATGCTGAACTTTCTTGCTCTACCTCGTGTATGCTCTTATCCTGATTGTTCAAAGAACACACATTGGTACAGACAAGGGGTCTTTCTCTGCCATTGGACAGGACATAGAGAAGATATAGTATGAGTGATATCATCCCCTTTTTACTACCTGGGGTGCATGCTGCCCCCAATATACAGAAAGCTCCTGACATCTATGAGATCGAGAATTGTGCTGCTGACCCAGATTGCTTAATAGAGGCAATGATGGCAATGGTAGTCCCCTGGGATGGCAAGCTGGTTCTTGATCTAGGTGCTGGTACAGGTTTTCACATTGCTCGCTTCCATGAAGCAGCTGCACACGTATTTGCCGTTGAGCCCCACGACCCCTCGCGGTTGCGTGCAATAGCCCGTGTCGCAGCGTTAGGCCTTACTCGTACATCAATTATGACAGGTTCAGCGGAGCAGATCCTTTTGCCCGATAAGTCTGTCAATATGGTACACGCTCGTTTCGCCTATTTCTTTGCACCTGATTGTGAACCAGGCTTGAGAGAGGTCGCCCGTGTGCTTCGTCCTGGTGGGACGGCTTTTATCATTGATAATGACTTGCGTACAGGAACGTTTGCCTCATGGCTGCGTCGCGTTCCCTGGCTAGGAGGAACTGCTCCCGATGAAGTCGAGCATTTTTGGGCAAATCATGGCTTCATGCTCCATCGAATTGCGAGCGAGTGGCGCTTTAAGAGCAGAGCGGATCTCGAAGCGGTGGTGAGTATTGAGTTTCCTGGTGAGCTAGCTGTGCAGATTTTGCATGAGCACCAGGGAACAACAGTAGATTATCACTACTGTCTCTACTCTCGCCGGTACTAAGGCTTTTAATCAGCCTATGTATAGCAAGGTACCTGTATCTTAATTGAATGAGAGATACAGGTGCCTTGCAGAAGAAGGCGTTTTCGTTGACACCCTTCGAGCAGGGGTGATATATTTGAGTTTGTTAATGATTGGCTCTGGCATCGTCGCCACCTTCACCGCATATTTTGTTCCTGGCTGCAATGTTAGCCCCGTTGAACGTATCATAGAGTTACAGAGCTTTCAATGGAGACAGTAATGGTAACACATGATGCCTGGCGCACCCTGACGCCTATCTTCGATACCAGCCTGAGCAGTAGCGCTCTCATTGCTCAAGGCGAGGTTTTTGCTATTGTGAACTCGTTTATCTCCTCAACCCAGCTTGACCCTCCTCACTGGCATGATACCTATGAGATAGGTTGTGTGCTGAAAGGGAGGGGGATAATGGTGATGGGCGAGCGTGTGTATTCTTATGTATCAGGCCAGGTCTATGTGATCAATGATCTTGAGCCGCACAGATCTTATAGCGACGATGAAGATACCCAGCTTTTTGTAGTCCACTTCCATCCTGATCTGTTAGAAAGTGGTTGGATCGGGCAGATGCGCCGTGAGGCCCGCACGCCGTTTTTACCACAGTTTGGGCAGAATGGCCCTCTTCTCCCTCTCGATGATCCGCTTACTATGCCGATACGTGCTCTGCTTGGGGTGCTACGCGAGGAAGCGCGGCAGCATCAGCCACTCTGGGATGTCATTGCCAGCGGACTCTTGTTTCAGGCCATTGGGCTGCTCGCTCGCAAGATGACGCAGGCCATTGCATATACACCCGAAGAGCTACAACGGAGACGCGCTCTGAAGCGCCTGCAACCGGTGCTGCAACTTCTGCAGGATCACTATAAAGAAGCTCTTTCCCTTGATGAACTCGCCAGTGCAGGCTCTATGAGTAGCTCTTACTGTTGTGAGTTGTTTCAGGCAGCACTCAGCACCACACCAATCTCTTATCGCAATGGCCTACGTCTGACTGAAGCACGCAGGCTGATGCAGACGACCGATATTACCATTCATGATATCGCCTATCACGTTGGCTTTCAGAGCGTGCAGGAGTTCAACCGGCTCTTCCGGCGTGATACAGGTTGCTCACCCAGCCAGTTTCGAACCGCACTATGACAACGTTCTCTTTTCTATTGCAGGTAATCCAAAAATTGGTTCATATTCTCCGACTTTTCCATATGGGCAAAAGCCAATCGTGTGGGTATACTTGCAACAGTTATTTTATTGATTCTACCAAATGCATAATGTTTTGCTCTGTTATGCACACGTGTGCATAACAGAGTGTAGGTCAGACGATTATTTTTTTACAGCGCTATGCACACGTGTGCATGTGTTTTATTGCCTGTCATACTCGTTTTAAGAGAGCAGAAAAAGGTGAGAGAAGTGAGTCGTCAGGAAGTTTCCATCGAAGATATTGCACGGGCGGCTAGTGTCTCTCACTCAACCGTCTCACGAGCGCTACAGGGAAGTTCGCTTATCAGTGTGGATGTGCGTGAGCGTATTCAGCGTATCGCGGATCAGATGGGGTATACGCCTAATGCCGTGGCACGCAGTTTGCAAACGCGGCGCACCAATACAATCGGTCTGGTTGTAACATCTATTGCCGATCCATTTTTTTCCGATGTTGTAAGGGGAGTTGAGGAAGTTGCTCGCGCAGCCAAGTTCAGTGTATTTCTGAGCGCTTCGTATAACGAGTCGGAGCAGGAGAAGGCAATTATTGATAGCTTTCACCAGCGGCGCGTTGATGGCATTCTGATTGCATCGTCCCGTATCAGTAGTAGCTACGAAGCACACTTGAATCGCACAAAATTGCCAATTGTGCTGGTCAATAGCCAGGTCGAATCGCAGGCGCAGCGGCTGCATTGGGTGGCAGTGGATGATGCCCAGGGAGTCTATTCTATACCGACGACACTCAGCCAGAAGACCCCAGCGCTGCATTGGGTGACAGTGGACGATGCTCAGGGAGCCCAATTAGCTGTTGGACATCTGCTGCAGCTTGGTCATCGTGCGATTGGCTATCTAGGTACTGAGAGCCGACCAAAATCAAATCGTCATCGCCTTGAGGGATATCAAGGTGCGTTAGCTGCTGCAGGGATCGTAGCCAGTAATACCTGGATAGCAATTGCTCCGGAGCTCGACACTTCGGCTGAGGAGGATGCACTCATTGGACGTACGCTCTTGCCCCGTCTGCTCGATGAGGGTGTGACCGCTGTCTTTTGTTATAACGATATGCTAGCCGTTGGTGCGTTGCTTGCCTGCCACGAAAGAGGTATCAGTGTACCGCGAGACATAAGCATTGTTGGTTTTGACGATACGACGATAGCTGGATATGTGACACCTCCGTTGACGACTGTGCATCAACCCAAGCTTCAGTTGGGGAGTCTCGCGGCTGAGATGCTGCTCAACTTGCTGAATGAGCGTCCCGTAGAAAATGCTATCCTGGTGCCCACACTTACGCTGCGTGCCAGTACAGCCCCATTAGCGCGTTGTTAAGTCAGAAAGAAGAAAGCTGTGTCTGCAGTTCTTAAGATAGGCGTTATTGGCCTTGGTCGCATGGGTCAGGTGTATGCACGGACACTTGCGGCTCGCATCGCAGGTGTGCAGCTCTATGCTATCGCAGATTCAGATGAGCGCCTGCGCGTCACAACAACTGAAGCGTTTAATGTCGCGCATGTTTTCGCTGACGCCTATGACCTTATTGCTCTGCCCGAGTTGGATGCTGTTGTGATTGCCACGCCTACCAGCACTCATCCCGCGCTGGTGATAGCTGCAGCTCACGCAGGTAAAGCAATTTTTTGTGAAAAGCCGCTTGCCCTGACGCTTGCAGAGACACGGACGGCATTGGAGGTCGTTGCAAAAGCCGCAGTCCCGTTGCAGATTGGCTTTATGCGTCGCTTCGATGCCGCCTATCAGCAGGCCCATGCACATATTTCCGCCGGGAAGATTGGCCGCCCGCTTACTTTTAAGTCGATTGGGCGCGATCCATTTTGTCCACGTAAAGAATACGCTGATCCTGCTCAGAGCGGTGGCCTGATTATTGATATGGCGATCCATGACTTTGATCTTGCTCGCTGGTTGATGGGTAGTGAGGTAACACGTGTGTCGGCGGAGGGGACGCTGCTTGTCTGCGAGCAATTGCGAGAGGTTGGCGATATCGATAACGCTGTGGTTAATCTGCGCTTTGCCAACGCAGCTTTGGGCAATGTCGAAGTGAGCCGCAATGCGTTCTATGGCTACGATATTCGCACCGAAGTGCTGGGCTCCGAAGGTGCCGTTATTATTGGGAATCATCAGCATACGCCAGTGGTATTGCTCAATCGTGAGGGTGCCCGGCATGATGTGACTCCATACTTGATGGAGCGTTTCGGAGATGCCTACAGTGCGCAGATGCAGCATTTTGTCGATTGTTTACATAATGGCAATCCTCCATCCGTGGGAGGGGCAGATGCACTGGCTGCGCTTGAGATCAGCGTCGCCGCCACTCAGGCCTATCAGACGAGCCGTATCGTAACGATTGATGAGCTACGCACTCACCTGGCATAAGATAGGAGATTACAGATGCGTCGATATGATTTGAGTAACTTAATTGTTCATCCGGGGAATAGTGCTGATCCTGCTGTCGTTGTTGAGGTGACTCCTGAGATGGCTGGTTGGGATTATGTCCATTTTCAGCTACGTCGCCTGGCTGCACAGCAATCCTGGACCGTTACGACGGGTGAGTATGAGATGGCTATCGTGCCACTGAGTGGTTATCTGAATGTTGATGCGGATCGTGGTTCCTGGCGGCATGTGGGTGGGCGTGAGAGCGTCTTCAGCGGCTTGCCACATGCGCTCTACCTTCCACGTCGGAGCTCATTAACCGTCAGTGCTGAGGCTGCCTGCGAGTTTGCTGTTGCGCTGGCACCAACGGACCAGGATCACGATCCGCAGCTCGTGACTCCTGAGGATATCACCGTTGAGATCCGGGGTGGAGACAATGCCACCCGGCAGATCAACAGTATCATCCCACCAGGCTTTCCCTGCCACCGTCTCGTCCTGGTTGAGGTCTATACACCCGGCGGTAACTGGTCGAGCTACCCACCGCATAAGCATGATGTCCACAAAACTGATCCTGCTGGCAAAGTGCTGGAGGCCGATCTAGAGGAAGTCTACTTTTATAAGCTGGATCGCCCGGAGGGATTCGCCTTTCAACGTGTCTACACCGCCCCCGAGTCGCCCTTACATCGTGCTGGCTATCCCATCGACACTTTGTTGTTGGCGCGGGATAACGACGCGGTGCTTGTGCCAGAGGGTTATCATCCGGTAAGTTGTCCTCCTGGCTATACCGCGTACTATCTCAATGTGCTGGCCGGTAGCGCTCAATCGCTTGCGAACAGCGAGGACCCACGGTATGCCTGGGTGAAAGAGCACTATAAGTCTCGCGATCCTCGCATTCCTATTTATGACGTAACGCACCAGCTATCTCAACAGTAAGGAAGATCTGATATGGACATAAGTAGCCGTTTGTATGATCTGGTGGCTATGGGGCGCTCTTCAATCGATCTTTATTCCAACGATATTGGTACTCCATTCGTGGAGATCAGCAGCTTTGCCGCCTATGTTGGTGGATGCCCGACAAATATCAGTGTTGGCACGCGCCGTCTGGGCCTCAGACCTGCGCTCCTGACAGCGGTTGGCGAGGATCAGGTTGGCAACTTCATCCTGCATTTTTTGCAGAAAGAGGGCATCGAAACCGATTTTATTCCGCGCAAGCCAGGGCGACGTTCAAGTGCGGTTGTACTTGGTATTGAGCCGCCAGATCGTTTTCCGCTGACATATTACCGTGACAACTGTGCCGATAACGAACTGACAATTGACGACGTGTTAGCTGCCCCGATTGCGAATAGCCGTGCTCTCCTGATCAGCGGTACCGGTTTGAGCAAAGAACCGAGCCGTAGCGCGACGATCTTTGCCGCCGAAGTTGCTCAGCAGGCACATGTGCCGGTCGTGCTGGATATTGATTTCCGGCCCGATCAGTGGCCCGATCCCCGCACTTTTGGCGTAACTGTGCGCTCGCTGCTGCGCCTGGTAGATATAGTCCTTGGCACCGACGACGAGATTAATGCGGCGATGCTGACCGATGCCGGGCAGGTAAGCTTGACGCATTCTCAGGTCTCAGATGCACGTGTCAGTGGAGATATCAACGTGGCGATCCGGGCGCTATTAGCGCTGGGACCAAAGGCGCTTGCGCAAAAGCGTGGCGCGACAGGAGCCAGCGTTCATCTTGTCTCGAAGGAAGAGACCAACACGCAGATCGATGTACCTGGCTTTCCAGTGCAGGTAAGCAATATCCTGGGAGCTGGTGATGCCTTTGCCTCTGGTTTTCTCTATGGCTTCATCAAAGGTTGGGACTGGTACAAAACGGCGCGGCTTGCCAATGCCTGTGGCGCAATCCTGGTAACGAAGCATGGATGTGCTAACTTTATGCCTACATATGATGAGGTGATGGGCTTTATCGAGGCGCATGGTGGATTTTAATGCCTGGAGAGAGGACAGATATGAAACAGACGATACAACGCATGACGATGGCCCAGGCGGTCATTGCCTTCCTTAAGAATCAATACGTCGAGCGCGATGGAGTCGAGCAGGCCTTTTTTGCAGGCTGTTTCGGTATCTTTGGGCATGGAAATGTCGGTGGCATTGGTCAGGCACTTCAACAGATACCCGAATTTCGCTATTATCAGGCGCGTAACGAGCAGGCTATGGTGCACAGTGCCACCGCATATGCCAAGATGTGCAATCGCCTACAAACACTGGTCTGCACATCCTCAATTGGCCCGGGAGCCACGAATATGCTTACTGGTGCGGCAACGGCTACGATCAATCGCCTGCCGATACTGCTGTTGCCAGGAGATATTTTTGCGCGGCGCAACGTTGCCCCCGTCCTGCAACAACTAGAGTCAGAGCACAGCCAGGATATCTCGGTCAACGATTGCTTCAAGCCGGTCAGTCGCTACTGGGATCGCATCATGCGCCCCGAGCAATTGCTGACTGCACTGCCCGAAGCCATGCGTGTCCTGACAAGCCCGGCTGAGACGGGAGCCGTTACCCTGGCTCTACCAGAAGATGTACAGACAGAAGCATATGACTATCCAGAAGCATTCTTTCACAAGCGTGTATGGCACATCTCACGCAACCGACCGGACCGCAGCGTGTTAGAGCATGCTGCCGGATGGATACGCAGCAGTAAGCGCCCTTTGATTGTTGCGGGTGGGGGTGTAATCTATGCTGGAGCAACAGAGATACTGCGCGATCTTGTTGATCAGACTGGCATCCCGGTTGGCGAGACGATGGCCGGGAAGGGCAGTCTCACCTATGATCACGCTTTGAATCTGGGAGCTATTGGCGCGACCGGGACCTTCGCGGCCAATCGCATTGCCCTGGAAGCTGATCTAGTAATTGGCATCGGGACGCGCTACAGCGACTTCACCACCGCATCTAAGACAGCTTTTCAACACCCTGATGTGCGCTTCATTAACATCAACGTAACAACTTTTGATGCCGCCAAACATCAGGCATTGCCGCTTGTCGGCGATGCAAGGGCTACCTTAGAAGAGCTACAGGTCCTTTTGCAGGGCTATGCAGTCGATGAGGGTTATCGTACGCTGGCTCGCCAGTTGCATGCTGAATGGGATGCTGAAGTTGAGCGCATCTATGCAATTCGTAACGAGCCGCTACCCAGCCAGGGCGAGCTGATAGGGCTCGTTAATGAGCAGAGTGCACCTGCTGCGATAATGGTCTGTGCTGCTGGCAGCCTGCCCGGTGATCTGCATAAAGTCTGGCGTGCACGTCATGCTAAAAACTACCACATGGAATATGGCTACAGTTGCATGGGCTACGAGATCGCGGGTGGTCTGGGCGTCAAAATGGCGGCACCTGAGCGCGATGTCTACGTGATGGTAGGGGATGGCTCCTACCTCATGATGAACAGCGAGATTGTCACTTCTATTCAAGAACGCCACAAATTGATCATCGTACTCTTCGACAACGACGGGTTCAAAAGTATCGGAGGCCTGAGCCGTTCGCTTGGTCAGGATGGTTTTGGCACACGGTATGCCTACCCTTCCAATGGTATCTTGCCAGGTGATACTGTAAGTGGTGAAGTGCGAACGTTACCCGTCGATCTGGCCGCTAATGCACGTAGCCTGGGCGCCCATGTCATTGAGTGCAAGGGCTATGAAGATTTCAGTACGGCACTCAAAGCGGCGCAGGATACAGATCGTACCACCGTGATCTACATTCGCAACGACCGCTATGTGGGGATTCCCAACTATGAAAGCTGGTGGGATGTGCCAGTTGCAGAGGTTAGCACAATGCCGCAAGTCGAGAAGGCCCGTGCCGAATGGACTGAGATGCGTGCACGGGAACGCTATTTTCTGTAACGCTCGCTGTCAGTACAGGCACAAACAAACAGTAACGATTGTAGGAAAGGAGGATTAGCGGGAACACAGGTGGGATTTGCGGCGGCCAGAGAGCATTGCTCATCTTCCGACGACGATGTATGTCGCATACGAAGCTCTTGTAGCGAGACTTAATCATGCCGGTTGATTGACGTGAAGCATTGGCGCGAGAACGTCGTTGTCAGCCGGAATAAGGAGAAACAACATGCGCCGACCCTACAAACTCATTGCTCTATTCGTGATGCTCATTTTTGTCCTTGCCGCCTGTGGAGGTGGTGCAACGAGTAACAATCAGTCGACGGCCAGTAATACGTCGTCGCCCAGCGGGAACACATCGCGTTCAAACCTGCACTTCTTTGTCATTACCCATGGTCAGGCCTCTGATCCATTCTGGTCAGTAGTGAAAAGAGGCGTCGATCAGGCCGCCAAAGATATGGGGGTCAATGTGCAATATGAAGCGCCGAACACCTTTGATATGGTTGCGATGGCTCACCTGATCGACTCTGCAGTGGCAACGAAGCCAGACGGCCTGATCGTTTCCATCCCTGATGCGAACGCCCTGGGCCCGACAATTCAGAAGGCCATAGCAAGCGGCATACCAGTTATTTCGATTAACTCGGGGAGCGATGTTGCTCAGAAGCTGGGTGTGCTGGTACATATTGGTCAGACTGAGTACGAAGCTGGCCTTGGCGGTGGCCAGAAGATGGCGGCGGCAGGCGTAAAGCACGCGCTCTGCATCAATCAGGAAGTCGGCAATGCGGGTCTGGATGCGCGTTGTAAAGGTTTCACCGACGCGATGACCAAAGCAGGGGCTAAAGTTGAAGTCTTGCCAGTCAACCTCAACAATCCTACGCAGTCGGAGCAGACAATCTCGGCAGCTCTGACCTCTAAGGCTGACGTTGATGGTCTAATGACATTAGGCCCCACAGGTGCCACGCCAGCCCTGAAAGCCCTGAAGGATGTAAACAAAGGTGGGCAGGTCAAACTCGCGACCTTCGACCTTTCGCCCGATGTGCTGCAAGCTATTGAGCAAGGCAGCATGCTCTTTGCCATCGATCAGCAGCAATATCTCCAGGGATACATGCCGATTGTGTTACTAACACTTTACAAGACGAATCTGAATACCATTGCGAATCCGGTGCTCATGACTGGTCCCGGTTTTGTGACAAAAGACAATGCGGCAAAAGTGACCCAATTATCCAAGGATGGAACCCGCTAGCGGCCCAATTGATCGGCTTGTCTGATTGATTGGCCTGGTGCTGTTCGTAAAGCAAAGCTGTGCGCGCTGCTGGCACGAGAGATCCACTGGCGCGCTTGAAGAAGCTCATCGAAATGAATCATCTACATTATCTATCAGGTGCGCAATTTATAAGCCTGCTTTATGGACAGCCCGTTCCTATGGAGAGGGAGTATGAGTACAATACAAAAAACCACACCGGCCCCCACCCCCGATGAACGCGTTGCGCGTGCGAATCCACTACGGCAGTTTTTGGTTCGCCCTGAGATGGGAGCCATTGCCGGTGCTATTGCAGTATGGATCTTCTTTGCCGTTGTCGCAGGCAACAATGGCTTTCTCACCCTGCGTGGCACCTCCAGCTATCTGAATGTTGCGGCGGATATCGGCATCGTCGCGGTTGCCGTTGCACTTTTGATGATCGGTGGTGAGTTCGATCTATCGATTGGTTCAATCACTGGCGCCACCGGCATGATCATCGCAGTCCTTTCTACTCAATTTGGGTGGAATATCTGGGCCTCGATTGCGGTCGCGATCCTATTTGCACTTTTGGTTGGCTTTATTAATGCTTATCTGGTTATGCGCACGAATCTGCCATCGTTTATCGTCACACTCGGTTCTCTTTACATCTTGCGTGGGCTGACGATAGGAGTGACTACTATTATAACTGGCAGGACGCAGATAGGCGGTCTGGATGCGGCACCGGGCTTTCAATCGGCCCTGACAATCTTTGCGAGTAATATCCAGATTGGCGGAGCTAACTTTTCTATCGAACTTATCTGGTGGCTGGCCATTGCTGCGCTTGCCACATGGGTGCTCTTGCGGACGCGCTTTGGCAACTGGATTTTTGGTGTAGGTGGTGATGTGCAGGCGGCACGGAACGTTGGCGTGCCAGTCAGGAACGTCAAGATTGCCCTGTTCATGACAACTGCGCTTGCCGCATGTCTGATTGCGATTATCCAGGTGCTCAATCTTGCCAGTACTGATGCACTGCGCGGAACGGGCAACGAGTTCATCGCAATTGTGGCTGTGGTTGTGGGCGGCACATTACTAACTGGAGGCTATGGCTCGGCGATTGGCTCAGTCTTTGGTGCACTCATCTATGGCATGGTGAACGTAGGCGTCATCTTTGCAGGCGTCGATGCCAACTGGTATCAGGTCTTTCTGGGCTTGATGTTGTTGGCGGCTGTCTTCCTCAATGGCTACGTGCGCAAGCGTGCAATGGAGGCTAGACGATGAGTGAGCGAATTCCTTTGCTTGAAGTGCAGTCAATCTCCAAGTATTTCGGGACGGTGATCGCCCTGAAAGACATCTCTATGAAGGTGCATGCTGGCGAGGTGATGTGTCTGCTTGGCGACAATGGTGCGGGCAAGTCCACCTTAATCAAAGTGCTCTCTGGTGTGCATCCCCCGAGCGAAGGCCGCTATCTGGTTGAGGGGAAAGAGGTCAATTTTACTTCCCCGCGCGATGCCCTCAACGCCGGTATTGCCACCGTCTACCAGGATCTGGCAATGATCCCGCTCCTGATTATCGCGCGCAACTTCTTCCTTGGTTCAGAGCCCACAAAAGGTTGGGGACCATTCCGCCGTTTTGATGTAAAGCTGGCTGATCAAGTGACGCAAGAGGAGATGAGGAAGATGGGCATTCGGCTGCGCGATACCACGCAGCCGGTTGGCACCTTATCAGGTGGTGAGCGTCAGTCAGTTGCCATTGCGCGTGCCGTCTACTTTGGAGCTAAAGTCCTGATCCTTGATGAGCCAACGGCGGCTCTAGGTGTGAAAGAAGCTGGTGTCGTTCTGCGCTATATCGCACAAGCACGTGCACGCGGCCTCGGCGTCATTTTCATAACGCATAACCCCCACCATGCCTATCCAATTGGCGATTACTTTACGCTACTTAATCGTGGAAGCAGCTATGGCACTTTCTCTAAGACGGAGATCAGTCGCGAAGAGCTTGTGGCCATGATGGCCGGAGGCGAGGAATTAGAGGAGCTCAGCCACGAACTGGCCGAGTTCGCACGTACTGATACTGTTGCCGGTAAGCAACTGAGTGAAGCAGCTCAAGAGTTTGAGGCGGAGGTGCAGGAGCTACACATCGAGCATCAGCACCATACAGAGTAAGAGATAATAATAAGGAAAGAAACATGATACAGGATGGACAGCTATTAAACTATATCGGTGGTGAGTGGAGACGTTCACGCGCGAGCGAATTTCTCGACGTGCGTAATCCCGCGACCATCGAGACGATAGTACGCGTACCGCTTACGCCACCTGATGAAGTCGATGAAGCGGTACGTCTTGCTCAGGGAGCGTTCAACGATTGGCGGCGGACACCACCAATCGAGCGTATCCAGTACCTCTTCAAGTTCAAGCAGTTA
>Ga0302321_100004596_pt1 | contig 11979 bp, 16 predicted proteins | sample Fen_T0_1_FD_202505 | JGI IMG/M metagenome (GOLD analysis project Ga0302321, IMG submission 202505) | Peat permafrost microbial communities from Stordalen Mire near Abisko, Sweden - Fen_T0_1 | ecosystem: Environmental > Terrestrial > Soil > Wetlands > Permafrost | place: Sweden: Abisko...
CGCCGCCGTGGGACCTGGCCACGGGCAAGTTGCCGAGCGTCGTCGACGGCTACAAGTGGGAGCTCTACAACATCGCGGAGGACTTCTCGCAGAACAACGACCTCGCCGCGAAGAATCCCGCCAAGTTGAAGGAATTGCAGGCGCTGTTTCTGACCGAGGCAGCGAAATACAACGTGCTGCCGCTGGACAACACGGCGTTCTCGCGCTTGCTGACGCCGCGTCCCAGCGCCGTGGCCGGCAGGACCGTGTTCACATACACGGGCATGAACGCGGGTATCCCGCTTGGCAACGCACCCAGCATCCTCAACAAGGACTACACGATCACTGCCGACATCGTCATCCCCAAGGGCGGCGCGGAAGGCATGATCGCCACGCTCGGCGGGCACTTCGGCGGCTACGGGCTCTACCTGCAGAAGGGCAAGCCCGTTTTCGTGTACAACATGCTGAACCTCAAGCGGTACCGCTGGGAGGGCGGCGTCGGCGGCGGCGACGTGCTGGGCGCGGCGCTCGCGCCGGGCAAGCACACGATCGTCTTCGACTTCAAGTACGACGGCCCCGGTCCGGGCAAGGGCGGCACCGGCGTGCTCACGGTCGATGGCAAGGTGCTGGCCAAGCAGACGGTTCCGCACTCGATCCCGCTGATGATGACCATCGACGAAACCTTTGACATCGGGGTCGACACGCGTTCGGGCATCGATGACAGCTACAAGCTCCCGTTCCGCTTCACCGGAACGATCGCCAAGCTGACCTACAAGCTGGGCCTGGATCAGATCACGGCGGCGGAACGAAAGGCCATGCAGGATGCCGTGGCCAGGGCGCGCGACTGACGGTACGATGGCGACCGAACCCGACCGTACGACGACGATGAACGACCGCGGCCCCAACCCATTGACCAAGACTCTGGCGTTCGGGGTCGTCCTGGAAGTGATCACCGGGCTCGCGCTGATTTTCAAGCCGGCCATCGTCATCAAGCTGTTGCTGGGCGTGGAGGCGTCCGGCATGGAAATGGTCATCGGCCGCTGCTTCGGCATCGGGCTGTTCGGGCTGGTGTTCGCGTGCTGGCCCGACACGCAGAAATCCGTCAGCTCGACGGCGGCGTTTCGCGGGATGCTGATCTACAACGCGCTGATCGCCGCGTATCTCGCCTATCTGGGCATCGTCGGGCACGTTGGCGGCGTGCTGTTGTGGCCGGCAGTCGCCTTGCACGCGGTGATGACGGGGCTGCTGGTCAGGTCGATGCGCCTCGATCCGCCGGCGCCGGAGGTCGAGGAATGACTGCGATGGTTCGCCCGTCCGGCGCAGTGGCCGTCGCGTGTCTCGCGGTGCTGGCTCTTACTACGATCTTTGACGGAGCTGCCGTTGCGCAGGGCGCGGCCCCGGCAGCCTCCGGAAAGGCAGCGCCGCCGGCAAACGTCGGCTTCGACACGCTGAAGGGCACGTGGGTGCGGCCCGACGGCGGCTATCGAATCGTGATCGGAAACGTCGGCGGCGACGGCCGGATCGAAGCCATGTACTTCAATCCGAGCCAGTTTCCCTTTGCAAAGGCGCAGGCGTCGATGAGCGGGACACAGTTGCGCGCGTCCTTCGAGTTGCGCGCGGGCGGCTACGACGGTTCTACGTACGACCTCATCTACGATCCTGCGAGCGATCGCCTGAGCGGCGTGTATTTCCAGGCAGTCATCAAGCAAAAATTCGACGTCTACTTCGTGCGCAGGTAACCCGGGGTCGAACCGAAGTAGAATTGTGGTCTGCCCGATTTGCCATGGTGCCCCGATGAACCTGCTGCGCGCGCCAGCATTGCTGGTTTCCCTGTTGCTGCTGCTGGGCGGCTGCGCCACCCGCCCGGTCAACCCCCCTGTCACCGGCACCGACCTCGCGACGGGCTACCGCCTCGAGGCGCGCCAACCCAAGGTCAGACAGAAGGACAACCTCGTCATCCTCGCGTTTTCGGGCGGCGGTACGCGCGCAGCCGCTTTCTCGTACGGTGTGCTGGAATTCCTGCGCAAGACGGAGGTCGTCGGTCCCAAGGGCGAGCGGATCCGCCTGCTTGATTCCGTCGACGTCATCACCGGCGTTTCGGGCGGCAGCTTCACGGCGCTCGCGTACGGTCTCTACGGCGACAAGCTGTTCGACGACTACGAGCAGCGCTTCCTCAAGCGCAACGTGCAGGGCGAGATCATCGCCCGCACGTTCAGCCCGGCGAACTGGGGGAGCTTGGCGTCGCCCAACTGGGGACGCTCCGAACTTGCCGCCCAGCTGTACGACGAGATCCTGTTCAACGGCGCGACGTTCGGCGATCTCAGCCGAGGTAGCGGTCCGATGATCCTGGCGTCTGCCACCGACATCTCGACCGGATACCGTTTCGTGTTCAACCAGAGCGTCTTCGACGTCATCTGCTCGGACCTGAACGCCGTGCCGCTGTCGCGCGCGGCGGCGGCGTCCTCGGCCGTGCCCGTCGTGCTCTCGTCAATCACGATGAACAACTACGGCGGCACCTGCAATGCGCAGATCCCGTCGTGGGTCAATATGTTCATCGCGAACGAGAATCCGCCGCGCCCTGCCGCACGGGCGATACGGTCGCTCAAGACCATTCAGGGCTATCAGGACAGCGTGCATCGTCCCTACATCCACCTCGTCGACGGCGGCGTATCGGACAACGTGGGCATGCGCGGCGTGCTCGATGCGCTCGAAATCATCGAAGCGCTGGAGGAGGCCGGCATATCGACGCCCTACAGCAGCGCCAAGAGGATCATCGTCTTCATCGTGAACTCGCTGTCGTCGCCGCCGACCAACTGGGACGAGACGGAGGCGTCGCCAGGGACCGTCGACATCCTGCTCAAGGCGGCGGGCACGCCGATCGACGCCTTTTCCTACGAAGCGGTGGAATTGCTGAAGGATACGGCCGCGAGATGGCGGACCATGCGCCGCATCCGGGATACCGGGGCGCTCGCAGGCAGCAAGGACCCCGTCATCGTCGACGCGCTGCGGGTTCCCCAGGCCGAAATCTATGCCATCGACGTGTCGTTCCCGCAGTTGAATGACAAGGCGGAGCTGGATTACCTGAACCGGCAGCCGACGTCGTTCGTGCTGCCGCCCGAGGCTGTCGATCGGCTGCGCGCGGCAGCCGGGACCATCATCCTGGCGTCGCCAGAGTTCCAGCGGTTACTAAAGGACGTCGGGGCGAAGATCGTGACCAATCCGCCCGACGCGGAAAAGCCGGCCGCGGCGCTACCTGCGAAGTAGCGCGGCGACTGTTTCGGATCAGGCCAGCATCAGGTCGTACGATTCCCGGTCGGCCTTGTAGCAACCGCATGAGGCGGCTTTGAGACCACGCCGGTCCAGCACCGTGATGTTGCCTCGGCTGTATTGGATCAATTCGCGCTGCTGCAGTGAGCGCGCCGCCTTGGTGACGCCGACGCGGCGGACGCCGAGCATGAAGGCCAGGAATTCCTGCGTGATGTGAAAGGCGTTCGACTGCGCGCGGTCTTGCGTCATCAGCAGCCAGCGCGCAAGCCGTGCCTCGACCACGTGGAAGCGCGTGCAGGCCGCCGTCTGCGCCAGCTGGCTCAGTTGGACGAAGATATATTTGTCGATTCGTTGCCGAAGCGCCGCGCTGCGCCCGAGTTCGCGGCAAAAGGCGGCCACATCCATTCGGAGCGCGGTTCCGGCGCCCTGCACCACGGCGCGCACCGGTGAAATATCCACGCCCAATGCCAGCGGCGTGCCGAACATACCTTCGTTTCCGACCATGCCCACTTCCAGTGCGGCGGAATCGTCGATTGGCATGATCAGCGAGATGAAACCCCCGGTAGGAAAATAGACGTACCGCATTGGCTCGCCTGGCGTGCAGAGCACGTCGGCAAAAGCGAGCTCAACCGTTTCGCAACCGCCAAGCATCCGCCGCCGGTCGCTGCCCGGCAGTGATTCGATCAGCCGGTTCACCATGGTCGAACGTTGCGAAGCTGCCACCGACTCACTCCTCGTTTGGAGCGAGAGTACGTCGATGCCGCCTAAGCCGTCTGCGTGGTAACGCACATAGGCACAAGGCGACGCGCCGCCACGGCGAGAAGGACGAGGGAAGGGCCAGCTACTTCACGACATAGGGCAGCAGGCGGTCGAACTCCGTCTTGACGACCTGGTAGCACTCGCAGGCCTGTTTCTCGAGGCCCGGCCGGTCGAGGACGGTGATCGTCCCGCGGCGATAATTGATCAATCCGGCCGCCTGCAGCTTGCCGGCGGCTTCGGTGACACCCTCGCGGCGGACGCCAAGCATGTTGGCGATCAATTCCTGCGTCATCGAAAGTTCGTTTGATTGCAGGCGATCGAGGCTCAGCAGCAGCCACCGGCACAATTGCTGGTCGACCGAATGATGCCGGTTGCATACCGCGGTCTGCGCCATCTGCGTGATAAGCGCCTGCGTGTAGCGCAAAAGCAGGTGCATGGTCGGGCCGAAACGCCCGAATTCCGTCTTGAGCAGGTCGGCCTTGAGGCGGTACGCGTGGCCCCCGCTCTGCACCATCGCGCGGCTCGGCGTGCTGTCTCCGCCCATGAACAACGATATGCCGAGGATGCCTTCGTTGCCGACAATGGCGATTTCGGCCGAAGCGCCGTCCTCCATCACGTACAGCAGCGAAATGATGCATGAGGTCGGGAAGTAGACGTGCCGCAACGGGGCGCCTGACTCGTAGAGCACGTCGCCCAGCTTCATTGGGATCAGCTCGAGATGGGCGGCGATCCGCTCGAAATCGGCGGCTGGCAGCGCGTCGAGAAGGTGATTCTGGTGGGGCGTGTGGGCAGCGGGCGCAGACGACCCCCCTGCGCCTTTCAATGCCGGCGCTCGCCGGGCGTCGCGGGCAGGTAAGTTGGCGACCATACCTACATTTTATACCGACTAAGTCCTACACCGAACGCAACGATTTCACGGTATCAATGAATGTCAATGAGCGCCACCGCACCGACTGTTACCGCGACCGTGACTATTCTGGGCGCAGTAGCAGGGGCGTCATTGCAGGCGCAGACAGCACTCTTGCCGGTAATGCCGCCGACGACTCAACCGACGAAAAGGAAACACCATGAACTGGGACGTTATCAAAGGCGATTGGAAGCAGTTCAAAGGCCATGTCAAGGAACAATGGGGCAAGCTCACCGACGACAACCTCGACCAGATCGACGGCAAGCGTGAACAGCTGGCAGGCAAGGTCCAGGAAACGTACGGTGTGACCAAGGACCAGGCCGAAGAGCAGGTCAAGGCGTTCGAGGAAGTCCACAAGGACTACACGCCAAAGATCCCCGCGTAATTTCGTTGATGTCATGCCCGGAAGCCGGATGTCCGGCCCCGAGCATGGCGTCACAGGCCGTTCCGCTCCAATCGAGGTACCTCGAAATGAACAGAATCAGGTGGGTAGCGTTTTGCGTGGCCGGGTTCGCGATCGTGACGTTCACCCAATTTCCCTACGCCGCGACAATGCAGACGCGCGTCGATTACGCCGCGGCGCTGGAACGCATCTATGACGCCTACCGGAGCGCCCGCGCCCAATGCGCGCCGCTGGCTGGACATGATCGGGCAATGTGCGCTGTTGCGGCGCAGGCGGCGGAAAGGCGCTCCAAGGCCGTGGCCGAAGTGAACTACAAAGGTACGATCCAGTCCAAATCGGACAGCGCAATCGCGGATGCCGATGCCGATTTGATGATCGCGCGAGTCGCGTGTGCCACCCGCGTCGCTCGTGAAAGAAGCGCCTGCGTGTACGAGGCCAGGGCCGTGAACGTCAAGCTCGTGGCCGATGTCACGGAAAAGTACGCGAAGTAAGCGCACGCTTGCCGCAGATTTCGCGCGGCCGTGCGGACAGAACGGCCCCCATTTCTGAAGGAGCACCCAATGAACATCGACAGACGCTGGATAATCCTGTTGGCCGTAACGATCAGCGCCGCCGCAGGCGCCGCGTTCGCCTCACGTTCGCGCAGCCAGCGCGTGCTTGCCGCCGGCGAATCGCAACGGAAGACCGATCTCAAATCCTGGGAGAATGAAGGCGGCAACCTTGCGCCGCCTGCGGTCCCCCCAGTACAACTCGCGGCGAACTCTTAACCTCGCGGGCCCGCGCCCGCCACCGGAAAGGCATCGACAATGACCAGCACCGACATCATCGAAAAGAACGCACTGCACGTACTGCCGGCGCTTCCCTATGCGGAAAATGCCCTCGATCCCGTCATTTCCGCCAATACGCTCTCGTTCCACTACGGCAAGCACCACAAGGGTTACGTCGACACGCTGAACAAGCTCGTGGCCGGCACCGAACTCGCGGGGCTGTCGCTGGAACAGCTGATCAACGAAACCGCGGGCCAGGCGGACAAGGTCGCCATCTTCAACAATGCTGCGCAAACCTGGAACCACACGTTCTACTGGCGCAGCCTGCGACCCAAGGGTGGCGGAGAGCCCCCGGCGGAGGTGATGGACCTCATCAAGACGGCCTTCGGGAACCTGGATGCCTGCAAGAAGGAGCTGGCGACCGCTGCGACGACGCAATTCGGCAGCGGCTGGGCGTGGCTCGTGCTGGAAGGCGACAAGCTCAAGGTGGTCAAGACCGCGAACGCGGAAACGCCGCTGACCAAGGGTGCGAAGCCGCTGCTGACGATCGACGTGTGGGAGCACGCGTACTACCTCGACTTCCAGAATCGCCGCGCGGACTACGTCAACGCCGTGCTCGACAAGCTGATCAACTGGGACTTCGCCGCCGATAACCTGGGCGAGATCCGCTCGGGGCAGGCGCCGAAGGGGAAATCATGATCAAGAAGGCATGGGCAGTCTGGAAAGGCGGCATCAAGGACGGCGGCGGAACCATCTCCACCGAGACCGGCGTCCTCAACGAAGCGCCGTATGGCTTCAAGTCGCGGTTCGAGAACGGGAAGGGCACCAATCCCGAGGAACTGATCGGTGCCGCGCATGCGGGCTGCTTCTCGATGGCGCTATCGCTGATGTTGGGCGAAGCAGGGCTGACGCCGGACAAGATCGAGACGCACGCCGACGTGACGCTGGAAAAGGTCGGGGCCGGCTTCGAGATCACCGCCAGCCACCTCACCGTCAACGCGACGATTCCCGGAGCTGACGACGCGAAATTCCAGGAAATCGCGAACAGGGCCAAGGCCGGTTGTCCCGTATCCAAGCTGCTGAAGGCGCGGATCACGATGGACGCGAAACTGACGGCCTGATGGGACGCTGGCGCACGCATTTTGTGTGCGCCAGCGAACAGACGGGACATGGCTTCCCCCGTACATTGAAATTTGGTTTTTCGGTACGGTAACCAATTGTTGAGGAATGTCATGTCCAAGTTATTGATCGCCCTTTTCATTACAGCCGGCTTGAGCATTGCCGGCCCCGCCACGGCGCAGATGTACGCGTCCAAGACAGCTTCGACGCCGATGTCGAAGGACAGCTACACGATGGCGAAGACGAATGCCGCCACTCAGTACAAGGCCGATAAGGACGCCTGCGCGTCCCTGAGCGCCAACGCCAAGGACATCTGCATGGCCGAAGCCAAGGGCAAGGACAATGTCGCCCTGGCGGACGCCGAGGCTTCCTACCAGAACACGGCGAAACATCGCGAAAGCGCACGTGTCGCTCGTGCCCAGGCCAACTACGACGTCGCCATCGAAAAGTGCGACGACCTGGCCGGCAACACCAAGGACGTCTGCGTCAAGGAAGCCAAGGCCGCGCTGGTCAAGGGCAAGGCGAATGCCAAGGTCGACCGTGTCGTGGCCGATACGAACACGGATGCGGCGGTCAAGCAGTCCGACGCCCGCAAGGAAGCGTCCGTCGACAAGCGTGACGCCGACTACAAGGTAGCGATCGAAAAATGCGACGCGCTCGCCGGCGCCGCTAAGGACACATGCGTCAGCAACGCCAAGGCGCAGTTCGGCAAGTCCTGAAAGCCATTCAAGGTTCTCCCTAGCCGGTTCTTTTCGCGAGCAGCTTGAGGGATCGGGTATTGCGGCCGGGGCTGTCACAGTCCCGGCCCTTTTTTTGACCGGCGATCGCCGTTCGTACCCTTCGCGTGGTGCCGACTGATGCATGACTTCGGACGACAAGCTGCCTACGTGGTGACGCACCCGCGCGCTTTCACCATGCGCGTCCTGCGCGCCTTTCGCGCGAACCAGGGACTGCTGCTCTCGGGCGCCGTGGCTTACTACACGCTGCTGTCGATCGTTCCGCTGCTCATCCTCATTCTGATCGCTTTGTCGCGGATCATCGATCAGGGCCAGTTGCTGGCGACGCTGGGGCGGTATCTGGAGTGGGTGACGCCGGGACAGTCGGAGGCGGTCATTGGCGAGCTGGCCAGCTTTCTGGACCATCGCGAAGTCATGGGCTGGGTGCTGCTTGCGACCATGCTCTTCTTCAGCACCCTTGCGTTTACCGTTCTGGAAAACGCGATGTCGGTCATTTTCCTGCATCGGGTAGTTGTTCGGCGCCGCCACTTCCTGGTCTCGGCGGTCATTCCCTATTGCTACATCGTGTTCCTCGGGATGGGCCTGCTGCTGATGACGCTGGTCTCGGGGTCGCTGCAGGCGGTCGGCGCGGATAGCGTCGATTTCCTCGGACGGAACTGGTCACTCAGCGGCGCATCGGGCGCGCTGCTCTACGCGCTGGGGGTGTTCGGCGAAATCTTCGTGCTGACATCGATCTACCTCATCATGCCAGTCGGCCGGCCGTCATGGCGGCACGCGCTCATCGGCGGCATTACCGCGACTTTTCTCTGGGAGATCACGCGCCACTTCCTGGTGTGGTATTTCGGAACTCTGTCACAGATCCGCGTGGTCTACGGGTCGCTGACGACCTCGATCGCCGTACTCTTGAGCTTCGAGATTGCCGCGACGTTTCTGCTTTTTGGCGCCCAGGTCATCGCCGAATACGAGCGCATCGGTACGCAGGATCCGAGCGCGGCGCCCGAGCCGCTGCTGACCTGATGCGTATACCGAGGACGGCCCTCGCCGAAAATCGCCACAGTACCGATCGGACTACTTGGGCGACTTGGCAGGCGCCGTGCTGTCGCCTTTCTTTGCCGGCTCGGGATTGGAGTGGTCGTTGACTTGGCCTGGCAGCGGCATCTTGGAGTCCCGCTCCGTCTGGGTCAGCGTCGAACCGGTTGTCGAGTCGGTGCCCGTCTTGGGTGTTGGGACGGCAGCGGGCTGCACTGGGGGCAGCGAGGTATCGACGGTGGGCGCCGAAGTGGCCGAAGGAGCAGCGGGTGGGGAGACGACGGCGGGTGGCGACGGGTTCGTGGTCTCGACCGGATGCTTCTCGCAGCCGAGCAGTAGAAACGACATGGCCAGCATGGGCACGGCGACTTTGATCATTTGCATGGAAAATGCTCCGGAAAAGGAAACCGATATGCAACGCAGAAACTCCCAATGCAGCATGAATGCAAACGTACGTGCAGTCCGTGCGGTAGCGAACGTTGGTAGGGGTTTCCCACGCGCCGGGCTGGGCATGGCGCTGGCCTTCGCGATGGCCGTGGCTGGCTGCGGAGAGCACGCCACACTGCCGGACGCCGCCACGTCGGGCGCTTCGCCGCAGTTGGCAACGCCGGTTCGTGCCGTCATCCCCACGGTGAACATTGCGCCCGCGAAAGGATGGTTGCCGGGGGTCGCGCCGACGCCGGCGCCGGGTCTCGCAGTGAAGCCCTACGCCGAGGGCCTCGAGCATCCGCGATGGCTCTATGTGCTGCCCAACGGCGATGTTCTGGTCGCCGAGACCAACGCGCCGCCGAAGCCCGATGACGCACGCGGCATCAAGGGCTGGATCATGAAATGGGTGATGCGCCGCGCGGGTGCGGGCGTGCCGTCCGCCAATCGCATCACGTTGCTGCGCGATACCGACGGCGACGGTGTGGCAGAAACGCGCACGGTGTTTCTCGAGGGGCTGAATTCGCCGTTCGGCATGGCGCTCGTCGGCGACAGCCTGTATGTCGCAGCCACGGACGCGCTGCTGCGCTTTCATTACGTTTCCGGCGCGACCCGGATCGCCGAAGCGGGCGAGAAGATCGTCGACCTTCCGGCCGGAACCATCAACCATCACTGGACCAAGAACGTGATCGCGAGCCGCGACGGGAGTCGCCTGTACGTTACGGTTGGCTCCAACAGCAACGTCGCGGAGAACGGATTGGAAAACGAGGCCGGCCGCGCGGCAATTCTGGAAATCGATCCGGCAACGCGCAGCTCGCGGATTTATGCGTCCGGATTGCGCAATCCCAACGGGCTCGCCTGGCAGCCGCAGACCGGCGCATTGTGGACCGTGGTCAACGAACGCGACGAACTTGGCAGCGACCTCGTTCCGGACTACCTCACATCGGTGAATGACGGCGACTTCTATGGCTGGCCCTGGAGCTACTTCGGCGCGCATGTCGACGATCGCGCGCAGCCCCAGCGACCCGACCTGGTGGCGACGGCGGTCGTCCCGGACTACGCACTGGGGGCGCACGTCGCGCCCCTGGGCTTGGCCTTTTATGGCGGTGACCTCCTCGGTAGCCGATTCCTGGGCGGCGCGTTCGTTGGCGAACATGGCTCATGGAATCGCCGTCCGCGCAGCGGCTACGCGGTAGTCTTCGTGCCGTTCGTCGGTGGACGTCCCATCGGATCGCCCGAAGCGGTGCTGAGTGGTTTCGTCGACAGCGACGGCAATGCGCTCGGTCGACCGGTGGGAGTTGCGATAGACCGGGTGGGCGCGCTGCTCGTCGCCGACGACGTAGGCAATGTCATTTGGCGAGTGACACCCGCTTCCGAAACCAGATGAGCAAGGGGCCGCACCGTCACGCGGCGGCGGGGACTTCCTGGCGGCGTTGCACATCCGACAGCAGTCGCGCCAATTCCTTTCGGACCACGGCGTAGCATTCGCAGGCGCGGGTTTCGAGTCCCGAGCGGTCGAGCACTTCGATGTGGCCCCTCCGGTAGCGGATGTAGCCACTGTGCTGCAATTTTCCGGCGGCCTCGGTAATGCCTTCCCGGCGCACGCCGAGCATGCTGGCGACCAGTTCCTGCGTTATCGTCAGTTCATGCGACGGGACGCGATCGAGCGTCGTCAGCAGCCAGCGGGAAAGCTGCTGCTCCACCGAATGGTGCCGGTTGCAGGCGGCGGTCTGCGTCATCTGCGTGATCAGCGCTTGGGTGTAGCGCAGCAACACGCGATGCATCAGTCCGGCGCGCTCGAACTCCAGCTTCAGCAACCGCCGCTCCAGCCGATATGCGTGGCCGGCGGTCTTCACGACGGCCGAACTGGGCGTCGTATTCCCGCCCATGAACAGCGCGATACCGACCATGCCTTCATTGCCGACACCGGCCGTTTCCGCCGATGCCCCGGACTCGGTCACATAGTGCAGTGACACGATCGAGGTCGTGGGGAAATAGGCGTGCTGCAACTGGTCGCCGGGTTCGTAGATGATGTCGCCCAGCAGCATCGGAACCAGCACCAGATGCGGAGCAATGCGCTCGAACTCATCCGTCGGCAGGGCGCCGAGCAGGTGATTCTGATTTGGACTATGGAGTGTTGGCATCGTGGAGAATCGAGACGCTGTCGAGTCAGTGCAACGCGAGGATTTCGACGCCGATCCCGCGGTAGCCTATGAAGCGCGAAGACTGGTTGAACATCGGCTCGCCGCTCACGCGAAACTGCTGGTGCGAACCGTCGGCATTCACCCGGTTGAACAGGAAGTCGAGGAACGGCTGCCGATTGGCAATCCGGGCCTGGAGGTCGGCACGCTCGGCCTCGTTCCAACCCGATACCGGAATGCCGCTTGCGGCGCTCGCCAAACCTTCGACGCGGATGCCGAGCATCTCGAGCACCGGACCCGACACCTTGGTGAAATTGCCCTTGTCGTCCTGCTCCCAGTACCAATCGGAGGCAAGTTCGGTCAGGCTGCGGTAGCGGGCCTCGCTCTCCCGCAATTCGGCGGTGCGCTCCTGTACAGTTTCTTCGAGAACCTTGGTGTAGTTCTC
>Ga0302321_100004600_pt1 | contig 11975 bp, 8 predicted proteins | sample Fen_T0_1_FD_202505 | JGI IMG/M metagenome (GOLD analysis project Ga0302321, IMG submission 202505) | Peat permafrost microbial communities from Stordalen Mire near Abisko, Sweden - Fen_T0_1 | ecosystem: Environmental > Terrestrial > Soil > Wetlands > Permafrost | place: Sweden: Abisko...
CCCTCCAGCAGCCGGAGCCGATGCAGACCTTGCTGGCGGTGATTTATTATGGGATGCCGCATTTGGAATGGTATGACCTCCGCGATTTCGTGGTCTATAACCTGGGGTCCGCTTCGCTGCTGGCCACGTTGCTGGCCACGCTCTACGCCGCGCTCTGGACGGGCATTTTCCTGTTCCTGGCCTGGCTCGGTTTTCATCGTAAAAGCCTGACGACGTGATGAAGCTTTCCCCGCCCGTCATCCTGGCTGCACTGTTGGCGCTGGCGTTTTCGCTGGCGGTCAGCCTGGCCCCCCGGATTGACGGCTGGAGCAATCGCGACAAATCCAACAATGTCATCGGCATGATGTTTGGCGATGGCCGCAAGCTGTTTGCCAATCACTTCTTCACCATGGCCGATGTTTATTTCCACAGCGGCTACTATCCGTCGGTTTTTGACCGCAATGCGTCCGAGCAAAAAGAAATCATTGCCGCCAGCCACGGCAAAAAAGAGTCCGAGGAGGATGAAAAGAAAGAGATTTTTTTTAACCAGCCCAAGGACTGGGTGGACGCCTTTGGGCGTAATTTCCGCATCACGCAGCACACCCATCTCGAACACCATGATGAACGGGAAATTCTGCCCTGGCTCCGGCTGGCGGCCGACCTGGACCCGCAGAAGATTGAAACTTTCACCGTCGGCGCGTTTTTTCTGCGTGAACATCTGAACCGGGCGGATCAAGCCGAGGCTTTTCTCCGCGAAGGTTTGCGCAACAATCCCGACAGCTACGAAATCCTCTTTGAACTGGGCCGCCTCTACCAGGAAAGTTACCACGATTTGAACCGCGCCCGCAACGCCTGGGAACTGGGGGTTAAAAAATTTCTCGTGTTGCCTGAGGCGGTGCGGAATGACAACAAGATCGTGTACGAGGCGCTGGTCGTGAATCTGGCCTACCTGGAAAAGGAGGCGGGGCATTGGCCGGAGGCGATTCGCTGGTTCGAGCTGGGAATTAAAGTTTCGCCCAATCCGGCGGCGCTCCAGCAGCAGATCAATCTGATCCACCAGAACCTGGCCGCGCCATTGCCGGGGGCGCCGGGAAAACTTTATTAAAAACCGGCGACCAGGCGGCACGACCGTTGCGGCAGCCGGGTCAATTTGATTGTGGATGCCACTGAAGCCAGTTCACCGGCGGCGCCTGCCCCTTGGTTGCGCCGGTTGTTTTGCGCCTGCGTGCTGGCGCTGGCGGTCTTTCAATTTTCGGAAAATACCGCCGACCCGGACTTGTGGGCCCACACACTTTTTGGGGAGCGCCTGCTGGCGACGGGGCATTTGGATACCACGGAGCCCTATTCTTGGACGGCGGCCGGCCAGCCTTGGATCAACCACGAAGTTTTGGCTGAAATTGCTTTGGGCGCGGCGCATCAGGCGCTGGGCGGCGGCGGCCTGCTGTTGCTGAAAATAATCGTCGGTCTGGGCGCACTGGGGCTCGGGCTGCGGCTGGGCGGCGGGACTTTGCCCTGGCCGGAACGGGGCGTGGCCTGGCTGGTGGCGGCGGTCGCGGTGGTGGAAATTTCCTTCGGCTTTGCCGCCCGCCCGCAAATTTTCACGGTGCTGGCGCTGGCCCTTGAGCTTTGGCTGTTGCGACAGCTCGCGCAAGGCAAAGTATGGTGGGCGGTGGCATTGCCACTCTTGTTTGCGCTCTGGATCAACACGCACGGCGGGGTGGTCGCCGGCGGACTCGTGTTGCTCGTGGCGGTGGCGGGCCTGACCGCGCAATTTTTCTGGTCGCGGGCGGGCGCGTCCGTAACGCCGCGGATACTGTGCGTCGGCTGGTTGACCGGGGCGGCGAGCGCGGCCGCGTTGCTGGTCAATCCGTGGGGCTGGGAGCTGATTCGCTGGCTGGTGGGTAGCGTGCTGTGGCTGCGGCCGGAAATTGCCGAATGGAATCCCACCAACCTGAGCTGGGATCACGCCGCGCTCTTCATTCTGCTGGGGCTGACCGTGCTGGCGTTCGGTTGGTCACGGCGGCCGCGCGCGTGGTGGGAACTTGCGGTCTGCGTGGTGCTGGCGGTTTTGGCGCTCCGTTCCGTGCGCAATACCCCGTTGTTTTGCCTGGCCGCACTGGCGTTCGTGCCGCCGCATCTGTTCGACGTCCTGCTCCGGCACCGTCGCCATTTCGCCCGCTTCACGGCGGCCTTGAAACCGGCCGGCATGCGCCGCTTGGTCGCCGGCTTGCTCGGGTTGCTGGCGCTCGGGGTTTTTGCCGCCACGTTTTTTCTCCACAAGGAACATCCGCTGACGATGGAAGTGCCGCGCGATCGTTATCCCGTGGCGGCGGTGGCGTTCATGCAGAAACACGCGTTGGAAGGCAAACTGCTCGCGTTTTTTGACTGGGGCGAAATGTGCCTGTGGGAACTGCCCCGCTGCCCCGTCTCCATGGATGGCCGCCTGGACACCTGCTATTCGCGCGAACTGATTCGTGAGCATTGGCATCTTTACAACGATCAGCCCGTCGATCGCACCGTGCTGGACATTGCCCAGGCCGATCTGGCCCTGCTGCCGGTCCGCCTGGCCGGCAGCGTGGCGCTGGTCAAAAAATCCGGCTGGCAGCCCGTTTACTTTGACGACCTCGCCGTGGTGCTGGTGCGCGACATTCACCTCTACCCGCAACTGCCGGCCGGTGCCCCGGCGGAGCAGGGGACACCCGGGGCGGTGAGTGGTCGCGCGCCTTTCCCCGGCCAGCCTTCGGCGCGTATTCCCACCATCAAATAGCCGGCACTGCCGGGACGGGCGCCCGTGGGTTTCGCCGGTCGCGCAATTGCGCTTGGTTTTTCCGCCGCCGCTCTGGTTTAATGACCGCGATGAAATCGCGTCAGGCCAAAATTAAACGTCATACCCTGGAAACCCAGATCTCGCTGCAACTCAATCTGGACGGGAAGGGCAAGTCTTCCATCCACACCGGCATCCCGTTTTTCGACCACATGCTCACCTTGTTCGCCAAGCACGCGACCGTGGACCTGAGCCTGCGCTGCCACGGCGACCTGGCGGTGGATGCGCATCACACGGTCGAGGATTGCGGCCTCGCGCTCGGCCAGGCGTTTGCGGCGGCGCTGGGCGATAAACGCGGCATCCGTCGCTACGGCCACGGCTTTCATCCGAAGAATCCTTTCACCGGTGAGGCCTATGTGCCGATGGATGAATGTCTTGCCCGCTGTGTCGTGGATTTCAGCGGTCGCCCGTATCTCGTCTGGCGCGGCTTGAACCAGTTCGGGCTGAAGAAAATTTCCGACCCGGAAAAAAACCAGGACATGTCGAGCACCTTCCGGTTCGGTCTGGCCCGGGAATTTTTTCAAGGTTTCACCAACGAAGCACGCTGCAACCTCCATTTGGAACTGGTATACGGCGACGAGCCCCATCATATCGTCGAGGCGCTCTTCAAGGCGTTTGCCCGGGCGGTGGATGCCGCTCGCCAGCACGACCCCCGCATTGCCGGCCAGTTGCCCAGTACCAAGGGCAAACTCTAAGCCGCGACGATGCCGTTGACCCGGCCACGGTATGAAACGCACGAACGCACGGACCAATAAGCGCGCTCCAAGGAGGCGGCTGAGTTTGCCGGCCCGCCTATTTCAACAGGTCCGCGCTGGACGAGCCGATTTCCTGCATTTTATTCACCACCATGAGGGCGCGGGTCAGCGCATTCTTTTCGGTCTCCCCGAGGAAGGATTTTAACCGCACGCGGACTGCGGCAATGAAGTCCCCGTTACGGTCGTGCAGGGGCAGGGTGAGAATCACCGTGCCGTGGTCGCGTCCGAAGAAAGTGGCGCCGGTCTGGATGGCGCTCAACTCGGCCTCGGTGCCGGGTTGGCCGATTTCGGCCTTGATATTGCTCGCCACCACGCTGGTCGTGTTGTTGGTTTGGAGCGTATACACGCGCAGGTTCAGAATGCGTGGCTGGCTCGCGAGCGTGGCGTTCACCAACTGCTGGGCCACCGGCACGCGCGGCTGGTAATTGATGACCGCATCAGTGAAATAGCTGACGGCGTCCGATTTTGTCCAAAAACCGATTTTGCCCTCGGCGAAGGAATTGTCGTTGAGGGGAGGGGTGAGCTGTTTGCCATCCAGGGAAAACGTGATCTGGGTGCCTTCGCATTGCACGGACAACGTGTGCCAGGTGCCGGCGGTCAGCTCCACCTGCGGTCCGATGGGATCAGTGCGGACGCCGTTCACCACCTTGTAAAACCGGACGTTCCGGCCCAGCACGCTGGCGCGAACCACGTAAAAGTTCGTGGGGTTTTGATACCGGAAAACGATGCCGGCCATCTGCTCGTTGACGCCGCTGACGATTTTAAACCGGGTGCTGAATGTGAAGTTGCGGAAAATATCATCTTCGTAAACGAACAGCGGGAACCGCTCGTCGGTCAGGTCCTGGCTCGTCTGGGCCAGGACGGCCTGGCGGGAGACGTTCGGCGCTTTGTCGGTGAAGGGCGTAAAGGCGGACGGGGTGTCTTCCAGGAGGATTTTCCAGGCTCCCGGCCGGCCCGAACCAAACAGGGCGGCTTGAAAATTGGTCGGCGTGGAGCCCTCGGCATAATTGCCAAAAGCCAGCCGCAACTCCGCGCCGGAAACAGACCCGGCGAGGGCCAGGCTGAAAAGCCAGATGATCGTTCGCATTGCGCCAGCGTAGCAGAGCCGACCGGGCGCTGGCAAAAAAGTTTTGCCAAACCGGGATTCAACCGCAGAATGTGGGCATGAAACCCCTCCCTCTGAGCTGCCTGCTGGCCGCCTGCGCCCTTGGCGCCGGTCTTTCCGCCCGGGCCGGGCTGAAGCCCGCCGCCATTTTTGGCGATAACATGGTTTTGCAGCAGCAGCAGCACGTCCCGGTTTGGGGGTGGACCACGCCGGGCGCCATCGTGACCGTGCAGTTTGCCGGGCAGGAAAAAGGCGGCCTGGCCGATGCCTCCGGCCGCTGGCTGGTGAAACTGGGGAAAATGAAGGCGTCCAGCACGCCGCAAACGCTGGTCATCAAGTCCGGCGAGACGAAGGTTTTCACGAACATCCTGATCGGCGAGGTGTGGCTGGCCTCCGGCCAGTCGAACATGGAAAAGCCCGTCGGCAAACAGCCCGGCCAAAAACCGACGTTCAATGCCGAACAGGAGCTGGCGGCCGCCAGTTTTCCGAATCTTCGCCTGTTCAAGATCGCGAAAGCCATGGCGCCCGCGCCGCTGGCGGATCTGGGCACGAACAGCGGCTGGCAGTTGTGCGATTCCAACGCGCTGGAAGGAATCCACTTTTCCGCCGCCGCCTATTTCTTCGGTCGCGAGATCCACACCAACTTGAACGTGCCCGTCGGTTTGGTCGAGTCGAGCTGGGGTGGCACCCGCATCGAACCCTGGACGCCGCCCGCCGGGTTTGCCCAGGTGCCGTCCCTCGCGAAACTCGCCGCGCCCGCCGTCAGCACCAACCGGCTTCGTACCACCACGCCCACGGCGCTCTACAACGCCATGATCGCGCCCGTCGCCGGTTTTGCCCTGCGCGGGGCCCTGTGGTATCAGGGCGAATCCAACCTCATGGGCACGAACGATGATGACTACCTGACCTACGCCGACAAAATGGCCGCGCTGGTGGGCGGGTGGCGCCAGGTCTGGGACCAGGGCAATTTCCCCTTCTACTTTGTGCAAATCGCCCCCTTCAAATATTTCGGGGGCAAACAACAACGCGTGTTATCGCCGGCCCAACTGCCGGAATTTTGGACCTTGCAGTCGCGGGCCGCGCAGGCCATCCGCAACACCGGCCTCGTGGTGACCACCGATCTGGTGGATGACCTCAACGACATTCATCCGCGCAATAAGGCGGACGTCGGCCACCGTCTGGCCCTGCTGGCGCGCAACCGGACTTACGGCCAACGCGACGTCGCCTGCACCGGTCCGGTTTTCCGGCGGATGAAAAGCACCAACGGCAAGCTCGTGCTCCGCTTCGATCACGCGACGGACGGCCTGATCACCAAGGATGGCCAGCCGCCCACCTGGTTTGAAGTGGCGTCGGAAGACGGACAATTTGTGTCGGCCGAGGCCAGGATTGTCGGCGATGCCGTGGAAGTTTCGGCGGCGTCCATCATCGCCCCCGTGGCCGTTCGCTTTGCCTGGGATGAGACGGCCCAGCCCAACCTCTGCAATCGCGCCGGGTTGCCCGCCGAGCCCTTCCGCGCCGGCCCCCGGCACGCCGCCGCGCCACGTTGACACCTGTGGCAAAACTGCGCCGCCGGTTTCGGTTTGCGCCCGGTCGGGCCGGTTCAACTGCTTTTTGCAATCTGGCACAATCGGGTGTAGTAATGGTTCCAACCGGGATCCGGCAGGTTTGCTGATGCTGCGGCCGCTGGTGCTATTTTGGCGTGGCCATGACAAAAAATTTCCTGCTGGAAAACGCCGCCGGTCTGCGGCAAGCTCTCGGTTCAATTTATGGACGTAAAACTTCCCAAACTCGGTGAAGGCGCTGATTCCGGCGTCGTGGTCGGCATTTTTGTGAACGTGGGCGACACCGTCGCCAAGGACCAGCCCATTTTGGAGCTGGAAAACGAGAAAGCCGTGGCCTCGATCCCTTCCAGCGCCGCCGGCGTCGTGGAAAAAATTCACGTCAAGGCGGGCGACCGCGTCAGCGTGGGCCAGCGGTTGATCACGTTGGCGGGCGGTGCGGCTCCGGCTGCGCCCGCGCCTGCGCCCGTCGCCAAACCGGCGGCGAAGAAGGCCCCGGCCAAGGCGGCTCCCGCCCCGGAGCCGGAAGCAGTCGTCGAAGAAGAAGTTGAGGAAACCCCTGAGGAAACCCCGGCGGACGGGGAGGAAAATGCCGCCCCGCTTGCCGCGCCAGTCGCGTCGCCCTCGCTGCGCCGCATGGCGCGGGAACTGGGCATTGATTTGAGCAAGATCCGCGGCAGCGAACCGGGTGGACGCATTGTCACCGGTGACGTGCGCGCCTATCTCGCCAAGCTGGCCAAGGCCGCCGCCAAACCCGCGCCCGCGCCCGCCGCCCCCGCCGCCGCGCCCGAGGGCAGGCCCGCCGCCGTGCAGGTCGATTTCTCGCAGTGGGGCCCGATCCTCAAGAAGCCCGTCACCATGCTCCGCAAGGTCATTGCCCGCCGCATGTCGGAAAGCTGGAATTCCGTCGCGCGCGTCACGCAATTTGACGACCTTGATTTCACCCGGCTCAATGAGCTGCGGAAAAAGTTTGCCGCCGATTACGAAAAGCAGGGGGTCAAGCTCACGTTCACGCCGTTCGTGCTGAAAGCCGTGGCCGACACCTTGAAGAAGCATCCGATTTTCAACGCCAGCCTCGACGAAGTGGCCAGCGAAATCATCCTCAAGGAATACATCCACCTCGGCATTGCCGTCGACACGGATCAAGGCCTGATGGTGCCCGTCCTCCGCGACGTCGACAAAAAGTCGCTCCTCAATCTCGCGCAAGAACTGGAATTGCTCGCCGCCAAGGCGCGCGATCGCAAGATCACTGCCGACGAAATGAAGGGCGGCACGTTCACCATTTCGAACCAGGGGGCCATTGGGGGCGCACATTTCACGCCCATCATCAACCTGCCGGAAGTCGCCATTCTCGGCCTCGGCCGCGGCGCCATGAAACCCGTCGTGCGCGAGGGCAAAATCGAGGCGCGTTTGCTGACGCCCATTGCCCTGAGCTACGATCATCGCGTGATTGACGGCGGCAGCGCCGCGCGTTTCACCGTCGATCTGGTCAAGGCCTTCGAGAACTTCAGCGAAGACGCCGTCAAACTTTAATTTTCTATGGATACCATTAAAACGGAAATCGTGGTTGTGGGTGCCGGCCCGGGCGGATACGCCGCGGCCTTTTACGCCGCCGACCTCGGCAAAAAAGTCATTCTCATCGAACGCGAGCAGCGCCTCGGCGGCGTCTGCCTGAACCGGGGATGCATTCCCTCCAAGGCGTTGCTGTATGCTACGCACCAGATTGTCATTGCGCGCGAATCCGCGCATCGCGGCATCACCTTCACCGAGCCCGCGCTGGATCTCAGCAAGCTGCGTGCGTGGAAGGAATCCATCATCGAGAAACTCGGTGGCGGCGTCGCCACGCTGGCCAAGATGCGCAATGTCACGGTCATCAAAGGCCGCGCCTTTTTTGAAGGTTCGCAGAAGCTGCGCGTCGAGACGGAGCAGGGCCAGCAGTTCGTGGAATACGACAAGGCCGTGCTCGCCGTCGGCTCCAACGCCGCCATGCCCAAGGCCTTTGATCTGGGCAACCCGCGCGTGATGACCAGCACGGGCGCGCTCGAAGTCGAAGATGTGCCGGAAAATTTGCTCGTCGTCGGCGGCGGCTACATCGGCATGGAACTCGGCACCGTTTACGCCGCGCTCGGCAGCAAGATCACGCTCGTCGAAGCCATGGACAGCATCCTCGCCGGGGCCGATCCCGACCTCGCCCGTCCCGTGGTTGCCATTGCCAAAAAAGCTTTCAAGGAAATCCGGCTCAAGGCGCGCGTCGGCAAAATGTCCACCCACGGCAAACAGATCAAGGTCGAGATGGAATTCAACGGCCAGAAGCTGGAAGAGCTCTACGACCGCGTGCTCGTGGCCGTCGGCCGCGTCCCGAACAGCAATGATGTCGGCCTGGAAAACACCGGCGTCCAGCTTGACGAAAAAGGTTTCGTGAAGGTGGATAACCACCAGCACACGGACGACCCGAATATCTATGCCATTGGCGATATCGCCGGCGGCATTCTGCTCGCGCACAAGGCGCACAAGGAAGCGCGCATCGCCATCGAAAACATCAACGGCGAGAACGTTGTGAACGAAAATATCGTCATCCCCGCCGTCGTTTTCACCGATCCCGAACTTGCCTGGTGCGGGTTGACCGAGGCCGAGGCCAAGGAGAAAAACGTCAAATACGTGGTCTCCAAATTCCCGTGGTCCGCCTCCGGTCGCGCCTTGAGTTTCGATCGCACCGATGGTCTGACCAAGATGCTGATTGATCCCGACACCGACCGCGTGTTGGGCGTGGGCATCTGTGGCTCGAATGCCGGCGAACTGATCGGCGAAGCCACCCTCGCCATGGAAATGGGCGCCACCGCCGAAGACATCGCCCTGACCGTGCATCCGCATCCGACGCTCTCCGAAACGCTCATGGAATGTGCGGAGGCCTTCTATGGCCACGCCACCCACACCATCTCCAAGAAGCGGCCGACGCTCTAAAATTCAAGTCGCATTGACACTTTCGCCACCGGCAGCCGCAACGCTCCGGTGGCGATTTCGTTTAGACTCGGAGCGAATTTTAGCCGGATGTGTCCGCGCCCGTTACTAAAAATGGCAGTTGAAGCCAGCCAAAGAAGTCCTAAACCACGGATGGACGCGGATCAACACGGATTTTTAACCTGGTGTACCATTCACCCTGCGGGTGATCCTGGTTGGGCTGCAAGTCTTTGGTATCCGTGGACTTCGATGATGGTTTTTGTTGGCCTGCTCATGGTCTCAATTTTTCGCCTGCTCCATTTTTCGTTTACGGCACCGGCACGGCATTAAACACCTGCCTGATGATCGCATCCGTTGTCGCGGCTGCACTTCCCCAACGCCGTAGGCGTGGCATATTTGTAGAAACGCATAGCTGATAAATTCCAAGCCCCGTAGGGGCGGCATAGGGTGTTCATTTTTAAAAGCACGGTTTTCATGGGCTGCGGCGAGTTTTGGCGTTTTACAAAGATGTCGCCCCTGCGGGGCTTTTCTGTTTCATGGTTTGATTGCTACAAAGATTTCGCTCCTACGGAGCTAAAAATTGCATGGTTCGTCGGCACGGCATTAAACACCTGGCTGATGATCGCGTTCGTTGTCGCGGCTGCACTTCCCCAACGCCGTAGGCGTGGCATATTTGTAGAAACGTATAGCTGATAAATTCCAAGCCCCGTAGGGGCGGCATAGGGTGTTCATTTTTAAAAGCACGGTTTTCACGGGATGCGGCGAGTTTTGGCATTTTACAACGATGTCGCCCCTGCGGGGCTTTTCTGTTTCATGGTTTGATTGCTGTTCTGCTGCAAGTCCTATCCGTGTCCATCCGTAATTGACCGGGTGATTTAGCTAAATCCAACCTTGTCTTCATCCGCGTTCGTCCGTGGTAAAAATGGTATTGAACTCCAACCGTTCAACGCCGCGCGTCCTCCCCAAAATAATTCGCGTTCATTCGCGTAATTCGCGTAAGTCTTTTCCCCATCCGTGCGCATTCGTGTTTATCCGTGGTTGAACTGCTTTTTCTAGGTTAATTTGCCGCCGGCAGTTGCGGCCAGGCGCCGCCAGCCATCGGGATCAACTTCAGCTTCGCCGGATCCAGGACCACGTGCTTGATGCGCTTGCGTTCCCACGTGTAAGTGATGTGCACCAGGCCGTCGTGGGTTTGAATCACGGCCGGATACGCAAAACCGTTCGGTGCCTCCGGATTGCCTTCCAGCACCAGCGCGGCGGACCAGTTCGTTCCATTCGACGAAACCGCCACGTTGAGCGGGCTGCGGCCCTTGTTGTGGGTGCCGTCGCGGACGTTGTGGTTATAGACCAGCAGTTGGCGGCCATCCCGGAGCGTCACGGCGTCCGTGCCGGAATCAGGATTGGGCAAGCTCAGCCGCGTCATCGGGCCCCAAGTCAGGCCATCATCCGGCGACCAGATTTGAAAAAGCTTTCCGTTCTTGGTGCGGCCCACCGCCTGAAGTTTTCCATCTGCATGAAATAACAGACTGGGCTGGATCGCGCCGATGACTTTCGCGTCGTTCAAGGGCGGGGTGGTCGTCCAGGTTTTTCCCAGATCACTCGTTTTTTCAAAATGCACCCGCCAGCCGCCTGCGCCTTCGGTGCTGGTGGGACAGAGAATGTCGCCGTTTGCCAGTTGCACCGGCTTGTTTTTAACTGGACCCAGAATGCCCTCGGGCAGGCGGACCGGCTTCGACCATGTTTGGCCGTCGTCGTCGGAAGTCATCAACATGCCCCACCAGGTCGCCGGACTGGGACCAACCTTGTAGAACAACAGCAGCGGCCCGTTCGTGGGCTGAAATAACACCGGATTCCACGTCGGCAGCCGGTTGGTGGCAAAGCCAACCCCGTCCGCAACGGCAACGGGTGGCGTCCAGTGGCCGTGGTCGTTTCGGGAAACGTAAATGCACACGTCGGGATTCCGCTCCGCCGTGCCGCCGAACCACGCCGCGACCAGGCCGGATTTCGTTTCCGCCAGCGTCGAGGCATGACAGGAAGGAAACGGCGCCGTCTCGTAGATGAATTCAGTTTTGATGATGGGAGCTTCGGGGGAAACTGTAGCGCACCCGGTCAAGGCCAGGCCAAATAAAAAAACAGCGGCCGCAACCGCGCGGGTTGGCAGGTTGGTTGCCGCTGCCGGGATTGGCCTCCCTGGCCTCACGGGATTTCGCTGTTTTGTAAGCATGGATTTCATTCGCTGCTGAAATGATAGGGACCGCTGCCGAGTTCAAAGACCGCCCGGCCAGATTCAAAGCGCACGGCCGTTACGCCCTGGCTTCTGACGTTCTCCAGTTTCGTGGCCGGCACATAAACCGTTGCCGTCGTATTCGCCGGGATTTCAATCTGCCAGTCAAATTGGTTTCCGTGACGATGCCATTCGCTGGCAATCAAACCATACGGTGAAAGATGCGTGGCCTTTACCCACGTCAGGTCGCCGACCGGCAGGGGCTTCATCGTGATCGTTTTGAAACCCGGTGACGCGGGCGCGATGCCGGCGAGGTATTCGTAGAACCACACCACCAGATCGCCAATGAGCATGACATGGTTGCCGGAGTTCATGGTGGGGTCGGCGGTATTCCCGTTCCAAAGTTCCCAGATCGTCGTCGCCCCGTTTTCCACCATGTAGCCCCAGCTCGGATAATCCTTTTGGGCGGCGATGGTGTAGCTCAAGTCTGCCCGCCCGTTGTCCGCAAGCACGCGGTTGAGATACTGGCCGCCAATCAAGCCCGTGCCAATGTGGCCGTGCGTGTCGTTCT
>Ga0302321_100004601_pt1 | contig 11974 bp, 12 predicted proteins | sample Fen_T0_1_FD_202505 | JGI IMG/M metagenome (GOLD analysis project Ga0302321, IMG submission 202505) | Peat permafrost microbial communities from Stordalen Mire near Abisko, Sweden - Fen_T0_1 | ecosystem: Environmental > Terrestrial > Soil > Wetlands > Permafrost | place: Sweden: Abisko...
CTTTCAACCAGCAGATTAATTGCTTCCGGGGTCATAGCAACCCTTTTCTCCTCGTCTTTATTATCGCTTGGGATCCCTATTGTAATCCTCTTGTTTTTAACCGCTGTCTCGAGGTGTTCTTCTTTTGGCATAAAAGCAGTATTGCCAAAACTAACTTTTCCGCTATTGCCCTTTTCGTTCATCATTAGGAAGGGGATATTTTTTCAAAGGTAGAAAATTTGCAAGAAGCTACAAAAAAAGATATCGTTATGATACCTCAAGGGTTCTTTGTTCTTTCTCGTCAACTGTAATTCTGATATTAAGTGTTCCGGGGGGCAGTATTTCTTCAACAAGTTCCGGCCATTCCAGGAAACAATAAGAGTCGCCGGTAAGATATTCCTCAACACCGAAGTCAAACACTTCTTCCTGTTTTTTTATTCTGTAGAAATCAATATGATAAATAGATTCTCCTGTTGAAGTCCTGTATTCATTTACCAGAGTAAAGGTTGGACTGCTTGCAATATCGACTGCCCCAAGTTCTTCACAGATGACCTTTATAATTGTTGTTTTGCCTGCACCCATTGATCCGTAAAAGGCAAATATTTTATTATCTCCGGCATAATTCAGAAGATTTTTAACAGCTGAGTGTAAATGTCTTTTATCCTTAATGAGTATCTTCATAAGTAAAAACGATCTTTTATACTGGTTCAATTAATGCAACAGGCAACATTATCTCCTGCATTGAAATTCCCCCATGCTGAAAAGTATCCTTGTAATAGCTCGCATAATGATTATAATTATTCTGATAAACCAGGTAATCTTTATTGAGGGCAAAAATGTATCTCGAACTGATATTCGTTTTTGGTAGCATAGCTTTTTCGGGATTAATCAACTCAAAGACTTTTTTTGGATCGTAATCGAGGTTTCTTCCCATTTTATACCTTAGGTTAGGTGAAGTATTCCTGTCACCAACAACTTTTACAGGATTCTGTACCCTTATGGTTCCATGGTCGGTACTGAATATTATTTTTACAGGATGTGAAGCCAGTGTTTTAAGTAATTCGAATAAGGTGGAATGAAGAAACCATGATCGTGTCAGGCTTCTGTAAGCTGGTTCTTCGTTGGCAAGATCGCGAATTACCCCGCTTTCAGTTCTGGCATGCGATAACATATCAACAAAATTAAAAACAAGAATATTGATATCATTCTCCAGCATTGACCTCACCTTCTCATTTACCTTCTTTCCCTCGGTACTGTTGCTGATTTTATTATACGACCATTTGTATTTCAGGTTTTTACGCAAAAGCTGGTTCTTAAACAGCTCTTCTTCGAAGATGTTTTTACCCTCATCTTCATCATCATTTATCCAGAGTTGAGGCATTTTGGTTGCAATTTCTGAAGGCATCAATCCGGCAAAAATTGAATTACGGCTGAATTGGGTTGAAGTGGGTAATATACTGAAATAGACATCCTCCTCAACTATCCTGTAGAGTCCGGAAAGCTCAGCAGAAATTGTTTTCCACTGGTCAAACCTCATGTTATCGATAAGGATAAAAAACAGAGGTTTATGTTCCTGTACATGAGGGAATATTTTCTTTGAGAAGAGAAGAGGAGAAATTAAAGGCTTATTGAGATTTTCAGAGTTAAGCCAACCAAGATAATTTGTCATGATGAATTTTGAAAATGAATTGTTGGCTTCATTTTCCTGTAATTTAAGTATCTCGGTCATTCCGGGATCCGTCGATTTTTCAAGTTCTGTTTCCCAGAAGACCAGCTTTTTATATAGTTCTGTCCAATCGGAATAAGTTGCAGCTGTTGAGATCATATTGCTTATCCGGCTAAATTCCTGCCTGTAATCTGTAGTGGTTTTTTCAGTGATCAGTCTTCGCTGGTCAAGGATCTTTTTAATTGCCAGAAGTACCTGCTTGGGTTTTACTGGTTTTATCAGATAGTCGGCTATTTCCGACCCAATTGCGGCTTCCATTAACTCTTCCTCATCACTCTTTGTAATCATTACCACAGGGATATCTGTCCGAACCTCTTTAATGAGCTTAAGTGTCTCAATTCCGCTTAGCCCCGGCATATTCTCATCAAGAAAAATAAGATCGTAGCGGTTTTGCCTGACGAGATCAATAGTATCGTTCCCATTAGAGCAGGTATCGATTTCATAACCCTTTTCTTCAAGGAAAAAAATATGTGGTTTCAGCGCCTCAACTTCATCATCTGTCCAGAGGATTTTTATTTTTCTCATTTTAAATATATTACTTTTTTCCTCATCCCCCTGCCCCCTTCTCCCGGGGGAGAAGGGGGTAATGCTTTGAATGATAACTAAGTAGCCCCTCTCCCCTGGGAGAGGGGTTGGGGTGAGGTGGATTTAAAAAAGATATTTGGTTTAACTTGGTTTATCATCATTTTAAATATTTTTCCCTGAAGAAAATATTATACCGTTCAGGTTTTTTATCGTTGTTAAGGACTTTAAGATTTTCATTGTTTATTATAAATGACATCATTTTGGCTCCGGAAGGATTTCTGACATACTTTTCAACAAGAAAAGCTTTATAATATTCACGGGTCTGGGCAAAATCGGGAAACCCCGAAACCGTTATCATTATATACTTATTATCGACCAGAACACCTTCTGTTTTGTAATTTTTATTGGTATAGTTGTCAATGTTATAGCTTATTACATCAAAACTAGCCTGGTTAATATTGAAAGTCGGATCTGGAATGATTAATACAAATACGTGAATACCGCTTGTATCAACCTTATATAGTTCATCGGCGATTTGTTTATCTTCTTCAACTTTTAATTCCGGAATTTTCTTGTTAAGGAATGCTATTATTTCTTCTGCCTTTTCGCTTTCTGTTGTTTGTGGCCATGCTTTTATTAGATTGTTTAATTCTACCTTGAATGTTCTTTCATCACTTGTTCTGGCGATAGCATAGGCGCGAAGAAGCTGAAATTTAGGAGCCAGAGGATCGAGCGGGTATTTTTTCAATCCTTCATCGCAAAGAGAGATTACAGCATTAAAATTTTCAGCAATATATGCTTTATAAGCTTCCTGGTAAAGATTTTCAGACATTTTCAGATCAGCCATCTTTTTTTCGAAATAGGCAGGATCTGACAGTATTCTTGCAAACTCACTTTCCGGATAATCTTTTAGTAAGCGCTGTCTGTAAGATTCAGACCTCGCACTATTCCCATCTTTATTTACTTTATAAAGATTATACAATGCTTCAGGGACAAGTTCGTTTTTTGGGAAACGGGTAATAAGTGACTCAAACGATTCAGTAGCCTTTGCCTGGTCAAGAATCTTCTCTGAATAGGCTTTCCCGGCATTAAGCAATGCATTGGCTATCTTTTCGTTGGAAACAGCGATTAATGAATCAGTAAGAGGAAGATTTTTGAGGTAGAATTCAGGTTTTTTGTAATCAAGTACAGCTTTGGCAGTGTCGGAACTTTTCTGTAAAGTTTCATCTGTACCAGCAATTACCTGTGATGGATTTACTTTTGTTTTGTTAGCTCTTCTCCAGTTATCTTCCAGTTTTCTGTCTCCCCATCGTCTCCGGAATTCTGTGCGACCAAAAGTAAGGGCTGCCTGATTATAGAAATACCATTTCCCTTCCTGATCAATATTTCCCTGAAAACGCCTCTCATTTTCATAAAACTGACCAAGATTGGATCTGTCGGAGTTGTCTGTCCTTTTCCCTTCACTTTCGTCTTTTACAATTTTGGCTATAATATTTGCAATCATTGCATTTCTTTCAGGTTCTGTCATACGTGCCACTTTTTGCAGGCTGTCCTGAGTTTGAATAACAGTCAATTGTGAAACAAGTGAATTAAGACTTTGTGATTTCGTTTTTAAGGTAATATAATCCGGGCGATTCTGATCGAGAAAATAGACAGCACTGTCGTAATACAGCCCTGCTTTCATATAGTCGGGTTTATCATAATAATGATCTGCAAGAACCAGATAAGATCTCCCTTTCTGATTTGAATTAAGGGAAGCTGTTTTGACTGATTTCCTCAAAAAATCGAGAGCTTCTTTTTCGTTTCCTTCCTTCATCGACATATTCCCAAGAGCAAAATAAATCTGATCCTGAAAATCCTTGTTTTTGATATCCTTAAGCATTTTTTCAAGTTCCCTTCTTATCTGCTGAGGATTTTGTGTGTTCACATCAAAAACACCGGCAATGTTTATTCTGGCATTAAATTCGACATCATAGGGCGGGTTCATTTTGACAACCTCTCGATAGAGTGACGAGGCTCTTGTCCCATCCCCGGTCTTTTCATATACCTGAGCAAGGAGGTAAGTTAACCTGTATTTTGTCCTTTTACCTGAAACAAGGTTTATTGATTTACTTAGAGGTTCTAATGCTTCAGAATATCTTTTTTGTTTGATAAACAGATCAGCCATTGTAGTATAGTACATTGATGCTAATGGCTTTGGGAGATCAGTGTTTGCTTTTAACTCACTGAGTACTCTAAGCGATTCGGTATAATTGCCGGTTTCATTATAAATCCTCGCCATCCAGATACCAGCTTCAATTTTAATTAAACCATCGTTCGCCTGGGTTATACAGTAGTTAAGAATAGTTGTAGCCTCATTAAACTCGTGCTTATAGAAACGGGCTTTCCCGATAAGGAGGTAACTGTCATCAACCCATTCATTATACTCTTTCTTCTCAAGCAGCGCTTTCTCTTTTTCGGTAGGCTGTTTTTTATTTTTAATTTCCGGTTTTGTAGTTATTGATTTTAAGGTAATTAGTTTTGAAGCTTTCTGAATCGCTTTTTCCATGTCGGGCGAGCATAGTGAAACGGTTGTAGGATCACTATATTCGAATACCCTTAGTAATTCTGCATAATCGTCCTTATACCCGTTGTTTATTTTTAAAATACCAGCCTTATAGCTCTCATAACCATTAAAATAGATATTGTATTTTGCGGTCATGCTATGATAAAACCGCGAGGAGTCCGTGTTTTTTTCAACCGAACAGTTAGTCAGGATCAGGACAAATCCTAATAACGCAAGATATTTATATGATGCTTTTTCTGAAGCCAATAAATGACTTTTAATACTATAACTGACTAAATTTGTGTATAGTATTTCAAAGGTAAATAAAATTGGGCTGAAGTCCTTTCTCAGGTTGAAATAACTCTCTTTATTTCGGGAACTTCCTTCATAATGGCCTGTTCAACACCGGCTTTTAAAGTCTGCATGCTATAAGGACATCCATGACAAGCACCTGTAAGCTTTACTTTAACTGTCATATCTTCAGTTACATCAATCAGATCAATATCACCTCCGTCAGACTGAAGATAGGGTCTGACCCTTTCGAGCGCGTTCCTGACGCGGTCTTTAATACTTTTTATCTCTGCCATTTTTAATATTTTATTTATTTACATGAAGTTTAACCGTTGGGTTCTGATCTTTATTCCTCTCATTAACACTTTTGATCAGTTCTTCTGCCAGTTTCAGGAAAGCAGACCCGGTAACTGAATCGTTTAGTGCAGCCGGTTCTCCATTATCACTTCCTTCACGGATACTTTGAACCAGTGGGATTTGACCTAGTAGTGGTACTTTCATTTTTTCAGCAAGTTTTTTCCCCCCTTCTTTGCCGAAAATGTAATATTTATTTGAAGGAAGTTCAGCAGGAGTAAACCACGACATATTTTCTACAAGGCCTAGTACGGGAACATTAATTTTTTCGCTCCGGAACATTGAAATTCCTTTTATCGCATCAGCCAGAGCTACGTCCTGTGGAGTAGTAACTACAATTGCTCCGGTAACCGGAACCTCTTGTACCAATGTAAGATGAATATCACTCGTTCCGGGAGGCAGATCAACTAGTAGGAAATCCAGTATACCCCATTCACCCTGGGTAATAAGCTGCTTAAGAAAATTTGAAGCCATTGGACCTCTCCATATTACTGCTTCTGCAGGATCTACAAAGAACCCTGTTGAGAGCACCTTAACTCCATATTTTGTTAAGGGAATAATAGAATCAATATTATTCTCCCTTTTTACTTCAGGCTTGTATTTTTCTTCATGGAACATTTTTGGAACTGATGGCCCAAAGACATCAGCATCAAGAAGTCCCACACTATACCCCATCCGGGCCAGAGATATTGCCAGATTTACAGCTATTGTTGTCTTTCCAACACCGCCTTTTCCTGATGATACGGCAACTATATTTGTTACTCCTGGTAATACATCACGTTGTTTTTCCACTTGTTTTCCAACGATAACCTTTGGAAGAACCTTAATATCATTTATAACGGCATTGGGTCCGAGAACTTCTTTTAACGTCTTTACTATTGTGCTCTTTATTGAAGAAATAAAAGGATCGTTTGATTTTTCGGGAGTTATTGTCAGTGATATTCCATTATCATCTGAAATAATATCAGAGACTATCCCCTGGGCAACAATGTCTTTTCCATTACCCGGATGGATTACTTTGGTAAGGGCTTTAAGAATCTGTTCTTTTGAATACATATAACCCGCTATTTTTATTTAAATTAAATCTAAACAAGCTGCAATTTTAGCAATTATAAGGGAGAATGCAAAATATTAAATGAGTATTGGAGCCATGAGATTCCTCATTCATCCACCTTTCCCATATTTTTCACAAGGATCTAGGTTTGTTAAAAGGTGGCTGAATTCGGAATGACAAGATTTTCTTTGTATGGAAGGGAAGGAAAAAAACCAACATGTCATTCCGAGATACAATACATTTTTGCACACCAAGTCATATGACAATTTCCTGCTAAATCCATGGGGATCCCTCACTTCGTTCGGGATGACAATTTGATCTTGATCAAGGAGGTTAGCGGTGAGAATTTTACTGGTAAAATTCTCACCGCTAACATCCTAACTACTCAGTGTACGTGTCATCCCGAGCGAAGCGAGGGATCTCTCAGGGCTCATAATGAATACTTTACATAATGTTATCATTAGTAATGAAGCGATTGTAAATCTGATAAATACACACAGAAATTGAGGAGCGAAGTGAGGAACCGAGTCCCGCCCTTGCGGGACGAGCTCACCGAAGGTAATCTCCCAGGGTATTGTCTAAACTTTCTTAAAGAATCAATTATCGATTATAGTTCAGTAATCGGATCCCAAAATTTTTCCTTGAAATTGATGATTTTGTCATCCTCGATTATAATTCCTTCATTTTCCAAAAGCTGGGCCATGGTAGAAGAATTGCCAAAATGGTGTTTCCCGGTAAGCAGGCCTTTCCGGTTAACAACTCTGTGAGCGGGTATAAATTCAGTATTATTATGGCAGACATTGAGAGCCCAACCTACCATACGGGCAGAACGACCGGAACCAAGATACCTCGCTATAGCCCCATACGATGTTATTCGGCCGTAAGGTATCAGCTTTGCGACTTCATAAACATTTGTGAAAAAGTCGTTAGTCCTTTCTTGTTTTTTGTAAGGCATCTTCGATAATCTTTTCTTTTTCTAGTCTGAAGGAGAGGTAGTTTATTTTTAATCCTTTGTTTAGAAACAGATTTTCATAATGTGTTTTTATTGAAAGGATTTTATCTGAAATATCTTGCGAATACAGGTCATTTGTGAAAGAGATAATATTTAGACCATTATAATTGACGACTGTATTGGTATAGGTATATAGCTCAATATTATCTGTTTTGAGGTGAACTAATCCGTTGTTTTTCAGGAATAAACGATAGAGGTTCAGAAACCTTGGGGAGGTGAGCCTCTTATCAGGGTTTTTTCCTCCAGGGTGAGGATCGGGGAAGGTTATCCAGATTTCATCGACTTCATCGTTGGAGAAGAACGAGTTAATAAACTCAATTCTTGTGCGAAGAAATGCAATATTTGATAATTTAAGTTCATCAGATGTTTTTGCGCCCCGCCACATTCTTGCCCCTTTGATATCAATTCCGATAAAATTCCTCTCAGGATATGTGGTTGCCAACCCCACAGAATATTCCCCTTTTCCGCATCCAAGCTCAAGAACAAGAGGATTATCATTTTTGAATATATCTTTATTCCACCTGCCTTTTAATGGATGATCCTTGCCTGAAATATCTCCGATCTTTGGCTGTATAACATTATCGAACGACCCAAACTCAGTCCATCTGGCCAGTTTATTCTTTCCCACTTTCCGAAAATTATTTGCTGATCTTTTCTACCCTCACTCCTAAATCATAAACCCCATTCAGATTTTCAACACGCATCCCATGTTGAAATTTAAACTGGTATATGCCTTTTACCGGGAAAAAGACGTTTGATTTGTAGGGGAGTTTAAGCTCATGAATATCTCCGAATCCTTTACCATACCATTTTCCTTTTTCATCTGCAAGATTATATTCCAGAGTATCAGTGATAACCGTCCCGTTTGGAAAGGTTGTAGTGACAAAGAGATAAATATTGCGAAATGGGTACGAAGAGCCGGTTCTTATTGTAAAATTGACATTGTTACTGTTTATGGTGTCAGTAACTAACATTCTGAATGTAAGTGTATTCATTAAACCCCAGGTTTTTTTGGGCATTGCCTGAGAATCGGTATAAACAACCTTGCTGTTACAAGATACCAGGAGTAATAAAGATGTCAATATTATGATTAATGAGGATCTATGGTTTCCTTTTATCATTGAACCTTCTGTTTTTTCTTTTATTCGGAGTGTTCTTATTTCTGCTTTTTGTGTCAGGGGGATCAAACCGGGTCAGGCTGTTGTTCTTTAAGAGGTCCTGAGAAACCGGGGCAGCATTCCAGGAATCATCAATAACCTGAAGCCGGTCAACTTTAGTCCCTTTCTTGTTTAGAGCCTGAATTTCTTTTACTCTCTGAACTGTAAGAGGGATGAGGTTAGCTGAGGAATGGGGATCGGTTGAATACCAGTAAATGCCTTTATGTATTTCCATTTTATGGAACCATGCCGTGCTGTCCAGCGCCTCCAACGGAATATCTTTTGGGGGGAATCCCCTCTGTGCGTCAACATAACAATCGAGTTCAAAGTTCAGACAACATTTCAGTTTGCTGCATTGTCCGGCAAGCTTCTGCGGATTAAGAGACAGCTCCTGATATTTGGCATGAGTTGTTGTAATAGAAATAAAATTTGTGATATGAGTGGCACAGCAAAGTTCTCTTCCGCATGAAGCTATTCCGCCAATTCGTCCGGCTTCCTGACGGGCTCCAATCTGGCGCATCTCAATTCTTACTCTGAATTCATCAGCCAGTACCTTTATAAGCTGACGGAAATCAACTCTTTCGGTAGCGATGTAATAGAAGATGGCTTTTGTCTTATCACCCTGATATTCCACATCTCCGATTTTCATATTAAGCCGTAGTTCCTCAGAAATCTTTCGTGACCTGAGCATGGTAGGGGTCTCGAGTTTTTTTGCCTCTTCCCACTTTTGAATATCAACAGCTTTTGCTTTCCTGTATACTTTTTTCAAATCCTCAGGGGATGGATGAGCTTTGAATTTTTTCAGTTGTTCCTCGATAAGAGGACCAACCATCGAAACTCTGCCAATATCATGTCCTGGTGAAGCTTCCACAGCAACTACGTCCCCGATCTCAAACCGGATTCCATTTACATTTTTGAAAAACCCTTTCCGGGTATTTTTAAAACGGACTTCAATAATATCATTCTCTCCGGGAGGCTCAGATATATCCTTCAGCCAGTTGAATGAATCAAGTTTATTATATCCGGGTTTATATGTAATATCAGGCATCCTGGGCTCTTCCCCAGGTAAACCCTGATTGTCTTCATTATCTGTCATAATTGTAATATGCTACAAATTTTATCACGCAAAAGTAGTGAATAAATGCATTAAATTCAACTATCTGTGTCAAGATCAGCGGATGAGCCTGGTAACCTTTAAAGCGAGGTCAAGAAAGATAATTTTTGGGTTCCCGTTTGCTTCAATGTGCGAATAGACGAGATCAAGTTCTTCCGTAAGGGGGTAAATATTATTCTGATTTATGGAAGGGTGGAATTTTCCGGAGAAATCCGCCTCTTCACCGGTAAGAAAAACCAGGTTGTTTTTCAGTTGATTGAGAGACAACATAAGGTTCTCACGAAGAAGTCGAAGAGAAAATGACACAAATTTTTTCTGCGCTTCCCTGCCTGTTGAGGCTATCTCTTCCGACCAGTTAATTAGAGATATGACATCACGTTTCCAGGCAAAACGCATCAGACTTTTAAAACGGTCAAGATTTTCTATGGATGAGTTTTCATTTTCGCACAGGTCAATAGCTCTGATAATATTGCCGTTTGAGACACGCGATATGTCTGCTGATTTGTCACTTGCCAGATTAAAACGTTGAGTGATATATTTTTCAATCTCGTGATTTTTGAATGAAGGAATCTTTACCTGCTGACATCGCGAAAGGATTGTTGGAATAACTTTATCCGGTTCTTCCGAGACAAGTAAAAAAAGTGTTTTCTCAGGCGGTTCCTCAATCATTTTAAGGAGCTTGTTGGCTGTTGCCTGATGCATTTTTTCAGGAAGCCAGAGAATCATAATTTTAAAATCTGATTCAAAAGTTTTAAGGCTGAGCTTCTTGATTATCTCCGACGCTTCCGATGCAAAGATCATTCCCTGGGCATTACCGACTTCAATTGAATCGAACCAGTTATTAACTGTAAAATAAGGAGACTTCTGTACAAATTCTCTCCATTCTGCTAAATAATTATCACTGACAGGGTCCGGAAATTTCTTTGATTTAATTACAGGAAAGACGAAATGTAAATCGGGATGGATAAGTTTCCCGTATTTCACACACGATTTGCATACTCCGCAAGAATCATGTTCAGTGCGGTTCTCGCAACTTATATAACTGGCATAGGCAAGAGCCAGGGCCATACTGCCGCACCCTTCTGCCCCGGAAAATAATTGTGCATGGCTAACTCTTTCTTCCTTAACAGATCTTAGAAGCTTACCAATGATCTCTTTTTGTCCCGGTATCTGAGCGAAATTCATCTTCCAAAAATACTTTCAGCTAATTATAATGCTGCTAATGCTTTATCATAATCAGGCTCCTGGGTTATCTCCGGAACAAGCTCAGTATAAGTAACTTTGCCTTTTTCATCAACAACCACTACACTACGTGCATAAACACCTGCCATAGCTCCATCAACTATGTCAACCCCATAAAGCTTACCGAAAGCTGAATCGCGGAAACCGGAAAGAGTCGTGACATTTTTAATTCCTTCAGTCGTGCAGAATCTTCCATGGGCAAACGGAAGATCCTTTGAAATTGCCAGAACAACAGTATTCTTCATGCCTGCAGCCAACTGGTTGAATTTGCGAACTGATGTGGCACATACCGATGTATCAAGGCTTGGGAATATATTCAGGATAAGTTTTTTCCCCTTTAGTTCAGACAGGGAGAGGGTTCCTAAGTCAGATTTAACAAGTTTAAAATCAGGAGCAATGCTCCCTTTTGACGGTAGGTTACCTGAAGTATTTACAGGATTACCTTTTAAAGTAATTTTTGCCATAACTTTTTTTTCAAATTTAGTCAATTTTATGAAGCGTTAACAATTAAAAGAGGAGCAAAGTTCATGTCAGTTTATTACATTTTCCACGAACTCACCCACTTCTTTGCGTCCCCTTCACATACGAACTCACCTCCTTCTTTTCCCCCACTTCCCCCAAGAACTCACCCCCTTCTTTTCCCCCTCTCTGCTTCGCAAAGAGGGGGAAAGTTCTTCATCTTCAGCTTCTTACACCCCCTCTTTGAGAAGCAGAGAGGGGGACGGCGGGTGAGTTCCTGGAGTGTAAACAGGGGGACAGGGCGTGAGTTCATAGGATGTAAATAGATATGGAGGAGAGTTCATGGGATTAAAAATAGAGAAGTTGATTTTTATCAAATGTTTATTTCCAAAAAAAATGTAGGTTTGTAAACGAGAAATTCTTTTGTTAAATAAAAATATATGATCTATGAAAATGATTCAGGACTTTAACTTCAAAGGGAAAAAGGCAATAGTCAGGGTCGATTTCAATGTCCCC
>Ga0302321_100004602_pt1 | contig 11971 bp, 11 predicted proteins | sample Fen_T0_1_FD_202505 | JGI IMG/M metagenome (GOLD analysis project Ga0302321, IMG submission 202505) | Peat permafrost microbial communities from Stordalen Mire near Abisko, Sweden - Fen_T0_1 | ecosystem: Environmental > Terrestrial > Soil > Wetlands > Permafrost | place: Sweden: Abisko...
TGCAGGAGAATCAATTTCTTTAGCAATTTCTTTAATACCCAGCTTTGAACCGTCAATGCTTTTGATGGAGATATAAAGAGAAGCGCGGATCGCATATTCACAGGCCTTTGAAAACATAGTGGCAGCTAATTATTAAGACGCCTAGTTACAAAATTTCAAAGGCTGGAACAATAATGCAGAAATTACAACTTAAGCTTCGCTAAACATATTTACTTGGCGATCAAACAAATTTTTTAGATGAGTTTCAACTTCATCGAGACCAGATTCAATTTTGTTTCTTACTCCTGAGAATTCTTCATTCATGGTAGTAGCAAGATTGCGGTAATACAAAATTCCTTGCTCGAGATTTTCGTAGAAATTCTCTACATACGTCTTCCTCTTGTTGTCGACTGCACCTTTCAATTCGAAAAGTAATTCACTCCAATAGTCAACATAGAGTGTAAGTTCTTTGATAAACATATGGGGCCGCTCATCACTATGGAGAATATCCGTTCTTCCATAAATATGATCAACCATTCTTTTCAGGGATACGATCTCTGAGAAATAAGCAATGTTAGGACCTGGGCAAACGTTAACGGCCTTTCTCTTTGTAAATGGTTTCAGCTTATAGTTATTAATAGCCGCATTACTGAGGCCAACACACAAACACTCTTTGTCCAACACCTCTTGTAATTGGCGATCATAGTCTTTCTTTGGTATGTCAAGCGACTGAAGTTGTTCGATCTTTTGCTTTTGATATTTGTGCGATGCCGTGCAAATGGGTTCTTTTCCAAATTCGGTATTGGAGACAAGAAATTCTTCAGAGCACGGGCTGCCAGGCAACCCTTGTTCTATTCGTTCTAATTTTTCTTTTTCAGCGCTTGTACCTTTCAAATAATAAAATCGAACTCCCAATGGTGAATTTTTGCTAAGCACAACGTCTTGCTCTTTTGCTTTGCTCAGTAATTGCAAAGTTTCTTCATCAACAGTTGTGGCCTCGGGTACCAATAAAAACGGCGTACCCCAGCCGGTGCTATCCACTCCGTAATAATTGTGAAGAAATTCGTCTTCCTCGTTTGTGCCGATACCTCCCTGCACGGTGATCTTTAAGGGATGAGTCTTTTCAAATGTGGGTTTTCCTTTGGCTTGTAAAGCTTGATTGTACATGCCAAATAAGGTTGTGATAAGCTCTTCTTTTTTGATTTTAAATTCCTCCAGAATAGGTCCAAGTAAATAGCCATCAGATGCAAATGCATGCCCACCGCAGTTTAGGCCTGATTCAATTCGGAATTCACTTACCCACAACCCTTTCTTTGCCAGCATTTTTCCCTGGATCAGAGCTGAGCGGTAATCCGATACTTTGATTATAATTTGTTTAGAAAAATTTCCACGGCTATCTGCATCAAAGGCAATCAGTTTTTCCATGTAGTTAAATAAACGCGGGTTCATTCCGGCCGATAAGATCACAGAAGAGTTAGTAAGATTGCTGTTAACATATCCACGCAGCGCTGACACAGCATCCGATCCATCTTCAATAATATTTCCGTTTTCATCTAAATTATTTTTATCGAGCTTAGTCATGATATTAACATCAATACTTCCAGGCTCGATTTCTTCACGCAACCAATTTTCTAATTGTAGTTTGTCTTCTACATTGCTTATATTATTCATTTGCCTGAAGATGCTTTTCAAGTCGCTGTTTTCAGGAAGCATTTCAAAGTATTGGTTGATTTCAGAACCAGCTTCGAAGTCTGAGTTCTTTAGTTTGATGATTTGTTCTTTTACGATGCGGTCAGTGAGATTCAGGTAGTCGGTAATGCGTTTAGCACGATAATCAGTTTCATCCTGAGTAATAGGATTATACGTTTCGCCTAATTCCTTGTAATAATGACTCCGCATTTTCTCAATGAGATTATCCTCAATTATGGAGACGACTGAATTGATTCCAAACCTGGCTACTTTGATTGGTGTATCAATAGTAAAGGCTAGCCCCATTACGGGGATATGAAAGGTGTGGGGTGAATGAGATGACATAATTTTTGTGATGAATGAATTGCGAAGGTAACAAAATAAAAAGATAAAATAGTCTTTTTATGCTTGAAGTTGTCACCTAAACATCATCACGATAGCGGCAATAAACGTCATGCTGACAATAAACCAGCGATACGTACGATCGTTCATTTTTTTGACCAACACAATTCCTAAGTAGGCTCCGCCCAAAATTATGGGGACGAGAACCAACGCCAGTAGCCATGAATCTTTGTTGATGGTATGCCAAACCCAAACATGAAATGGAACTTTAAACCAATTGATCACTAAGAAAAACCAAGCGGCCGTTCCGATAAAATTATTCTTTGGAAGCCTCATGCTCAAAAAATAAACGGCCATTACAGTGCCCGCCAAATTGCCAATCATAGAAGTAAAGCCACCTAAAAAACCAGCGCCAATCCCGAGTAAAATATTATCTGGAATTTTTTCTCTTCCTCCCATTTCTAACCAAATCATAATTGCCAGACTGCTGAAAATAGTTGTGGCCATAATAATCCTGAAAACCTCTTCTGAAATAAAATTTCCGGCTATGCTTCCGGCAACAATGCCCACGGCAGCCCAGGGGAATAGAATCTTCAGATGCTTGAATGAGGCATGCCGATGATAATACCACACTCCGAAAACATCAGCTACCAAAAGCATCGGCAACATTAGTCCACTCGAAGCCTTGCCCCCGAAGGCAATTGCCAGTAAAGGAACGGAAAGCATGCCCGCCCCGTGCACTCCTGTTTTGGCCATGCCAAGCAGCAATGCCACGAACACGACTACGGATAGACTCTCAACAGAAAGATTGGTAAGGAAGGTCAATACTCAGGAATTGAATTTTAAATACTACAACGATTGTGGTTGTTCAAAGCTAAATAATTATTTTGAGGAGCATAAAGACTTTTTGAGGATCACTTATATATTTGGCAATTGATTTTACAACTATGAAAATTGCCATTCTTGATTTATACGAAGGTGAATCCAACGAAGGCATGCGATGCATTCGCGAGTTGGTCGACCAATTTAAAAATGAAGTAAACTTTCCTGTTACCTATGAGGTGTTTGATGTGCGCCAGCATTTGGAGATCGCGGATTTAAGTTTTGATGTTTTCATTTCTTCAGGCGGACCGGGGAGCCCGCTCACCAGTTTAGGTTCAGCATGGGAAGACAACTATTTTGAATTGATGGATTCTATTTTAAGACACAATCGGGAAAATCCTTTTCAAAAGAAATTTATTTTCCTGATCTGTCACTCCTTTCAGGTCTTCTGTCGTCATTATGGATATGGTAAAGTGACTAAGCGCAAAAGCACGGCCTTTGGTGTAATGCCCATTCACAAGACAAAAGCAGGAAGGAAAGAAATGCTGTTTAGTCAATTGACAGATCCTTTTTATGCTGTTGACTCACGCGACTACCAACTCCTTGAACCCAACGAAGCCAAGATTTGGTCGGGAGGTGGAAATATATTATGTATAGAAAAAGATAGACCATTGATTCCATTCGAGCGTGCTGTGATGGCTATCCGGTTTGATGAGTCTGTTATTGGAACCCAATTTCACCCCGAAGTGGACAGTGATGGCATGCATCGGTACTTGCTCCGTGATGACAAAAAGAAAATCGTAACCGAGAAGTATGGGGAGAAAAAATATTTACAGATGTTGCAAATGCTCAATGAGCCTGATAAAATAAAGCGCACGCATAAAACTATTCTTCCCAATTTCCTTCACGCGGCAGCAGCAGTATATTCCAAAGCAAATGTATGATTGCATCGATTCGTAAAGAATTCAATGCATCATTTTCTGAAAAGGAATACAAGGGCTTTTTAACGGATCTCAATCAAACCTTCAATCATAAAATAACTTTTCGCGTAGCCGAAAGCCCGATTTTTGTAAACAAAGAATTTAAACACAAATTAGTAGACGCTTCCAATCAAATTATTGATTTTCTTGTAAGGGATGATCTCAAGAAACTCACTGAAAAATCAATTCCTAAGAATTTATTTGTTCCCAACGAAACAGATCACACATTATTTCTTGCTTTAGATTTTGCAGTAGTTAAAGACGATGGGGGGAATCTGCAACCACAATTGATCGAGATGCAAGGGTTTCCTTCGTTGTTTGGCTGGCAGGATTTTCTCGCAGCTAAATTTAAAGAGCACTTTTATTGCCCGCCCGGTTTTAACAATCACTTTGGATTGACGGTTGAGCAATATCAGTCAAAATTGAAAAATGTATTGTTGAATGGCCATGATCCGGAAAACGTGATTTTGCTGGAGATCGATCCATTGAAACAGAATACAGCAATCGATTTTATTATTACCGAAAAGATTACTGGAGTCGCACCGATTCATATTGGTGATATCCAGCGAGAAGGCAGAAAGCTTTTCTATCGAAGGAAAGGAAAGAAAATTCCCATCTACAGGATTTATAATCGCGTGATATTTGATGAGCTGTTAAAACTCACTGACCTTAAACTGGATTTCAATTTGACACAAGATGTTGATGTGGAATGGGCCGGCCACCCGAATTGGTTTTTCAGGATCAGCAAATACACTATGCCACTCATTAAGTGCCAGTACATTCCTGACTGTAAATTTTTGAATGAATACGAAATCTGGCCAACCGACTTAGAGAACTATGTGCTCAAACCTTTGTTTTCTTTTTCAGGTAGTGGTGTAATCTTTCACATACAGAAAAGTGATCTGGATTCTATTCCCGAAAAGGAACGAGAAAATTATTTACTCCAACGAAAAGTTCTATACGAACCGGTGATACAGGCGCCCGATGGAATGGTCAAAGCTGAAATACGTTTGCTATTTCTTTGGGAGGACAATCAACCCCGACCAGTACCGGTAACCAATCTGGCGCGCCTCAGTCGCGGGGAGATGATTGGAGTGAAATTCAATAAAGACAAAACCTGGGTTGGCGGATCGGTTTGTTTTTTCGAACCGGATTAATTTGTCAACTAATCAAGTTTAGCAACCTACTCCACCTGATTTTATGAAGCAGATCAGCTTCCCCATCAATCGACATCCAGATGAATAAAGGCTTTCCTAAGATGTGGTCTTCAGGAACAAAGCCCCAATAACGTGAGTCGAGGGAGTTATCGCGGTTATCGCCCATCATGAAATAATAATTTTGATTAAACACATATTCAGAAACTGACTTTCCTTCAATAATCAGTTTGCCATTTTTAATCATTACATTTTTATGGCCCTCATATAATCGGATGATTTCACCATACACATTCAGGGTAGAATCATTTACTATCATTTTTACTCCCTTCTCTGGGATAAAAAGAGGCCCGTAATTGTTGGCAGTCCACACTGCGCTTTTCAATGAAGGAAAAAGTTTGGGGTCTGGTGTATCATTTAAAGAAGTATTGACTTCGATAGAAACAATAAATGAAGTTGATTTAATTTTTTCAACCTGTTCTAGCGTAAGCAGCATGTTGTAAGCTGCAGACTTCGAATCGGCCGTTCTGCCCAGGTAAGAATAATCATCACTGTCAAGCCCAAAAGAATGGAGATGGCGTTTGTGGATTTCGTCTTTTGCCATTACCAGATAACTGAACTTCATGCCAACGGGATTAATCATTGCTTCTCCATTAATGAAAACCTGTTTGTCTTTGATTTCCAATTTGTCGCCATGAACGCCAACACAACGTTTCACGAGATAAGTTTTTAAATCAATCGGCCGTTCAGTTGGATCAGTTAAATCTTTTGGCACGTTAAATACAACGGGCTCTCCTCGCCTTACTTCTCTTAGTCCGGGAAAGCGATAGGAAGGCAATTGAATCCAATCAAGATAAGATGGAATTTCGGTGCCCCAGATTTTTTGGTGTGTGAGTGGAATTTGCAAAGGTGTGCGAGGAGTACGAGAGCCGTAATGAAACTTGCTAACAAAAAGGTAATCACCAACCAAAAGCGAATTTTCCATTGACGGTGTTGGAATTACAAATGCCTCAGCTACTGACCATCGTAAGAGTGTTGCTGCAATAACCGCAAACACAATGGAGTCGTACCATTCTCTAATAAAAGATTTTGGTTTCTTTTCTTTGGCCGGTTTTTTCCAGAATTTCCAGTTCATGAGGTTGTCGTTTGTATTCGGGTGTTAACGAATACCTTACAGACAAAGTTTTATGAAATTTGGAGGCGTCGTGCGATTAATCCTTTTTAGCCGTGACAATTCTATCTTTGCCATCGAGGTCTTTGATAATTTTTACTTCGCTGAATCCCGAAGATTGAAATAAATCTTTCACTTCATTTCCAAAAGTTTCATTGATCTCAACGAAAACCTTTCCTCCAACCTTGAGCAATGTTTTACTTTTCAATGCTATGGCTTTATAAAAAAGTAAAGGATCATCGTTGGGAACGAACAAGGCTTCGTGCGGTTCGTAGTTTAAAACATTTGATTTCATCAACTCCTTTTCTGAGTTTCTGACATAGGGTGGATTACTAACGACCAGATCAACTGGATCAAGTAGTAAGGAGTCTTTTAAAAAATCAAGAAGCAGGAAAGATACATCGGCCCCTAATTTTTTTGAATTGGTGCTTGCTATATCCAAAGCATTTTGACTTACATCAACCGCATATACTTTTGAGCTTAGAATTTCTAGGTTTAACATTATTGCGATACAGCCACTCCCAGTTCCAATATCCAGTATTCGAGGAGCATTTAATTTAATTTCTAAAATTTCTCGCACCAGCAATTCTGTTTCAGGCCGAGGAATCAATACGGATGAATTGACAAGAAACTTTCTTCCATAAAATTCAGCTTCACCCAAAACATATTGCAGTGGCTCTCGCTGGTTCAATCGCGTGGTGATAGTGGAAAGATCTTGAAATTCAATTTCCTTTTCTGAAAGGACATCTGTCAATGTCAAGCCGAAATACTTTTCCATTAAAGCCAGTGCAATAGCGTGGACTTCTTCCGGATCATCCAATGTCAATTTGGATTTGATCTCCTGAAAAACCGCTTTGGAATTGGTCGGCTTCATCTTCATCTTTGCAATGATAATAAATGCCAATGACTCTCGATGAACTTTTCATGCAACGTGTCCTTGAGCTTGCCCAACTGGGTATAGGCCAGGTGAGCCCCAACCCCAGGGTTGGTTGCGCGATTGTGCATGATAATAAAATCATTGGCGAAGGGTGGCATCAAAAATTTGGCGAAGCTCATGCCGAAGTGAATGCAGTGAATTCGGTAAAAGATCAATCTCTTTTAAAGGAAAGTACGGTTTACGTGAACCTCGAGCCGTGCTCACACTTTGGTAAAACTCCACCTTGTGTTGATTTGCTAATTAAAAATCAAGTAAAGAAAGTAGTGATTGCCAATCTTGATACCAATCCATTGGTGGCGGGTTTTGGTATAATGAAGTTAAAGGAAAAAGGAATTGAGGTGACCGTGGGTGTGTTAGATAAAGCGGGTCGGGAATTGAATAAGCGTTTCTTCACATTTATCGAGAAACAACGCCCGTATATTATTTTGAAATGGGCGCAGACAGCCGATGGGTTTATAGCGCAAAAGAATTTTGAATCAAAATGGATCAGCAATCAATTATCAAGGCAGTTGGTTCACCGTTGGCGAAGTGAAGAAGATGCAGTTTTGGTTGGCACACATACAGCTTCACACGATAACCCTTCATTGACCGTGCGTGACTGGACGGGTCGAAATCCAACAAGAATTGTTATCGATCGGTTTTTGCGGCTTAACGATCACCTGCAATTATTTGATAAAAAAGAAAGAACAATTTGCTATAACATGCTTAAGCATGAGGAGCACAAAAACCTTCTGCTGGTAAGAATTAATGAAAATAATTTCCAACACGAATTGGTTCATGATCTCTTCAAAAGAAATATTCAATCTGTGATTGTAGAAGGAGGGGCACAAACTCTTCAATTATTTATGGAAGCCAATCTTTGGGACGAAGCGAGAGTGTTCACTTCGAAGCGATCATTTGGTGAAGGTATCAAAGCCCCAACAATAAAAGGAAGATTACTGGCCGAGGAAGATATTGAATCAGATCGCCTGGAAATTTTCTATCCGATATAAAAAAAGAAGCCCCAACTTTTTTGGTTGAGGCTCTTTTCCCTGTAAAATAAATCTTACGAATTATAAGCTGCAGTAAACTCTTTGACGAACTCTTCCAGTTTTACCTTACCAAGTGCCGGTCTGTTTTTCCAATAGTCAGCTTGCATTTTTCCGTTTCGAAGAGCAGCACCCATAGTCATATAATTGGTAGCAATCTCTTTGCTTAATCCATTTTGTAACATCCCGTTCAATGCATCTTCATCCTTAAATTCTATCCAGGGTGTCCCGGGTTTTCCTACAGCCTTGCTCAGGATTTCCGCAATCTCTTTTGGATGACGCTCATCGCTGGCAATGTAACGGATTGTATGTCCCTTGAATTTTAAATTCAACAATTCATTCGCCACTACTTCTGCAATATCCGAGGTGGCAGTAAGCACTAATTTTTCTTTTGAACTTCCGAAATTAGATCCCATTATATTCATATTCTTAATCATCGGAATCATTCCCATCAGGTTATAAAAGAAATAAGAAGGACGAACAATCTTTACGTTCACATCTTTGAGTTGACTAAGATGCCATTCTGCGACAGACAATCCATCAACAGGTCCAGCTCCTTTACCCATGTGCGCACCAATGCTGCTGAGTAGAACAACATTTTTAATTCTGTTGGTTTTAAGTGCTTCAATGTAATTATTGATTACACCCTTTTGATAATCAATCCAACTTCCGGTGAGTGCCCAGTTTGGGGGAATCATTAAATAAGCTGCTTGCGCTCCTGCAAATGCTTTCTTTAAAAAGTTGCGATCTTCCACGGAGCCGACGGCGACATTCGCACCCAAAGTTTCGATGTCCTTTGATTTGCTTGCGTTACTCGTAATAACAGTGACCGAATGACCACTTGCTCTTAGTTTTTGTACAACAGGTTTGCTGATGTGGCCCAACGAGCCAGTGATGACATAGTTCATAGTTAGATTTGTTTAGGTTGTAACAGCACACTACTACTAGAAGTTTCATCAATTCATCATAAATTTTCTCATCAACGGACACTCTTGTCCGACACCGAACGTAGGAGTTGACAGAATATGTTTTTTTTTCGAAAGTTGAAAGAAAATTTAGGCACAACTATTGCAAAACAAAAGTCATGGAAACTCAAAAAGTGAAAACCTGCTTTACTATTACGTACACTCAGGAGCAGTATGTTCATGCAAAAGCGTATGTGGATGATATGAAAAAGCATCCGCAGCGCGTGTTCTGGCAAGGCAAAGAAAAGAAATCAGACGATGAATTAGTGATTGAGCAGATTGCCCATCGCATCCTTTCAGGGTTTTATAATGATGATCCACTCAATGCGGGCAAGCATATCATGCGCATGGACAGCATGGTTACTGCTTAGATCCGCTCAAGAACTTTTTCGATGAGCGATTCAACAATCTTGTTAGGGTTTTTAGCGAATTTATTTTTTATCCGGTTGGCAAGGATAGCATTCACACTGAGGGCTTCATGCCCTAACAAACGGGCCATTGCATAATATCCTGCTGTTTCCATTTCCAAATTAGTGAGCCAAAAATCACCCTTGTGGTAGTAGTTTAAATCTTCCACCAAATTAGGAAAACGAATTGGTGCCCTAAGCCCTCTTCCCTGGGGCCCATAAAATCCAGGACAAGTAACGGTGTTGCCCACACGCATATCAAACCCGATCTGTTTCATTAAACTTTCTGATCCGCGCACCACATAGGGCATAAAGGGCAGACCAGTTTTCTTTTGAATATCGTGCGCAAGACCTGTCTCTTCATCGTTCATCGACAAATCATAAAAGCTCATTAGGTTATCAAAGCCGACAGCAAAATCAGAAACTAGTGAAGTGCCAAGAGCAATATCTTCCTGTAGTGCACCGGAGGTGCCGATACGGATTATCTTGAGTTTTTTCTTCCGCTGTTTAGGCTCACGAGTTTTCAAATCGATGTTGACCAGGGCATCTAACTCTGAAAAGAAAATTTCAATGTTGTCCGTCCCGATGCCGGTACTGATCACAGTTATTTTTTTTCCTTTGTATTTTCCCACGTGTGTAATAAACTCACGCTTGTTCATTTCAAACTCTACGTCATCAAAAAATTGACTCACCATATAAACCCGGCTTGGGTCGCCTACGGCGATGATCGTGTCACTGATGTGTTTAGGTAACAGGTTTAAGTGATAGACACTGCCATCGGAATTGAGAATAAGATCGGTTTCAGAAATTTTGGGCATGGTTACAATTTACCCACGATGTTTTCAAAATCCAATTGCTCCCAGGTTGTTTCTATATTAATTCGCTGCATGACTTCATCCATGACTCGCTTTTGTTTTTGCCCTGTGGCGAACGCATCGGAATAACGGATGTTATCGTGAAATGTAACCATTGAGTACAAGGGAATCCATTTTTCCGGAAATTGTTGATTGAGCTTAGCTTCTATTTTTTTTCTTAACAGAAACTTTTCATCAGCGACCAAATCGCGCATTTCAATAAAATTATCCAAAGCAAGTTGCGCAATCGCATCGGTATCAGGTTTTCTTAATCTTTGAAATTCACTGAAAAGGCTTACCCAATCAGATGAATGATCGAGCAATTGATTTAACACACGACAGTCTTCAAACCCCGCATTCATTCCTTGCCCATAGAATGGCACAATAGCGTGAGCTGCATCACCGATTAACAACGTTTTATTTTTTGTCCAGGGAAAACATTTGACAGTAACCAACGATGAAGCGGGGCTGCTCATAAAAGTCTCAACCGCAGTGGGCATCAAATCAAAAGCATCCGAAAAAGTTTCTTTCAAAAACCTTTTAATATCATTTTCTGTCTTCAATGAATTAAATGAAAGCGTTCCCTCAAAAGGGAAGAACAAAGTGCAAGTAAAACTTCCATCAGGATTGGGAAGCGCAATGAGCATGAAGCTTTCCCTTGGCCAGATGTGCAGCGCATTTTTTTCTAATTGAAAAGCTCCACTTTCAGCAGCCGGAATATGAAGCTCTTTATAACCATGAGCGATGTAATCCTGTGAATAATCAAATCGATCGGTGATTTGCAGGGAACCACGCACGGCAGAGAAGGCGCCATCAGCTCCGATAATCGAATCAAATTCTTTATGCTGGTCCCGATAGCTATCGGGACTTGATGCTGGTTGCTGGATCACTAGTCTCGTTTTCTCGAGATCAACTGAATTGATTCGTTGCTCGAAACGGAAGTCAACTCCGAGCGATTCTGCTTTATCCATCAGCACCACATTTAAATTGCTTCGCGAAATGGAATTAATGAATTGCCCATCTTTACCGTAAGGCTGAAAAGTCAGTTTCCCTTGCCGATCATGCATCATCCGACCATGCATAGGAATCGCCGTTTTTTTTATTTCAGCAGTAAGTCCAACTTCATCTAACGCACGAAGACCACGATTACTTAACGCAAGATTGATCGACCGTCCTGCATTGACTGTTTGCTTACGCATATCAGGCCTCCGTTCATAAACTGAAACTCGATGCCCACGCTGTGCGAGATAAATCGAGAGTAAAGAGCCAACAAGGCCTGCACCTGCAATGGCGATGTGTTGTTTTTTATCGAAGGGCATTTTGAAAAATCCTAGAGAATAAAAATACTTCTTCAAACGTATTATACAATGGTACTGGCGCCACGCGAATTACGTCAGGCTCGCGCCAATCGGCAATCACGCCCGCCTTGGTGATTATGTCAAAGACTTTCTTCCCATTCTTTCTCATCAACAAGGAAAGCTGGCAGCCACGCTCTTTTTTATAAGACGGAGTAATGATTAAAAAATATTCCTGATTGTTTTCAATTGACTTCAAAAGGAATTCTAAATAGCCTGTGAGCAAAATACTTTTCTGACGGAGATTATTTACCCCAGCTTCATCAAAAATTTCTAACGAGGCTAATT
>Ga0302321_100004603_pt1 | contig 11970 bp, 11 predicted proteins | sample Fen_T0_1_FD_202505 | JGI IMG/M metagenome (GOLD analysis project Ga0302321, IMG submission 202505) | Peat permafrost microbial communities from Stordalen Mire near Abisko, Sweden - Fen_T0_1 | ecosystem: Environmental > Terrestrial > Soil > Wetlands > Permafrost | place: Sweden: Abisko...
CTACGCCAGATCCTGGTCGAAGACACTGAAGGCATCTGTGAGCAACTCGATCATGCTATTCAAGCTGCCGTTGATGCTTATGTTGATCCATGGCAGGAGGCGGTTATACCAGTAACAAGTGCGCAGGTTGAGAACGCGCTACAGCCAGTCGCCAAAGTTGTTGTTTCATAGTCGTACTTTACATCTTATAAAAGGAGCAGATACCATATGAGCATAATGATGACGCCAGGCCGTGTACTCTATAATCTCGGCCCTATAACCAGACTTCCACTTGGAGAAGGGCGCTCGTTCTTGATCGGTGATACATCTGTGGCTATCTATCGTATGCGTAACAACGAAGTGTTTGCTACCCAGGCAAGTTGCACGCATCGCTCTGGCCCGCTTGCGGATGGCATCGTGGGTGACGGAAAAGTTGTGTGTCCGCTGCATGCATTTAAGTTTAATCTGGCAGACGGTGAGCCTGTCGGGAACACGTGCGCGGCACTCAAAACGTATCCTGTCTCTATTAGCCCAACGGGTGATATCCTGCTGGACCTCGCCGAATAAGATTTTCTCAAGGTGGTAGATGGTAGTTTAGGAGAGCTATTATGACGTTTAAGGATGCCCGCATTGCCGTTTTAGAAGCTCGAATGAGTAGCGAGATGGCTGATCTCATTCGCCGCCAGGGAGGCCACTCTTTCAGTGTGCCTGCGGTGCGCGAGGTGGCTGTAGGTAGCGCTCAGCCCGTCTCTACTTTCATCAACCACTTATCAGATTCATCTCTACAGACCGTCGTGTTCTTTACCGGTGTTGGTATCAAAGCCCTCATTGCTGAGGCAGAGAGCCTGCAGCGTTTGCCGGAGCTGCTCAACGCACTGCATCATGTAACTGTGGTATGCCGTGGCCCTAAGCCTTGGGCTGTACTCAAACGTTATGATGTACCTGTCACGGCAAGTGCCCGTGAACCTTATACTTCAACAGAGTTGCTTGAAGTTCTGGAGCCTCTCCAACTGGTAGGAACATCTGTGGGTGTTGTGCATTACGGTGAGCGCAATACGCTGGTCACACAGTTTCTGCGCGAGAAGGAGGCCAACGTTGAAGAGTTGTGTCTGTATGAATGGCTCTTGCCAGATGATATAGAGCCCTTACAAACCCTTGTCAGGGACATCATTGCCCGACGTGTAGACGCTATTGTGTTTACTAGCCAGATACAGGTGCGACATCTGTTTTTGATTGCAGAGGAATTACAGCTAACAGAAGAGTTGGTTGAAGCTCTGCATACGAAAACCATTGTTGCATCCATTGGCCCTACCTGTACAGGAGTGCTGCAAAGCTACGGAGTAACGCCTCATGTTATTCCAGAGCATCCGAAGATGGGGCATCTCATCAGATCTCTCGCTGAATATATGTCTTAGATGCTTTGTAGTGGTGGGAAAAGCCCTCCTGCACGTTATTATGCAAGGAGTAATACATGCCCTTTATGCCATCGAGTGCCGAGGCACGCCCTGGTTCAAAAGCGACAGTTTTCGCATCGTTTCTGCACTTTGATATGTGCTTTACTGTCTGGGTTTTATTAGGATCTCTTAGTGTGCCAATTACGCAGAGCCTGGGTCTAAACCCTTTTCTGCAGACAGTAATGGTGGCAACTCCAACTCTGAGTGGCTCTCTGCTGCGTATCCCAATGGGACTATTGGCAGATCGCTTTGGCGGAAAACGTGTTGGCACATTGATGCTGCTTTTCCTCTTCATTCCATTGATTGGGGGATGGCTGCTACCAGTCAATTTCCCGATAATCGTCTTTATTGGTTTGATGCTGGGTGTAGGTGGCGCGTCTTTTGCCGTCGCCTTACCCCTGGCCAGCCATTGGTATCCACCTTCTAAACAAGGCCTGGTAATGGGCGTCGCTGCCGCTGGAAATATGGGTGTCGTCTTCGCCAACCTGCTCGCACCTACGCTTGCGAAGGCATACGGATGGCATGCTGTCCTTGGTATCACTGCGATTCCCCTGGCATTAGTCCTGCTTGCTTTTGTTCTGCTGGCGAAAGACAATCCTGAACGCCCTGCCGTCGAGGCGGTCTCTGAGTACCTGGTTATCTTAAAAAAAGGAGACCTGTGGTGGTTCAGCTTGCTCTATAGCGTGACCTTTGGTGGCTTTGTCGGGCTCGGTAGCTTCTTACCTCTGTTTTTTCACAATCAATATGCCTTGACCTCAATTAACGCTGGCTATTTGACGGCGTTAGCAACCTTTATGGGTAGTAGTTTACGTCCTCTCGGTGGATATCTGGCGGATCGATTTGGTGGCGTACGCATGCTAACGGTCTTGCTGGGTGCTGTGGGGCTTATCTATGCTGTTGCCGCTCTGTTACTGCCGTTAGACTTTATGGCAACACTTATTGTTGTGGGTGTTATGTGTCTGGGCATGGGGAATGGATCGGTGTTCCAGTTGGTACCCCAGCGGTTTCGAGCCGAGATTGGTGTGGCAACGGGTATTGTGGGTGCGTTTGGAGGTATCGGTGGTTTCTTTCTGCCGCTGATTCTTGGTAGTTTTAAGCAAGGAATAGGTTCTTACGCCTTTGGCTGGTTTGTACTGGCGCTGCTCGCCATTGGTGCGTTGGTGATCCTACGTGTCCTTGCCGTCCGTAGCGCGGGATGGGCAACCTCCTGGGCTCCTCCTGAAGCTGTTTCATTTACCTTTGCATCTGTTACAGAATCTGCAGGTACGGAGGTCGAGATCTAAAGTATAGGTAAAAAGAGAGAAGATGATAACTGCTTGCAGAATCGCTCAGCAAGCAGTTATCATCTTCTCTCTTTAGCGCAAACCCGCTTGTTGCCATATTTTATCCAGGCTGGCCTTTGTAGCCTGTACGCGCTCTGCATAGGGAAGCGCATTTAGCTCGGCATTGAATGGTTCAGCGACAACGGGGCCATCGTACCCCATGCTATCGAGTGCTTGCAAGAAGCCGGCGATATCGATGAGGCCACTTGCTCCTGGCAAGAGACGCTGTAGATCTAACTGCTCATCGATGCCCCGTTCGGCAGGAGCATCATTCACATGCACATAAACAACTTGTTGTGCTGTTAGAGTTTTCAGATCCTCCAGTGTTCCATGTGAGGTATACCAGTGCCAGCTGTCCAGCAAGAGGCCAGTATTGCCAGTGCCAATCTGTTGTCCAAGCTCCAGCGCACCAGCAATCGTCGAAACGAAGTCGTATTTGTGACCAGCACGTGATGTCTTGGGCCCAACGAATTCCAGACCAAAGCGGCAATCATGGTCGGCCAGAATGCGTGCAATGGGGCGCAGACGGTTGGCATGAAACTCCATATTTGCATCATAGTCGAGTGTATCAGAGAAAGGTAATATCCAGGTTGCGCACCCTGTGCTTCCCAGACTCTGCGCTACTGCAGCATATGCAGGCAACTGAGCCAATCCGGCCTGATACTTCTCCTTGTCGCCATAAATGTTGACTGGAAGTCCCCAGCCTCCCGGACGTAATTGAGCTGCTTGAAAACGCTCTTTAATGGCTGGCAAAGATGCCTTTTGTGCCAGTTGGAGTAGTTCTGGAAAGGGCAGGTCTAACCCCTCAAAACCGTAGGTGTGAGCCAGCGTGAGTGCCTCGTCAAAAGGGACAGAAAAGCCAATCGCGCCAGGATGTAAACACTTGAACATCAATCTTTCTCCTTCGAAAAATACTTGCCATCTTTTGATCGAGCGGTATGCTTAATACACGCTGCACCTTCGTTGTGCCTGGCTCTTCCTGTTTTTCCTATAGCCTAAAAAGGTAGTAACAATTAAGAAACCTCGGAGACGAGGGGCACTTCGGCTTCCAGATAAGCATATTTTCCGATAACCCTGAACTTCTCGTAGCGTTTCTCTAGCATCTCTTCGGTTGATAGCTGCTTGATTTCGGCTAAATTTCTGAGCAGCCCTGCCTTGAGTGTTTGTGCCATCTGATGATAATTGTGATGGGCACCGCCTAAAGGTTCAGGTAAGACTTCATCGATTAAAGCAAGGGGCAATAGCTCACGTGCGCTAACGCGCATACCTTCAGCCGCATATGAAGCAAAGGCTGAATTGCGCCAGATAATCGAGGCTGCCGCTTCTGGTGCGGCCACCATATAAATACTATGCTCAAGCATCAGGACGCGGTCGGCAATCCCGATAGCCAGTGCGCCACCGCTACCACCTTCTCCAATAATGGTTGCGATGATGGGGACGCGTAGCCGGGGCATTAAATACAGCGTAGCCGCGATTGCCTCTGCCTGCCCGCGTTCCTCATCGACCAGACCAGGAGAAGCGCCAGCTGCATCAATTAATGTGATAATGGGCATGCCAAATTTTTCAGCTTGCTGCATCGCGCGAAAAGCTTTCCGATACCCCTCGGGATGGGGCATACCCAGATTGCGAAGCTGCTTCTCTTTCATATCGCGACCCTTTTGATGGCAGACCAGCATCACAGTCTGCCCATCAATTCTGGCCGGCCCGGTCATAATCGCATGATCATCTCCAAAGGAGCGGTCGCCATGTAACTCAAAGAAATCGTCACATAGCAACCGGATATAATCCGCTGAATATGGTCGATCTTTGTGCCGTGCCACGGCTACCGTCTGCCAGGAAGTAAGTTTCTTGTAGATCTCTTCAGTACGCTGGCGTAGCTCGCGCTCGGTCTCCTGTAACTGCGTTAGCTCCTCTGCCTTCAGGCGTTCACCTTTGCGTTGCAGTGCAGTGATCTTTTTTTCTAGCTCAACCAGCGGCTTCTCAAATTCCAGATCGTAGGCCATCTCTTTCCCTTCTCCATACGTTGCGCTGTATCTCTTCGCAAATAAAAACCTCCACCTCAAACGTGTTTCTTCATGAATATAAACGGAGGAGCCGTGCAAGCGTCTGCCGCAGATCGCGGCGGTGTACAACTGCATCGATCATACCATGTTGAAGGCTAAATTCAGAATTGACGGTGCCTTCAGGAAGTTTGATATGCATAAACTGTTCGATGACCCGTGGACCTGTAAAACAGACCAGGGCGCCCGGTTCAGCGATAATGACATCCCCTAACATTGCGAAGCTGGCTGATACTCCGCCTGTGGTTGGGTCGGTAAGCAGGCTGAAATATGGAATGTTTGCCTCTCCCAACCGGGCAAGTGCAGCGGAAGTCTTCGCCATCTGCATCAGCGAATAGAGCCCCTCCTGCATACGTGCACCACCTGAGGTTGATGCAATAAGGACAGGGATGCGTTGCTCAATGCCGATCTCGATTGCCCGCGTGATCTTCTCTCCCACCACAGAACCCATTGTGCCAGCAATAAAAAAGGCATCCATAACGGCCAGCGCGAGAGGCTTCTTTTCGATGGTGGCCTGCCCAATCACCACGGCTTCGTTAATGCCTGCTTTGTTGCGCTCCTCTTGTAGCTTCTCGACATAAGTACGTTTGTCGGGGTACGAGGGCGGTTGGATCGTGAAGTGGAGCGGGTCAACAGAAATAATGTTGGCGTCTGTTTCGACGAAGCTGCCAGGGTCAACTAAAAGTTCTATACGTTCATTGGCGTTTATTTTGAAGTGATAGTTGCAGCGCGAACAGACCTTCAGATTTTTTTCCCAGTCGCGGTTATATAAAATTTCTTTACACTTTGGACATTTAGTAGCGATATTTCCCATATCTGGCAGCTTTGGCTTCGCATCATTAGAAGAGGAGGCCTGGCTGGTAAGTGGGATAGATGCTTCTTTTGCCATAATGAACCTCCTGATTAATCTTGTGCGAAGAGAGCAGCTACAAAGTTGTTTGGTTCAAATGGAAGGAGATTTTCAACTTTTTCTCCTGTGCCGATGTACTTGATAGGTACACCGAGATCGTCAGCCACAGCAAAGGCGAAACCGCCTTTCGCCGTGCTATCCAATTTTGTGATGATAACACCCGTGAGACCAATATCCTCAGCAAATTTTCTGGCCTGCAAAAGCGCGTTTTGACCACTTGTGGCATCGATCACCATCAATAGCTCATGAGGGCCGTCAGGAATAAATTTCTGAATCACCTTATTAATTTTCTTTAACTCGTCCATCAGATTCGATTTTGTATGGAGACGACCGGCAGTATCAACAATCAAGACATCGCAGCCGCGTGTGGTTGCGGCCTGAATGGAGTCAAAGACCACCGCGCCAGGATCGGAGCCCGGGTTCTGACAGATGACAGGCACATCAACGCGCCTTCCCCACTCCTGCAACTGGTCGATAGCGGCGGCGCGAAAGGTATCGCCAGCAGCTAACATCACACGATGCCCTTCTTGCTTGAAGCGGTACGCCATTTTTGCAATGCTTGTCGTTTTTCCTGAGCCATTCACACCAATAATGAGAATCACAGTCAATGGAGATTTTGTCGCATAACGAATAGAAGACGATTTGCCCAGCAGGCCAGCCAGCTCTTCACGCAGTGCTTGCTGCACCTGTGAGCCCGTGTGCATATTTTCTTCTTGTGCGCGTTGGCGTAGACGCTCAATGAGCCATAGTGTCGTGCTTGGTCCTACATCAGCCCCCAACAGCGACTCCTCTATCTCATCCCACAGGCTATCTGTTATGGTGTCGGTCTCCTGAACAGTGGTGCCCAGCCGACTAAATAGTTGACGGGTGCGACTCAGAAAATTGAAACGGCGCTCAGGAGCGGCATTATCTCCGTCCTGCTCATTAGTAGAACTCGGCTCGCGTTTCGGATCTTCTTGAGGGTTATTCTGCCCAAAGAATCGATTGAACACGTCAGCATTGACTCCTTAATAGTAGAATGCTATCTAAGATGTTATAAGCTCTATTCTTTTGCAATAGCAAATAGAGGGACTACAATTACTACCCACTGGTCACTATTATACCAGCGAATAGCAATTATCCCTCTATGCAAAAGAGGCAAAAGGCAGTAAATGATCACTCACCTTTTGCCTCTTTATCACGCCTCTGCGTGGGATTTACCACACAGAGGCGTATTTTGAGGTGTTCGATTCCTCACCCTTATTGCCGACCACTACGATACGTGTGGAGTGAGCCATCACTAATTGGTTCATTAATAATGATATCACCATTACGGATTTTGATGTTATAGAGGCACGAAGGGTTTGTGCAAACCCATGCCTTGTACTCAATGGAAGCTCCCTGGCTACCGAAATCCGAAAGCGGAACCAGATCACCTTCACTACACTTGCGACACCGGGGAAAAGCGTTTTCCACGAAATCGCCTCCTTCCTTCTCTCTGGAGGTAATATGCGCCCGTCTTTTACTGGAACAGGCGTGGCTTAGCGAGAAAGTAAGCCGAGGGGGAGCCTCCGCCGCTGCATCCGCGTCCCCACAGCAGGTGTTACCCATGCCCTACATATCATACCATAACTCCTCTTCCCTGTCAGCATTTATGTGAAGAAATATTCATCTTCCTTCTAAAAAAAGAGGATACACTCCACTATTATGCTTACCTGAGAAGTGGCCGAAGTTCTATCCTTTACTTCTTACCTTCAGCATAACAGGTGTTACAACTCTAGTCAAGTATTCACATGCTTGAACTTATTTCTCTCGATTCTATTGTGTAAAAATCCTCACTTCTTGAAATATATTCACATCTTTCCTCGCTCATCTCTGTAACCTCTGTGAGTTTGGGAGTTGCATTTCGCTACTTTTAATCTCTTTCTTGCAGCCATTCGTGCTGCATCTTTTAGAGAATGCTAGAAATATTTATGAACATCAATGCATTTACTGTGTATTTGGCACGATTATTGCAAAACAAAAGAGAGGGAGAACTCTTCTGGTTTCCCTTACAGTCGGGTGAGTAGCGATGATATAGCTTCGACTGTGCGTGAAGAATGACCTTGCATAATGTGCGGGATGAAGCCCGGAGGTCTATTTTCTCTATGATGTGTAAGCATAAGGAGTACCTGGAATGGCGACAAGAGTAGTCAAGGCACGGCATCGTATAGAGTCTGATGTAGCTGTAGTCGTTGAAAAGAAACGTAGCGCAAAGGGGCTTGTCTTTGATGAGCCGGTTCTGGAGGATGAGAGAGATTTCGGTCGAGAGTGCGATGATGAGTTCCAGGAAGAAGTAGAAGATCAGCGTTCAGCTGTGGATGATTCGGTGAAACAGTATTTGAAGGAGATAGGGATGTACCCTCTTCTTACGGCTGAGCAGGAGTTATTGCTGGCAGAGCGAGTGGCAAGTGGCGATCAGCGTGCACGCCAGCGGTTGATTGAGGCAAATTTGCGTCTGGTTGTGAGTATTGCGAAGCGTTATTCTAATCAGGGTTTGCCGCTCTTGGATCTGATACAAGAGGGTAATATTGGTCTTATGCGTGCTACTCAGAAATTTGATTATAAACGTGGCTTCCGTTTTAGTACCTATGCGACCTGGTGGATTCGTCAGGCTATTAGCCGTACGATTGCTGAGCATTCGCGTTGCATCCATATTCCGGTTCATGTTGTGGAGTTGATTTACAAAATTAAGCGTATTGCCCGCCGTATGTATCAAGAGCAAGGCATTGAGGCTCTTCCTGAGCAGATTGCTGCTGAGATAGGCTTGCTCCCAGAACGGGTGGTCGAGCTATTAGGAGCTTCTGAACAACCTATTTCTCTTGATGCTCCGATGGCTGATGATGAAGAGTATCATCTTGCCGACACCCTTGAGGATAATATGACCCCTGTACCTGTTGACCAATCGTCTTACCTTTTATTGCAAGAGCAGATCGATCAAGCTCTTACCGTGCTCAATCCGCGTGAACGTATAATTATTGAGATGCGTTATGGTCTGAAAGATGGTCACTCGCTTTCGCTCGACGAGGTCAGTTCTATTTTTCGCCTCACTCGTGAGCGTATTCGCCAGATTGAAGTAAAAGCTCTGCGTAAACTGCGCTATCCAGAACGCTATGAAGGAATACGTGAATTGGCTCGGGTCTGATCATTAGAATTTTATGCTCTATATATTCATGAGCTATTGATCATATCATGTAAAAGCAGAAAGAGTCCCTTTACATAAAGTGAAAGGGACTCTTTTTTGATTCTACTCTGCTGTGACGACTCCGCCTGCTTTTTCTTGCAAATAGGCCTGAATAAATGGATCAATTGCACCTGCCAGGTAGCCATCAGTGTCGCTTGTTTCCTGGCTGGTACGATGATCTTTAACAATGTTATAGGGGTGAACCGTAACGGTACGGATCTGCGTGCCGAAGTCGGCCTGCACGTGTTCGCCCTTGAGCCGGGCCGTTTCTTCCTCGCGCTTCTTTTGTTCCATTTCGTAGAGGCGCGCTTTGATGAGCTTCAGCGCAACCTCGCGGTTCTGCAACTGTGAGCGTTCATTTTGACAGGTAACGACTATCCCTGAAGGAAGGTGTCGCATGCGTACGGCTGAGTCAGTTTTGTTGACGTGCTGCCCTCCAGCACCTGTCGAGCGATAGGTGTCGACTTCGATGTCTTCAGGCCTGATGTTGATCTCGATAGCGCTCTCGATATCAGGGATCGCCTCGACTTTGGCGAATGAGGTGTGGCGGCGATGGGCGGCGTCAAATGGCGATAGTCGTATCAGGCGATGAGTGCCTGCTTCTGAGCGCATATAGCCATATGCATAGCGTCCAGTAATCTCGACGGTGACGCTTTTGACACCGGCTTCTTCACCTTCACTATAGTCGTAGATCTCGGTGCGGAAGCGATGGTGTTCTGCCCAGCGCAGGTACATGCGCAGAAGCATCTCGGCCCAATCCTGGGCATCAACGCCACCGCTTCCTGCATGGATACTGACGATTGCATCCCTTTCGTCATGTTCCCCATTAAGCATGAGGGCAAATTGTAGCTTCTCAACCTGTTCTTCGAGTGGGGGGATCGACTGCGCAACCTCGTCCTGCATCTCTTCATCTGGCTCCTCTTCCAGTAATTGTGCTAGTCCGAGCAGGTCGTCGAGTTGCGTTGCGACACTCTCCCAGGTCGTGACTTCTTCTCGTAGTGCGCCTAGCTGTTGCATATGTACCTGGGCTTTACGATTGTCCGACCAGAAGTCAGGGTCCATGCTCTCATCTTCTAATTTTTTGATTTGTTCTGTCTTACTTGCCAGGTCAAAGACGCACCATGGTTTTCTCGACGCGTTTTTGGAGGCGTTCAATGCGATTTGTCAATTCATTCATAGCGCTTATTCTAACACGTTTTCATCTGAATTGCATAGACGACGCTAAGCAAGAATAGTATTGGTTAGCAGCAATTGCCCTGCAGGCTGTTCTGCTACCTGTAGCGCTTCTTTGTGTTTCATGTTCTTCTGGTATCTGGCCAGCGGTGGGGGCAATGCTTCTATGAGAAGCAATCCTGGCTGATTAGGAAATGGATTAGAATAGGATATATTTCCTGTGAATATGCCATTTTTCTGTATTTGTGGTGCCGGGTTGTTCAAGTTATTGAGGGAGGCGAGTGTGTGATCAAAAATTGTGGTTGCTATATGGTCGTTCTGCTCTAGAATAGTTCCTTGTATGCTGATTGGAGAGCTATATGGTGTGCCGCGTTGAATCTGTCTAAGCGTGATGCCAGCTGTTTGGGCGGTTGTGACGAACCATAGACCGTTCGCATCGTGCTGTACAAGTTTTGCGAGTGAGACCATAACCTCCATATGTAGTGCTGGTTGGGTAAGGCGTATATGTGCCTCGCTATCATTTGTGGCAACTATTGTACTGTGGAAGCTCTTTGCAGGCCATTTGAGAAGATCCTGAGCCATCTGCTCTGCGGTCGCTTGCGGATCTCCCCACGGCATATCTTGATTGTAGTTGGCCTGTTCTTGCAATGCTTCACCTTCGCTACGACTGAGAACAGGGTAGAGCCCTGGAAAGGATGTTTGTCTTAACGCACCGTCTTTCCATGCATATTCGTGATAGACGTTTCTCTGTAAAGGCAGCAAAAAGCTATCTTTATTGGTCGCAAGCGTTGCGTCTAACTGTCCAATGCTTAGAGTGTGTACTTGCGTGATGGTTGCGGTTCCCTGTACCAACTCTTGCTGCTTAAGAAGAAGTGTGATCGTTGGAGTCCGGTGTTGGATTGAGCAGCTATAGATATAAATATCCAGCAAATGTTGTGCACTTGTATCTGTGACCTGAACCATGGCTGATGGCCGTCCTGCTGTAAGATCATCCGTGAATTGTACTGCGGACATCTGCTGCGATTTTGTTAGCGATATATATTGCGTATAGTTTGCGTTACGAATAGCTTGATCGCAGGTGCTTGCGATGATTGTAGGATAGGCACTGTGTGTAACTGCTATAAAGTGAAGAAGCGCTATGAGAGCCAGGATCGAAAGCAGAATGGTGAGCACATGCTGTTTTTTACGCTCTGGTATCTCCAGGGTATCTATTATGTTTGTTTTGCGTTTCCATACTCTGTTTTTCATTGTATATGCTGCTCGCTTTCTCTCTGCTTTTCTCTCTTTATTCTACAGAGTGCGAGAAAACTATCTGTTTGGAGTTCTGCAAGTGGAAGTACGCTGGAGGAGATGGATTGTGGAGAAGCAGTGGGTGCTATTGTATTGGCTTAGAGGAGCTATTGTTACAATAACACATCCAAGCCTTGTGCATTTCTAGTGTTGGTGCTTGTACACCGACTGTGTATTTATAGAACCGAGATATTTTGCCTGATAGGTGCTATCGTACTGATGGGTGCGGTGAAATTTATTATAGTGCTTTGCTGTGATATTCTTCCATAAAATATAAAACGTGATTGTGTATTTCGATTGTAGTCGATCTCGAAGTGTGGGAGAGCAGAGAAGTGGCTTGCGTCATTGTGCAAAATGGTACTTTGTGTTAGTTGAGCTGCTATTATGGCGGGTGTGGCACCTCCACTGTTGCCTCCAGTTGCTTTGTTGCTGCCAATAAGGCCTTGCTGCATCGCGAATAAGAGAGCTGCACTTAAAATAAGAAGTAGTCCTATGAATACAATGATAAGGCCAGTTGTACGTCCTTTTGTATTGGTTTGCTGCTGTTGGGGGGGATAGGGATTCTGGTATTGTTGATACC
>Ga0302321_100004605_pt1 | contig 11966 bp, 9 predicted proteins | sample Fen_T0_1_FD_202505 | JGI IMG/M metagenome (GOLD analysis project Ga0302321, IMG submission 202505) | Peat permafrost microbial communities from Stordalen Mire near Abisko, Sweden - Fen_T0_1 | ecosystem: Environmental > Terrestrial > Soil > Wetlands > Permafrost | place: Sweden: Abisko...
CCTCATGAACTAGTCTGACATTATTGAACATCTTATCTCCTCCTGTCCAGCTTTCATACCAGTGAAATCCCATTCCCCATGCATATTTTGAAGCTTCAGGATCGCTGAAGATAACATTTGCTCTCTGCACCATCAGATCCCGGTTATGATCCCAGACGATAATTTTTTTATCTTCCATTCCTGATTTCTCAATTGTTGGCCCAAGATAATTTTTAAGAAAATCACGCTCATCATCAGCGCTATATATGCATGATTCCCATGTCTGGGTAGCCATTGGCTCATTTTGTATTGTCATTCCCCAGACGGGGATTCCCACTTGTTCATAGGCTTTTATAAATTTTACATAATAATCTGCCCATGTCTGGTAATAGTCAGGTTTTAGCTTTCCCCCATGCAGCATATCATTGTTGTCTTTCATAAAAGCAGGAGGACTCCAGGGACTTACAAACATTGTCAGTTTCCCTCCGGCAGCAGCTATAGCTTTCTTGATAAATGGGATACGATATTTCTGATCATGATCAATACTGAATGATTTTAATTCCTTATCTCCTTCAGTAACATAGGTATAGCTTCCACTGGAGAAATCGCAACTGTTAATGCTTGTTCTGGCAAGAGTGTAGCCTATTCCCTTTTTACTATCATAGTACGCCTGAAGGAATTCTTCCTGTTTCGCTCCGGATAGTTTTGAAAATGTTTCAGCAGATGCATCAGTTAATGCTCCCCCAATACCTAGGAAAGTCTGAAATTTTTTATCGGGATTGGTAAAAACACAGATTTGAGTCTCGACTGGTTGAATAAGTTCTTTAAACTTAAGTGTATCTGTTAAAGAAAGTCTTAGGTTGGTACTGTCAGCGGTTGTATAGACAATTACCTGTTTCCCCTCAACTATGAATTTTTCAGAATCAGCAGGCTGAATATTCGCAACTTGCTTTTGCTGAGTGCATGAAACAAGAAGCAAAATGAGAACTGGAGGTAAAATATTTCTTTTCATTTATGATTAAATTGAAAGTTTGTGTGTTTTTTATTTCTGAAATATAGCAAGAAAGTGTTGATTGTGAAATTATCTGTGAATAAAGTCAATAAGTTTTACACATTACATTGGGTAAATTAATTATATTTCTCACACTTAGTGTTTCTTTGAGGGAACCTTTTGAAAAAAGCTGATAACCCTTTAGTACTATGAAAGGACCTGGAATATCTCTGATCTATTTTTTTGTTGGGATTGCTTTCATTCTTCTTCCTGACACATCTTCCTTTCTTATGGAGCTGATTTTCAAAGCTCTTATTATTCCAGTGCTTATGATTCTGTTTCTGGTTAATATAAATCCATTGTTGAACAGACTTCACAGATTCCTCTTTGCCGGACTTTTCTTCTCCTGGGCAGGAGACATAGTACTTGAATTCTCAATAAAAAACGGGAATATGTTCGTTATGGGACTAGTCTGTTTCCTGCTGGCACATATAATGTATTTTACTGTTTTCATAACCACTCCCGGCAAAAACATGATACCTGGAAATAGAATTTGGCTCCTTCTGCCAGTTATAATATATGGTATAGTGTTGGTTTGGTTTCTTTATAGTGATCTGGCAGAGATGCGGGTGCCTGTCATACTTTATGCAATTATCATTCTGACAATGCTTTCGGGAGCTATAAACCGTATCGGGAAGGTTAACAGGCGTAGTTTCTGGCTGGTGCTTGCCGGTGCAATCCTGTTTCTTATCTCCGACTCCGCAATAGCGGTAAATAAATTCAGCTATCAGTTTAAATGCTCAGGAATTGTGATAATGTCTACATACATTGTTGCTCAATACCTGATTGTTGCAGGATATATTAATCAATTCAGACAGCAAAGAGAAGACAATTCAGTTAATTGAGGACTAATGGAACTATCGGAATTTCAAAAAAACTTCCTATGAAATTTAAATTCAGCATCCCTCACAATCTTGTTATCGTATTCAGCATAATAATTATAGCAGCTGTTCTTACCTGGATTATCCCAGGTGGAAAATATGACCGACATTTAGTTTCCGTTAATGGTGTCGACAGAAGCGTAATAGTAAACAACTCTTTTCACTATGTTGAGAGTCAGCCACAGACATGGCAGATTTTCTCAGCCTTTTATAAGGGATTTATAAACATGTCACATATAATTGTTTTCATATTAATGCTAGGCGGAGCTTTCTGGATAGTCAATGAAACAAAAGCCATTGATGTAGGTATTTTCTCTTTTCTTGGATTTACAAGAAGAATGGAATGTTACAGGGCGGTGAAAATATTCGGTGTCAACAATATAATTATCACTCTGATAATGATATTATTCAGTTTGTTCGGGGCAATATTCGGGATGGCAGAGGAAACAATCGCCTTTGCGGTCATTTTTGTACCTCTTTCAATATCAATGGGGTACGACTCAATCATTGGAATATGTTTATGTTATTTTGCTGCGCATGTTGGTTTTGCAGCAGCAATTCTGAACCCATTCACTGTAGGCATAGCTCAGGGACTGGCAAGTGTCCCGCTGTTCACCGGAATTGAATATCGTACGCTTTGCTGGATAATAATAACATTTGTAAGCATATCTTTTGTCCTGTGGTATGCAGCAAGAATCAGAAAGAACCCTGAGAGGAGTCCAATGTATGAAGCTGATGAATACTGGAGACTGAAAGGTAGTTCACATATAGATGAAGTAAAATATTATACACCATTGTCAGCCTGGATCGTTGCATTTCTGACATCTGTTGTACTCACGCTTTTTGCAGTCAAATATCCTGTAACAAAGCTGGTTGTTGGTTTATCAACAATATCCGCTCCTTTATTGCCTATATTGGCCGGATTATTTTTCATATCAAGTTTTTTTTCACTCCGTCGTTCAATACATTTTTTTGTACTGAATATTCTTGGTTTCACAATGGTTTATCTTGTTGTCGGTGTTCTGGGTTACCAGTGGTATATAATGGAGATAGCTGCCCTTTTCCTGGCAATGGGAATTGTAACAGGTTTCGCGTCAGGCAAAAAACCTGGTGAAACAACAAAGCTTTTTGTGGATGGGGTAAAAGATATTGTATCGGCGTCGCTCGTTGTAGGATTTGCAGGTGGGATAATTGCTATTCTCACTGATGGGCAGATCATAGATACTGTTTTGTTTTCATTGTCGGGTGCTTTAAAAGGTGCTAACCAGATATCTGCTATAACTATAATGTATCTTTTCCAATCTGTATTAAACCTTATAATAACCTCTGGTTCCGCAAAAGCTGCCCTTACCATACCTATTATGGCTGAGTTCTCTGATATTGTGGGTTTAACCCGACAGGCTACAATTGTAGCCTTCCAGTTTGGAGCAGGATTTACAGATATGATTGCCCCCACTTCCGGGGTGCTGATCGGAGTTCTTGGAATGGCCAGGGTCCCTTATGTGAAATGGCTTAAATGGATATGGCCGATTTTAATAATACTTATCGTTTTGGGATTTCTGCTCCTGATTCCAACGGTTACTATGAAACTTAATGGATTCTAGAAAATGATTTTATCTGGTTTATTTAAAATGATTTTTAACCACAAATTATAAGGATTAGCGCAAAAAAACCCGGTCATAAGAATAACCGGGTTTTTAAAATTAATTAAGCAAAGAAAGATCAGATAAGAATTTTGGAAGCAAGGTTGCTAATACTGGTTCTGATATCAGTAAATGAACAGTCCTGTTCGACTACCAGATGCTTCATGCCTGCAACATCTTTTGCAGCAAGAATCGATTTAAAATCTGTAATTCCTGCACCGACCGGTGCCATATCAACGCTTTTTGGAACGAAGAATGGAGCTTCCTTAGTATATGCATCCTTTAAATGGAAGATCTGAAACCTGCCGGGATATTTATTGAAAATATCTACCGGATTATGGCCGGCTTTAATTGTCCAGAAAAGATCTATTTCCATGGTAATGAGATCCTTGTCCATTTCTTTCATATAAACATCAAAATAAGGTATCTTACCATCTACAGTATCGAACTCGAAATTATGGTTATGATAGCCAAACTGAATTCCATGTTCTTTCATTATTTTGCCCACTTTATTCCAGTCAGCTACCATCTTCTGATAGCTGGCTATAGTTTTACGTGCCTCCTCAACTACCCAGGGCTGTACACAATATTTTGCACCGAGAACGGCGTGATCTTCAGCCATTTTTTTTGCATTATCAAGAGTAATGCCCTGTGCTTCTACCTGCGTATGACTACTAAATATATCCAGACCCAGATCAGAAGCGATTTTCTTAAATTCTGCCGGTGAAAAACCATAAAATTTGCCATCTGCATAATTGGCCAGTTCAATTTTTGTATAGCCAATTTTAGCAACCTGTGTTAATGCAAGAACAACATCTTTCTCCATAGCATCGCGGATTGTATACAATTGCAACGCCAGTTTGAAGGATTTGGGATCAGCTTCAGGAATCGTTGCTGCAGCTGCGGTCGCAGTTACTGGTGCAGTGGAATTCTTGCAGCCAATTTGAGTCATCGCTAATGCTCCTAAACCCCCAACGGCAGAAATTTTAAGAAAATCTCTTCTTGATTTTTTTGTTTTCATATCTATTAATTCTAATTATTAAAATCCCGAACAGGTATAATGACCTGATAAAAGGTCACATGCTAAAAATAATATTATTCTTTAAGATTCTATAACAGAGATTGGAATTTTCACTGATGTATTTCCTGAACTTTCTGCCAGACCAGTGAAAACACAGGGATCATGACAAGTATTTTAACCTGGTATTTTCAGGTATAAATTTATAAATATCAGTAGTATCGCTTATATTGAACATTACACGAGTAATATATTTGCATCGTAATTCGGCCGATCTGAATGTTTCCTTATTTACAGATTGAAAATTTAAATTTTTTGATCAATTTACCATATAAGATTAATTAACAATGAATTCAAGGATAACCATTTTATATGTGGATGATGAGTCTTTAAATCTCATGGTTTTTAAAACAATCTTAAAAACAAATTATAATATTATAACTGCAGAATCAGGTTTTGAAGGACTGGAAGAATTATCAGGTAATCCGGATATTCGAATTGTAATAACCGATATGAGAATGCCCGGTATGAGTGGATTGGAATTTATTACAATAGCAAAGGAAAAATATCCTGATATCTTATTTTGTATGCTGACCGGATATGAAATTACTAAGGAAATAAAAGCTGCTGTTGAGAGTAAACTGATATATAAATATTTTCAGAAACCCTTTAAGACGGCTGAGATAAATAGTGCTATCTGGTCTGTATTAAATGAAAATCAACAGTTAAGCATTAACTCGATTTAAAAATAGTTTATATCTGTTTTTACCCTTTTCCTGTTTTATAAGAGACATTCCGATGACAAAAAGAGATTTTTTATATTTAAAAGATAAGAAAAGACTGCTGGTCATTGTGTCTGTTTTTGCCATAATTGTAAATGCTGTTGATTTGCTTTTTGCTAATCTGACCCATTTTTGTTATCTTATTGACATTGTTACAATTGTAGTAATAATAATTTCTTCACTTTTTGAGCATTTCTCCGTCATAGGTACAGTAAGATCGTCCATGGTTATTTTTTATTCATTGATACTCAATTTACTGATTAGTTTCTTTACAATTTATAAAACATTTACAGGAACTGATTTATTAGGTTCTATTCTTGCTATGATCATACTTTTGCCTGCATCTGCTTTTATCATCGGAAAGAGACAGGCACTATATATCGGATCATTGTTATTAGTTCTTCTGGTTCTCCTGAGAGTATCTTCTGAGAATATATACTTAATCCAAAATATTCTGTTTTTATCTGTGGTAATAACGGCATATACTATAGGTATATACTACCTGATTTACCTGCTTGAAGAGAGAACAAATAATGAACAACATCTTTTGCATGAACTGAAAATCAATAATGAAGACAAATCTTTTGTAAATAACCTTGCTTTTAAACTGGCTGATAATTCTGTCGATAATGACATCATTCCGCTTGTACTTTTAAATATTAAGCAATATACCAGGGCAAAAATTGCTATATTCAATAAATATGATCCGGTTAAAAAAGCTTTAATAGTATCAAGAATTGAGGGTGATAGTGTTTTATTAAAAACAGTAGCAAAAATAGCAGGCGAAAAATTTCTTAATGTGAGCTCTCCTGTTAATGATGATACCTACCACAAAATATTGGAAACGGAAATAGGCATTAGTAATTCCCTCACAGAAATTTCATTTGGCGCGATCCCTGAAAACATAGATAAAACATTAAAAAATCTGACAGGAATCACAAACTTCTACGCAATTGCGCACGTTATTTCCGGCGAACTCTATGGCACAACCTTTCTGGCATTCAAGAAAAATCAATCATTGCCATCAGTAGAAATATTAAAAGCTTATGCTTATCTGACAGCTATCTCTTTAAGAAAAAACATAGCAGAGAAAGCGCTTTCGTTAAGCGAAGCTAATCTGAGATGCATTGCGGACAATATCAGTGATGTTGTACATATTTTTGATATGAGTTTAAATTCGACTTATGTCAGTCCTTCCATTTTTAAACTAACTGGTGAAACTCCCGAGGACTTTTTGAAACGATCAATGGAGGAAAAACATCCACCGGAGTCGATGGCAAAAATCCGGTCAATGTTTAAAGAAGAAACAGAAAGGGAAAGGACTTCAGACAAAAATAAAAACCGTACAAAGTTAATTGAGCTTGAATTACTTAAGCCGGACGGCACGATACTTATGATTGCTACTCATCTCTCTTTTATACGTAATCTTCAAGGCACTCCTATTGGCATTCATGGTGTTACGAGAGATATAACCGAGATAACAAGGGTCCACAAACAATTGGAGAATTATGCTCAGGAAATGAAGGCGGTCAACGCTGATAAAGATCGTTTTGTGCAGATACTGGCTCACGATTTGAGGAATCCTTTTAATGTCTTATTGGGGATATCTGACCTGCTGGTAACGAATGTAGATGATTTAAACAAAAACCAGATTCATGATTTCGCAAAAACAATAAACCAGACAGCACACAGAACATATAATTTATTGGAAGAACTATTGTTATGGTCAAAAACCATGTCTGGAAAACTTCCCTTTAAACCTGAAAGACTTAGCTTTAATAATGAATGTAATGATGTTATCCTGAAACTGAAAGCAAATGCAGATCATAAAAATATCTCAATAAATATCTCCTCTGTTCAAGACATTTTTCTGAATGCCGATAAAAATATGATAAAAACTATTTTACGAAATTTGATTTCAAATGCAATAAAGTTTTCCAAACCTGACGGAATAATTAATATTTCAGCTCAAAGTATTGAAACCCATGTAATGATCTCAGTTTCCGATAATGGTGTTGGTATTAAAAAAGAAGACCTGTCAAAGTTATGGGATCCTTTAAAACCTTTCACGTCAAAAGGAACTGATGGAGAAGCCGGATCAGGTCTGGGCTTGCTTATCTGTAAAGAATTCGTAGAAAAACATACTGGTAAGATTTGGGTTGAAAGTGAAGTTGAAAAAGGAAGTGATTTTAATTTTACTCTGCCGATAACTCATATTAATTATGAGAATTAGAAGTTTTTCGGGATAATTTCCGGAAATCTTAACCGTTCTGTGTTCCTCAATTTTTCAGATGTTCAGTAATTGTTCTTATTCAAGGCAAATGAGATCTGTTTCTAATATAGATCATAATGAAATATTATTAAGCTGTTGACAAGGAGAAACATGATACCAGTAAATGTTAAACCGGCTGATGATAATTCAATAAAAGGAATAATTTCCCCCAAACAAAATAAAAAGAATCCATACATTTATAGCATTAATGATAATTGATTTTATAAATGAAGGAAATAGTTTTTCTTTTTATACTCATTCCCCTATCCCTTTTTTCTCAGGAGGTACCATCCAAACAGAATCATGAAGATAGTTTAAGTATACTCCTTCAAAATAAAAAAGACTCTTCCAGGATTCCTGTACTTCTCTCATTATGCTGGAGACTTAGAAATGCTTCCCCGGCAGAATCCATAAGATATGGAATTGAGGCAATTGATTTAGCCAATCAATACAAAGATTATAATAGCCTCGCCAAAGCATACAGTTTTGTCGGCGTGGCATACAGGATAATGGGAAAATACTCTAAAGCAGTTGACTTTTATTATATGGGCCTTGAAATTGCTGATCAACATGAAATTCCTGAACAAGCAGGTTATGCGCATCTGAATCTTGCTAACCTGTACATTTATCAGGAACTCCCCGGACTGGCTTATGAAAATTTAAAAAAAGCTGATACTATAGCCAGAAAAATTAATAATAAACCAATGCTTGCCTATGTTTATCAGTATACTGGAAGAATTTATAGTCTGGACCGGAAACTCGATAGCGCATTAATCAGTTACCAGAAATCACTTTCGTTAAGGCAGGAACTTAATCAATTGCCTGAACAAGCTACCTGCTATAAGTACATTGGAGATATCTACTTTCAAAAAGGCAGCTTTCTAACTGCAATGGAAAACTATAACATGTCTCTTGAGAAAACTGACAAACAAAAAGATAAAGATCTATACGCCAACCTGCTTATTAAGAAAGCGCTGATTTTTGTAAAAGAAAACAATCTTAAGGAAGCAGCTATAAAGGCTCATGAAGGGATGAAAATAGCCAGTCAGATTGGGGCAAATATGGCTATAAGGGATGCTTTACAGGTTCTGGCTACTATATCATTAAAAACGAAGGATTATAAATCAACATCAGTTTTTCAGCAGAAAATTATTCAATATAATGATACTTTGTTCAGCAAACAGTTGTCTGAGAAGATCTTCTTACTTGAATATCAATTAGAAAGACAACAAAGAAATGCCAAAATTGATCTGCTCAATAAAGACAATGCAATAAAGGAACTTAAGATTAAACGTATAGGAATTATCAGCTTAGGTCTCACCTCAATAATTATTCTTTTAATAGCAGTATTTTTTGTATTGCTTAAACTGCTTAAACAAAGGAGAAATCACGAAAAGCTTCTTGAGTTGCAGAATCATGAAATTGTAAAACAGCGCAACAGCATTGAGCAGCAAAACAGGAAATTAATTGATGCCAATGAAAAACTGGAGAAATCTGAAGAAGAGCTGAAGAAAATAGTGCAGACGAAGGACAAACTCTTTTCAATTATTGCTCATGACCTTCGGAATCCATTTACTGCTCTTACAGGGCTTACAGAGGTTTTGCACGAGAAGGCAGATAGTATTGATGCAACTGAAATGAACCTATATGTTTCATTGATAAATGACTCATCTCATAAATTGTTGCGACTTATAGAAAACCTGCTGGAATGGGCAAGAAGTCAGACAGGTACCCTGAAACTTTTAAATACAAATCTTAATCTTAAAACACTGGCAGATGATGTTATAAAAATATATATTACTCAGGCGCAAACAAAAGGAATAAGTCTGAAAAATGAAATACCTGATAATATATCTGTTTTTGCTGATCACGAAATACTTGCCATAATAATCAGGAATCTGATTTCAAATGGGGTTAAGTACACCCAAAAAGGCGGTAATGTTTCGTTAACAGCTTATCTGGAAAATGGAAACACGGTTCTAAAGATCTCAGATTCTGGTATAGGAATGAGTCATGAAGTTCTTGATAAACTCTTTAAGATAGAAGAAACCTTTCCTACAGCGGGAACAAGCAATGAGGCAGGAACGGGATTAGGATTAGTTATCTGCAAAGAATTTACAGAGACCCTCGGTGGCACAATTGCTGTTGAAAGCAGTGTTGGAAAAGGGACTTCTTTTTGTGTCACATTAACGACTTCGAAAAGCTGATCGATTTTGTACAAAACTCAAAACCCCGCAGATCATTGATCTTGCGGGGTTTACGTTTCTAAGAAGTGGTGCCACCAGGAATCGAACCGGGGACACATGGATTTTCAGTCCATTGCTCTACCGACTGAGCTATGGCACCTCCTTTTCGGACTGCAAATATATATCTCAAATCCGAGTAACCAAATAGTTTAACGAAAAAATTTCTATTTGGAATCATTTTATTGAAGTGGTACCTTTGTTCCTTCACTAAAAACTCAAAATGGATCTCCTGCTTAACACCCTTGATAATGGTATCAGACTCGTGCATTACCGAATACCAGGTTTAGTTGCTCACTGCGGACTTATTATAAATACCGGTTCACGCGATGAAACCACACCGGAACATGGAATAGCCCATTTCATTGAACATATGCTGTTTAAGGGAACAAAAAAAAGAAAAGCTTATCATATCCTCAGCCGTCTTGAAGACGTTGGAGGGGAACTCAATGCGTATACAACCAAAGAGGAAACAGCTATCCATGCTTCATTTTTAAAAGAGGATTATGAGAGGGCCATTGAATTAATAAGCGACATCACTTTTAATTCGGTTTTTCCGGAAAAAGAGATAGAAAAAGAAAAAGATGTGGTAATTGAGGAGATAAATTCATATCTCGATAACCCTTCTGAGCTCATTTTTGATGATTTTGAAGAACTTATTTTTTCAAATCAGCCAATAGGACGTAATATTCTTGGGACTCCTGATTCTGTAAAATCATTCTCGAGAAAGACAATCATAGATTTTATTTCTAATAATTACAATACCGGCCAGATGATATTTTGTTCCGTTGGCAATATTTCTGATGAAAAAATACTGAAGCTTTTCAAAACAAATTTTGAAAACATTGTTACCGGGAGTCTGCCTGAAAAAATCAGTAAAAAATGGTTATATAAGCCTGTCTCCGTAACAAAAAAAATGGATACATATCAGAATCACTGCATTATGGGAAATCTTGCATATAACCTTAAAGATAACCGCAGGATGGGGATGTTCCTGCTGAACAATATTCTTGGCGGACAGGGATTAAATTCAAGATTAAATTTATCATTACGCGAGAAACATGGCTTTGCTTATAATGTGGAATCAAGTTATAGTCCATACAATGACACCGGAATCTTCTCAATTTATTTCGGTACAGACACCAAGTATCTTAATAAGAGTATTTCGATCGCTATGGCCGAACTTGATAGGCTTCGAACTTCTAAGCTTGGAACAATACAGCTAAGCAAAGCAAAAAACCAGATAAAAGGTTATCTTGCCAGAGGATATGAGAATCATGAGAGTCTGATGTTAAGTCTGGGCAAAAGCCTTCTGATATTCAACAAGATAGATAGCATTGAAGATCTTTGTAACAAAATTGATGCTGTTACAGCTTCCGAGTTACTCGAGACTGCCAACGACATCTTTGATCCTTCTAAGCTATCAACACTGATTTATAGGTAGCCCCCTCCCGCTACGCGGTATCCCCCTGAAGGGGGAATAATTCTCGTACATTTATGAAGTTTTAAATAAATCAAGAGTAGTAGCCCCCCTTTAGGGGGGATGGGGGGCAGAAAAAAAGCGAAAGATTATGAATAAGAAACTTGAACTATATATTGAACAGCATTCTACTCCGGAAGATCCTGTTCTTGAAGATCTTTACAGACAAACACATATCAGATTCATAAATCCGAATATGGTATCGGGTCATCTTCAGGGCAAATTCCTTGAATTTGTTTCCCTCATGATCAGACCTGAGAATATACTTGAGATTGGAACTTTTACTGGTTACTCGGCAATATGTCTCTCCAAAGGTCTCAGGCCTGGTGGCCAACTGGTCACTATTGAGTTGAATGATGAACTGACAATGTTTGCTCATTCATTCTTCTGCCGTGCTGGAGTTGAAAACAAGATTGCCCAGATGACAGGTAATGCACTGGACATTATTCCGGAACTTGATATGATGTTTGATCTTGTATTTATTGATGGAGACAAAAGGGAATATATTGAATATTTCAAGCTTATTATCAAGAAAGTTAAACCTGGCGGTTTCATTCTTGCAGACAATGTACTCTGGGGTGGTCAGGTTTTGGAAAGTGGAACAAATGATCCTCAGG
>Ga0302321_100004606_pt1 | contig 11963 bp, 6 predicted proteins | sample Fen_T0_1_FD_202505 | JGI IMG/M metagenome (GOLD analysis project Ga0302321, IMG submission 202505) | Peat permafrost microbial communities from Stordalen Mire near Abisko, Sweden - Fen_T0_1 | ecosystem: Environmental > Terrestrial > Soil > Wetlands > Permafrost | place: Sweden: Abisko...
CACGATCGCCTCCTCGAGACAGATCGGCGCAACCTGCGTCGCTCGAGATCACCGCACAACCTGATCGACGCGGGAGGCAGCAACCTCCCCAGACGAGCTGGCCATCAACCCATGAGATCATGTTTAGTCGACTCCCGGTGGCGGCCGGCGCGACCAGCCGGCGCGGACCTCGAGCCTCGGCCGGGCGGCGAGTACCTCGACGATCGCGGTGGCGGTCTGGCGGGCGGCGCAAGCTCCCTCGCTGGCGGGGTGCATCGCCGTTGATCTGTCGAGGCCCACGCACGCATCGCGGTGCGACCGGGCGCACGCACGCATCGTGATGGCGGTCGCCGGCGGCTGTGGGGGGCCCGTGGGGCGAGGACCGAGCTCGGCGATCGCGGCGACGTCTCGGCCGGGCGGCGAGGATCGCGGCGACGTCGCGGTTCGTGCGCTCGTCACGCTGCGCGCGCCTCGGGTTTGCAGGCTCGTCCCCGTGCAGCGCATGGCGACCGGGCGGCGGACCACGGTCGTGGTGATCAGCGGGGCGTTGGGTGCCTCGAGCTGAAGATGCTTGACCCGTCGCCGGCCAGCTCGCCGAGGCCAACGACAACGCCCCCTACGAGAACCAAGAACCGCGATCACTCGAGCAAGGACAACGGACAACGATGGGGAGATGTAGTTGTCGTTGATGGGAGTTTGTAGTTGACGTCAGGCAACTGCTCGTAGTAGGGCTGAGGCGCGTGGTCGTTGGCGCTCCGTCTGTATCAAACCGATTCTATTCTAGGTATTTTTCTCAGGATGACTTCGGGTAGCTAATCGGCACCGCAGAGTCCCAGCCACGACCGGCGAGACACGAGAACGCGATCGCTCGCGGGGGATGCGCGCGCATCCCTGTTGACGATGACAAATGACCAGTGACCACGGCGGGGCCGCGACGCCACTAGGAAGAAGTAACCGAATGATGGCCGGGAGATATCCAATCGCGCTCGCCCTCGCGTGGGGGCTCGTCGCGGGCCCCGGGTGTGCCGACGACCACAAGGTCGCTGCGCACCAGACCAGCGAGGTCGCGGCGTCGAAGATCCACTACGCGTACGACGCGGTCGGCCGGCTGATCCAGGCAGCGTCCGACGATGGCACCGGTGTCGAGTACAGCTACGACGCGGTCGGCAACATCGCGGCGATCCGGCGGTTGACCCCGGCGGTACTGAGCGTCCTCGACTTCGCGCCGCGCACCGGCCGGGCTGGTAGCGTGGTGACGATCTACGGCGCCGGGTTCGATCCGGCGGCGCAGGGCGACGTGGTCGCGTTCAACGGCGTGCCCGCGCAGGTCACCGCGGCGACCGCGACGACGCTGACCGTGGCAGTTCCCGCTGGCGCGACGTCGGGCCGGATCGCGGTGACCGCCGCGAACGGCAGCGCGACCAGCGCCACCAACTTCGTCATCGCACGCGGGCCGTCGACCCCGACCATCGCCGGCTTCGAACCTCGGTTCGGCACGGTCGGCACGGTGGTCACCGTGACCGGCAGCAATTTTCAGCTCGACCCGGGGATTGACAAGGTCGCGCTGGGCGGCCAGGTCGCCGAGGTCATCGGCGGCACCGCGCCCGATGGGCCGACCGCGACGCAGCTACGGTTCGGCGTCCCGAGCTCGGCGGCCTCCGCGGTGTTCGCCGCCTCCGGACTCATTTCGATCACGACGCCATTCGGCCGCGCGGTGAACGGCGACGAGTTCTTCGCCGTGCCTCCGTCGGTCAGCGCTTCGGACGTCGAGGTCGCGGGCCGGCTGGTGTTGAATGGCCCCGGCCTCACGGTGACGACGACGGTGAACGCCAAAAAGGCCGTGCTCGCGTTCGACGCCGAGGCGGGACAGCGACTGCACCTGGTGAGCCATGGCGGCAGCTTCGCGTCGGCGATCTCCGCGACGCTGTATGGCCCAACGGGCGTCGCCATCCAGTCGTTCAGCATGACCAACAACAGCGCCGCGGATCTCGTTTCGGTTTTGTCCGACGGCACGTATACGGTGGTCCTCAGCCCCGCGTCGTCGGACCGAGGCGGCGTCGTGCTCAATCTCAATAGTGATGTGCTGGGCACGCTGCGGATGGATGGTGACACGCCCGTGAGCGTGAGCCCGGGACAGAACGCGCGCTTCCGGTTCACGGCCGAGGCAGGCAAGGGCTACGGACTCGCCGTCTCGGCGCTGCAATTCACCCCGTCCAACGGTAGCCCGACGCCGACGATGACGGTCACGTTGCGCACGCTAGAAGGCACGGAGTTGACCACCTGCTCGTTCGATGTCAGCTCGAGCTGCAACCTGCATCCGCCGAACTTCAAGACCACGGATACCTACTTGATGGACTTCGATCCGAAGGGGGTGAACGCGGCCACCTTCAAAGCAGTGCTGAGCAATGACGCGACCGGCACGACCGTCGTGGACGCCGCGCCGAGCGGCATCCAGATCGCGCGGCAGGGACAGAATGCCAGATATACGTTCGCCGGCACCGCCGGCGACGCGTTGCAGCTGCAGTTCACCAACATCTCGATGGGCGACGGCGATCCCGATACGGTGAGCGACAGCATCGTGGTCTGGGTGCTGGCGCCGAGCAACGACGGATTCCCGAACAACGGCCCTGTCGCGGGCGCGATCAACATTGGCGACATGAACGCATTCCCGCAGACCAAGGGCCTGTCACCGTTACCCGAGACTGGCACCTATACGATCCTGGTCGACGCCACAGGACTGGACACCGGCATCGTGAAAGTCGGAGTGACGCACCTATGAAGGCAGCAGCGGGACGCGATCGGATCTTCATGAACAAGCGCACGGCACCCAGGATCGGCCATCGCCTTGCGATGGCCGTCGCCGTCGCGGGCGCCGTGTTCGCCGTCGGTGAAGCGCCTCGCGCGCAACCCGGCGCGACCGCGAGTCCATGGTCTCCAGCGCTGGCGACCACCGGGCGGACCGTCACCCAGCTGCCGGGCGGTTCCTGGATCTCGATCGGCGGCGACGGCGTGGCGAGCGATCGAGCCGAGCTGGTCCACGCCGATGGTTCGCAGACGCCGCTCGGCGCCAGGCTCGCGCATCCACGGACGGCACACAGCGCGACCGTGCTGCCGGATGGCCGTGTCCTCGTGCTGGGCGGCGTTGACGCCGTCGGCGCGGTGGTGGCTGAACCCGAGGTTTTCGAGCCCGAGACTCGGCGATTCCGGACCGAGCCGATCAAAGAGCTGTTGCCCCGCGCCCACCACAGCGCGACGGTGCTCGGCGATGGCCGCGTGCTCATCGCGGGCGGTGTCGATGGCGATGGCCGCGCGGTGCGCGATGTCGAGCTGTGGAATCCGGCCACCGGCAGCGTCGAGACGCTCGACGGCCACCTCGACGTGGCTCGCCTCGATCACCGGGCGAGCCTGCTGCCCGGCGGTAGGCTCCTCGTGTCGGGCGGGGCCGCGGTCGACGGGACGCCTGCGGCAGCCGCGGTGATCATCGACCCCGGCACGGGGCGCATCGACGCCATGAACTCGGCAGATGCCAGTCAGCTGGCGGCCGGCCTCGAGGGCACGCAAGCGCCCGCGATCGAGAACACCACGCCGGGCCCCGAGGCGATCGACGTTCCCGGCGCGCGCCCCCTGGTGCTCCGGTTCACCAAGCGAATGGCGATGGCGAGCTTGAGCAGCCAGAGCTGCACGCTCGTCGGCCCCGCCGGCGCCGAGCCGGTGGTGGTGACGCCGGTCGATGACGGGTTGATCGCGTTTGTCTGGCCGACCAGGGAGCTGTTGCCGGCCAGCCGGTACACGCTGTTCATCAAGGGGCCGACGGACACCGCCCACCGCGCGCTCGCGCTGACCGCGATCGGCTTCGACACCGCGGCCAAGCCGGCCGGCACGATCTCGGCTCCGGCGATCGCGCTGGCAGACCAAGGGCAGGCGCAGGCGCTCGCGCGCGACAACCAGCTGCGCCGCCTCGCCCCGGCCGAACAGCAGATCTTGCAGATCGCCGATCAGACCACCGAGTCCGAAGACTGGGTTCCAGGCCCCCGGAACTTCCAGGGCCGCTGGCACGCCGATCGGGCCGACGCCGCGCTCGAGCAACTGCCGGCGCTCCAGGCGCCCGCGGGCATCACCGCGCTCAGCGGTCGGGTTCTCGGCATGAACGGTCGCGCGGTCCCCGGCGTGACCTTGCGGGTCGGCGACCACGAGGTGCGCAGCGATATCACGGGGCGGTTCCTGCTGCCCGATCTACAGCCGGGCGCCGCCAAGATGGAGATCGATGGCGCGACGGCGGATCAGGGAGCGACGCACTACGGCTACTACGCGGCGCGCATCGAGCTCGCGGCGCGACAGACCACGGTCGTGCCCTACGTGATCTGGATGCTGCGACTCGATCCGGCGGGCACCGTGCGGATCGACGCGCCGACCACCGGCGAGACCATCATTCGCTCACCGCGGATTCCGGGCCTCGAGCTCCACATCCCGGCGGGTACCGTGATCCGCGATCGCCACGGCCAGATCGTCAACGAGCTCAACGTGACCGCGATCCCCGTCGATCGCCCGCCGTTTCCGGTGCCCGACCTCGGAGTGCCGGTGTACTTCACGGTGCAGCCCGGCGGCGCGGTACTCGAGAGCGTGACCGGAGTTCCCGGGCAGGGCGCGCGGCTATTTTATCCCAACTTCAACGCCGAGGCCCCCGGCGCGCGCGGCGCGTTCTGGAACTACGACCCCGACGACCGCGGCTGGTTCGTCTACGGCATGGGGACGATCACGCACGACGCCAAGCAGGCGATCCCCGACGACGGCGTGGTGATCCACGAGCTCACGGGCGCGATGTTCGACGGCGGCAACACGCCGGGCGGGAACGGCCCTCCGCCGTGCGACTGCGGCGGCTCCGGCGGCGATCCGGTCAGTCTATTCACCGGCCAGTTCGATCATCACGAGCACGACATGAGGGTGAGCGATGTCGTCCCGATCGACGTCGAGCGGACCTACGACAGCGCGGACAAGAATCGCCGGGCGTTCGGCATCGGCATGTCGCACGGGTATGACGCATTCTTGTTCTCCCAGAATCAGTATCAGGAAGTCGATCTGGTCCTGCCGAACGGTACCCGCGTGCACTACGCGCGGACGTCGCCTGGCACTGGATTCCACGACGCGGTGTTCACGTCCACGGCGCCTGGCCCGTGGGCCAACTCGATCGTCGCGCGAAACGACGACCGCGTCGGCTGGGATCTCGTGTTTCGCGATGGCCGCAAGTGGTTCTTCTTCCAGTTTCAGCCGCTCTCCGAGATGACGGACGCCAATGGCAATGTGACCCGCATCGTCCGCGAGACCGACGGCGTCGCGGGAAAGGTGAAGCAGATCATCTCGCCCAACGGTCGGACGGTCGCGTTCACGTACAACGCCGCCGGCTTCATCAGCACGTTGACCGATAACCTCGGGCGCGTCGTCCACTACGAGTACGACGCCGCCGGCCACCTCACGGAGGTGGTCGATCCGCTCGGTGGCAAGCGCGACTACACCTGGGATCCGACCAATCACGTCGTGACCCAGATCCACGATGCCAATGGCGCGCTCTACGTGAAAAACGAATACGACAGCGGCGGTCGCGTCATCACCCAGACGCTCGCCGACGACAGCACGTTCAAGTTTGCGTACACGACCGCGAACGGCGTGACCACGCAGACGGAGCTGACCGACCGGCGCGGTAGCATCCGACGCGTGCAATTCGACCCGGCCGGCTACGTGGTCAAGAACACGTTCCCGGCGGGACTGCCCGAAGAGCAGGTGACCACCTACGAAGTCGACGATGGCCGGTTGCGCGCGAGTGTCGACGCGCTGGGCCGGCGCACCGAATATGACTACGACGCCGCCGGCAATACCACGCGCGTGACGCGGCTGGCGGGCAGTTCTCAGGCGGTGAGCGCCACGGTGACGTATGACACCGCGTTCAGCCAGCCGATCACGATCACGGACGCCAACGGCAATACCACTCAACTCACATACGACAGCAAAGGCAATCTGATCAGCGTCGGCAATCCGCTAGGCGAGGTCGCGACGTTCAGCTACGACGCCCAGGGGCGGCCGCTCACGCGGAGCGACGCGCTCGGCCGCACGACGACACTGGGCTATGACGGCGCGGACCTGGCGACCGTGACCGATCCACTGGGGCGACAGGGGCAGTACTTCAACGACACCATAGGTCGCGTGATCGCCGTCGTCGATCCGCTCGGCAACCGCAGCGTCTACGACTGGAGCGATCTGGACCGGCCGCTCAGCATCACCGATCCGATGGGGGGCACCACGCGGTTCGCGTACGACCCCACCGGCAGCATGCTCGGTCACACCGACGCCAACAACCACACCACGACCTATACGTACAACGCTGCCGGCAAGGTCGAGACGATCCGGGACGCGCTGGCCCACGGCGAGACCCGAAGCTACGAGCCGGGCGGCCAGATCCGCCAGTTCATCGATCGCAATGGCCAGCTCGGAGCCGTGGCCTACGACACGCTCGGCCGTCCGCGGCTACTGAGCTTTGGCGCGACCGCGGATGCGCCCACCGCGTTCAAGAGCCAGGTCGAGAACACCTGGGATGCCGGTAATCGACTGACGCAGATCGTCGACCGGACATGCGGCGTCGGGCTGGACTGCGGCACGGTCACGGCGAGTCAGACGATCACGCGGAGCTATGATGATCTGGATCGCCGGATCCGCGAGGTCACGCCGCAGGGCGAGGTCGATTACACCTACGACCGCGGCGGTCGACGGACTGCCGTGGTCATCAAGAACGGTCCACCCGGCTCGCAGGCCGTACAGCCCGCGATCACGTATGCCTACGATAATGCCAATCGCCTGATAAGGATTCTCCAGGCGGCCGGAGCTATCAACGGCAATCAGCCACAAGAGATCTCGTTCGCCTACGACGCAGCCGGGCAGCGCACGCTGGTCACGCTGGCCAACGGTTGCACGATCCACTACGCGTACGATGCAGCGCGGAACCAGACCGCGATCGTCTACAAGCGATCGAACGGCGCGCTGCTCGGCGATTTGCAATACGAATACGATGCGGCCGGGCGCCGGATCAGCATGGGTGGCAGCCTGGCGCGGATCACGCTACCTACCGCCGACGTCACCGACGCGGCGTACGACGCGAACAACCGGCTCGTGTCGTGGGCCGGCCAGCCATACACCTACGACGCGGGTGGCAATCTGACGTCCGATGGCACCAGCAGCTATCGTTGGGATGAGCGAGATCGCCTGGTGTCGATCGCCCAGAGCGCGGACGAGATCGCCCGCTTTCAGTACGACGGCCACGGCCGACGAACCGGGGCTACCCTCGAGTCCCAGACGACTGGCTATCTCTACGACGGCGCCAGCGTGATCCAGGAGCTGGAAGGCACCGATGACACCGCCGCGGTCAAGACCCACCTGGTCAACGCCGGGACCGACGACACCGTGCTGCGCCTCGAGGGCCACGACGGCGCGAACCAGCTCAGCGTGTTCGGCGACTCGAACCACAGCACGGTGATGTTGCTCGATGCGGCCGAGGCTCAGGTGGGTAGCTACTCGTACGGCCCCTACGGCGAAACCACGGCGGAGACCACCGGCGCGAATCGCCAGCAGTATACCGGGCGCGAGAACGATCACCCGGGCAGCGGTCAGGGGTTGTACTACTACCGGGCGAGGTACTACGCGCCGGGCCTGGGCCGCTTCATTTCCGAGGATCCGATCGGCTGGCTCAGCGGACAAGCCAACAACTACGCATACGCCGGCGGCGATCCGATCGACTTCCGGGATCCGACCGGCCTCGACTTCTGGGATAGCTTCGAGAACTTCTCCGCGGGGCTCGGCGATTCGCTCACGTTCGGGCTGACGCGCGCGCTCCGCGCCGGCCTTGGCATCAATGGCGTGAACCCGTGCGCTGGCTGGTACGCGGCGGGTGGGATCGCGGGGATGGTCGTCGGCGTGGTCGCGACCGTCGGGGTCAGCGCTGAGCTGCAGGCCGCCGAAAAGACCGTCGATATCTACCGCGCCGTGGGTGTGCGAGAATTCGAAGACGTCATGGCGAATCAGGCGTTCCGCGCGGGTACGAACAGCATGGAGGCGCGACAATTTGCGCTGACGCTGGAAGACGCGCTGGCGTACGCCGAGACCGATCTGTCCAAGGTCGCGATCCTCAAAGCCACCATCCCCGAGGCGGTGCTCGAGATGTTTGAGTTCTCACGCAATATCGATGTCATGATCTTCAAGAGCGGTGTCGTGACCGTCCAGCCCGAACTGCTGGAGTTGCTCAACTCGAGCATCTCGCACATCGAGCACGCGCTGTGATGCGAAACAAACCCCAGCTGCGGGCTAAGCTCACCTTCATGACCAAGGAGCAAGGCGGGTTTACCACCCCGCACTCGTCGGGGGTCAAGCCCCTTCTGAAAGTGAAACACGACGCCTACACCTCCTGCGTCGTCTGGGGGGACACGGACGATCAAGTGTTCACACCCGGCGCGGAATACGCGGTGAGCATCGAGCTGCCGCTGTGGGAGCACTATCGCCAGTGGATCTCCGCGGGCATGGCGCTGGAACTCTACCAAGGTAGCCGGGTCGTCGCGCGCGGAGCGATCGAAGAGATCACGGAATAAGCGTGCGTGCGGCCGCTCGCATCGCGTTGTGGGTGGCGACGGTCTCGGGCTGCGGGGGCGCTCCACCTGTCCCGGGCGACCCCGCCGACCTCGTGGCGCTCGGTCGGAAGCTGTTCTTCGACACCGCGCTCAGCGCCGACGGTCAGGTGTCGTGCGCGAGTTGCCATCGACCCGAGCGCGCCTATTCGGACGGCCTGGCCCTGGCGATCGGCGCGCGGGGCCGGCACGGCACCCGCAACACGCCGAGTCTGCTCGACGTGCGAGGGCAGCACAGCTTGTTCTGGGATGGCCGTCGCGATCGGCTCGAGGCTCAGGCGCTCGATCCGTTGCTCAACGAGGTCGAGCATGGTTTGCCCGACGAGGCGCACCTGCTCGCTGCGCTGCAGGCGGACGCTCGTTATGGCGCTGCGTTTCAGGCCGCCTACGGCAACGTCGCCGACCGAATCACGAGCCAGCACGTCGGCGAGGCGCTCGCGGCCTTCGAGCGAACGCTCGAGTCAGGGCCATCGCCGTTCGATAGGTTTCGCGCCGGCCGCTCCGACGCGCTACCCGAGGCCGCTCGTCGGGGCTGGGCGATCTTCGATCAGCACGCGCACTGTACGCGCTGCCACCTCGCGACCGGCGACGGCGATCACCCGATGTTCACCGACCACCGGTTCCATTCGCTATCGATCGGCTTCGCCAAGATTGAGCGCGATTTGCCGGGCCTGAGCCAACGCCTGGTGGCCCTGCGCGCGGACGGCCGCTCGCTCGCTCGCGCCATCCCGATAGATCCTGCGATCGCCGAGCTCGGGCGGTTCGTCGTCACGCTCGACCCAGCGGATCTCGCCGCGTTCAAGACCCCCGGGCTGCGCGACGTCGCGCTGACCGCCCCGTACATGCACGACGGTAGCGTGGCTACGCTCGCCGAGGCCGTGGACCTCGAGGTCTACAGTCGTGGCAAGGGCCATGATGTGCCACTGATTCTCACGCCGGCCGAGCGCGACGACCTCGTCTCGTTTCTGAGGGCGCTCAGCGCGGATCGCGGCGGAGCCACGATTCGCTGACCTCGGCGCCCAAACAGAGACTGAGTCCAGACGTCCAGACCTCCTGACATACCCTTCGGCTGAACTGTCCGGATCTCAGGCCGCGATGGCGTAGCGGACACGTAGCCGCGTGCCAGGAAACCGCGGGCCGAGGGCGTCTGGGCTGGCCTGCCTTTGGCGCCGCCCTCCGACTGATCCAATCTCGGCGCCGACTTGGATCCACCCAGGGAGTACCGGCGCGGCGGGATCGTGACCCACCCCCCGGGTCGAACGCGGTGCAGATCAGTCTGGATCATCCCCGCCGACGGGTATCACCCGTGCGTCTGGATATCGTCCGATGGATCGGATGGATCCCGCGGACGCCGGCGAGCGACAGTGGCGCTCAGCGGCGGCGGTCGAGCGAAGACCGGACGAGGCGCTGGATGGTCGTGGGGTCGTGGTCGTCGAAGTCGTCCTGGGTGACCAGGGGGCGCGGCGGCGGCGCGAGGGGCGTCGGCGGCAGTGACAGGACCTGGAACCGGCGACCGTCGAAGACAATGAGGTCGTAGTCGATGAGGCGGTCGCGCACGACGAGATAGTCGTCAAGCGTCAGCTCGAGCACGGCGCAGATCCGGTCGTGGCCGTAATAGCTGACGCCGTTGCGGTCGCCGGCGAGGACGAGGAAGAAGTAGAGCGAGCGCTCGGCGTGGTCGAGCGAGGCGAAGAAGCCGCGGTGCAAGAACTCGTTGGGCACGAAGGCGAAGCCGCCGGCGATGCGGCGGATCCGGTCCGGGCGCGGTGGAGCCCGGACCGGCGGCGGTCGGCCGCGGTCGGCGGGCACGTCAGCCTCCGTCGGCGTCCGGGCGCGCGGGGCGATCGCGCTCGGCGCGCTTGGCGCCGCGGCCAGCGGCGCGCTCGTGGGCGACGTGCTGGCGGTAGCTGGGGCCCTCGATGTCGATACGGAGCGCGTGCATGGCGAGCCGATCGAGGATGGCGGCGGTCAGCGTGGCGTCGCCGAGGTATTTGCCCCAGTGGCTGAGCGCGATGTTGGAGGACACGGCGGTCGAGGCGCGACCGTGCCGGCGGTCGATCAGGTTGTAGAGCGTATGGGCGGCGGTGGGCTCGTCGCCGTGCTTCTTGACCTGGCCGAGGCCGACGTCGTCAATGACCAGGAGCTCGGCGAGCGCCCACGACTTGAAGCGCCGGGGATAGGAGCCATCGGCGAGACCGGCGTGGAGGTCGTCGAGCAGGTCGACGCAGCGGGCGTAGCGCAGGCGAATGCCTTGCTCGCAGGCGCGCCGGCCGAAGGCCTTGAGTAAGTGGCTCTTGCCGGTGCCGGGATCGCCGGTGATGACGAGGTCGTCGTGGCGTCGGACGAAGTCGAGCCGCGCGAGCTCGAGGACGACGGGCTTGTCAAGCGTGGGCTGGAAGTCGAAGTCGAAGGCTTCGAGCGTCTTGCGCTCCTTGAGGCCTGAGCGGTCGATGCGGCGGTCGATGCGCTGCTCGAGCTTGTGCGCGGCCTCGGCGCCGAGGATGTGCTCGAGCAGCGCCGTGGGGCCGGGACGCTCGCGCACGGCCCACGCCAGGAGGTCGGCGAGCTCGTCGAGCGTGCGAGTCAGTCCGAGGAACGCGAGGTGTCGTCGGAGTCGCTCGAGGGTGAGGTCGTCGTCGCCGGTGGCGTCGTCGCTGGACTTGGCGTTTCGCTTGGACATGGGCTGGACTCCTGAACAGGCGGTGTCGCGGGCGCCGCGGTGCGGGCGATGGGGAGCCGGTCATAGGCCGTGAGGTCGTTCGCGGGGGTGCGTTGCGTGCCGAGCGCTTGCTCGAGGCGGCGCGCGGTGTCCTCGGCGACGTACTCGTCGAGCGTGCGCGGCGACGCGCGCGCCTGAAGGATCCGCTCGACGGCGTGGTGCTCGAGCGCGCCGAACCGCGCGGCGTGTGCGAGGGCGGCGTCGGGGTCCGTGGTCGCGTAGCGCGCGCGGAGCACGAGGATGACGCGCGCCTGGTGGCCCCAGACCCGAGGCGGCCCCGCGCTGAGCAGCCGGAAGAACGCGATCCCGCCCGGGCCCAGGCTCTTGAATACGGCGGCGAGCTGGTCGAGATCCACCGGGGTCTTGCCGCGCGGCGGCGGGTGCAGGCCCGCGGGGTCGAGCTTGTGTCCGGCGCCGCGCGGCGCGAGCTCGTGACGCGCGACGCACGTCAGGTCCGCGGCGTAGACGAACAGCTCGCGCTGGGTGATGCGCACCGGCAGGAGGTCGGTGACGTGGTCATAGGGCACGGCGTAGCGATTGCCCTCCCAGTCGACGAAGCCATCGATGCTGCACACGCGGTACAGCACGCGTGCGGTGTCGTAGGG
>Ga0302321_100004608_pt1 | contig 11962 bp, 13 predicted proteins | sample Fen_T0_1_FD_202505 | JGI IMG/M metagenome (GOLD analysis project Ga0302321, IMG submission 202505) | Peat permafrost microbial communities from Stordalen Mire near Abisko, Sweden - Fen_T0_1 | ecosystem: Environmental > Terrestrial > Soil > Wetlands > Permafrost | place: Sweden: Abisko...
TTCCATGTGCAGGAGCTTTTCCCGCTCGCCTTCCAGCATTTTACTGACCGGAATGCCTGTCCATTTGGAGACAACTTCGGCAATTTCTTCTTCTGTGACTTTGTTGCGCAGCAAAGTCATTTTCTGCTCTCCCGCAGAATCTACAGTTTGTAACTGTTTTTCTAGCTCAGGAATCATGCCGTACTGCAATTCGGCTTGCTTTGCCAAGTCATTGGCGCGTCTTGCCGTTTCCAGTTCCGTCCTAGCGTGCTCCAGTTTTTCCTTGATGGACGCTGAACCTTGCAAGGAAGCTTTTTCGGACTTCCAGATTTCCTCAAGATCAGAATATTCCTTTTCCAAATCACTAATATCTTCTTCCAGCATAACCAAGCGTTTTTTGGAGGCGGCATCGGATTCTTTTTTCAGCGCAACCTGTTCGATTTTTAATTGAATTAAGCGTCGGTATAGCTTATCCATTTCCTCCGGTTTGGAATCCATTTCCATACGGATACGGCTTGCCGCTTCGTCGATCAAATCAATCGCTTTGTCCGGTAATTGGCGGTCGGCAATATAACGGTAGGATAAAGTTGCTGCCGCCACAATCGCAGGGTCGGTAATATCCACGCCATGATGCACTTCGTATTTTTCCTTTAAGCCGCGTAAGATAGCTATGGTGTCTTCTACCGAAGGTTGATCGACCATGACCTTCTGGAAACGGCGCTCCAAAGCGGCATCTTTTTCAACATATTTGCGGTACTCGTCGAGCGTAGTCGCGCCAACACAATGCAACTCTCCACGCGCTAAGGCAGGTTTAAGCATGTTGCCCGCATCCATTGCGCCTTCCGCCTTGCCCGCACCGACCATGGTATGCAGCTCATCAATAAATAAGATGACCTGGCCTTCCTGCTTGGCGAGATCATTCAACACAGCTTTCAGGCGTTCTTCAAACTCGCCACGGAATTTTGCCCCTGCAATCAATGCCGCCATATCCAGGGCTAGCACCTGTTTATGTTTCATGCCTTCCGGCACTTCACCGTTGACAATGCGTTGCGCGAGGCCTTCGACGATGGCGGTTTTACCAACGCCGGGTTCTCCGATTAACACGGGGTTATTTTTGGTACGTCGTTGCAAGACCTGGATAGTACGGCGAATCTCGTCATCTCGGCCTATGACGGGATCAAGCTTGCCCGCTTCAGCACGCTCGGTGAGGTTGATGGTGTATTTTTTAAGCGCTTGGCGTTGGTCTTCGGCATTGGGATCATCCACCGCCTGACCGCCGCGCATGGCATCTATCGCTTTTTCTACCGCTTGCTTGTTGATGCCGTGTTTTTTGAACAAATCCTGTAGCGATCCTTTTTCTTCCAACGCAGCCAACAAGAACAGCTCGCTGGAAATGAACTGGTCGTTGCGCTTTTGTGCCAGTTTATCGGTGAGGTTGAGCAATCTTCCCAGCCCATTGGAAATTTGCACATCGCCGCCTGAACCTGCAACCGTAGCAATTCGCGCCAGTTCTTTGGCCAATTCGCTGCGGAAAACGGGGGCGTTGATGCCGATTTTCGACAGCAATGGCTTGATGCTACCGCCTTCCTGGTCGAGCAAGGCCAACATCAAGTGTACAGGTTCAATAAACTGGTGGTCTTTACCCAGAGCCAGACTTTGGGCATCCGCTAACGCCGCCTGGAATTTGCTGGTCAATTTGTCCATTCGCATGGTTTACCTCGTAAAGTAGTTTTTTAAGTTACTACTAACATGGGGGGTGTTGGCCGATTTTCAAGCGGTGGTAACCTAACGTCAGTAATTGCGGTATGGGACATTGCCTTGATAACAATACACAGACTGAGCCTGGGGTAAGTGGCTATCGAAATGGCGGGTTGCCTCAAGCTCACATTTTTCTGTCGACAACCGGAGAAAATAGTTTCTGTGAGGAGTATGGGAACTATCCAACAACTAATCAGTCAACTTGAGGCATTGATTTATCAGTGCATCAAAAAGTAAATTCTATAATTATTTATATTGATGTCGATTCATACGATAACCCATCTTTTCTTTTTGAAAACAGGACAGGGCGTGATTTCTCACCCGAAATGGTATCGATATCATTAATGAGGAGAAAATTATGAAAAAAATAATAACAATTTGTGCAGGCGTATTGTTAATGTTGAGTTCTGCTATTTTCGCCGCAGAACAACATGGCACAGCCGCACTTGAACATGCCAATGCGGCAGTAGAACAGGGTAAAGCCAACAATACAACGGAACTTGTCAAACATGCAAACGCAGCATTGGAGCATACTTTGGCTGCCGCACTGGTACTAAAGGGGCAAGCCAAAGAGCATATGGAAGCGGCTTCCTCCGAACTTGAAGAAGCTGCTACTCATGGTCAATTACGTCATACGGATATAGCTACCGAGCATGCTGAAGCTGCTGTAAAACATATTCAAGAAGGTAATAAATAATATCAATTGCTATCTTGAGAATGCGGGCGGATTTTCCGCCCGTATTTTTATTGCCTTAACAGTAATTGAAATAGCTACGTTTATCTAACTAAATAACTGCGCGGTTAAAAGGTATCTAGGCTAGATGTTATTAACCGAACTTGAAACCCACAAAAAAACCGCCGACAGCGCTGACCCCTTTACTGGTGACACGGGTGAGGCGGTCTACCAAAAAACCACCGGACTCTTTAGCGCCTTTGGCGACAGTATCGGCAGCGCTTTGTAACTGGATATCGCTGATATTGATGACATGGAAGTACTCGCCTACGAACATCAACACAATTGCTGCCCCACCAATAAACAGGGCAACTTTTAGCATTTTTTTGGCAAAAAAACCGACTGCTACACCGATAATAAAGGGCGCACCGACATTCCCTAACAGAAAATCTGAGGAAAAAAGGTCTGTTTCTGGTGTCGTTTGAAGTGGGGTTTCATTCATGCTTGATGTTCTCCATTATGTTGCGGCTATATTCGCGTGCGGGCGGATAGTATCACATCAAGGCTGGTGTGCAATAGCATGGGTTCTGCTATATATCAGCAGTTTAACGAGAAATTTACGGTGCAATGGACAAAAAAAAACGGGCGATAAAACGCCCGTTTTTCTAAAAAGACACGGCTATTACTTATTAGCTGCTTTTAGATGTTGCAGAGTAGTCTCTGCGTAGGTCGTGGCAACATCAGCATGCCCCATTTTGGCGTGTTTAACTACTTCTTCCAAATCGGTCAGGGCATAATCCATGTGCGATTTTGATACGCCCTTAGCAACTACAGCACCTGCCATGGCATGTTCCAAAGCGAGCCTAGCGTGCTCCAGCACCACCGAGGCATGACCGGCCTTACCGTGCTCAATTGCTGCGTTGGTATGCTCAATGGCTTGATCAATATGCGGCTCGGCAAAAACACTCATACTCAATAACAACAAAGCACTTGCATATGCGACTGTTAACTTTTTCATAATTATCCCCTCTTAGTTAATGAATGTCCGTATTGTTACCGATTTTTTTTGCAGTGGCTCATTTTTACTTATCGAGAACCCCAAAATCTTGCATTGGCACCAATACGGGCGGTAAAAATTTCATGAACATTAAAAAAAGCAATACACCTATTTGGCATCTCGTATTGCTACTGGTTCGACTTGTGAAACGTTATTTCGTTCCCTACCCGAACTTATTTCAATTTAACTTAATTTTTCAAACGATACCACTTTTTACTGCTAAATCACAAGCCCCCGTCCTCTGTCCTCTGATCATCTCCGCCCCATCAAAGAACCCATTATACCGCGTATTATCTGCCGACCAACTGTCGTGCCGATACTTCGGGCAGCATTCTTAAGTAACGCCTCCGTTACGCTTTGGCGTTGGTGTGAACCGCCCGATGCCGCTTTTTTCTCTCTCTTGTCTTCTTGCTCGTCTAGCTTTTCCTGATTCTGCTGTTCAGTCTTCTGCTTGAGCATTTCATAAGCTGATTCCCTATCAATTTCCTCTTCATAACGGCCATGAAAAGACGACCGCTTCAGCATTTCGTCGCGTTGTTCTTGAGATATAGGGCCGATTTGAGATTCCGGCGGACGAATTAATATCCGCTCGACCTGCGCCGGACTGCCATCCTTATTCAGTACGGAAACCAATGCTTCACCGGTTTTTAGTTCCTGTATGGCAGTCTCTGTGTCTATTTTAGGATTAACTCGAAATGTACTGGCAACGCTCTTAACAACTTGTTGATCTTTGGGCGTATAAGCCCGTAAAGCATGTTGTATCTTTAACCCCAGTTGTCCCAAGATGTCTTCTGGCACATCGAGTGGACTTTGGCTGATAAAGTAAACGCCTACGCCCTTGGAACGGATTAACCGTACGATTTGCTCGATTTTATCCAGCAAGGATTTAGGCGCTTGGTCGAATAGTAAATGTGCTTCATCAAAAAACAGGACTAATTTAGGGCGGTCTGCATCGCCGACTTCGGGCATGTTTTCAAACAATTCTGACAGCAGCCACAACAGGAACGTGGCGTACAAGCGCGGTGACTTGCTCACCAGGTCAGTCGCATCAAGAATGCTGATAACACCATTGCCGGAAAAGTCCGTCTTGCAGAAATCCTCAAGCTGGATGGCAGGTTCACCAAAAAAATGTTCCGCGCCTTGTTCTTCGAGTACCAGTAATTGCCGCTGGATAGCGCCCAGGCTGGCAGCGGCAATATTGCCGTACTCAGTTTGCAGTGCATTGTCTTGATTGCCTACCCAGGCCAATAAGGCGCGTAGGTCTTTTAAATCCAGCAATAACAAGCCATTGTCGTCAGCAATCTTGAAACAACTGTAGAGTACGCCCGTCTGCGTATCGTTTAATTCCAGCAAATTACTGAGCAGCAAAGGCCCCATATCCGAAATGGTGGCACGTATAGGATGCCCTGTTTTGGCAAAAATATCCCAGAATACAGAAGCATTACCGCGCTGTTGATAATCGCTGATGCCTATCTGTTGAATCCGTTCGGTAATCTTTTCATGAGGTTTTCCGGCAACCGTAACTCCAGACAAATCGCCTTTAATATCGGCAAGAAAAACCGGAACACCGATCTTTGAAAAACCTTCCGCCAGTATTTACAGGGTTATCGTTTTGCCTGTTCCTGTGGCTCCTGAAATCATGCCGTGCCGGTTACCCATTGCAGCATCCATAAAAACCTTGATACCATTCTGCCCACCAATCAATATTTCCTGCATGGTTTTGTACGCTCGCTTCAATTTAAAACAGGCTAGCATCGTAGCACAGCAAACTCTTGCAAGAAAGCGCCACATCCTCTATAACTATCACGAACAAGAACATTAATCGGCTTTGCAGGACAGGCACGAAGAGTAAGGCAGAGAGGACTGGGAATTCAAATCCCTGATCATATAATCAGGGAGCACTTTAAATTTTTTCTAGTTGCTATCTCGCATCTTAAAGCCTGTTTTAAAACATCGAGGTAATTATCATGACAACCATAGCAGACCCCATCATTGGCAGTTGGTATAAAGATTTAGAAAACAATCTGAAGTTTAAAGTCCTCAACATTGAGGATGATAATGATTCCATTGAAGTACAGTACTTGAATGGCGACATTGGTGAGTACGACCAGGAGAGTTGGTACGGCTCAACCTTTGATTACATCGAAGATCCTGAAGATTGGAGTGCTCCCTTCGATGAAATTGAAAGTGACGATCTGGGCTATACCGATACAGATGAACACAGACCTAATCTTGACGACGTGGACATTGAAGATTATCTGGATTAAGTTATGGACAACGCATGAAAATGAGTGCCCAGGAGTTCCTGGACTGGCCGTCAAAACGGATTACCTTATTGGCTATGTCCGGTGCGGGTAAAACCACGCTGGCAAATAAATTGCCCAAGGCCAAATGGTTCCATTACTCCGGGGATTACCGGATAGGCACCAAATACTTGGAAGAACCAATCCTTGATAATATCAAGCGCGAAGCCATGCAGGTGCCTTTTTTGCGTGACTTGTTGCTTTCCGACTCCATCCATATCAGCAATAAAATCACAGTTGATAACCTTGCCCCAGTGTCCAGCTTCCTCGGTAAACTGGGTGACCCCGAGTTGAACGGCTTATCGCTGAAAGAATTCAAACGCCGGCAGAAATTACATCACCATGCCGAAGTTGAGGCGATGAAAGATGTACCGGAATTTATTGAAAAAGCCGAAGACATCTATGGTTACAAGCACTTTATCAATGATGCCGGTGGCAGTGTTTGCGAACTGGATAGCCAAGAGGTGTTGGACACACTGGCACAGCACACGCTCATCATCTACATCAAGATTCCTCCTGCCCTGGAACAAACCATTATTGAACGCGCCAAATCTGATCCAAAACCGCTGTATTACCGTGAAGCGTTTCTTGAAAAGACCCTCGCCGAATTCATGGCTTTGAAAAGCTACTCCACCCCAATCAGCATTCCACCTGACGAATTTGTAACCTGGGTATTCCCCGAGTTATTCAAGTCAAGAATACCCCGATACCAGGCTATCGCCGATCAATACGGTTACACGATAGATGCCAACGATGCGGCTAATGTTAATAACGAAGCCGATTTTATCCAGCTTGTTGCACAGGCATTAAGTCGTTAATGTTCTGCAATAACGAGCATCGATCATGCCTTTAGTTGCCCACACCGACCTGCCAACCTTCCGCCGCTTACAGGAGGAAGGTGAGGAGATATTAGACGCTGTACGCGCCAGTAACCAGGACATCCGTGAAATGCACATCGGCTTGCTCAACATGATGCCCGATGCCGCCCTGGAAGCGACGGAAAGGCAGTTTCTTCGGCTGCTAGGTGCTTGTAACCAGATAGTACAATTTCATGTGCATCTATTTACCATCGAAGGCTTGACCAGAAGCCCAGAAACCCAAGCCCACATCGACAAATATTATGAATCATTTGAACAGATCAAACAGGATGGTCTGGATGGATTGATTATTAGCGGCGCTAACGTAATCGGCACAAAATTAGCTGAGGAAGATTTTTGGCAACCGTTAACCGAGGTTTTTTCCTGGGCCACCGAAAATGTCACTTCGGTACTCTGCTCATGCCTGGCTACCCATGCCTTAATCCAGTACAGTTATGGTATTAAACGCACTCCAATTGGGGAAAAACGCTGGGGCGTGTTCGCGCACAAAACCTTCAACCGAACACATCCTTTGGTGGCCGAAATCAACACGCGCTTTGATGTGCCGCATTCAAGGTTCAACGAAATCTTCCAAAGTGATATGGAAAAGCGCGGCCTTAAGGTATTGGTTGCCAGCAAAGAAGCCGGTGTACATCTGGCCGTTAGCCCCGATGGTTTCCGCACCGTGTTCTTTCAAGGACACCCGGAATACGATGACATCAGCCTACTGAAAGAATACAAACGCGAAGTGCTGCGCTTTTACCACGGAGAACTGGACTCCTATCCACCCTTTCCGGAAAATTATTTTAACGCCGCCGTTCAGGAAGTATTCTTAGCTTATGAACACCACGCCAAGTTTGCCAAACAATCTGGCAGCAGTCTTGAAGAATTCCCAGAACAGCTAGTATTGGAACACATTGACAACACCTGGCGCGATACCGCAAAAGCCGTATTTAATAACTGGTTAGGGAAAATCTATCAACTGACCAATCAGGATCGAAGGTTACCTTTTATGGAAGGTGTTGATCCTAACAATCCACTTGGGTTATAGAACGAGCATAAATGCACGAAACCTTTCTGCGACAAGCGATTCAATTAGCGGCAAACAACGCCGATAGCGGCGAGGGCGGGCCGTATGGCGCAGTCATCGTCAAAGACAATTGCATCATTGCTGCCAGTGCCAACAAGGTCACCAGCGCCATCGACCCCACGGCACATGCCGAGATTATGGCCATTAGGCAGGCTTGCAAGCACCTTAACAATTTTAGTCTAAGCGGTTGTGTGTTGTATACCAGTTGCGAACCTTGCCCCATGTGTCTAGGCGCAATTTATTGGGCAAGGCTGGATACGGTTTATTATGCCTGTAACCGTTACGATGCTGCCACTGCCAAGTTTGACGACAGTTTTATTTATGATGACATTATCTTGTTGCCGCAACATCGACGTATTCCAATGCACCATATCAATTTGCCTGATGCACGGGAACCTTTTGACATCTGGAATCAAAAAGCTGACAAGATACCGTACTGAGTTCGAGTTATTGATCCTGCCTTTTAAAGATCGAAGCCCGTTTATTTGAACCTGCTGTGTATATGTGGCTAGACGGATTCAAAACTATTTACCGTTCGTACTGAGCCTGTCGAAGGACTTACAGAGAGTCTCGCTGTTCCAGTGAGTAACCACTGGAACAGCGTTACTTGGTTCTTTTTAATGTGTGAAAAATTACACCTCTAAGGTGAAACTGCATTTTGTATGTTTTGTTGATTTTGTAGTTTTGGTGTCTCACTATCTGGCGGCGGAACCACTCCATTCTGAACAGCCGGAGCAACTGGATTGTTAGTCGCTGGAATCGCTGTTTCTGGTGCTTTAGGCGCTTCAACTGCCGGAGTACCAGCCACCTTAACCAACCAACCGATCGTTGTATAGCAACCTAAAACTGCCGGTATACGGGCGTTGACGCGGACAACTTTTCCGGTTAATGCCGGCGGTAATTTTGCCTTGACCTTATGAAAAGTCTCCTTACTTTCAACAGTAAATGGGATATCTTGGCCTTTTCCGGATAATTTTATTTTTTTGACATTTGTCCACTCTGACACTATAAAACTGAACTCGGTCTCGGCTGGGACTTCTTTTTGTTCAGGTGCTTGATATTCTGGAAGCGTAAATTCCTGTACTTTTGGGTTTCTGCAAATCTCTTTTCCTTTATCATCGCTGTAGGCGAGCGCTTCAACACTGCACAGAGTCACTGCAATCAGCGTTAAGCATTTAATCATGGTGTATCGTTTCATCGTCCATCCCCCGTTGTGCATCGATCTTTGGTAAGTAAGTGTCGCCCCAAAATGAGAGGCAAAGCCGCTTTGATTATTTTTCTTTTTGTTTAATGTTGTCTTGTACAATACCAGCCTAAGCAATTTTAGCAAGAGAACCACCATTGAGCGAACAAAATCAAGAAAGCCTGAATTACAAAAGCGCCGGTGTCGATATTGCCGCCGGAAGTGAGTTAGTTGAACGCATCAAGCCTATCGCAGCGCGAACCCGGACAGCGGGTGTCTTGGCAGGGCTGGGCGGCTTTGGCTCCATGTTTGAACTACCCCTGGATCGTTACCAGAACCCCATCCTGGTTTCTGGCACGGATGGCGTAGGCACCAAACTAAAACTGGCGATTGAATCCGACATCCACAACACGGTGGGCATTGATTTGGTTGCGATGTGCGTTAACGATATTATCGTACAAGGCGCAGAACCTTTGTTTTTCCTGGATTATTTTGCCACTGGCAAGCTGGATGTGGATACCGCTGCTTCTGTTATAGAAGGCATCGGTAAAGGCTGTGAACTGGCAGGTGCAGCGCTAGTTGGCGGAGAAACCGCCGAAATGCCCGGTATGTATGCAGATGGTGAATACGATCTGGCGGGATTTTGCGTGGGCATCGTTGAAAAAAGCAAAATAATCGACGGCAACAAAGTTAAAGTGGGCGATAAGCTGATTGGCATAGCTTCATCGGGAGCGCATTCAAATGGTTATTCCTTAATACGGAAAATTCTTGAACACAGCAATGCTGCATTGTCCGACCCTTTTGAAGGCAGCACATTAGGAAAAGTATTGCTTGAACCCACCAGAATCTACGTTAAGTCTTTGTTATCGCTTTTAGAGCAAGTGCCTGTACACGCCTTAGCCCACATCACTGGCGGCGGCATCACCGAAAACCTACCCAGGGTATTGCCCGAAGGTATTTCCGCACATATCAACCTTGCCGCCTGGGAGTTCCCCCCCATATTCCTTTGGTTACAGCAGCAGGGCAAGGTATCACTAGCCGATATGCTGACGACGTTTAACTGTGGCGTAGGCATGGTTGTTGTTGTTGCAGCAGATCATGAAAAAGCTGCGCTGAAGCACCTGGAAAAGTCGGGAGAGACTGCGTTTCCGCTTGGCGAACTAGTTGCGTCAGAAGGGAAAGCGCAAGTGATTTATCGATAAGTTAAATAGATTCGGAGGTTAGCCCTACTCGCTGGTCGGGGGTTGTAACCCCGGCCTTAACAGTTAAATATGACGAAAGATTTATCAATGCAAAACGCTACGGACGGGGTAAATACCCCGTCCGGCAAAGTACCCTTTGAACCGGCTCCAAAACCAGCCATTCACCACATCACCGCACCAATAGAAACCATCTAACCACTCTATCAATTTGACAAAAACCACCTTGCCAACCCTAATAATCCTCATAATAAAGATCATCGTGGCGGTTCAGTCCAACAAGGTCTATCTGCCGCGATACAAGCCCGCGCACCGCTTTGGCTTTGTAGCGCGGCAGATAAACGCTATTCGCTAGAGGTTACGTTTAATGAACAAAGCAGTAAGAGAAAGAGGGATATTTGAGGCATTCGCCAAAGTAGTGCCATTCACAGTAGTACCTGGCTCTATAGAAAGTAGAAAGGAACCAGAGCCAGATATCCTATGCCACATTGAAGGCCGCGGACAGGTAGGGTTCGAGTTAACGGAACTAATCGACCAAGCATATATGGATCGTCTTGGGGTGACGTTTTCAACAAAGCGGTACTTAGAAAACTATTGTGAACTAGAAACAGCTGATTTAGCTTTGTTTCGAGACAAATACAGTGATGCACTTCTTCATTTCGAATATTCCCAAGAAACTAGCCTTAAAGAGCGTAAAGGAGCAGCAAAGAAAGCGTTCCCAAAGCTTCTCAATTTACCTGATAATTCCGATAGCGAGTTTCTGAAATCCGATCCAGAATTAGCCCCAGTGCTGCAATGGGTACAAATTAACCGGGTTGGGTGTGTGGGACCCATTATCGACGTTAGCTCTTTTGTTCGGCTCGGAGATCCGACAGATCAAGCGATAAGGAAAAAATTTTCAAAAAGTTATGAGTGCAATTATCCAATTGAATTGTTAGCGCACATCAATTGGGGGATAATGCCACATGAAGAAGTATGGAGAGCTTCAGCTGAAAAGGCTGCCTCAAAAATATCAGGCTCTCCCTTTAGAAAGCTATGGGTGTTCGATTGTACTGACAACAGAATCAAATATGAGTTCGAGAAATTATCATCTCACCTCTAACAATGAGTTAGGGAGCACAATGTTCCGCTATTTCATCGGTTGTTTGATTGCGCTAATGGCGACGGGAGTTGCTACCGCCGCATCTGTGAAGGAAACCAAAGGAAACATCTACTACGTCGCAGACAATGGGAAAGTCCGTCAACTCACGACATCAGGTGTCGATAGCAGCCCACAACTTTCGCCCGATGGTAAAACCATCGCTTTTGTTCAGCGGCGGGAATCTGACGTTACTGACCCAGATTACTCTCCCAGTGATATATGGTTGATGGATACGTCCGGTAAAAATCAAAGAGTAGTGGTAACAGCTCAGCCTTCCTCCGAACCCGAGGACGCTTTGTCCGGCCTTAACACGCCAACTTTTGCCCCAGACGGTAAATTGATCTATTTTATGAGTGCCGCCTGGGCAACATCGGGTGCCATTCATGTACTGGACGTAAGGACCGGGAAGACAAGGTTCTTAAGTCCCGGTAATGCACTCAAGATGGTTCCGTCGGGTGAGTACGCCGGACACTTGATTCTTTCGAAACACAAGTACTTTGCGGGAGGCGGCTCTTACGATTTCTATTGGCTTGTCTCGCCGACAGGGGAAGAAGTCACGCCTATTGGGGACGGGAGCGCGGAAGAACAAGTTGACGAATTTCTTCGTAAAAATCGGTAACAAACAGCGAGTAGATACCATCTCTCCAAATCAATCACAAGAGGGAAATCATCCGACTTGCGGTTGATAGGGTTGTTGGTGTTTTAAGACACCAAAACAAATC
>Ga0302321_100004609_pt1 | contig 11962 bp, 11 predicted proteins | sample Fen_T0_1_FD_202505 | JGI IMG/M metagenome (GOLD analysis project Ga0302321, IMG submission 202505) | Peat permafrost microbial communities from Stordalen Mire near Abisko, Sweden - Fen_T0_1 | ecosystem: Environmental > Terrestrial > Soil > Wetlands > Permafrost | place: Sweden: Abisko...
AGAGCTCCCACTTGTAGCCGTCGACGACGCTCGGCAACTTGCCCGTGGCCAGGTCCCACGGCGGCGCGAATGGCGTCGTGCTGGCCATCCACCCGTCGTGATAGATCGCGCGATTGCCCGCCATTTCGAAATACTGCGTGGTGCGCTTCGACGGCGCCTTCGCATTAGCCTGGTCGAACGTGTAGGCCATGCTCACGCCCTCGATCGGGCGCTGCGTGATGCCGTTGACGGTGGTAGGCGCCGGAATTCCCGTCGCTTCCAGGATCGTCGGCACGATGTCGATGACGTGGTGGAACTGGCTGCGGATGCCGCCCACGTCCTTGATGTGGCCGGGCCACGAAATCGCCAGCCCCTGGCGCGTGCCGCCGAAGTGCGACGCCACCTGCTTGGTCCACTTGAACGGCGTATCGAACGCCCATGACCAGCCCACCCCCATGTGCGGGTACGTCTTGTCCGAGCCCCAAGCCTCGTAGTACAGCATCTCCTCGACCTCGGGCAGCTTCAGGATCCCGTTGTAAGCGGTCAGCTGGTTTGGCGTGCCGCCCAGCGTACCCTCCGGACTAGTGCCGTTGTCGCCGACGATGTAGATGATCAGCGTGTTGTCGAGCTTGCCCATGTCCGCGACTGCCTGGATGACACGGTCGATTTCAAAGTCGGTATAGGCAGCGTAACCGGCGAAGACCTCGGCCTGGCGCGCGAGGATCTTCTTCTGGATCAGTGACAGCGACTCCCACTTTGGAATCTCCACCGGCCACGGCGTCAGCTCGGCATTGGCAGGGATCACGCCCAGGCGCTTCTGGTTGGCGAAGATCTGCTCGCGCAGCTTCTCGTAGCCCATGTCGAACTTGCCCTTGAACTTCTCGATCCATTCCTTCTTCGGCTGGTGCGGCGAGTGGGTGCCGCCCGGCACGTAGTAGAGGAAGAATGGTTTGTCGGGCGCGGCGGCGTTCAAGTCACGCACATGCTTGATCGCCTCGTCGGCCATGTCCGTGATGAGGTTGTAGTCGCTCCGGCCAACGAACGGGAAGATCTGCGTGTGGTCGCGGAACAGGTACGGCGTCCACTGGTCCGTCTCGCCGCCCATGAAGCCGTAGAAATAGTCGAAGCCCATGCCTGAGGGCCACTGGTCGAAGGGGCCGGCGACGCTGTACTGGAAAGCCGGCGTGTTGTGGTTCTTGCCGAACCACGACGTGGCAAATCCGTTTTCCTTCAGGATCGTCCCGATGCTCGCATTCTCAGGGCCGATGATCGAGTCGTAGCCGGGAAACCCGGTGGACAATTCGCCGATGACACCGGAACCCACCGAGTGGTGGTTGCGCCCGGTGATCAGCGCGGCGCGAGTTGGCGAGCATAGCGCCGTCGAGTGGAAGTGCGTGTAGCGCAATCCCGCTTTGGCGACGCGATCGAGCGCCGGCGTCGGGACCACGCCGCCGAACGTTCCGGATACGCCGTAGCCCTGGTCGTCGGTCATGATCAACAGTACGTTCGGCGCGCCCTTGGGCGGCACGACACGCGGCGGCCAGTATTGCGTGGAATCCAGCGCGCTTTCCTTGATCACGCCACCGAATTTCATCGGGGGCGGCGGAATCTGCTTGCCGTCGATCGTGACGGTAGCGGAAGGCGACCCCGGCGTGCCGGTGATCACCTGTGCTGCGACCGGCACGGCGCATAGAAGTCCGGCGAGAGCGCATATCGCGGCCTTCGTCGCGACGACCGGCTTATCCAAATAATTGTGCATGCTCGGCGCTCCATTACAAGGGTCGCCAAGAATACACTCCCTGGCAGGGGACCGGTCGGGCACCACGTTCGCGGGGGTTTGTCGATACTCGAAAGAAAGGCGCCACGCCCTTCGCAATAGTTGCGACCGGCGCAGCGCTGAAACCGATTCTGGAACGCACCCGCCGAACGCTCGTTCGTTCGGGCGAGTCCGGTCAGTTGCCTATCCGGAAATGTAGGTCCGGTAGATGGCCCAGATCGTGCCCAACCCGGCAGTGCAGATTACCGCCTGGATGGCCGCCTGCGCTGCCATGATCCTGGCGCCGCGACGCCAATGGTAGACATACCGGATGGAAGCAGACAGCGCGCCATAGCTGATTGCGGCAGCGCCTAACCAAAAAAGCCAATTTGACATGTCATCAACCAGGACTCGGCCTCGTGGGCCAGGACAAAGTGTTGAATTGCATGGGTCGCAACGGATGCTTGCCCGGATCGGGCGTGGCGCGGAATACTAGTACCCTGCCAAACTCGCGACTACCGAATATCTTGCATAGGTGATATGCGCCATGTTCAATATCCGAAGCGTCGATCTCAATCTCCTGCCGGTGTTCGAGGCGGTCTACGAGGAGCAGAGCCTGTCGCGGGCAGCCGTGCGGCTGGCGATGACGCAATCGGCCGTCAGTCACGCGGTGACGCGGCTGCGGGCGGTGTTCAGCGACGAGTTGTTCGTGCGCCGTTCGCGGGGGGTGGTGCCGACACCGACGGCCGAAGCAATCTATGCCAAGTTGCACGATGCGTTGGGATCCATGCGCGAGGCGGTCGCCGAGCGGCGAGGCTTCGTCGCGAGGACGTCGGAGCGGAAGTTCTTCCTGGCGATCACGCACCCCCTGGGTCCGATGATCGTATTGCGCCTGCTTGAGCGGCTGGCAACCGCAGCACCGAAGATCAGCCTTTCCGCCAGCACGCGATCCCGGCCCATCGAACTGGATCGCGCGCTACGCGATGGCCGGATCGATGCGGCGATCGACTGGATTGAACCCCAGGGTGATCAATTCAAGTCAACGGTGCTGTTCGAGGACGTCATGGTGGCGGTGGCGCGCGAGGGCCACCCGGCGCTGCGCCGGCCGGCGTCGATGAAAACGTTGCGCGAGGGCAGTTTCGTGGCGCTGCGACCCCGCGTCGAGGGCGAGCATCCTGTCGCGGGGTTGCGGGAGTGGCAGCGCCTCAATCTGCATGTGGCCCTGGAGGTGTCCGAGATACTGGAGGTGTTCATGGTCACCAGCCAATCGGACCTGTTCGGCCTCATTCCCCGGAGCATGGAAAGGATTGCCCGCAGCGCGCTTGGCTTGCGTCCGCTTGGTATCGGTCCCAAGTCGGCATCGGTGCCGATCAAGCTCATCTGGCACGCACATCGTGATGGCGATCCGGGACAGGTTTTCCTGAGGAAGGAACTCGGGGCGGCTGCCCGCAAGATCGTGGAACGCGGTTAGGAATTCGCCGCCGCAATAGAACACGCCGCGGTGTTCGCGGTGAACTGCGAACAACGCGGCGTGGCAATGAATGGCCGGAGCGCAGGCCCTACTGGCCGGTGCCCTTGGCTGCGGCCGCAGCCTGCTCCATCCTCTTCGCCATCTCGGCCTTCACCGCGTCGAGGTTGAAGCTCGCACCGCGCTGCATCGGCGGGTAATCGAGGAACGTCTGAAGTGCCTTGCCCATTACCTGCTGTACGAACACGAAGCGCCAGAACTGGAACTTGAACCAGTCGAAGTACTGCTGCGCGCCCTCCTTGGTCCCGTTGTTCGGCCAGCCAGTCCGCTCGAACGGATCCAGACGCAGATTGATCAAATAGGGCACGTCAACGTGAGTCTTCTCACCCAGCCAGCCTCGCGGCTGGTCGATGAAGCGATACTTGTAGTCGTCGATGCGCACCGCGCCAACCGTGCTTTCGCCCAGATAGAAGATTTCATGCCGTACCGAGGGACCCTGGCCGGTGATGGCGGCGACCTGGTTGTAGCCGTCGAGATGGTTCTTGTACGTGCGTCCGGCGATGGTCTTGCCCTTCAGCAGCTCGTCGGTGATGTTCGGGTTTCCCGCAATCGCTGCGAAGGTCGGAAGCCAATCCAGGCCGGAGAAAATGCCGTTTTGCACCGTGTCGGCCGGCACATGCCCCGGCCAGCGAATCATCGCCGGTACACGAAAGCCGCCTTCGAGGACCGTGCCCTTTGACTGCGCGAATGGCGTCTGGCCGCCATCGGGCCAGGTGAAGACTTCAGTACCGTTGTCGGTGGTGAAGACGACGATCGTGTTGTCGTCGACGCCCATGTCCTTCAGCTTCTTCATCACGATTCCGACGTCGTCGTCGAGCTGGGCCATGCCGGCTTCCTCTTCCGACCAGCCGTTGTCCGAGTTGCGCATCGCCTCGTACTTGGGCGACAGATGCGTGACGATGTGCATGCGCGTCGGATTCAGCCATACGAAGAACGGCTTGCCCGCCTTCTGGGACCTTTCCATGAAATTGATGGCCAAGTCGCGGATCTCGTCGTCCACCGTCTCCATCCGTTTCGGGTATAGCGTGCCGGCATCCTCGATCTTCTGCATGCCGACTTTGCCCCAGCGCGGCATGACCGTCGGGTCATCGACGTTCGTAGCCCAACTGTGCACCATGTTGCGCGGACCGACGACGTTGAGGAGGTTTTGCGGGTAGTTGGGATGCGCCGGGTCTTCCATCGCGTCGAGGTGATAGAGATATCCGAAGAACTCGTCGAAGCCGTGGACAGTGGGCAGGAACTCGTTCAGGTCACCGAGGTGATTCTTGCCGAACTGGCCGGTGGCGTAGCCCATGCCCTTCAGGACCGTCGCGACGGTGATCGCTTCCGCCGGAAGGCCGATCGGAGATCCCGCCTGGCCGACCGTCGTCATGCCGGTACGGATCGGCAGCATTCCGGTAATGAAGTTTGCTCGACCCGCCGTACAGCTCGCCTCGGCGTAATAATCGGTGAAAAGCATGCCTTCCTTGGCAATCTTGTCGAGGTTCGGCGTGCGGCCGGCCATCAGTCCGCGATGGTATGCGCCGATGTTCCACATGCCGATGTCGTCGCCCATGATAAAGACGATGTTGGGCTGCTTGGCTTGTGCCTGCACCATGGCCGGCACGGCCAGCAGCAGCATCGCCGCGAGTCCGGCAAGAGCACGGAAGATATTGCGAAAATGATTCATGATCTCTCCAATCACAATTGGTGCTCAGGAATTTGCCGGCGCGCGAATCAAGCCATTTCCCCGCCAGGCAAGCCGGCAATGATACGCGTTGTTTCCCTATGGTGTGTCAGACTTTTGTAACCGCGGACCGCTTCTTCTTGGTGCAATTCACAGGCGATGCGACCGGTCCGCGATCGCGAATCCCGGCCACTGGACGTTGCTGCTTTTCGCGAGCGCCAGCACCTTGAACAACTCGCCCATTTCGGCGGGCGACGTCAGCTTGTGCACCGCGGCAGTTTCTCTCAGGTATGCGACGGACTTCGGATCGCCGGTTTCGCCCAGGCGGTCGAGGATGCCGCAGCCCAGCAGGAACGCCGCCTGCGGCGCGTAGCCCGCGACCTGCAATCCCGCCCGCTCGCCCGCCAACGCAATGGCGGTGAAGTCGACATGCGCGGTCAGGTCGGAAAGCCCCGGCCAGAGAAACGGATTTGCATGCGCGTGATGCCGAAAGTGGCCCATCAGCGTGCCCTCACTGCGCTGTGGGTGGTAGTACTCCAGCTGCGGAAAACCGTAGTCGATGACCAGCAACGCGCCACCCGACATGCGCCGGCCGACATCCTCGACCAGCGCTTCGGCAGCCGGATTGATTTCGCTCGCAAAGTCGCCCGCCGGCGGGAACCGCGCCGCCGCGAGCGTGCGCAGCGATTCGTCGTCGCGTGGCCGGTCCTTCCATTCCAGCACGACGCCGCAAGTCACGCCACGTTCCAGCCACCGTCCGTTGCGCCGGACGATCAGGTGCGGAGGCACGGCGTCGAGCACCTCGTTCATCACCACGCAGCCGTCGATCGCGGCGGGCAATACGTCGAGCCATTCGACGCGCGCAGCGTGGCCCGGCGCGACGCGCGCAATGTGGGCGCGCTGGCGTTCGCGCAGGTCGGGGCTGACTTCCAGGATCGAGTAGCACGAGGGCAACGCATCGAGCGTCGCGAGCGCGTTCAGCATGTCGGCCGCGAGTGCGCCGCTGCCCGCGCCGAATTCGACGATCTCGCGCGCCGCCGTTGCGGCAAGGATCGGCGCGACCTGCGCAGCGAGCGCCTGCGCGAAAAGTCCCGTTGTTTCCGGCGCGGTGACGAAGTCGCCGCCGGCGCCGAACTTGCGCGCGCCGGCGACGTAGTAGCCAAGGCCAGGCGCGTACAGCACGATTTGCATGTAACGCGCGAACGAAATCCAGCCACCGGATCGCCCGATCTCCGTGCGCACGGCTTCCACGACGCGCGCGCTGTGCTCGCGTTCGGCGGCTGGGGGATCCGGCAGGGACGGGAACGAATGGGCAGACATCGTTGTTTGCGGCGTTCGGCACCGGTACGGTCGCGCGACGCGGGTCCCCTGTGCTAGATTGCCATGAAGTCTAACGGAAACAGAACCCGGTCCAGGAAGCGGAGCGTGCAAGACAAGACCGTATTGATCACCGGCGGCGCCAAGCGGGTCGGCGCCGCGATCTGCCGCCGCCTTCACGGTGCCGGCGCGAACCTGATGCTGCACTATCGCGCGTCCGCCGGCGAGGCGCGCCTCCTGCAGGCGGAGCTCAACCACACGCGCCCCAACTCGGTCTCGCTGATCCAGGCCGACCTGCTCGACCTCAACAAGCTGCCGTCGGTGGTCGAGCAAACGCTGCAGGCTTTCGGCCGCCTCGACGCATTGGTCAACAACGCGTCGACGTTCTTTCCCACGTCCGTCGGCGAAATCACCGAGAGCGCTTGGACCGACCTGATCGGCACCAACCTGCAGGTTCCGCTGTTCCTGGCGCAGGCCGCGGCGCCGGCATTGCGGAAGGCGCAGGGCGCGATTGTCAACCTGTCCGACATCCACGCCGAGCGTCCGCTCAAGAACTACGTCGTGTACTCGATCGCGAAGTCGGGACTGGCGGGCCTCACGCGTTCGCTCGCGCGCGAACTGGCGCCCGACGTGCGCGTCAATGCCGTCGCGCCCGGCCCGATCCTGTGGCCCGACGACGAATCGTTCGATGAACTGTCGCGGCAGCGGATCATCTCGCACACGCCGCTCCGGCGCGAAGGCACGCCGGACGACATCGCACGCGCCGTGCATTTCCTGCTCGCGGATGCCGACTACATCACCGGCGAAACCATCAACGTGGACGGCGGCCGGAACATGGCGATCTGACTTGCGCTGCTGAACGCTAAGCGCTAAGCGTGTCGCAGCGCGGTCACCTTGACGGCCAGCGCTTCGAGGTAGGGATCGCGGATACCGTGCGTCACCAACGCAACCCGCGTGCGTTCCATATAATCAAGCGACGATCCGAAAGCGCCTTTCGACGCGGCAATAACTTTGGCTTCGTGATCGAGCGTCAGGCGCCCCGCATACTGGGGATGTGCACGCCGGACGACAAACGTCAGCGCGTGTATTTCACGTTCGCCGCTCCTGACGCAAACCCAGCGCGGCCGATAGGCGCCGAGCACCATTTCCCGACGCCAAAGCAGATGCAGTTCGTCCATCGCGACCGGCGCGGGCAGCCGGTAGATGACGCCGGTGCAGGCGCCGCCGCGGTCGAGGCCGAGCACGAGGCCGGGCTGCTCGGGCGTGCCGCGCGAGGCCACCGAATAGAGGCAGAATCGGCGATGCAGCCCGCGCAGCGTCGCCGGCCGCGATTCGGCAAAGGGAAACAACGGGTTCCACAGGAGCGAACCGTACGCGAACACCCACCACCCGGCACCCCGGGGTCGCGCCTTGATCATTGCCGTCAACGAGTGGGACAGCTGTTCGTCGCTCTGCACCCACTCGGCATTGCCGGCCGCCTCGATGTAGAGCGCGCGCATGCGCCCCGACTCGAGGTCGCTCCGGCAAAGCGTCGTCGGGTCACTCGCCGGAATGCGGGGCACGCTTGAGCTTCACGAGGTCGATGTTCGCCTGGCGGCGCAGCGCGGCATTGGTCTTGCCGTGCGGACCGCCCTTGCCGAGCAGCGGCGAGCGCGCGACCGGGTTGCGCACCTTGGGTGGTGCAGGCGCAGTGTGCAGCTTGGCGCGCTTCATGTTCGGGATGATCGTCGATACGCCACGGTTTAAGCAACGCGGGACGGCCACAATCGGTCTACACGAGTCCCCGGAACGACAGCCGGGCGCCACACCACGCGGCCACGGCCAGCAGGGAGTCGTCGCGGCCGGCCGGCGCCACCAGCTGCAGTCCCACGGGCATCCGCTGCACGAATCCCACCGGCAGGCTGACGGCCGGAAAACCCAGCAAGGACCACAGCGTGCAGCAGGACGGATCGCCGGTCGTGGCCAGTCCGCGTGGCGCCGGACCCGGTGCCGAAGGCGTCAGCACGGCATCGAAGCCCTCGAGCCATTGTGTGAAGAACGCGATGGCCTGCGCGCGCTTGCCACATGCCGCGTCGTAGGCAGCGGCGCCGATCGCCCGGCCCTCGTCCAGTCCGGCATTGAGGGCCGGCGTCAGACGCGCCCTTTCGCGCGACTGCAGGTCGCTTAAGGTTCGCGCCGCCTCGAACAGCATGATCGTCCGCATGATCGACTTGGCGTCGTGCCAGTCCGGCGGAATGTCGAGCGGTACCACTTCCGCGCGAGTCCGCAGCTGCGTGACCGCCGCCTCGACGACGTCGTCGGCGTCGCAGTCCTGCACTGTCCAGGGAAAGCCGCCGATGTACGCGAAGCGCGGCGTATGCGGTAAGGGCGCCAGCGTTCCGGCAATGCGGCCGGGATCGGCCAATGCGCTTGCGAGCCGCGCGGCATCCTCCACTGTCCGGGTGAACGTTCCGATGGTGTCGAACGTTTCGCTGAACGGCTGCACGCCCGCGGTCGGGATGGCGTTCAGCGTCGGCTTGAATCCGACGACTCCGCAGAACGCCGCCGGCCGGATGACCGAGCCGTTCGTCTGCGTGCCGATGGCGGCGGTGACATGGCCGACGGCGACGGCGGCCGCGGACCCCGACGACGAGCCGCCGGGCGTGTGCGCCGGGTCCCACGGATTGCGGGTCTTGCCCGGATCCATGAATGCGAACGGCGTGGTGACGGTCTTGCCGAACACGAACGCTCCTGCGGCCTTGAGGCGCGCGATGCACGTCGCATCTTCCGCGGGCCGGCGATCGGCGAAGATCGGCGACCCGATCGTCGTCGGCAGGTCGGCCGTGTCGATGATGTCCTTGACGCCGATGCCGATGCCGCCGAGCGTACCCGGTGGGCGCGTGGCATCCCAGCGCGCGGCCTCGCGCCGAACGTGGTCGGGGTCGAGCGATTCCCATGCGCAAACAGCTGCATCCGTGGCCTGCACCCGCGTCAATTGCGACTCCGCAAGTTGCAGCGAAGTGAACTGCCGCTCCGCCAGCGCCTCGGCGGCTTCGGTCAGCGTCAACGTGTAGCAGCGCAGATCCCGCGTCATCGCTCGATGCCCGTGGCTTCGATGCGCACCAGCGGCGCCACTTCGGGCACATTGCGGGGCCCGCCGGGCGATTTCCTTGGAGTATTCAGGAAAAGCGTCTGCAGGTCGTTCAGGAAGCGGCGGCCAAGTTCGGTGGGGGCAAGACGCGTCGGGTCCGGTTCGAGCAGGCCGCGGCGCGTCGCCGCGTCGATGCCGCCCGCGACGAGCGACAGCGGGTGCCCGGTGCGCTCCGCGAACAGCGCCGTCGGCACGCCCGCGGTCAGCCGCAGCGCATTGAGCATGAATTCGAAGCCCACGTCGTCACGCGCCACCTCGACTTCCTCCTGCAGCGGCCGACCCATTGCGACGCGCTCAAGATACTGCTTCGGCTGCTTCCAGCGCAATTGCCGCACGATGCGGTCGGCGAACGACAGCTTGGAATGCGCACCGGCGCCGATGCCCAGATAGTCGCCGAACCGCCAGTAGTTGGCATTGTGCGCGCATTGACGGCCCGGCTTCGCATAGGCCGACGTCTCGTAGTGCTGGTAACCGGCGGCATCGAGCGTGGCGTGGACCGCGTCCTCGATGTCGGCCGCGGTGTCGTCGTCGGGCAGCGGCGGCGGATAGCGGTGGAACAGCGTGTTGGGTTCGAGCGTCAGGTGATAGAACGACAAGTGCGGCGGTGCGAACGCCAGCGCCGCGGCCAGGTCGGCGCGCGCCTCGTCCACCGTCTGCCGCGGCAATCCGTACATGAGGTCGATGTTCACGTTGCCGAATATCGTCAGCGCCTCTTCGGCCGCTCGCTTTGCCTCGTCGGCGTCGTGCACGCGCCCCAGTGCCTGCAGCTGCGCCGGGTCGAAGCTCTGCACGCCCAGCGAGAGGCGGTTCACGCCTGCCGCATGGAAATCGGCGAACTTCTGCCGCTCGAATGTCCCCGGATTGGCTTCCAGCGTGATCTCCGCATCCGGCAACAGTGGCACGCGCGCGCGGACGCCGCCCAGCAGCCGGTCGATCGCCGCGGCGGAGAACAGGCTCGGCGTGCCGCCGCCCATGAAGACCGACACGACCTTGCGGCCCCAGATCGACGGCAGCGCGAATTCGAGGTCAGTGAGCAACGCGTCGACATAGGCCGCCTCCGGCGCTTCGCCGTGGACTTCGTGCGAGTTGAAATCGCAGTAGGGACACTTCTTCAGGCACCACGGGATGTGGATGTAGAGCGCCAGCGGCGGCAGCGCCGCGAAATTCGGGCACGCCAACGAACCGGCAGCCACGACGATTTTTCCCGCTGCGCCAGTCATCATCGCGCCTGAATGGCGTCGAGCCGGTCGAGCAGCGCGCGCATCGCCTGGCCACGATGCGACAGCTCGTTCTTGCGTTCGAGTGGCAACTCCGCGCCCGTGAGACCGGTCGCTTCGTCCAGGAAATGCGGGTCGTAACCGAAGCCCCCGCCTCCTCGCGGCTGATCGATGACCGTTCCGTGCCACGTGCCTTCGGCAATCAGCGGTTCCGGATCCGTGGCGTGGCGGACCAGCACCAGCACGCAGTAGTAATGCGCTCGCCGGTCGGCAATGCCATGCAATGCCGCCACCAACTTGGCGTTGTTACGGGCGTCCGATGGCGGCAGTCCGGCGTAACGCGCGGAATGCACGCCGGGCGCGCCGCCGAGCGCCGCGACACAGATGCCCGAGTCGTCCGCGAGCGCGGGCAGTTTCGCGATCGCGCTCGCGTGCCGCGCCTTGGCGAGCGCATTTTCGACGAAAGTCGCGTGCGGCTCGTCCGCTTCCGGTATCGCGAGTTCCGACTGCGCGACGACCTCGACGCCGCGTGGGCCCAGCAGGCGGCGGAATTCGCGCAGCTTGCCCTCGTTGCCGGAGGCCAGGACGAGTCGCGATATCAACTGCGCAACGCCGCTTTCTGTGCCGCCACGAGCCGCACGATACCGTCCTGCGCCAGCGCCAACAGCGCATCCATTTCAGCGCGGGTGAACGGCGCGCCTTCCGCCGTTCCCTGCAGTTCGACGAAGCCGCCGGCGCCGGTCATGACGATGTTCATGTCGGTGTCGCAGGACGAGTCCTCGGCGTAGTCCAGGTCGAGCACGACCGCGCCGTCGACGACACCCACCGACACCGCGGCGACATGGTCGCGCAGCGGTTCTCCGGAGATGAGTCCCTTGCCCTTGCACCAGGCGATCGCATCGGCCACCGCGACGCACGCACCGGTGATCGACGCGCAGCGCGTGCCGCCGTCCGCCTGCAGTACGTCGCAATCGATCTTCAGCGTGCGCTCGCCGAGCGCCGTCAGGTCCACCACCGCGCGCAACGAGCGGCCGATCAGCCTCTGGATTTCCTGCGTGCGGCCCGACTGCTTCCCTTCCGCGGCTTCGCGGCGCATCCGCGTGTTCGTGGCCCGCGGCAGCATCCCGTATTCGGCGGTGAGCCAACCCTGCCCCTTGCCCTTCAGGAACGACGGCACGCTTTCCTCGACGCTGACGGTGCACAGCACCTGCGTATCGCCCATGGCAACCAGCACCGAGCCTTCCGCGTGGCGCGTGAATCCGCGGGTTATTTTCACGGCGCGCAATTCGTCGGCGCGGCGACCGGAAGGACGAGTGGACATGACTGCCTTGAAGAGTGAAGAGATGGAACGAGTGCCGATTATAGTGGC
>Ga0302321_100004610_pt1 | contig 11961 bp, 9 predicted proteins | sample Fen_T0_1_FD_202505 | JGI IMG/M metagenome (GOLD analysis project Ga0302321, IMG submission 202505) | Peat permafrost microbial communities from Stordalen Mire near Abisko, Sweden - Fen_T0_1 | ecosystem: Environmental > Terrestrial > Soil > Wetlands > Permafrost | place: Sweden: Abisko...
TCGGCGCCCTCCTGCGGGGTGAGCCACGGATTGGAGCCATTGGCCATGGACAGCACGTCGGAGCGGTTCGCGGCGCCGAGCAATTGCGCCGCCAGCAACTCCCACGTGTCTCCCTTCTTCACCACCCGATGCCCCACCGCCGGAACCTCGAGGCGCATGCCCTTGACGATCGGCGAGCCGCCCTCCACCGCCAACAGGTTCGCGTCGACCAAAAACTTCTCGTATTGGATCTTGCCGTAATACTTCTCTGCGATAGAGGCGAGGGTATCGCCCTGCACGACCACGTGCGTGAACGCGCTAGCGCGATGCGGAATCGAGCCCACCGCGAGCGCGGTGAACAGGGCGAGAACGGTGCGGGAGGGCTTCATGGCGCGGGGCAGGGAGCTTAGTGGGGATGGCGGGGAGCGGCCAGGGTTGGGCGGCGGATGCGGGCGGATGCGCGGGGAAGGGGGCTGCTGAGCTGGGTCAGGCAGTCGCGTTTTCGTCGAAAGTTCACGCCTTTGCTGCGGGCGCCATCTACGACGTCGGCGAGAACGTTTCCCGTGGTGCCTTCGGTAGCAGTCGTGCTCGCGGCAGACGTCATGGCGAGAGCGGCCCTTGCACGCGCATCAATGACGATTTCGTCTTCACCGACCACGACGTGGTCGACCAGATTTTGGAGATAGGCCCGCGCCGTTGCGCGATCACCGCCTAGGAACGCTGAGCGTAGTCGGGCCCTGGAAAGCGCTGGATGGTCTCAGGCTTGCACGGGTGAGACATTCCGTGCTGCGGGGGGGGACGCCGGGTGGAGCCGCTCCGCGCACGAGTGCCCTGCGCCGCCCGCCCCGAGGTTCGGTCTTATTTGATGGTCACGAAACTCCAAGCAGTCATGGGTTTTCGGTGCATGATTCCACGTTGAAATTCGGTCCGGGCTTCGAAACCCGGGCGAGCGCTATTTCGGGCAAAATGCTGGCGATGGTTTGAGCGATCTGCCAGCCGTGGTAACGACCACCCGCTGGAATGATTGAAGAAGGTGAGCGGACCGAACAGCTACTCACTAACTCCGGTGGCGAAGACGGCTCACAACGGAGAGTTCGTGGTCTCGCCTTGCCGCCGGAGCCGAGCGCAAATCGGTCCGGCCAAGTCGTTGGCGGCACCTATCGCCTTCTCGAGCGGATCGGCGTGGGTGGGATGGCCGAGGTGTACGCCGCCGAACACTTGCGTGTGGGTCGAAGATTCGCGTTGAAGGTCCTGCGTGTCGAGCGTGCTGCCAAGTCCGCACGACGCTTTCGCCGCGAGACCGAGGCGATCGCCCGCATCGAAAGCGAATACGTCGTCAGCCTCCTCGACTGCGGAGAATTTCCGGACGGCACGCCGTATCTGGTGATGGAGCTGTTACACGGGGTTGATTTGCGTAGACTGATCGAAAATGCCTCGCCCTTGTCGATCCCTCGAGCCGTTCGCCTCGTCTGGGAAGCCTGTCAGGGGGTAACGGCGGTGCACCGGGCAGGTCTGATTCATCGTGACCTGAAACCCGAGAACTTATTCGTCACGCGGCGCGCGACGGGTGAGGACTGGTGCAAGGTATTGGACTTTGGCGTCGCCAAACTCGAGGTCTCGGGCTCGACAGCTGAGGGCGCGCTCGTCGGTACGGTCCGCTACATGGCTCCCGAGCAGCTGATAGACGGAGCTTCTGCCGGACCGGGCGTCGACGTGTATGCGCTGGGCGCAGTCCTGTATGAGTGCTTGTGTGGTGAACCCCCGCATTCCGGAACATCGATGCAAGAGTTGATGTTCAAGATCATGAACGAGCAACCGCGGTCGCTCGAGCGTCTGCGCGCCGAGGTGCCTCTGGAGCTTGCGCGCGCCGTGGCGCGCGCATTGCAAAAATCTCCGGAGCGCCGTTTCAAGGATGTCCCCGCATTCGCCCGATCCATCGCGCCGTTCATGCCCGAGAAGGCACCCTCACTGACCCCTTCCGGCCTAGAAACTGTTGTGAGCGAGCCCTTTGGCGACGATTCTCCTCGAGCGATGCGGCGCAAGACGGTGGTCCCATTCGTGTTTGGATGTCTGTTCGGTGCCGGCGTGCTGGCGCTCGGAGCCCGGGCCACGAATCGACCCACGGCGACCGGACCCTTGACCATTTCTCGGCCGCCCAGTGCGAGCGTGCCGGCGCCCACGGCGCTCTCGGCGGCCGCGCCACCAACGCCCGGGCTTCCGCAGTCACGCCCAGCAGAAGTGCGGGCGGTAGTGCGCGCTGAAGCCATTTTCCCGGCGGGGCGATCGACGCCCTCGGCCCAAGCTACGGCGCGCAAGACAGAACCGTTGCCCGTTCCGGCTACGCCCTTTCCGTCTCGTCGTTTCGACCCGCAGAACCCCTATTCTCAGTAGAAACCGAGCATCGTGCGGAAAGGGCAATGCGGCCAGCTGATCTGTGGGATCTGGCTGATTTGCGGGACGGTATTCTCCCAATCGGCGAGCAGTGCGCGCGAGCGCTACGCCCACGGCCTCGAGTTCGTGGCGCGTGGTGAGTTAGATGCTGCCGTGGTTGAGTTCGAAGCGGCCTACCGCATTCGACCGAACTACTTGGTTCAATACAACTTGGGGCAGGCGTATCTCGAGCTTGGGAACCCAGTGGCGGCGCTGCGAGCGTTCGAGATCTATTCGAGAGACGGGGGGCGTGAAATGCCGCCTGAACGGCGGCAAGAAGTGCAGGCGCTACTCTCGCTGTGCAAAAAGCGCGTTGGCTACCTGTCTCTCTTGGTTGACCTGGCGGGCGTCGAGGTGGTCGTGGACGGTCGCTCGGTCGGCAAGAGCCCCGTCGCTGATGCACTGGCTTTGTCCATCGGGGCCCACGGCGTGACCGCGACAGCTCCCGGGCGCTTACCATTCATTGGCCGCGTCGAGATCGAGTCGCAGAAAAGAGTCACGCTGCAGATCGTGCTCGAAGCACAACCTGCGCCTGTGCCGGCGATCGGGCAATTGGTCACGCACTGCACCGTTCCCGGCGTTACCTGGCGACTCAATGGAACGGTTTTCGCCGCTCGGGACGGGCAACCGATGCTCGCTCCCCTGGGAGTGCACAAGATCAGCTGGCAGCGCGATGGCTACGTGCCGTCGACTCAAGAGCTGGAGGTCAAACTAGGCAATGTGACTCATGTGAGCTGTCGCCTCAGGACGGATCCGCAGCTGCCGATGTCTGCGAGGGGGATCTTGACCTTCCTTGTCAATCAACCGAATGCGGAGATTTTGCTCGATGGTCAGCGGACGTCACCCACTGCTACCGTTCCCGTCGGCCCGCACGTCGTCCGCGTTCACCACGAGGGCTTCGAGGACTGGGCAGCCACCATCACCGCGCGAGCCAGCTTTCCCGCCAACATTCAAGTGCGTCTTCGCCCGACCGCAGCGCACGCGCTCGAGCTCGAACGCGACGCCCGAGCCCGCAGGAGCTGGGCGTACGCAATCGGTGGAACCGGAGTGGCGCTGCTCGGGACCAGCCTGGCATTGTACGTGGACGCGAATCATCGCTACGTGAGTTGGGAAAGCGACAACGCGGCGCTGATTGGCGATCTTCGAGCCGGGGGCAATCCCGAGCCGCGGAGCCAAGACGTCATTGCCATTCGTGAACGCGCCGTCTCGATTCAACGCCAGGACGACTGGGCCGTCGCCGTCGGGGCGCTGGGCGCCGGGCTCCTGAGCTACGCGGTCGTCTCTTGGCTGGGCGCGCGCCCCCAAGCTCATTGAGCGGCGGACGGACCACTAGATTCAAGCGTCGTCATCCCCAGCTGATCCATCGTGAGCGAGCGTGAAGTCCGTTGGGTTCTGGCCGTCTAGCAATCGATAGGCGCGCTGGCGTGAAAATCCGACGAGCCCAGCAGCGGCAGCCACATTGCCCGCCGTCTGCTTCAACGCTTGCGCTAGACGCCGCACGTCGTAGTCACGCCGCTCGGAGAGCGGGCCCTCGGCTGGCGGGCGTGAGACCGAGCCCTGGGGTAACCGTGACGAAAAGCTGTCAGGCAAAAACGAGCGCTTGAGCAGCGGCTCGACCCCATGAACCGCGAGCAGTCGTCGCGCAAGCTGCTCCAGCTCGCGCACGTTACCGGGCCAAGAGTGTAAACACAGGCTCTCGATCAATTTGGAATCGATGGCCGGCGGGCGGCCACCCGAGTAGTCAGTAGTGAAGCGCTGAAACAGCGGCGCGATATCAGCGCGACGCTCGCGCAAAGCCGGTAAAATGACGGTCAGGCCGTCCAAGCGAGCCAGCAAGTCGTCGCGAAGCTCCTGGGCCGCGACCGAATCCTGTAGCGGTCGTTGCGTCGCGGCGATCACGCGCACGTCGATTGGAATCGCTTCCGTTTCGCCCAAAGGAGTGACAACACGCTCCTCCAAGACGCGCAGCAACTTGGACTGCAGGCTCAGTGGCAACTCGGCGATCTCGTCGAGGAACAGCGTGCCTCGATCGGCCGCGCGAAAATGACCGACGCTCGCGCGCTCCGCGCCAGTGAAAGCGCCTTTGCGGTAGCCGAATAGTTCGGCCTCGGCCAGGCTCTTCGGCAACGCTGCGCAGTTGATCGCGTGGAAAGGGCCCTTCCTCCCGCTGAGCTGATGGACGGCTTGCGCGACACGCTCTTTCCCCGTGCCGGTTGCACCGATGATCACGATCGAGAGATCGCTGGTTGCCGCGCGTCTCACGCCATCGACTGCGACTCGGAGCTCGTGTCCCCCAAAGAGACCCAGAGCGATCTCGCCAAACTCGCTTGGACTATCCGCACATTCCGTGAAAATGCCAACGTGATCTCCCACTCGCAATACGGAACCCGGCAGCGCCGGCGCGTGTTCGATGCGCTTACCATCGAGGAAGCTTCCGTTCGTACTGCGGAGATCTTTCAGCACGAAGAGGGGACCTTGGCGGTAGACCTCCAAATGACGCCGCGATACCCCATTGCCGGCCAATTGGATTTGGCACTCAGAATCTCGCCCCATGGCCATGCCGTGATCGAGCAGCACGCTCTCTTGACCAGACGGAAAGACCCACCGCAGCCAGGTCTTGGGGCGAATGACTGCGGCGATCGAGTCGTCTTCGCGTTGCGTCGTCTCGACGTAGCGCACCATTGTCCAATGGCGCGAACTACCACGATCCGGGCGCTGGTCAAACGCCTGTTTGACCTATCGGACTAATCGCGCGCGCATCGCACGCCGACCGAGGTATTGAGATCACTTCTAGTTGCCGTGTAGCGACCGAAAGCCTTCGTGGTTGAAACGGGCGTCGGGACAAAGGATGCTCCACGGACGACCGGGTCATTACCCGAGCCCGTTCGCAATGGGTCTGGTTCGGTAGCGGAACTCGAAGCGTAGAAATCCGGGTCGAGATCGTCACGCACCCATTCCCAAACATTGCCGATCAAATCGAATTGACCAAATCGGCCTTTGCTTGCACCGCCACCCGCTGCGCCGACCGGCAGAACACGGCCGTAGCTCCCGTAATTTGCCCCGACGGATGCAAGCGAGCTCTCGCCCCAGGGATAGGTCCGATGCTCTGCGCCACCCGTCGCCGCGTACTCCCATTCGGCTTCTGTCGGCAAGCGGCCTTCGTCCCAGATGCAAAATGCAAACGCCACGTACCAGTCGAGGCAGCTGAGAGCCAAGGTTTGATCGCTGGGTGTGTCATTCCACGTTCCCAGTACCGGACCCGTGCTGGAGGCGTTGCTGCAACTAACCCTGGCGACAAGCGCATTTGCTTGTGAAGGCAATAGAACGTTCCATGCACTTCGCCAGCCGCGTTCGGGGTTGCTCTGATGAGCGCCCGCGCCGTCTGGTGGCAGATCCCAGTCGTCGTATGCCTCCACGAAACGTCGAAAGCGTCCGACGGTCACTTCGTAGCGGTCTAACCGGAAGCTGGAAATCATGACCTGATGCTCGGGACGCTCCTCAGGGTTGACCGAGCTATTGCGTCCCATCGTGAATTGACCGCCGTGCACGAGATCAGTCGCGCAACAATCGTCCGCAGCACTGGGACCGCATTTTTTCGAGAGGGTCCCACAACTGGGAAATGTTTGAGCGCCCCCTGCGCCGCCCATCGACGCGCCCGTGCCTCCGCTCTCGACGATGCCGCCGGCTCCAGCCATCGGCGCGCCCGCGTCTCCGCTTTCAGTGGTCCCGCTCGCTCCCGCGTCGCTGAAGGTTCCTCCAGTCGCCTCCACTCGAGCGCCGCCAGACGCCTCCGACGAAGTTGCTTTGGCGCCCGCCGTAGCTTCCGTGGCGCCCGCCGTAGTTTCCGTGGCGCCCGCGGCCGCGGCTACGGCTGGCGGATCCACGAAATCACGACAGCCTCCTGCAACTGCGGCCGCAGAGCCGGCGGTTAGAACGCAAAGCAGCCCAAGCTCCCTGCGCAAGCGTGAGCCAAGTCGTCTCTGCATGACGATGGCAGCTTAGTAAGGTTGAGCTTGTCCCACAACACTGTCACGTGCGAATCGGCGTCCACGGTCGTTGAACGTACGCTCGTCGCGCTGAGCCACGCGATGAACTTGTCGATCCGAGCACAATCGCAGATCGGCGCGACGTGGGCCGCGCCCCCGTCCAGCCTTCGGCGTCGCGCCGCGGGCATCTGACCGCTGAGGGGCAGGTGCCCGCGCTGGAACCAACAGCCCCGGACCTCTTCGGCCTATTCGCGGGAAGCGGGAGCGCGACGCGGTTGCCGCTGAATTCACGTCAGCGGGGCGGGGGCGAAGCCTCTGGAGCGCTGATTAGCAGTTCTTAACCACTGACCCGCGACGCCGGTTGATCGAACTCCCAGAGGCCGAGCATCTACGGCGTCTTGGTGTACGCCGGCCAGGGCAAGACATCCGAAGCCTGGCCCCAACCGCGCACGATGTCCGAGCCGCCGCTGCTTGGTACGGCGTACCATAAACCGTTGCTCGGTCGGAATAGCGCCAGATCGGTGCACCCGTCGCCGTCGAAGTCGCCGGGCGTCACGCGGTCGGTCGCTATGCCGAACTCGGTGTCGCGGTCGGCTTCGCCCGTGCGATAGCGGATGTGCCAATGCCCGGTCGAAGGTGTGAAATATGCGAAATCGGTCCGGCCGTCGCAATCGTAATCACCCGGCACGAGTCGGTCGCTGGCAGAACCAAACGTCACGACGAGATCCGGACCGCCCGCGGAGGGCACTACGTACCAAGTGCCCACCGATGGGCGAAACAGCGCCAGATCTGTTTTGCCGTCACCGTCGTAGTCTCCTGGGACCAGACGATCCGATGAAACGCCAAACTGCTTCACGAGATCGGCGCCTCCTCCCGAGAGCGTAGCAAACCAAGTCCCACTCGACGGGCGAAACACGGCTTCGTCCATGATCCAGTCGCCGTCGTAATCACCCGGGACTGGTCGATCGGTCGACACGCCGAACTGGAGCGGTGGCGGTCCGACAGTCGTCGCGATCGTAGTCGGCGCACCGGTCGCAGTCTGGCTGCGGTTGACGCCCGCGCCGAGCCAGGTCCCGTTACTAGGACGGAAGAGCCGGATGTCGCTCACACCGTCGCCGTCATAGTCAGCGGCCTGCAACGGGACATCGGACGCGCTGCCAGCAAGCAACGATGTGCCTGGCAAACCGGAGGAAGGCAACACCCACCAAGTGCCATTGCGGATGATGACCGGGTCGGTTTTGCCGTCGCGATCGAAGTCATTCGGCGGCAAATTGATGAGCCGACCATTGAAGTATCTATTGTAGACGCGGTGCCACAGGTTCCCGTCGCGTTGTGCGCTAAATAGCGCGAATGACCCGAACCGATCCTCGAAACTATTCGTGGCCACCGGCTCAGAGGTGGGCTGCCCTCCAATAATCAGGAACGGCCCATTGTTGTCCTCTCGACGCCAGTACACCCTGCCCAACGGGTTCTGAATGATTACGTGGAGCTCTGTCGCCGATGCAGAGACGGCGGCGGTCGTGCCAGTCAGCGTGTTGGCTTGACCCGCAGCTGTCGAACACGAGGTAGCCGAGCAGCGTTGCTCGAATAGGGTTGTATCCGAGCCAGAGGTTTTCGAATAGTATACTCTCAGCTGGCCCTGAAATGCGGCCATCGCCGGCCGGCCGCCGACGCCAGTCGCGATGCGTGTCCAAGCGCCCGTGACGGTCGCGGAGCCCGTCGTGCGGCGCAACCACAATTCGCCGTTGGCGAGCCGCGCCAGAACGCCCAACCGTGATAGATCGAGGCTCGCCATCGCGAGTTCGACTACGCCCGAGCTGACCGACGGGAGGCCCCAACTGATGGCACTCGCCCAAACCAGCGCGTCGTTCAGCGAGTCGCCTCCGTCCGGGGAAGACCTGACGAGGGTTTGCGCATTGAGTGATTCTTGTACGAAAATGCCAGTCGCGCTGGCCCTGCCTACCGAAAACTCCCCGCCTCGGGTCGTCGCTGCGATGGCCGCCGCTTGAGTGAACAAGAGCCGCCAGCCAGATGCTTGCGATCCCTTGGAACTCACATAGACGCGCCCGTTGCTGCCGAACACCGCGGTCAAGTCGACGCGATTGACACGCGCAGCCGCAATGTCTCTATCGGTAGCTAGCACGACGTTCGTGGCGAGTTTGGTAACGAGCGGACCTTCGTCCACCGAGCTCCCGCGGTTCCGAGCGCGGTCCCATCCATACTGTCGCGCCACGTGCTCTTGCAGCATGCTGGCATCGCCGGCCTGAGCTAGGCCATCTGGGCTGGCGAAACCGTCGGTCGTGCCATCCAGTCGAGTAAAGTCGTACGTCGAGTCATTGGCTAGGCCCGGGCCGTAGTGCATGACGGATGTCTCGTTATATGGTCCGAAATTCGTGCCGCTCCAGATCGTGTCGACGTACTTGGTACCCTCGCTTCCGTCGTCGCAAAGATCATCCTGTAGCACCAGCCGGATGAATCGGTCGCTGTCGATTCGTTGTTGCTCATGGGCGAGCCCCATTGCGTGCCCCAGCTCGTGGCCAATCTGAGAACCCGGGCTGAACTGGCCTGTGGCACTCACGTCAATCGAGATCGCCAGCGGGTTCGCCGGATCTTCCACGAACGCGGCGGATCCGGTTTTGTTTTCCCAATCTGTCATCACATTCCTGACCGCGTTCTTGTAGTCGTCCGAAGCGTCTCCGTCGAATCGGTAGAATCGAACGCCACCGACCGCCGGCCTGGAGATGTCGGCCAAAGGCGGCGGGTTAGAACAGACCGCCTGACTTCGCTGAGCGTCGCTCCCCGCCTCGCCCTGCGCGGCGCTGCATGAGGCCACCGCTCCACTCAGCAGCGCTGCCAGCGCCACGTTCCTCGATCCCAATAACCTCGACCTCGCGTTGTCATCAATGCTCATGCTGTTCCTTCGGAAATGAGAGTTGCGACGTCGCCGACGCAATAACCGTACCGCGCCCTGCTGCTGACCAAACCCGACACGATTTGTCGAGCAAGCTCGAGTCCGGAAGAATTTTAACGGAGCTTCTGTTGGCATTCGCGTGCACGCTCGTGGTTTCGAACCGGGGGTACTGGCGGTACACATGAGACACCGAACGTTCGCGGACGAACCGTTTCTGTCCGGTCGATCCGATTGAACGGGGGAAACGGATTCGGACGCCGCTATGCTAGACCTGTCCCGACAAGCGTCGGAGCACCGGGCTAGCAGGCCCAAGCGACGAAGGGAGACCTCCGCGTCCGAGCGGGGCGTCAAAAGCTCGCGGGCCGCAACATTGGCGCCCAGGCAGGATGGCCGTGAAGCGGGGTGCGCAAGGTGCTGGAAGCCCTGCTGGCGAGACGCTCCGCGCACGCTGGGCACGTCCGCCGCGCCCGAATCGTGTTGCTCAGCGCCGACGGTATTTCGGGGCGCGAGATCGCCGAGCGGGCGGGCATTTCGCGACTTTGTCGAGCTCGGCGCGGACGAAATCGTGGCGGCTATCCGGGAGCCATTTCCGCATCAAAACTGAGTAGGCGACGCGATCTTTGATGTCCTCGTTGACCGTCAGGGCGAGTTGGGCGGCGGATGCGGGCGGATGCGCAGGGAAGGGGCTCCTGAGCTGGGTCTGGCAGTCTCACCGGGGGCCAAGGTGTTGCTCGACAATCTGCCAGGCTATCCGGACAACCTGATGCGCGGACGCGACGGCCGGATTTGGGTCGGACTGTTCAAGCCGCGCAATCCAGCCGCGGACTCGCTCAGCCATTTTGCTGCTCCGTTTACCGAGTTTTCTTTTGCCGCTGGGCTGTCTGCGCCGTCCGCTGTCGTCCGCGCCCTCGGGCGCCGATTGTGCAGGCCCAAACGGCGAGCTGCCGTCGAAATTCGATCGACCGGTGGTGGCGACCGCAGCCTCGGAGCGTGCCTTCCCAGCGACCGGAGTAGGCTATTCGCGCAAGCTCGATGCGTACGGGAATCCATTTTCCTATCTGCTCGGCTGGGTCGAAGCCTGCGATCGCTTTGTCCCCTGTGATCCGGCGCCCGGTCGCTGGTCGCACTTCGTTTTCGACGTTTCGCACTCGTCTGCCGAAACCGTGCTGTGTCCCGGCACGCGTCGCGCCACATCGGTCCGTACTACCTGCGAGCCGCTCGAGGCGCGTGCGCCGACTTACTCGTCCTTTGCCATTGCGGCGAATCCGGCCTGGATGAGCGCGCCTTAGTCAGCGCAGCAGGCTTGTCGGTCGTTTTTTATGAGGTGCCCGAAGGAGGCGTGCGTGCGGCCCTCGATGGGGCGGCGGTCGGCGAGTTTCTCGAATGGATCACCGGGCGCCTCGGCCTCTACGTGTATGGCGCGGAATTGCGCGTGGCTACCGCGCCCGTGCCCTGGCTGGGCATGGAGCATCCGGCCAACATAGTGCTGCGCGAAGATCTGCCGGCGATCAAGGGGCTTTATGCAAACGTCCCGCTGCACGCCCTGCTCCACGAGATCGCGCACCAGTGGGCGGGGGATCGGACGACACTCGCCGACTCACTCGACTTCGTTTGGAAAGAGGCGATCGCTGAACACCTCGTGTACACCTTCGAGCAGGAGCGGCGCCCCGCGGCGGAAGCGCTGACGACCCGACAGGTCTGGCACTCCACGGGCAATGGCGCATCCTACGCTGTTCGTTCAACTCGAGCCGTGGCTCGGAAAGAGCATTTTGCTCGCCGCCATTGCTCATTTCCTGGAGGGCGACGTGCGAAGTATGGTGGACTTGCGCGCGGCCCTCGAGCGCGAGTCGGACTTGAATCTGCAGCGATACTTCGATGTCTGGGTGTTCGGGAATGGTGCCCCCGAATGGCCGAACTTTCACGTTGAAGTGTCGCCCGTCGCCACCGGGACTCGACTGCGAATCACCCAAGAGCACACCTCTGCATTGCCCTTTCCCCGCGTCGTAGAGCTGGATTTAGTGGGCACGACGCGGACCGAGCGCATCCGAGCCGACTTCGGGCTCGCGCCCAAGAGCTCGACACTCGGCCTCGATACGAGCTTCGATGAGGCCATCACGCGCGTGGCGGTCGACCCCGACAAACGCTCGCTCGACTTCACCCTGGCGTCTACCAGTGTCGACGCACACCGGTTGCATTGGCACCCCTGAAACTGGGCCGAGCGGTGCGCGCTGCCCGCGAGTGCAGCTGGTTGCCGGCAGAACGCCTGCCCCACGCGCATGAGCTAGCGCTCGCTCGCGTCGTAACTCGTTCTTGGGCCGATCTTTCCTGGCTGAGCTGGAGCTCATGGTGCACCAGACATCCCGCCGCTGTTCGAGCTAGCTGCGCCAGCACCGGCAACGAGGCCTCCGCCCACGCTGCTGCTTCCGCTCGCTCCGCTCACACCAATAGCCCCTCCAACCGCTCCTCCGCTCGAGCCGCCGCTGCTTGCGCCACCTGTGCCTGCGCTCGTGCCCGCTGTACCGCCGACAGCGGCACCGCCTGCGCCGCCGCCCCCGGTTGCTTCAGCGCCACTGGCTCCCGCGTTGGCCGTGCCACTGGCTCCCGCGTTGGCCGTGCCACTGGCTCCCGCGTTGGCCGTGCCACCATTGCCCGCGC
>Ga0302321_100004611_pt1 | contig 11961 bp, 5 predicted proteins | sample Fen_T0_1_FD_202505 | JGI IMG/M metagenome (GOLD analysis project Ga0302321, IMG submission 202505) | Peat permafrost microbial communities from Stordalen Mire near Abisko, Sweden - Fen_T0_1 | ecosystem: Environmental > Terrestrial > Soil > Wetlands > Permafrost | place: Sweden: Abisko...
GCCCTTGCGGCATCGCCGAACGCCGCAGACGTGCTCACGAATCTCGGCTATGCGCTCCTGCTCGCAGGACAAATAGCGGAGGCCCGCCAGCACTACGAGAAGGCGTTGAGCATTCAGCCGGACCTCCCGGAGGCCTTGAACAATCTCGGCCTGATCCTGGGTCGCGCGGGTGAGATCGACAACGCGGAGAAGTATTTCCGTCGTGCGCTCGAGAAACAACCGACCTACGCGGAGGCGGCGAATAACCTGGCCGTGGCCCTGGCATCCCGTGGCCGACCCGCTGAGGCGATCCAGCTTCTCGAGACCTTCATCGAAAAGTCGCCGGGGGCTGAGAGCAGCTACATCATGCTCGCCAAGGTCTACCTGAGCATGCGTCGCCGGGAGGACGGGCTAGCGGTGATCGAGCGGCTGTTGAAGCGGAACCCCCAACACCCGTTGGCCCTCGATATCGAAAGGCAGCTCAGGTGAGCCCCTCGTGCGTCTAATTGTCAGGCCTTGACAGCGGGCCGGGCCAGGCATAGTTTGCGTTTCGGCTTTCAGGCAGCGGTCGCTGGCCGCGCGCCAACAGAGAGGTAGCAGATGCGACGAGTCTCGTCTTGGATGTGCCTGGCACTCGGTGTGGCGGCGATCGTGCAAGCTGACGACGTGAAGGCGCGCTCTGGCGGCCAGATACCCGCGTTTCCCTCAGGGGTCGAGCAAGTCACGGTCGACGTGGTGGTGGCTGATAAAGGGGGCACGCCGATCAAGGGCTTGCGGCGCCAGGACTTCACCCTGACCGAGGACGGGACACCCCAGGCCATCGCCAGCTTTGAGCCGATCGAGGTGGCGGAGAAGCCGACGAGAACGGTGACACTGCAGCAGCACGTCTCGTCCAACACGGACGCGGTCAAGCGCACGGCGCGCACCTTCGTCGTTGTCTTTGACGGGCTGCACCTCACGCCCCAAGGCGCGGAGGTCGCCAGGAAGGCCATCGAGAAGTTCCTTACCACCGAGCTGCACGACGACGACTACGTCATGCTCCTGGGCACACAGTCTGCCACGTGGGTATCGACGCGCTTTGGTCTGGGACGGGACGATCTCCTGGCCGCGCTCAAGCGCCAAAAGGGCACGGCGCGCGCAGAGGCGACCTGGGACTACATGAGTGAGTACGAGGCCTTGCGTGTCGACGCCTTCCGCGACGTCGATGTGGGCGCGCGCGTGGCCCGACGCTTTGCTGCCTCAGGCTTCGCGCTCAACCCGACGCAGGAAGAGATTCAGAAGATGTCGCGGACCGATAACTCGCCGAATCCGACCACGCAGCCCGGCACGATCGACTCGGTGGTCACAGACAAAGCGCGCGAGGTACGCCAGGACAGCCGCATCCGGCTGGACGCAACGCTCGCGCTGCTGCGGCGCATGCTGGAAGCGCTGACAGACGTCAAGGGCCGCAAGTCCGTGCTGCTCGTGTCTGAGGGCTTTGTCGTGGACCTCGACTCCAAGGAGAGCCGGCCGGTCAGGGAGGCGGCGCGCCGGGCCAACGCCGCCGTTTACTTCATCGACGCGCGTGGCCTCTCGGGCCAGTCGATGTTCAGCAGCGCGGCCTGGGGCCCGTCCCTCAATCCCAACGACGCGACGGCCTACGCCATTGAGGCCGACCTCTTGTCCGAGGGCACACAAGCCGTGGCTGCGGACAGCGGCGGCTTCACCGTTCGCAACGGGAACGATCTGGCTGGCGCCATGGGCCGCATCGCGCGCGAGTCGCAGTCCTACTACCTGCTCGGCTATCGGCCGACGCGCAGCACGTCGGACGGCAAGTTCCACCGCATCGGCGTGTCCGTCAGCCGCAGAGACGTCGTCGTGCGCGCCCGGCGGGGCTACTACGCGGGCACGCCTGACAGCGCGTCCATCCCTGCAGCCACTGTTCAGAACGAGTCGTTCCAAGCCGCGCTCGACTCGCCCTACGACATCGACAGCCTGCCGCTGCGCCTCACGACGCACACCTTCAACGAAAGCTCGCCAGGCAAGATCAAGACCACCGTGGTTGCGGACGTCGAGGTCGACCAGTTCCGCTGGCAAAGCAAGGAAGATCGGCATCTCGATGCCGTCGAGTTCCTGCTGCTGGTCGCCAACCGCAAGACGGACGAAGTGCAGCGCTACGACCAGACTATCGAGCTGAACCTGCGCGAGGAGACCCGCGCGCAGCTTGTCGCCTCGGCTATGCCCATCGTGCGCGACTTCGAGCTGGCGCCCGGGCGATACATCGTCAAGCTCGTCGTGCGCGAGAAGAACAGCGGCCGCATGGGCACCGTGGCACACGAGTTCAACGTGCCTGAGCTGGGCACGTTGCGTCTGTCAACGCCGATCATTACCGACAAGGCACGAGAGGCGTCGGGCCAGACAGTGCCGCAGCTCGTGATGAGGACCCAGCGCGCCTTCCCAACCGGGACGTATGTGGCCTGCCAATATGAGGTCTACGGCGCCAAGTCGAGCGACGCCGACGGGAAACCGCATGTCTCCGGCGGCTACGCGATCCAGCGAGCGGACGGCACGCTGGTGAGCGAGACGCCGGCAACGGCGATCAACGCGCTGAGCGGCGGCGTTGTGCGCACACTGCTGCTCTCGCTGGATGGATTCGCGCCAGGCGAGTACCGCGTCGTGCTCAAAGTCAAAGACGATATTGCTGACCAGGGCGTTGAAGCCGTGGAGCCGTTCGTGGTGACCGCCGCGACCGCGTCGGGCTCGGCGAAGGCTCCCGGTGAGCCTGCGGTCGCGCGCTGACTTCTTGCCGAATCGCCGTCGTGCGCTGGGGAGTCGCTCGGACATGAAGCCCATGAGACTCTCCCAAGTACCGGGTTGGCGAGGACCGACGCTGGGTATCTGCCTGCTCGCCTGGCTGTCGAGCGCCCTGCCGCTCCCAGCGGCTGACACGACGGCCGCCAACGCGCGGACCGCCAACGGCGTTCTGCCCAGCGATCCCGAGGCCGCGCTGAGGCTCGGCCTGCTGCTCTATCGGCAGGATCCGCTGAGCCTTCCGGCCCAGCGCCTCTTGAACGTGGCCTCGCGTCGCTTCCCACAGCGGCACGACGTCCATCTGGCGCTGCTCGATTCCTATCTCGCCAGAAAGAACGCCGCTGCCGCGACGGCGCTGCTCACGCGCCTGCAGGGCGAAGTCGACTCGAGCGCGCGCTTCGCGTTCGACGTGATCTACTGCCTGTTGCAGCGCGGGCAGTTGCCTTTGGCGCAGGCGCAGTGGCACAAGCTCGACGAGCGACTACAGAGCAGCGCGGCCACGCCGACGACTCCTGGCCTGAGTGCGGCGCAGAAGCGGGATGCGGCTGAAGCCGCGTTCCTCCACGGTCTCATCGCCACGGCTGCGGGCCACAAGGAGGAGGCCCTCGAGCTCCTTCGTCGCGCAGACAAGCAGGACTTCCCGGCCATGGACTCGCCGCAGATGTTGATGCTGGCCGACTGCTTCTTTCTGCTTGAGGAGTACAAACTAGCGGCCGCCACGTACAAGGAAGCGCTCACGCATTTCCCCGAGAACGCGCCGGCACGCTGGCGCTACGGTCTCTCCCTGTACTCGACATCTCAGCTCAACGAGGCCGTGGCCGAGTTCGAGAAGCTACTACGCCGGCACCCGAGGCAGCGGGAGGTCAACTACTACATGGGGGCCGCGCTCTTCTCTCTGAAGCTCCATGATCGAGCCCGCGTCTGTTTCGAGAGAGAGCTGGCACTCGATCCGCGCTGCGATCAGTGCATGACCAAACTGGGCCGCCTCGCCTACCTTGCCGGCGACGATCAGCAGGCCACGTCGTGGCTCGACAAGGCGGTGGCGCTGAACGCGCCCTCCCCCGAGACGAACCTGGCCTATGGAATGATCGCAAACCGCGCAGGCAAGTACCAGGCAGCTATCCAGTATTTGTCCAGGGTGGTCGAGCAGTCTCCACAAGACGCCCAGGCGCACTTCCAGCTCGCCATCGCGTATCAACGCAGCGGCGATGCACCGAAGGCGCAGGAGCACCTAAGCCGGTCACGGCAGCTAGACGCGGCAGAACCCGCGCTGCCGCCGTCCGACGCGGCTGGCAAGTAGCCGCTCGCTCGCCCCGGGGCTGCGGACAGTCCACCTGTCATTGTCAAAACAAGGTACAAAATGCCGGTTGGCGAGGCAAGACGAGGCAAGTTGACACTTGCATCCAGATCTCGCGTGGCGTAGGCTGTGGCCCTTGAATGTCCAACCGGATCCGACGGTACCCCATCGATTGGCTGATAGCCGGTCCGCATGGGGATCCGTTCGTCGTAAAGTCATACGTCATGGGCGATCTTTTAGATCGCCCGCAAATGAGGGAGGGTACGACATGATGACGCGAAGGGGCCGAGTCCTGGTCGGCGCAGTCGTCGCGACTGCGTGCCTGTTGGCCAGCGGCACTTGGCTGATGGCGCAGACCACCACCGCATCCGTGCAAGGAACTGTGCGCGACGCCCAAGGCGGCGCTGTCGCTAACGTTCCGGTCGTTCTGACCAGCAACACGCAGGGCAACGTGGCCACGGCGACGACCGATGCGCGTGGCACCTACACGTTCCCGGTCGTGAGGCCAGACACCTACACACTCAAGATCTCCATGGCCGGCTTCAAGACCGTCGAGATGAAGAAGGTGATCGTCGGCGCGGCAGACAGATTCAGTGCTGGCATCACCACGCTCGAGGTCAGCGCGCAGCAGGAGACGGTCACGGTCCTCGGCCGCGTTCCCGAGATCCAGGCCTCCAGCGGTGAGCGTTCCTTCACCCTGGAAAGCTCGACGATGAAGAACATCGCCGTCAACGACCGAACCATCTTCAGCTTGGTCGAGCTCGTCCCTGGCGTAAAGATGGGCATCACCCAGGGCGGCCCGCAGGCTGGCGTAGTCAACACACTCAGCGCGTTCTCGGCCAACGGGGCCCGCACCAACTCCAACAACCTGACGATCGACGGCATCACCAACCAAGACACCGGTGACAACGGCAGCAACATGGCCACGACCAACCTCGACACCGTTGCCGAGTTCAAGGTCCTGACCTCGAGCTACCAGGCTGAGTACGGCCGCGCGGTCGGCGCCCAGCTGCAAGTCGTGACTAAGAGCGGCGGCCAGGACTTCTCCGGCTCCGCATACTGGTACCTGCGCCGCAACACCTGGAACGCCAACGGCTGGATGAACAACCGCAACGGGACGGCTAGGGACGAGACAGCCAAGCGCAACGACTACGGCGCCAACCTGGGCGGCCCGCTCTACATTCCCGGCGCCTTCAACACGGACAAGAAGAAGCTGTTCTTCTTTGCCAGCGTCGAGATGCAGCGCCGCAACGACCCCACGGGCGCGACGAACGTCACGGTCCCGACAGACCTTGAGCGCAACGGCAACTTCTCGCAATCCGTCATCAACGGCCAACCCGCCAACCTGCTCAAGGACTACCAGTCGCCGTACCCGTGCACAGCGGCCGACACGCGCGGATGCTTCTCGGACGGCGGCGTTCTGGGCGCGATCCCGAAGAACCGCCAATACGCGCCGACGCTCGCGACCCTGAAACTGTATCCGAGCGCGAACGTCACGGGCCAGGCGGCCTACAACTACACGAGCCAATTGCCGGCTGACCAGCCGCGCGACGAGGTCATGCTCAGACTCGACTTCCACCCCAGCGACAACTGGCGCGTGATGGGCCGCTACATGCACAACACAGACCCGAACTGGCAGCCGCTCGGCGTTGGCTGGGCTGCTGGCGGCAACGTCCCGATGCAAGGGTACCGCCACCTGCCAGGCTACAACTGGATGTTCTCGGTGAACGGCACGCTCAACAGCACGACGTCGCTCGAGCTCGAGCTCGGCAGCGCTCACAACTACCAGGAGATCGGCTCGGCCGACCCCTTGCTGCATAGGGATACGACCGTGGCGGGGATCTCGGACATCCCGCTGCTCTTCCCGAGCGCTACCTCTGGCTACATCCCACGCTTCAACTGGAACAACATCCCGAACGCCGCGACCCTCTACACGCAGCAGGCGCCCTTCGTGAACTACAACACGACCGTGGACGCCCTCGCCAACCTCACCAAGGTTGCGGGCGCGCACGTGCTCAAGGCTGGCCTCTACTACCAGCACAGCGCCAAGCCCCAGACCCCGTTCTCGCCCTTCAACGGCCAGATCACCTTTGGCACAAGCGCCAACCAGCCTTACGACACTGGCAACCCCTATGCGGACGCGGCCATCGGCGCCTACCAGGGCTACACACAGGCCTCGCGCGGCGGGTACCCGATGTACGCGTACTACAACTTTGAGGCTTACATCCAGGACAACTGGAAGGCCACGCGCCGGCTGACGCTGGACTACGGCGTGCGCTTCTACATGATGTCGCCGCAGGATGACACCAGCACGCTGCTGCTCTCGAACTTCTTCCCAGACCAGTGGTCTGCGAGCGCGGCGCCTCGTCTCTACGTACCGTACTGCCCCGACGGAACCGCGTGCGGCAACAACAGCCTCGGCCGCGATCCCGCCACCGGCGCCACCGTGATCCATTCGTACATTGGCCGCATCGTTCCTGGCTCGGGCCAACAGTTCAACGGCTCGGGCGCAGACACGAACACGGCCATGTTCTCCGGCAATGCCACCAAGATCTCCCCGCGCTTCGGATTCACCTATGACCTCAACGGACGCCAGACCTCGATCCTGCGCGGCGGGTTCGGCATCTTCTACGATCGCCCCCAGGGCAACACGCGCTTCAACATGGTTGGCAACCCGCCGGGCGTGTCCACACCGAACCTCGGCGCTGGCCTGATGTCAGACCTGTCGGCCGCGCTCGCAAACGCTGCCAATGTCCCCTCGGCGCCCAGTGGTTCGCAGCCGAGCGAGTTCAACTTCACGCTACCCACTGTCTACGCCTGGAACATCGGCGGCCAGTTCAAGATGCCGGGCGCGTTCGTGTTGGACGTGTCCTACGTCGGCAACAAGAGCACCAAGCTGCTGGGCCTGAGGCAGATCAACGCCGTGCCGTACGGCGCCGCCTACCTTCCAGCCAACCAGGACCCGACCCGGGCAGCCGGCGTGCTGGGCACGACGGCATTGCCGTTTGACCTCCTGCGTCCCTACAAGGGCTACAACACGATCAACATGTGGGGCGGCTACGGTGAGGCGAGATACGACGCCCTGCAGACCTCGCTCAGCCGCAGATTCGACAACGGTCTGATGGTCGGTGTCAGCTACACCTTCAGCAAGACCCTCGGCACAGGCACCAGTGATTACAGCCAGATGCGCATCGATGGTCTGGATCGCCAGTACAACTACGGCATCACGGGATCGGATCAGCCGCACAACTTCGTGGCCAACCTGGTCTACCAGACGCCCAAGCTCGCTGACGGTGTCGCGGGCCTGATCACGAACGGCTGGCAGATCTCTGGCGTGTTCCGCTACGCAAGCGGCTATCCCTACACGATCGGCTACAACTTCAACGGGGACGCGCAGAACAACGCCATCACCGGTTCTGAGCAGGGCGCGCGCATCGTCGTCGTCGGCGACCCTGGCAAGGGCTGGAGCTCCGATCCTTACGCGCAGGTCAACGCGGCTGCGTTCGCACCGCCGAAGCCTGGCAGCATCGGCACCGAGTCGTCCTTGTTCTTCCTGCACCAGGCACCACTCACCAACCTCGACTTGTCGCTCGCGAAGTCCTTCCAGTTGCATGGCCGGGCGAAGTTCGAGCTGCGGTTGGACGCGTTCAATGCCCTGAACCACATGAACATCTTCAGCACGAACAACACGATTCGGTTCGCCAGCCTCACTGATTCGACCATCACGAACGCTGGGGCATCGTCTGGTAACGGCAGGTTCGGCGCCATCAGCGGCACGTGGCCGCAGAGGACGCTGCAACTCCTCGGCCGTCTCACCTTCTGATTTAGCACCTCTGACCCAGGGCCGGCGCTCGCAAGGGCGCCGGCCCGTTTTCTTTGTGGGGTGCGGCCACTAGGTGGAACGCGCGGCCACGTCGCCGCACGGCATGCCGGGGGCTCGAGACCTGCACCCGCGCAGCCGTAGGGGCGGCCTCCGTGGCCGCCCTGCCGGGCAGCTAGCCTAGGCTGAGACCCGGAAGCCAAGCCTTCAGTGGTGGAAGTCAGCGTGCGCCGTGATCGGCCGGCCGGCCGTGGCCGCGCCCCGCGTTTGCTGTCGTGCGATCTTGGCGCGGACTAGGCGCGACGCAATTGCAGGGGCCCGGCATGCGCCAGGTCCCGTCAGAACGACGAGCGGCGGCCCCGTGTTCGCGGGTGCGGGTGATCGAACGACGAGCGAGGCATAGCGGCGGGCCGCCCTAAGCGCGCGACTGGACACGAATGCCGATATCGCCCGCGCTCAGTCGCAGACACCGGGTCGGTGCGGCAGGGTCGGCTCACCCTCCGTGCGGCGCACCGCTTGACGGATCGCTCAGCGAGCCGGCTCGATGATGTGCAGCACCTGGTTGATGGCGGGGTTCTCGAGTCGCTGCACGGTACCGCTTGGCCAGGAGATCTCGACAGATGCGACCTTGCCCTCCGCGCCCAGCCCAAAGTGCACGCGCTTGTCGCTCGCGGAGTAGATGCCGTTGGCCGTCGTCACGTGCTCGTACAGTGCGCGGCCTGAGGCCAGCGTCAGCTTGACGCGCGCGCCGATCCCGTCGCGATTGCTCCGGGTACCCTTGAGATCGAGCAGCATCCAGTTGGCAGCCGGGCCGCCGCGCTTCGCGAAAAGGGCGGCCGGTCCGTTGAGCTGCGAGACCGCGACCTCGAGCGTGCCGTCGTTGTCGAAGTCGGCCACAGCCACGCCCCGCCAGGCGCCGGACACCTGAAGATCCGGCCCGACGCTCCGGGACAGGTCTTCGAACGTGCCCTGACCAAGATTACGGTAGAGGAAGCAGCCCTCCTTGTAGCGCGCGCTGGGGTTGTACAGCTCGACGTTGTCAACCACGTGCGAGCCGGCGCTGAAGAGGTCCTTCCAGCCGTCGTTGTCGATGTCCAGGAACGCGGTGCTCCAGCCGCTGTGGCTGCTCGAGGCTGGCCCGATCGCGGAAGGGAACGTGCGATCGAGGAAGAAGCCTTTGCCCTGATTGACGAACAGCGTGAACGAGTTCGTGATCAGGTCGGTCACGAAGATGTCGGGCCAGCCGTCGTTGTCAAAGTCCTTGAAGTCGCAGCCCATGCCTGAGACCATCGCGCCGCTGTCGTTGGCCGACACGCCGGCCGCAAAGGCCACTTCGGTGAACTTGCCGTTGCCGTCGTTGCGGTAGAGGAAATGCGGCGTCTTGTCATTGGTGACAAAAACGTCCATCCTGCCGTCGCCATTGAAGTCGGCAATGGCGATACCCATACCTTTGCCCAGGTATTGGTTCAGGCCAGCCTGCTCGGACACGTCCGTGAACGTGCCATCGCCGTTGTTGTGAAACAAGGCGTTCGGCTGGGGCTTGAACACGTCCGGGTCGCAATAGATGCGGTGCCCAGGCTTGCGTTCGCCGCAGTAGGTGTCGCTGTTGCGCTCGAGGCTCCAGTCGAAGTAGCGTGTGACGAACAGGTCCAGATAGCCGTCGTTGTCATAGTCCAGCCAAGCAGCGCTGGCCTTGAGCGGCGGGCCCTTCATGGCCACACGGGCCTTGGCCGTCACGTCCGTGAAGTGGCCATTGCCGTCGTTGTGGTACAGCACGTTGTCGCCGTAGTTCGTCACCAGGATGTCGACGTAGCCATCGTTGTCATAGTCGCCGACCGCCACGCCCTGCGGGTATCCCTTGAGCCCGAGGCCGCTGAGCCCGGAGGCCTCGGTCACGTCCACAAAAGAGCCTTTCCCGGTGTTCTTGAAGAGGCGGTTGGAGCTGGCCGGGTCGCTGCGCAGGTGGCCCGGGGACGGTGCACCATTGAGAAAGAGCAGGTCCACCCAGCCGTCGTTGTTGTAGTCCAGCGCGGCAACGGCTCCGCCCAGGGTCTCGAACGGATACTTCATTTCGGTCGCGAAGTTGTTCTGGACAAAGCGCACACCGCGCTGTTGCGCCTCGTTGACGAGCGTGAAGGTCGAGCGGGGCGGTGCGGCCGGGACGAGAGGCGACGGCGCGAGTAGCGCCAGGCAGGCGCCTGTCACCGCACGGAGAGACCGCGTGCCCGAAGGCCAGCGAGCACTCATCGGTTACTCTTTGAAGTACTTGCCGACGATGGGCGCGAGCTCCTGCTTGACGTTGGCCGGCACCAGCTCCGCTGCCGTCACCAGGGAGCACTTGAGCGCGCTCGCGCACTCGCACTGGCGCGGGATCGGCAGCCGGGCGAGCGCCGCGCGAAGCACGGCCTTGGCAGTCGCAGCGTTCTTGGAGAGGTTGGCGATGATCTGGTCTGCTGTGACCGCGTCGTGATCCGGGTGCCAGCAGTCGTAGTCCGTCACCATGGCCAGCGTGGCGTAGCAGATCTCGGCCTCGCGCGCGAGACGTGCTTCCTGCAGGTTCGTCATGCCGACCAGATCCATGCCCCACGAGCGATACAGCTTCGACTCGGCGAGCGTCGAGAACTGCGGACCCTCGATGCAGACATAGCTGCCGCCGACGTGATGGCGCGCGCCCGCGTCATTGCAGGCCTGGGACAACACGGCCGCCAGGTTCGCGCAGAACGGGTGGGCAAAGGCCACATGCGCGACCAGCCCACGGCCGAAGAAGGTGGCCTTGCGCTGGGTCGTGCGGTCGACGAGCTGGTCCGGGATCACGATGTCGAGAGGTGCGTAGGCCTCCTTGAGTGAGCCGACGGCAGAGACGGAGAGGATCCACTGCACGCCGAGTGACTTCATGGCGTAGATGTTGGCCTGGTAGTTCAGCTCGCTTGGCAAGATGCGATGGCCACGGCCGTGGCGCGCCAGAAAGGCCACGCGCTGGCCTGCCAGGCGGCCCAGCATCAGGGCATCCGACGGTTCGCCGAACGGCGTGGCCACGTTCACGCTCGTCGCTTGCTCCAGGCCCTCCATCTCGTACAGGCCGCTGCCGCCAATGATGCCGACATCTGCTCGTGTGTCCATCGTTGCCTCGCTTGTCTCTTGCCGATCCCTACGCTAGCGTGGGCCTGTCGCCGACGGCCGGTCCCGACGCGCTGCCAGGACGCGCTCGGCGGCTGCCAGCACCATCTCCACGGTAACGCCCCGCACGCAGGCGAACTGCTGCGCCTCCGCACAGGTGTAGCCGGGGCATGGCCCACAAGGTACCACGTGCTGCACGATCTCGGCCGGGGCCCTTGTCCAGGGCCGCCAGTGCACGACGTTCGACGAGCCGAAGATCACCACCACGGGCACTTCGAGCGCGGCAGCGACGTGTGCGATGCCGCTGTCGTTGCCGACGAAGAGCTGGCTTCGAGCTGCCAGCGCCACGACCTCCGGCAAGGGCAGATCAGCGAACGTCGTCACAGGAACACGCGCCATCTGACGCAAGGCCGAAAGCATCCCGGCCTCGTGACGCGCAGCGATCGCGATCGGCGACAGACCACGCTCGTGCAAGTGCTCGACGATGCGCGCGAACCCTTCGGTGGACCAGCGCTTGGATTCAAAGGCGGCCGCCGGGTGCACAAGGGCGAGCCGTTCGTACGTGGCTAGGCCGCTCGCGGCCAGGCGCGCCGCGACAGCCTGCTCTGCGGCGTGGCTAGGCGCCAGCCGCGTGGGCGGACAATCGCTGACTGGCACGCCGACAAAGCCGAGCAGGCCGAGCTGCTGCTCGACCGAGTGCAGCTCGGCGCGACCCCACAGGCTTGCCGGCGGCGGGGCGCGATGGTTGAGCAGCCGGCTCAGCCGGTAGTGCCGGTAGCCCACGCGCTGCCGTGCGCCTGAGGCAAACGTGAGCAGCGAGGCGGTCGTGCCCCCGTGCAGGTCGAAGGCCACGTCGTAGCGTGCGGCTCGCAGCTTGCGGGCCAGGGCGAGCCGAGCCGAGAGGCTCCCGCGCGGCACGCTGATGATCCCGCTGGCTTCGCGCGGCCCGTCGAAGAGC
>Ga0302321_100004612_pt1 | contig 11961 bp, 7 predicted proteins | sample Fen_T0_1_FD_202505 | JGI IMG/M metagenome (GOLD analysis project Ga0302321, IMG submission 202505) | Peat permafrost microbial communities from Stordalen Mire near Abisko, Sweden - Fen_T0_1 | ecosystem: Environmental > Terrestrial > Soil > Wetlands > Permafrost | place: Sweden: Abisko...
AAGGTGCACCACTCCGCCACCGGCATTGGCACATTTGTCAATAGCAGACTGAATGGAATCTGTAACCAACTCTTTGCCATTTGATTTCAATAATACTTCGACGTGCTTAGTCTGACTGTACAAGGATGTTATATTGAGTATTAAGAGCCCCATCAGCAGTTTTGCTGACAAAAAGGATAAAGCCTTCATTTTTTTATGACATTGCATCATGAATCTCCTTTTTAACATTTTGTTTATCAGAAGATCACCTCCAATACAGAATGAATCATAAGCTCAGGAACGACGACTTTTGAGACACCATTATGAAAATCTATTTCCATTTCTTTTCCGCCAGGTTGAAGAATAATATGTTTTGGTTTTTGTCCCGTTTGAATACTTACCTTAATGTCTTTAATTGAAGGTATTTCATCGTATCCGATCGCATTCTGATTTGTATGTTCGCCAGAAATATTTATGAGATTCACAAACATTCTGCCATTAAGACGGTTTAAAGTTACGTGAACCAGATGGGTACCGGAAACCATTACCAGCTGATCAGAAAACAGTTCATTTATTGTACTGTTGATAAAATCTCGAAGAACCGGAGATTTAAATTCTTTATAATCTGATCCTGCATTGAAATAGACTGCAGCAATCTTTCCTTTTCCTAAATTATTAACTGAAGAAGCTATCATTTTCCCTTTGAGTCTGAAATCACTCCCATCATAAAAAGTTGAGGTAGCTTTTATTTCAGGGTACAAAACAACCGAATCGAGTGCTGAGCGTATGGCTCCGATTTTATCTGATACAGCAATAAATGCCTGAGTTTCATTCAAGGTCTTAAGAGATTTGATGCCAAGTTCATTTTGGAAAATTTTAGCTGTTTCCACGCCTAAGATCAACAGGTTTCCCCCACCAGCAACGTAACTCCTCAATTCTTCAATAAATGATGGTTCAAGATAATCGCATTCAGGGATTATTATAAGCGGATACTGATTCATTTTTCCGGTAAGTGTATGCTCCATAAGAATCTCAACAGGATGCTGGTTATCAAGCACAAGGTTCAATGCTCCTTCAAGTTTTCCAAGTGGATTTGAATAAGGATGTTGGGCTGCCCTCTGGTAAGAAAAAGCAGGATACAATAAAGCAATCTGGGGTATAGATTTTGCTTTCTGACAATATGGCTGTCGGGCACGGCAAAAGGCAGCAATTTCTGATAATGTTGTGGCAAGCCATGGCTTTAATGACAGATCTCTGTTCTGCTGAAAATAAAACTGAACACCTCCACCCATCGCTATAATCTGTGCAGCCTCCTGTTCAAGCTGAACTGACGACTTAACACTCATCGGCATATTACCACCGTCCCATGAAAAACCCCAGGCCATGAGATCCCATGGTTTTCCCTGTGGAGCCAGGCAACGAGCCTCGAAAGCAGATCGATATACACCATTCTGAGGAGTAACGTCGCCAGAAAGATAATCTACATTTACAGTTACCTTTTCAGGCATCATTGATGAATAAGACCAGTTACTTGTAATCTGAAATCCTGGATTATATTGATGGATAGCATCTACATATTTTTTTAAATGTTCGCGGAAAAGCTTGCGGGTATATTCCATAAATTCAGGATAAAACCTATCTGTTTGTTTCCTGGGAATTTCAGTAATCCCTGTTTCCTCTTTGAAGCGATTTAAAGAGGCAAGGCCGTAATCAGGTTCAATAGCCCAGCATTCTCCGTCAATCCATGCACCATCTACCTTATAATCACTAAGTTCTTTCAACTGGGGAATCATATAGGTATCTAGATAGGGACTGAAGAAAGAAGTTTTTTCTTTACTTGGTTCTCCGTTTTCCTTGATTATCGCCCAATCTGGATGTTCATTTACTACTTTATAGTCAATTACGCCCGAAAAATGCATGAATAATGCAACATTATCCTTTTCTGTTATCTCTCGCCAGAGTTTCAGCGGGTCCTTCTCGAATCCTTTGACGTGGTACCCCACTTGTGTCGGATAACTTGAAATACCCGGGTGCCCTTTACAGTCGATCTGAATAAAATCGGGGCGGACTTTCAGGAGGAAAGTATCTATCATTTCAGCAGTGAGTGTCTTCCCTGCATCGGTAATGTCCTCACTGGCATGAAGGTCAAAGTGAATACCGAAAAAGCAGTCAGCTCGTTTCAGTTTAACTGTTGGCTTTTCATTTTGTGCCAGCGTAAGGAAACTGACGTTTGAAAATATTAAAAAGCAGATCAATGCGATTTTTTTCATCTTTTTCATTTTTAGTTTTTAGTTTTTACTTTTTACTTTTCGGATCATCCAAAACCAGTACCCAGTCGCATCCACGCCCCGTCTTCAGCCAGCTTAATTCTTTTGATATCCCGTTTGGTATGAACTCAACCTCTCCTGAATTTAAATATTTGCCGATTTTAGTACTCTCTCCTGTTCGTGGGTTATACCAGCTTGCATTTACCGAATCGCATTGCATCGTTCCCATCTGAATTGTTACCGGATAACCAGTCGGGATATAAATGAATATATAGTTTTTACCTCTTGTAGCTATACAATGATTTGAACCAGATCCCATACCTTTTATAATCACAGATTGATCAGGTATCCGTTCGAGCATCGGTCTGGACTCAATCAGATTTCTCAGATATCTCATCTGATTTGCTCCTTGGTCATCGAGGGCTGCCTGCCAGAATTTATTTGCAAAAGTTATAGGGTTTCTGTTTTTATCATAGAATTGCCATACCGGATTGCAACCATAAGTATGCCCGAAAGCACCGGCAAATACCGACCAGTATGCTATTTGCCTGACATCATACGAGGTGAAGCTACCGTTGTTAATCAGCCAGTTTACAGCATGTTCCTCATACGCAGGTTCACCATTGATTGTTGGTTTAGGATCCGGGAGCATCCAGTCTGTAAATGATTGTTCATAAGCTCTGGTGATGCTGTAATCGGAGTGATAAGACCCCCACATGTTAAAATCGAGCCACTCATCGTTCCGGAACCATTGGGAAGAGGAAGCAAAACAGTGATATGTCATGAGAGTTGTAGTATAATCTGTTTTACTTTTGAAATCAGTTACTCCATTCGTTCCGTCAGCGATTCCCTTAGCCATAGCTCTCCATAGATCCAGTCCATTTGATCGTTCATCCGGCAGACGGTCTCCACCTAATATCCAGATAATATTTTTCCGGACATGATATCTTTTCCCAAGGATATTTCCAAAATTATAAGCCTGAATTACAGAATTAAAAATTGCTCTGCCTTCACGGGGAATAACATATTCGCCCCAGCAGGGAAGCAATCCGATATAAATGCCCAACTCCTCTGCTTTTCTGATAATAAAATCAGCATGATCCCAATAATCATACTCATTTATTTTGGATGTATCATTACCCGGAGTTATTTTCAGATTTTCAGGGTCAGAGTTAATCAAAGGCAATGAACCATATTCGTTTGGAGCATTTAAACCATCAAATTCCGAGAGTAAAACTGCCTGAATAATATTGAATCCCTGTTCTTTCCTTTTTTTCAGATATCCAACTGCTTCATTTCTGTTCAGCCTGTGAAATACTTCCCAACCGGTATCTCCCAGCCAAAAAAACGGAGTTCCATCTTCAAAGACCAGAAAATGACAATTATCTGATACTTTTAATCGTTCACAAGTCAATTTTTTCTGAGAATTGGCTTCAGAAAACAATAATAAAATAAATAACAACAGAAATAACTTTTTCACTATTTGAATTTTATCTTACTTTTATTTCAAATCTTTGAGGTTTATTCACTGACAGCTCAACCCAGATGAGCAATGTATACGTTCCATCAGTATCGATTTCAACTCCTTGTCTGAAGTAATGCCCAGGCACCTGGGAAACATTATTGATCTTCAGATCTGCATTTAAGAATCGTTTTTTCAAATTTCTGATTTCAAAACAGAGATTTTTGACGGGATTTTTGTCGGAGGCATCTATTTGAAATGACAGTTGACATGAATCTGTTTTGAAACTATAAGCCCTGTGCGGCTGATTATAACCCTGGCTTGTCCCTCCGGAGACATTGCTTATTTCAGGGGCATTAAGCCACGACCTGGCTAATGGGGTCAATGAGCCTGCCGGTTGATCAGTCATTCCTTCCAGCAGAATTTTCTCGTCAAAAGAAATCTTACCTCTCACTTTAATACTTGCCGGCCAGAACAAATGAGAGATCGAACTATGTGATGCACGGTCAGAAAAGCTTGCATTCCTTCCTGAGGAGTTTACCTGTGCAGTCGGCCAGTGATTCCATACTGGGAATACTGAATACCATGTCCGTTCACCCGAATATACATCTCCGCTATCGAAATTTTGAATTGTAAATGGATCATATTTCCCGGTTAAATAGATTTTCTGAATCTTTATTCCTTTAAATTTCGGGTCTGGTGGATCGGGGTTCCAATTATAGTCGGTTGAATTACCTGCACTATCCACAAGCGTCATAACAGGAATCTTTTCTATAACTCCTTCAGGATGCTGACCCTCACTTAATACAGCAATCTGTTCATCCCATTCATGCCATGTATCAGGTTTTGAAGAATAGCAACGCATAACTTTTGAAACCACTCCATCAGGATAGATATAAAAATCCCAGTCGGAAATATCACCCCATCCTGTAACATCATCATAATTGGCCCAGTGATGACCAGGTTCTGCCAAACGATAACGCCAGTTTACAACTACTCTTGCGCCATTATTCTCTATAATTCTGACATTAGAATCCCAGCAGCCTTTGTCCGACATCGGTTCACAATCACCCGGGGCATCTTTTGTGAAGCCTGTCTCACAAAATTCATTGGTAAACCATTGAGCTGAATCATTTACCATCATAGGTACATAGCTTACGCCATGCCAGAAGATGTACCTTACGGGTAATTTATCAAATCCAACCACTATATCGGAATATTTCCCAAAACAAAACATATTATCCCAGGTCTCATAATAGGGCAGGTAAGTATAAATTGCTTTGAACTTCCCTGTAGCTAAAGGGTCCGGAAACCTGCGTTTCTGGATGTCGGGCGAATTAATTACAAGTAAACCTGGATTATATTTTTTAAAGGAACTCTCAATCTGATTTATACTTAAAGGAAGATTATAAACTCTCACTTCATCTATCAGCCCATCAAAACCGAAATCAGATGGAAGGTTCATATTAGTTCCTTCTGTTGGCTCCAGCATTATCTTTGCTTTTCCGATACGGACATCAGTGTTGACAGTCTGAACACCGCTGTTGCCAATTAATCTACTGGCGATTTCTTTGCCATTAACGTAGAGTCTCATCATTCCATCATTCTTATTATAAACACCAGCCAGATGATACCACTTTTTCAGTTTAAAATGATTTGAATCTGAATATGGCGGTTTGTTTGGAATACTTAATTGTTGCCAAATATTAGCAACTTTAACTTTAAAACCAGGGTAGCCATGACTATCGACTCCCAGAAAATAACCTTCCCCATCTCCCTGTTGTAATATGGGCGTCCAGTTCCATGGATATGCGCCCAGTACAAACCAACTTTCAATCGTTAAGCTTCTGCCTGATATTACAGGTGCTTTGTCTGCCGGAATTGAGACAACTGATTTATATCCATCAAACTCAAGAGAAGTTCCGGATATTCCTTTCTTCCAGAGTGTTTTATGACCTTCAACAAGGAATCGTGATCCTGAAATATTCTCTTTTGTACTGTCTCCTTTACCCTCATCGAACTTTAACTGCAAAACCGGCTCAATATTGATCATTTGTTTTAATGGATTTCCTTCATGTTTCACTGATGATTTTAAATGGCCAGGGTTAGTTCTGCTGATTTCGCGAAAACCTTCTGAATTTAACTGGAGTATTTGAGTTGTTTGATTAAACGGATCGTTCCAATCATCTGCTATAGTTGTTCCTCGTTTTATGATACGCTTCACCCGTCCATCAGGTGTTATGATAAACAGTTCATCTGTAAAATTTTTCTGATTCACATTGCCATTAGGATTGCCCGCGGTAAAACTTGATAAGTACCGCCAGTGAACAATAACTTGCAGTGGGGTATTCTTAATGATCGATACATGAGAATAAACATTTGACCTGTCGGACATCAGGCCGATCCCGTCACCATTCCTTTGTATTATATCCGGTATATCCCATTGGCCTCTTTCTGTTTTAAGATATGGCAGATAGCTCCTTCCACGCCAGAAAATAATGTTCCCTTCCGATTTCGGAATCCTGACGATTACATCGGTCCGATCCCCTGTACGTGAATAAAACTCCCACTCCTGCCCGGTGCTCACTTTAGTGTAATATGCTCCAAATTCATCCTGACAGTAAGCTAAAGATGCTACTGTGACTAAAGAAAGAGATGCTAAAATTCTCTTGAACTCAAAATTCAGGACAATATCAAAATACCTTGCTAAAACATTAATAAAATTCATGAGACTTCTGATCTGAAACGAATAACAAACTTGATGGAAAATAGTAATTAATTTTCATACGGCATTCCCGCCAGATCAATTAATTGATGAAGCACCATAGATCATATGCAATCCGCAATATTTATAAATTGTATTAACAGGATCGCCTTAAGTGATTGATTCGATCTGATCTTTTACATTATCAGGTTCAAATACTTTACGCCAATCTTCCTTTATAAATTCCTTCAATCCTCGTGACAATGCTTTATTAGCTGCATCTGAAAAAACTGCTCCGGGCAATTCGTTGAATAATACTGCCAGCTGAATACGTAAATGCCCCAGCAAAAAGTCTCTTGCAGCATCGGCAGGAACACCACGCTTAATGACTTCATTAAGGCCCTCCCGTATAACAAAAATGCATGTCGAAGCAAGCGTCTCAACCAGTGCCGGTTCGAGCAATCCCATCTGTTCAGCGGTAATATTGTGTGATCTAAGTACAGGTGCATAAAAAGTACAGGCAAGCTGTTCTCCTGCAATATAATCTTCCATTGTGCCATGTAGAATAGAGCATACTATTGACTGCTTTGCTGCAATACCTCCAAAATGATCTTTCATATTCTCTTCAATGGGTTCCCAGTTGAAAATCGACGGATGGGTAGGGTGGGTTATAAAATAAGCTATTTCAGCCCTGTCGAAGAGTTTTCCTGCCAGCGCTGCTGCAGGATCCAGAGTCACTGCAAGAGCCCCCTTTCTCATCATTGGGATGAATACCCCGGTGACTTTTCCAAGAGCAACATCCGGAACAGCAAATATTACTGCATCTGCTTCAGGTATGACTTTGGAAGGGTCTGAAACAACAATTCCCTGTTCTTTCAGTTTTTCAATTCCCTGAGGACTGACTTCCAGGTAAGACATTTCATAATCTGAAGTTTTAAGATTGCGGGTGAGACGCATTCCCATTTTGCCTCCTGCACCAACTAAGGTTACTTTTTTCATATTACTTAATTTAAATTTTGCTTCGTTTTTGCCTTTTACCCCATTTCTTTTTCCATCACGGGGAAAATGATCTGCTCCATCCCCCCTGGGGGAAGGCAGGGATGGGGGTTTTTTCAACAAAATAAATCTACTCAAACTCCTTAAGTTTAATTTTCTTTCCTGATTCTGCTGACTTATAACTTGCCCAAATCAGGCGCATAGTCTCAAGGTTATCAGTTCCGCTGTTTTCAGCTTTTATTTTGCCCTTAATATCCTCAAGAATATCCCGGTTAATGTGTATGCCGCTTTCATGATTAACAATATAGTCAGGGTCGGCCCAGGAATATGATGGAAATTTTACAATTTCAGAAACAGTCCCTTTTCGTGTAGTTGTTCTGATCTCGAAGCCTGGTCCCAGAAAAACCGATCCCTTTTCCCCTTCAACCAGAATATTCAGAGTGGAAAAAGTATCATGTTCAACTATAGAAGCATATGACATTTCTGTATAAACAGGCATCCCGTTTTTCATTTCCATCATGATAACAGCAACATCTTCTCCTTTAATGTCCGGAGTAATAGCTCTGGTCCGGCACCATAGTTCATCACATTCTCCGAAAAGAAATCTGCACACATCAAAAACATGAGAACCCATGTCTGTGAGAATAAAGTGGTCGAGTTCTTTTAGGAATGGCTGGTTGTCAAATACAGGAAATCCTGAAAGGAAGGATACTCTTGCCTTAAAAGGTTTTCCTATTATTCCTGAATCGATTATCTGCTTAAATCTTCTCACGGGTGCCTGCCACCGATAGTTCTCATGAATATAAAGCTTCACTCCGGCTTCAATGCAATTTTTTACCATCCGTTTTGCAGTCTCAAAATCGGGAGCCATAGGTTTCTGACAGATAATGTGTTTAATTCCATGTCTAACTGCCATTTCCACAAAGTAAGCATGGGTATCAACATCAGTAATGATGTCGACAAAATCAAGCTTTTCGTTAGAAAATAATTCTTCCGGATTATTATATACCCGGGGCACTTTAAAATATTCAGCAATCTTTTGGGCTTTGGTAAGAGTCCTGTTAAATACAGCTACCAGTTCAGCACCTTCGAGTTCGCTCCAGGCCCCGATCTGGAACTTCGACCAGAATCCGCAGCCGAATACAGCAAATTTCAATATATCCATTTGATTTAATTTTAAAATATCAGGTTTTCATATCTGCGTTCATCTGCGAAATCTGAGGGAAAAAATTGCCCGCAGATTTCGCAGATTGGCGCAGATTAATACAGTATAGATTTCAGATATTCAAGGCTTTCGTTTGCCCACTTATTCTCTTTAATGATGGTATCTTCTATATTGGACTCAGGCGGGGTCCATAATTCCAGAATGGCACTCCGACACCTATCTAATTTATTAATGCTCTCAAATAAGTCTTTTATATTGAGCATCCCTTTACCGGCAGGTGATCCCTCAATGAGTATTCCCATTTTGTGTATAACCCTTCGAATGGTAAAGTCTTTAATATGAAGATTTATTGTATATGGAAGCAGGATACGGGCTACCTCTTCAAATCCTTCACCAGCTCCCATTGAGTTAACTGAGTCGAGACATATACCGACCCACTCACTACCGACTGACTGGATGATTTCTTCAAACTCACGGGCTTTAAAGCGGTCGTGATTTTCGATAGCTAGTTTTATTCCACTGGCCTTGCATTCCGGAATCAATTCTTTTATAATTGATATAACATCCTTCATCTCAGGCTCAAAACCGGCTCCGTCTATTACCATTCTAAGTATAGGTGAGTTAAGTAATTTTGCAGCTTCCAGACATCTCATTGCATGTTCAGGAGTCAGACCACGACCTCCCATCTCAATATCAACTCCTATAGCTTCACCATGTTTTCTCAGATCGAGGACTTCACTTTTTGCCATTGTTTCCAGGGGCAGATTATCAGCTATCTGAACAAGATTCAGACCTGATGCCGCTGCCTTGTCTATCAGGTCAAATGCCGACAATTGTTTTGGAGGCAATGCTCCGGGTACTCCAACTGCCCATGTATAAGTATATGATGATAAGCCTAATCGCATAATAGTTATTTTTTTGTACCCGGTGCCGGATACTTTTTGGAAGCATCGTCGAGAACAAGCAGCCAGTCGAGGTTTTCGCCTGGTGTAGGAGTATTAAATGTTTGTATACCTGTATTTGAGTATTTTCCGATCTCTTTTGCCTCACCATTTCGTGGATTGAACCACCACGCAACTACTTCCTTCCCTTTAATAGCATCCATACGAACTGAAAATTTCCTTCCGACAGGAACATATATCATTGCATATGTACCATCCATATCACGTGTGGCAACATACCTGTACGATCCGTTCCCCGGAACAGCTGACGCTATCTTATCGGTTACTATTATTGAGTTATCAGGAATCCTGGTCAGGAAAGGTCGCGACTCCATCAGAAACCGTCCGTACATCATCTGCCCTGCCCCAGGCTGATCTATAGCGTCATACCAAGGCATGAGAGGTCTGTTGATCGGATCGTGTGAGGGTCCATACATCTGCCAGACAGAATGATGACCATAGGTATGGCCGAATGCCCCGCTGAAAAGATCCCAGTACAGAGGTCTGCGAACATCCGCGGAGGTTGAGTGGCCGTTTGCATCGGGATTGAAATTGATCGGATGATCTTCATAGAGAGGTTCAGCATCGATAACCGGCTTTGGAGGTTCAATACGATAATCCTCATTTGTCATATAATAACTCTCCGTAAAGCTCAAACCATGACCATTCTGCCTCATATTGAAATCGAGCCACGGCTCGTTATGAAGAAGTTGTGATGATCCGGAACCGCCCGTAGGATGGAAACTAATAAGGTGCCTGCCACCGTCTCCTTCACGCAAACCTTCGGCCATAGACACGATTATCTGCCTTTGAATCTCCAATTCGATAGGACGGTCACCACCTAAAATCCAGATTATATTAGGACTGTTTTTATAACGCTGTCCTATAAACTTCCCATATGCTTTTGCATTTTCCGGATTAAATATCTGAGGACCCAATCCCCACTTCCTGTTCCATTTATCGCCCCAGGTAGGAAGTATCCCGATGAAAATCCCTTTTTCTTCAGCTTTTTTTATTATCCAGTCAACGTGCTCGAAGTACTTTTCATTAGGAGTAAGAGGGTTGTTGTTGATAAGAGGTTTATTTCCTTCGGCATTCGGGGTATTGAGTCCGTCAAGTTCTGCAAGTACAACAGCCTGAATCACTGTAAACCCTTTTGACCGTCGGTTTTCAAGATATTTTTCAGTCTCTTCCTTATTTAGTCGATGGAAAAGTTCCCATCCGGTGTCGCCCAGATAGAAAAAGGGAGTACCATCTTCGAATTCGAGGAAGTGCCTGTTCTCCGAAACTTTCAGATTTCCGTGTTTAAAATCAACGGATGGCCCAGTCCATGTTTTTTCCTGGGACTGTAATTTATTTGAAAAAATAAGGATTAAAACTGCTGTTATTAATAAGTGTTTCATAATAATTAAATATAGATTCAACCTTAAACTCTTAAGCTCTTAAACCCTTAGGCTTACCCTCAGGCTAGGCAAACCTCGAATAAACAATCAATACCAATCCTACCAGATAGCAGCCAAACATCAAGGTTAGAAGCAGATTAGTCCCTTTTGGAGCATCCCTGAATTCTTTCCAGACAAAGATCCCCCATAATGCTGCCACAACCGGAGCGGAATTGCTTAAGCCATAAGATATTGCCGGACTTGCTGCACCAACCGACATGAAACTGACCGAGTTGCCAAGACACCAGATCGCTCCTCCTAACATCCCCAGGAGATGTACCCTTGAACCCCCTCGGAACCAATCTGCTATTTTTACCGGTTCCCCCTGAACAGGTCTTGCCATAAAAACCGGGTTAAGAATTGCAGTACAGATAAAAGCTCCGATTGAGAAAAACACTACTGCAGAATATGAGCTTATTTTTCCTGCATCAGCAGGTGAAAAATCAGTTGCAAGTGAAGCAGCTACAAACCTGTAGAAGAAAGCAATGCACAATCCTGCCGAAAACGATAGAAGTATTCCTTTGAGAGTAGTCTTCTTCTGTTGATTTGCAAGTTTTCTGTAGGATAACATGCTTAAAACTATTGCCAGAATGATAAACCCGGTACCAGTGAAGAGAAACAATGGATTCCCCTCAGGTTTACCAATATAATTTATTAATATTCCCAGAGTCCATCCGATTCCACCTCCAATTGGAAAAGCTACCGACATTCCTGCTATTGAGATAGCTGCTACCAGTAAAAGAGTACCAACATTCCATATTATTCCGCCAACAGCAGCCGATAAAAGGTTTTGAAGGGAAGCTTGTCTGAGATCTGTAATGAAACTTCTTCCCTCTGTACCAATACTTCCGAATGTAAAGGCCATTATTAATGCAAAAAGCAAAATTCCAATTGAAAAATCCCAATAATAATGTTCAAACCTCCAGGTTTTCCCTATAAGATTCTGTGTGTTTTGCCATGACCCCCAGCAAATCATTGCAACTGCGCAAAGAAAGACTGCCAATG
>Ga0302321_100004613_pt1 | contig 11960 bp, 7 predicted proteins | sample Fen_T0_1_FD_202505 | JGI IMG/M metagenome (GOLD analysis project Ga0302321, IMG submission 202505) | Peat permafrost microbial communities from Stordalen Mire near Abisko, Sweden - Fen_T0_1 | ecosystem: Environmental > Terrestrial > Soil > Wetlands > Permafrost | place: Sweden: Abisko...
CTACGAGGAAGCCTTGGCTGCCTATCGCCGCACGGCTGAATCCTTCGGCAAATACCCAGAGAGCGAGACCGCAGCTTTCGCCATCGCTCAACTCCTGTGCGAACGCGACAGCACTGACGAGGCCCGCACTGCTCTGCAAGCCTATATCGAGCGCTATCCCGAGGGGCGATTTGTGCAGGATGCGCGCCGCAAGCTCGCGTCGCTGCCATGAAACAGTTTTGTGAAGCGCGCTTTGTGAAGCGTGCGTTGTCCAGGTGGCCGTCTTACGCAATGTTCAAGAGGCCAAGGTAGGACATGTCTGCCAATTTTCACAGTTCATTGCTGCGACGTTCTAATAGGCGTAATTGGACGTAATTGGACATGTCTGGTTGCCCATTTTGCCCTTGCCACGTACGATGGGCGCCAAAGAGGCCCAAGGAGAACACATGTCCGAGTTGAACATCACCGCTATCGTCGAGACCTTTGCCAGTCAGATCACCGCCGCCGTGGAAGCCTCCGTGGCTCAGCGACTGCAAGCCGCCATTGCGGGTGCCTTTGGGGCTCCGGTGAAGCGCGGGCCAGGACGGCCGCCTAAGCCGGTCGCGGCTGTGGCAACAGTGGCAACCGTGGGGGAGAAGAAGAAGCGGCCGAAGCAACTGTGCCCAGTACCCGGTTGCAAGAACCTGGCAGCCCCGGTCTTTGGCATGGTCTGCACCGACCACAAGAACGTGGCCAAGTCCAAGATCAAGAAGTACAGGCTAGAGCGGAAGGGGTCTCCTTCGAGCGCGGCAAAGGCAGCGCCGGCGAAGCAGGTAAAGAAGGCGACGCCCAAGGCCGCGCGGGCACGCAAGCTTCAAGGACAGTACATGGGCGCGTTGAAATCCCTCACCGGCGCGGACCGCGAAAAGGTGAAACAAACCGCCAAAGACAAGGGCGTCGCCGAGGCCGTGAAGCTCGCGCTGTCGTTCAAGAAGTCCAAGGCGTAGCCTCTCGGCGGCCAACATTCCGTGGCGAATGCCCGTGGCGTAGGAATGAACGCCACGGGATTTTTTTGCAGACTGATAGCTGCGTCGCGTCGCTGGCGGTGGTGCAGCTGCCTTGGGCGAGGGCTGGGGAAGGGGTGTGTGCGTTCCCACCTGGGTCACAGCCCCAAGGTCATTCGTGGCAATGTATGTGCACGAAACCTGCCATACTTCCCCCCATACGGCGCAGGTTGTTCCGATTTCGCGTCTCGAACACGAGGTGTTCCCCAATGACAGCAGTACTCACCAGGATCCCGGTGGCACGTAGTCTATTTCCTGGCCAGTTGACGGCAGTTGGCCTTGCGGCACTGCTTTCATTGGCGGGGATCGCTTGCACTGACGTTTCCATCCAGGGTGGTGAGGGTTCTGGCGGAGCAGGCCAGGTCGGCGGTGGCGGTGGTAATGCCGGCACCAGCGGTGGCGGTGGGTTGGCCATCAAGCTCGACGCCTCGGCTTCCTCTTCCGGTGGAACGGCTGGTACGTCGGGCTTGTGCAATGGCACCAGCACCGCCGGGTGCGTGGCCCAGTTCCCCGAGGGCTGCGGCGACGGTATCAACAACCAGGGCGGCATCGAGCAATGTGATGATGGCAATGTGGTGCCGGGTGATGGTTGCAATGGCGCTTGCAAGACCGAGAAGAACTGGACCTGCCCCAAGGCGGGCAAATGCACGCGGAACATCGTGTGTGGGGACGGGCAGATTGGTCCGGGCGAAGTCTGCGACGACGGCAATTCCGCGGACAACGACGGCTGCAATGCCACCTGCACCGTGCAGGATCCCGCCTTCTTGTGCGTCGCCGGCCAGGCCTGCGTGCGCACTTCCCAGTGTGGCAACAAGCGCATCGAAGCGGGCGAAGACTGCGAAGACGGAAACACCAAGAGCGGCGACGGCTGTAGCGATGTCTGCAAGCTAGAGGGCGGCTGGGTTTGCCCCAATCCGGGACAGCCGTGCAAGGCGGCCCCGCGTTGCGGAGATGGGGTTGTTCAACCCACCATCGGTGAAGTTTGCGACGACGGCAACAAGCAAGACGGCGACGGTTGTTCGGCCGACTGCAAGACCAAGGGCGCGGGATGCGTTTGCACGCCGGGCAAGGCGTGCACCTGTCCGGTCACGAAGTGCGGCAACGGCGTCCTGGAAGGCAACGAGAAGTGCGACGACGGCAACGCCACAAGCGGCGACGGCTGTTCCAGCGACTGCAAGACCGTCGAGAAAGGCTACCAGTGCCGGGTGGTGGGCAAGGTATGCACCCCGAAGTGTGGCGACGGGGTGAAGTCCGGCGTCGAGGGCTGCGACGACGGCAACACCGTGAGCGGCGACGGTTGCTCCGCGACCTGCCACCTTGAACTCGGCTACAAGTGCGACGACAGCGGCAAGTGCACCTCCACAACCTGTGGCGACAAGAAGGTCGAGGGTGCCGAGGGCTGCGACGACGGCAACAGCCTGTCCTTTGATGGCTGTTCGATGGACTGCCAGTGGGAGCCGGACTGTTCGGGCGGTTCGTGCACGTCGAAGTGCGGCGACGGCATCGTGCTCAACGAAGACTGCGACGACGGCAACGCCGGCAGCGGCGACGGCTGCTCGAAAGACTGCAAGGTCGAGTCGGGCTGGACGTGCAAGCAGCCAGAGCTCGGCGACCGGATGGAAGTGCCGGCGGTGTACCGCGACTTCAAGTACAAGAAGCCCAGTGATTTCGAGGCCGGCGTGACCGGATCGGCCAAGCAATCCACGGGCATGGTGAAGGAGGATGCGGACGCCGATGGCAAGCCGGTGTACACCGGTCTTACGGGCAGCGCCGTCCACGTGGAAAGCGCCACCACTTTCGCCTCGTGGTATCACGACACCTCGGGGATGAACCACTCCACGTCGGGCAAGCTGGTGCTGTGGAAGAACGACCAGGGTGCCTACGTCAACCGCCACGATCCCAACGGCGCGCAATGGTTCAACACAAAACCTGCCTACTACTGTGGCAACGTCGGTTCCGAATTGACGGACGCGGACGGGAATCCCATTCCGTGCACGTCCCAGTATTCGACCACCACCGACTGTGACACCCAAAAGGCGGCCGGGCTGACCATGCTGCCAGGTAGCTGCAAGGCCACCAACGGATCCTACACCGCGCAATTCATCATCTCGGCGGTGGACGGCGATCCGCTGTTCTTCCCTGTCGATGGCGACACCTTCTCGAACTCCGAGTCGCAGTATGCCCAGATTCCCCCGCTCTATGATCCGGCGGCGACCTGGCCCAAGCACGTGGATGCTGCCGGGAACGCTATCTTGCACAACTTCAGCTTCACCAGCGAAGTGCGCTACTGGTTCAAGTACGATTCGAGCAAGAGTTATACGCTGAGCTTCGTGGGCGACGACGACGTCTGGGTCTTCGTCAACAAAAAGCTGGCGCTCGATCTGGGCGGCATCCACATGCCGGTTGAGGACACGGTCACGCTCAACGCCGCCGCCGCCACCAAGTTCAACAACATGAAGTCGGGCAACGTGTATCAGATTGCGGTGTTCCAGGCCGAGCGGCAGACGACCTGTTCGTCGTACAAGCTCACCCTAAGCGGATTCAACGCGGCCCCCACGGAATGCACGCCCAAGTGCGGTGACGGTGTGATGGTTGGCGACGAGGAATGCGACTGCGGCGACGGCAAGGTGCCTACACCGGCAACCTGCGCAGGCCCCAATGACAATCCCGCCCACAACGGTTGCACCTCGGAGTGCAAGTGGGGGCCCTTCTGTGGCGATGGCATCACCAGCGATGGCGAGGAGTGCGACAACGGCAGCAACAATGACGATTATGGCGCGACCAATGGCTGCGCCGCTGGCTGCAAGCTGCCCCCGCGCTGTGGCGACGGAGCGCTGCAGACCGACTTCGATGAGGAGTGTGACGAGGGCTCGAAGAACGCAACAACCAGCGATCCCAAGGTCGCCTATGGCGGCTGCATGTCGAATTGCAAACGCGGCGGGCGTTGCGGGGACGGGTTGGTAAACGGCTCGGAGGCGTGTGACGACGGGGTCAACGATGGCACCTACGGAACTTGCAATCTCGATTGCACGCCCGCGCCCAGGTGCGGGGATGGGGTTGTCCAGGCCGACTACAACGAAGAGTGTGAGCCCAGCATGTCGAACGACCCCAAGTGCACCCCGGCGTGCAAGCTGCCAGGTGGGTGTGGTGACGGCCTCATCGAGTCGCCCGAGCAATGCGATGATGGCGCGGCCTTGAATAACGGCGACTACGGCGGCTGCGCGCCGGGTTGCATCTACGCGCCCCGTTGCGGGGACGGGATCATGAACGGACCCGAGACTTGCGATGATGGCATCCTCGACGGCTCGTACGGCGGATGCACGCCACAATGCAAGCAAGCACCTCACTGCGGTGACGGCCTGGTCAATGGGACCGAGGAATGTGACCACGGGGCCGACAACGGCCAGGACGCCCTGTGCTCGTCAGCGTGCAAGACGATTATTTGGCTGCCGCAGTAGCCAAGGCCAATTCCCTCCCCCAAACCATGCAGGACTGTTCCGCATTCGCTTCCCGGACGCGAGGTATCTTCAGATGACGAAAGAGCGCAGCAGACATTCGGTGGCCCATGGTTCATTCACTGGCCAGCTAGCAGCGGTTGGCTTTGCAACGATTCTTGTCTTGGCAGGGATCGGTTGCACCAATCCTGCGATTGAAGGCGGTGGCGGTTCCGGGGGAACGGGAGGCGTCGGCGGTGGAACGATCGGCACGAGTGGTAGCGGGGGCGTGGTCATCAACACGAGCAAGCCCAACGCGACAGGCGGCACGACCGGAACGTCGGCACAGTGCAAGGGCACCAGCACGGCAGGCTGCATTGCCAAGTCGGCTGAAGGATGCGGCGACGGCATCAACAACCAGAACGGCATCGAGGAATGTGACGACGGGAACGTGCTGCCTGGCGATGGCTGCAACGGCGCGTGCAAGGTCGAGCGCAACTGGACCTGTCCGCCCGCCGGCAAGTGTACGAGAAGCGTGATTTGCGGCGATAGCGTGATCGGCCCGGGCGAGGTGTGCGACGACGGCAATACCATCGGCAACGACGGCTGCGACTCTACCTGTACGGTGCAGGATCCTGCGTTTCAGTGCGTCGCCGGCCAGGCCTGCGTGAGGACATCGGTCTGTGGCAACAAGCGCATCGAAGCGGGCGAGGAATGCGACGACGGGAACACCAAAGCGGGCGATGGCTGTAGCGCCAGTTGCAGGCTGGAAGGTGGCTGGGTCTGCCCAACGCCGGGCAATCCGTGCAAGGCGGCCCCGCGCTGTGGCGACAGTGTGGTCCAGACCTCCCTGGGCGAGGTGTGCGACGATGGTAACCAGTCGGACGGCGACGGTTGCTCCGCCGACTGCAAGACCAAGGGGTCGGGCTGCGTTTGTTCGCCGGGAAAGGCATGTCAATGCCCGACCATGAGATGCGGCAACGGTACCCTGGAAGGCAACGAGCAATGCGACGACGGCAACACCACCAGCGGTGACGGCTGCGCCGGCGACTGCAAGTCCGTCGAAAAGGGCTTTCAATGCCGCGTGATTGGCAAGGCCTGCACGCCCAAGTGCGGCGATGGTGTCACCTCGGGTGCTGAGGCCTGCGACGACGGCAATACGGCCAGTGGTGACGGTTGCTCGGCCACCTGCCACCTTGAACTTGGGTACAAGTGCAGTGGCACTCCCAGCAAGTGCACCTCCACCACCTGTGGCGACAAGAAGATCGAAGGCGCCGAGGGCTGCGACGACGGCAATAGCATGCCTTTTGATGGGTGTTCGCAGGAGTGCCAGATCGAACCCGACTGTTCGGGCAGCTCGTGCACCTCGAAGTGCGGTGACGGCATCGTGCTGAATGAAGAATGCGACGATGGCAACGCCGGCAGCGGCGATGGTTGCTCGAAGGACTGCAAGACCGAGCCCGGGTGGACCTGCACCCAGCCCGACATCGGCGACCAGATGCTGGTGCCGGTGGTCTACCGCGATTTCAAGTTCAGCAAGGACGCGCCTTCACCCGGCAATGATTTCGAAACGGGTGTCAGCGGTTCCTACGCCCCTCTCACCGGCATGGTCAACGCAGCTCTCAACGCCAGTGGCAAACCCGTGTTCTCCGGCATCAATAACGCCCATGTGCTGAGCGCCAATTCCTTCAACACGTGGTACGTGGATACCTCCGGCATCAATCACCCGACGCCGACCAAGATGACCCTGTGGAACGATGGCAAGGGCAATTTCGTGAACCGGTATGGCGCCAATGGAGAACAGTGGAACACCACCGCTCCCGCCAACTATTGTGGAACGGTTGTCGATGCAATGCTTGATGCCGATGGAAATCCCATACCTTGCACGTTCAAGTACCAATACGATGCAACCACCAACCCAACCGGAGGCAAGACGGATTGCCAAAAGATGGAGGACCAGGGCTACACCCAGCTGGTCGGCAGCTGCCATTCGGATCAGGGCACCTACAAGGCCCAATACATCGTGAGCAAGGCCGACGGAAATCCGCTCTTTTTCCCGGTCGATGGCGATTCCTTCACCCCAACCTCCGAGCTGACGGCCGCGACCATTCCACCCTACTATGACGCCTCGGCGAGCTGGCCTTTCGATCTAGATGCCGCTGGCGCCAAGCGCCTGCACAACTTCAGCTTCACCAGCGAGGTCCGCTACTGGTTCCTCTATGACAAGGCCAAGACCTACACCCTGGACTTCGTCGGCGACGACGATGTTTGGGTGTTCATTGACCGAAAACTTGCCGTGGATCTTGGCGGCGTCCATACCCCCGTCGCTGGCAGCATCGTGATCGGCGCCAACGGCAACGGCACCACCACGGTGACCCCGACTTATCCCCTCAGCCCGGTACCCACATCGACTCAACAGACCACAAGCCTCGGGCTTCAGGATGGCAAGGTCTACGAGATCGCTGTCTTTCAGGCGGAACGTCAGACCACTGGATCGTCGTACAAGCTGACGTTGAGCGGATTCAACGCCGCACCGACGGAATGCCTGCCCACTTGCGGCGACGGCGTGACCGTCGGTGATGAGGAATGCGACTGTGGGAACGGCAAGGTGCCAGTGCCCGCAACCTGTTCGGGGCCCAATGACAACCCCGCACACAACGGCTGCACCTCGGAGTGCAAATGGGGGCCCTATTGTGGTGATGGCAAAGTCAGCGACGGCGAGGACTGCGACAACGGCACCAACAACGACGACTATGGCGTGAAGACGGGCTGCGCTGCCGGCTGCAAGTTGCCCGCGCGCTGTGGCGACGAAATTGTCCAGACCGACTTCGATGAAGAGTGCGATGACGGGGCCAACAACTCGACCAGCAGCGATCCCAAGGTCGCCTACGGCGGCTGCATGTCGAATTGCAAGCGTGGTGGACGCTGCGGGGACGGCCTGGTGAACGGCAGCGAGAAGTGCGACGACGGCGTCAACGATGGCACCTACGGAACCTGCACGCCCGAGTGCATGCCGGCAGCACGATGCGGTGACAGCATCGTTCAGGCCGACTATGGCGAGGAATGCGAGCCGACCATGTCGAACGATCCCAAGTGCACCCCAGCTTGCCGGCTGCCGGGTGGCTGCGGTGACGGCCTGATTGAGTCGCCCGAGCAGTGTGACGACGGCGTGCTCTTCAACAATGGTGATTACGGAACCTGCGCGCCCGGCTGCATCTACGCGCCCCACTGTGGGGACGCCATCAAGAACGGGCCCGAAGAGTGCGACGATGGCATTCGTGACAGCTCGTACGGAGGTTGCACCGGCCAGTGCAAGCTGGGCCCCCACTGCGGCGACAGCATTATCAATGGCCCCGAGGAATGTGACCACGGAAGCGACAATGGCCAAGACGGCTTGTGCTCGCCAGCGTGCAAGGACATCTCCTACCAGCCAGGCTAGGTGGCTGGTGTTAATCGGGTGATTCTGGAGATCGATGGGGCATGCAGGCCCGAGGGCGGAAGGCCGCTCCGCTGTTGAGGCCAAAAATGAGGATCTAGGTCCAGAGTCAATTCTGGACGCCCAGGTCGCCAGGTGACGCTCCCAGGTCGTAAGGTGATGCCTCTGGGGCCGTCTGTGGCACCCCGGATTAGGCCATCCAGGCGCCGTTGTTGTAGCAAACGTCGAGTGAGGCCAAGCGTCTGAGGTTCTGCGCGGCGCTCAGCAAGGCAGAGTCCTGCCGGATGCGCAGGCAGCCGCGCATCCGGGCACGTCGGCCGCCGTGTCTTCGAAACATGAGGTGCGCCAATTTCCGTTCGACCTTGGGCCGAGTCTGGCGATAGTTGGATTTCCACTCTGGCGATTTCTGTTCTGCACGCTTGCGGTGCAGCGTCGCCTCCTTCGGGTGAATGCGAATCGTCCGCCCTTCCTTGTTGGCGGTGCATTGGGACCTTTGCGGACAGGTCGCGCACCTCACGCCGAACGCTGCCAGCCCGCCCCCGTCAGCGGCTTTGCGGATGTGCACGACTGCTCCGACGGGACAGCGCACGGTCTGAGCGCCAAGGTCGATGTCAAACGCATCTTTGCTGAAGCGTCCGTCGGGGGCTACGGGAGCCTGCACCTTGACGTGTGCCTTGGCCCCAGCTCCTTCTATTGCACGAACCCGGGATGGTCGTAGTCCAACCCTCCTGCTGCGTATTTCCATCGCAGATCGAAAGTGAACCGGTCCACCCCCTCCCGGTCGCTCAAGCCCTCAAGCCGCTGCAGCACCATCACCACCGCAACGATCCGGGGCGGCACCGATGCGCGCCCTATATCCTTGAACAAGTCAGCGAAGGCTTTGTCCGGAAACAGTCGGTATCCTTCACGGTGCAGCAACCCGTAAATCGACCCAGCCTGCACCCGCTCCCGGCAGCACTCCGTGCTCGTCCGAAACATGTCTTCTTCCGTCGGTGACCGCCCGGGTGTCATCGCCTACAGAAGATCAGATTTTCGCGATCCCGTCGACAAAACTGGGTGCATCCGCATGCCTTGTTCATGAGGCTCCGCTTTCCGAGCGCGCCAGGCCGGATTTCGCGCATGGCCCGTCCCTCACGTGGCGCGCTCGGAAAGTGGAGCCCATCGCCGAGCCTCCCGTGCCCGCAAATCACTCTAAAAAAAACACCAGCCACCTAGGGCGCCGTGGCTCCCTTGAGGAAGAGGAAGTAGTCGCGATCTTCACCCACCACGTGGCCATGGATGGTCTCGACGATGACGAAGTTCAAGACATCGGCGACCAAGATGGAACTGTCGTTCGCGCGTTCACACAGCTCCCGTGCGCGATCTAGCAGCGCGCGATGTCTGGCGGCGTGGCCGGCCAGTCCTGGATAGCCCACTTGTTTCAAAATGCGCTCTTCGTGCTGGAAGTGGGCTTCGACGGATTGTACAAGCCGCAACAGGCTCATTTGCGCGTCTTGCGTCTTCATGCCTGGCCGCGTGGTCAGGTCGAGCAGTTGGTTGCAATGGCGAAAGAGCTCGCGGTGCTCGGCATCGATGAAGGCATTGCCGCTGGCGAAGCTGGCGTCCCAGTTCAGGTTCACCAGGCCCGAGGTGCTGTCGGCCGCAGGCACCGGGATGGGGGGCGGCGTCGCGAGTCGATGCGAGTGAACCACCTGGTTGCGTCCCGACTTCTTCGCTAGGTACATAGCCTCGTCGCTCGCCTGCAAAAGGTCGCGGGCGCTTTCGGCGTGGTCGGGGAAAAGCGACACGCCGATGCTGGCCGAAATCTCCAACTGCTCTTTGTCGTTGGTGAAGAAGGGCAGGGCCAAGGTTGCACGGATGCGCTCTGCGATTTGGGCAGCATCCTCGCTGTGGGTCAGACTGGGTAGCAGGACCACGAACTCGTCTCCTCCCAGGCGGGCCGCGGTATCGTATTCACGCAAACACTCGGACAGCCGCTGCGCGACGGCCTTCAGCAGCCAATCGCCGGTCTCGTGCCCTTGGGTGTCGTTGATGGGCTTGAACCCATCCAGGTCGATGAAGATGACGGCGACCTTGCTTTCCTCGCGTCTTGCGCGTGCCACGGCGCTTTGCAGTCGATCGCGGAGCAGCCTGCGGTTGGGAAGCTTGGTCAGCGGATCACGGAAGGAAAGCTCCCGGAACGCCCCTTCCGTGCGTCTCAATTCCGTGATGTCCACTGCGGTCACCACCAGGCCACGCGGCACACCGGGAGCCTCGCGCATCAGATTGATGGTCAGCTCCACCCACAACACGGCGCCGTCTCGACGCACAATCCGCTGAGGTTGGCGATAGGACTCTTCCTCGCCGTGCGAGAGCGCGACTAGGTGCTTGCGGTAACTGGCAATCTCGTCGGAGGGCAGCAGCTTTTCGAACATGAAGCCAGGAACGGACAGGGCATCGTGCGAATAGCCCGTTAGATCGCAAAAGGCAGGGTTGGCTTCCAGGAATTTCCCACCGATGTCGAGCACCGCCAGTCCGGCAGCGCACCTCTGCATCACCGAGCGATAGGCGCCACCTGTCAGGACGCTGCCCGAGGGCGGTCGAGCAGGTTCCGGAGGTTCGTCGTCGGGAGACCGGTCTGACGGGCACATGGTGATTCGCACTCATTGTGCACAGTCGTGTGGGGCTTTCCAAGCCGTGTGTTCCCGTTCTTGTCCCGTTCTTGTTTCATGCTTCACCCCCATCCGCCGCTTTCTCGCGCACCCAGCTTACCGTGGTGCGGTGAGACTGTCGGCGCATCTCTGAACTCGGACTGGTTTTGTCGCATAACTGTGGCGGTGGCCTCGCCGGTGGCCACTTAGATCCAGGCCAGAGCGCGGAATATTCCGTCCGCTCGCCAAGAATTTTCAAACCCAGGCCGACATGTGGGATGCCGAGAAGGGTGCTGCGCACCAGGCCGCCTACGAGCCCTTCGTGCAAAGTATCGCCGCGCACACGACCGACCTTGGACGCGCGGAGCTCATGTTCAACGGAGATTCACACGTGTACAAGTCTGACAATCCGCTGTCCGCGACCGATCCACTGAACTACATGCACCCGGGCTACGATGTGGCCAACTTCCATCGCATCGTGGTGCATGGAAGCACGCTTCCGCTCGAATGGCTGCGCCTGACTGTAGATCCGCGCCAGAATGCGAACGCCAGCGACACGGCCTTTGGACCGTTCAGCTGGGAGCGCGAGATCCAGTAGTCAGCACCTATTCACCGTGCACGGTCGGCGTGCAAGCATTCGGTGGCGGTGGAAGCCTCGTGGGCTGAACACGGCACCAGCACCGGATGTCAAGCCCAGGATGTCTTGTTGTCTTGTTGACGGCGGGCGGCTCTGCCCTGACAATCGTCCTGCGGGGCCGGGTTGGGCCGCGCGAAATCTCAACCTTGCGGCACTGGGAGAAAACCATGATGCGAACCACGCTCTTTCTTGCGGCCTCGGCGATGCTTCTGACCGCCGCATGCAAGGACGAAACTCCGCCGGTCAATCGACCGGCCGCGATGCCACCAGTTCCGGCCAAGCCCGCACCCACGCCGGTGATCGATGGTGGTGCGGCCATCGATGCGAAGCCGCTCGGCATGATGGAGAAGCACGCGCTGTGGAAGGCGAAGAAGGAAGCCGACGAAAAGCTTGCGGCTCAGCTCGCCGCCGACGAGAAGGCCCGCCTGATCAAGTTCGATAAGAGTAAGCTGCCCAAGCACCAGGCCTTTTTCGCGTTCGAGCAGAAGACGCGGCAGGCGCTTGACCAAGCGGCCGAGAAACTGAACGGCAAGCTGGACGCCGAGGACCAGCTCAAGAAGCTCGCCAACTCGCAGCGCAAGGGCATCGAGGCCCAGGCTGCGGCTTTGCGGGCCTTGGATCCCAAGGGGGGCAGCTCCAACATCGGCACGGACCACGACGTGATCCTGAACCTGCTCGCCAATGACTATCCCGAGGCCATCGTCCAGTTCTTCGCCGGCAAGACCAAGCCCCTCGCCGAGATCCGCACCGAGATGGACAGGCGAGAGAAGAAGATCTCCGCGTGGCTCGACGAGCTCAAGA
>Ga0302321_100004614_pt1 | contig 11960 bp, 9 predicted proteins | sample Fen_T0_1_FD_202505 | JGI IMG/M metagenome (GOLD analysis project Ga0302321, IMG submission 202505) | Peat permafrost microbial communities from Stordalen Mire near Abisko, Sweden - Fen_T0_1 | ecosystem: Environmental > Terrestrial > Soil > Wetlands > Permafrost | place: Sweden: Abisko...
CGAAAACCTCGGCACCATCGCCCACTCCGGCTCGAAAGCTTTTCTCAAAGCACTCAGCGAAAGCGGCCAGAAAAACGCCAACCTGATCGGCCAGTTCGGCGTCGGCTTCTACTCGGCATTCACCGTCGCGAAGTCAGTCAAAGTTTACTCCCACTCCTGGCGCGCCAGCGAACCCGGCCACGTCTGGACCAGCGACGGCACCGGTAGCTACGAAGTCGAAGAGGTCGCCGATCTAAGCCGTGGCACCAAAATCGTCGTCGAGCTAAAGGACGACTGCGCGGACTATTCCGAAGACTGGAAGATCAAGGAAATCTTGGAGCGTTACAGTGCGTTCGTCTCGTTCCCGATCAATCTCAACGCCAAACATATCAACACCGTCCAAGCGCTCTGGTTGCGCAGCAAAAACGAGATCAAGGAAGAAGAGTACACCGAGTTCTACAAATTCCAGGCCCACGCCTACGACGAGCCGCGCCTGCGTCTGCATTTCAGCGCTGACGCCCCGCTCTCGATCAACGCGTTGCTCTTCGTTCCGAAGGATAATGCCGAGCACCTCGGCCTCGCACGACTCGAACCCAGCGTCGCGCTCTACTGCCGCAAGGTCATGATCGACGCCAAGCCGAAGGACCTGCTGCCCGAGTGGCTGCGCTTCCTCAAGGGCGTTGTCGATAGCGAAGATCTCCCCCTCAATATCTCACGTGAGACGATGCAGGACAAAGCCCTCATCGAAAAGTTGAACAAGGTGATCACGAAGCGTTTTCTCAAATTCCTCGACGAAGAGTCCACGTCGCGAATCGATGGATACAACGAGTTCTACGCCCAGTTCGGCATTTTCCTGAAGGAAGGCGCCGCACTCGACCACACACACAAAGACCAGATCGTAAAACTCCTCCGTTATGAGTCGTCGCTCACCGAGAAAGGCAAGACCACCTCACTCGCCGACTACGTCACGCGCATGCAGAGCGAACAGAAGGAAATTTATTACCTCATCGGCGCCAACCGCGAATCGATCGAAAGCGGCCCGTACCTCGAAGGTTTCAAGGCGCGTAATCTCGAAGTCCTCTTCTGCTACGAATCCGTCGACGAATACGTGATGAACAACGTCCGCGAGTTCGACAGCAAGAAGCTCACGGGTGCCGACCACGCCGACACCAAACTCTCCGACCTTCCTAAACCGCCCGAAGGCGCGCTGAGCGACGACGAGATCAAATCGCTCTCCGAATGGCTCAAGAAAACCCTCGGTGACCGCGTCGCCGAAGTGAAGGCCAGTGACCGCCTCGTCGACTCGCCCGCCCTCGCGTTGAACGCCGACAAATTCATGACGCCCCACATGCGCCGCATGATGAAAGCCATGAACAAGGACGGCGCCGACACCCCACTCCGCGTCAACCTTGAGATCAACCCGCGCCACGCCGTCATCAAGCGCCTCTTCGCCGCCCAGACTGCCTCGCCCGAAAAGGCCACGCTCGTCGCCGAACAGATCCTCGACAACGCCCTCATCGGAGCCGGCATGCTCGACGACGCCACTAAAATGGTAGCCCGCATTTATAAGCTGTTAGAAACGGTTTAATTCAGGGACAAATCTCCGATAAAAGTATCAGCCGCCAGCGCCAAAAGCCTAGCGGCTTTTTTTTACTCAAAACATTATTAATAAATAAGCTGGCTTATCTGCCATACTTTTAAATTGCGGTATGGCTCACGAGCCATACCTTCTTCCTCGTTATGAAAATGACGATGCACATTGACGAGGAGGTTTTAGACCGGGTGAAGAAGATCACCGGCGCAAAAACCAAACGCGAGGCCGTCGAAATCGCTCTCAACGACATGGCCCGCCGCCATAAAATGAAAGAGCTGTTCAAGGCCGGTCTCGGCCTGACACCGGACGAGTTGAAAGCCGAGTTTGCCAACTCGACGGATACAACACCGTTCGACACTCCCATTTATCGCGCTCAAGCCGCTGCTAAAGACCCCGCGCCCTATGGCAAATCTCCTGCTCCCTGACAGCAGTTTCTATATCACCGCCTTGCGTGAGGGACGCGATCCCTTACGCGAGCTGATTCAAAATGCGGACGACCACGACATCGCAACCTGCGGTATAATCATACTCGAAGTCACACGCGGCCGCAGCGACCCAAATGTGTTGCGCCGTTTTCATGACGCATTTGCCGTCATCATACACCTAACCACCACCAACCAGATCTGGGAACGCGCCTCGCAACTCGCCTGGTCACTTGATCGCCAAGGCGTTATCCTGCCCGCACCAGACATCTTGATCGCCGCTCACGCCCTGCAAGCCGATGCCACCGTGCTCACCCACGATGCGCATTTCAGCTCCATTCCTGGCCTTCACGTCATCGATCACGTCCAGTAAAATAATCCGAGGGTCCGACCCATCTTCTGCGTATAACTCAGCATGAACGACGACGATTCACTTTCCTCCCTGCTAAAAACGTGGCGCCACCAACCGCGTGAAGCACCGGATTTCAATCGCGGCGTCTGGTCGCGCCTCCAAGCCAAGCCCGCGTCCTCCGCCATGCCTAGCCTGTTCGGCCAACTCCGCGCCTTTCCCAGTGCCACCGCCCGCTGGGCCATGCCGCTGGCGGCGAGTTTCGTTTTACTCTTATCTCTAGCAACAGGTTCAGGCGTGGCGTTCGCCTACGAATCCATGACCCACGACGACCGCATGGCCGCCGAATACGCCCGTTCGATCGACCCATTGCAGATGGCAATGGCGCATCAATCCTCACCCTCACATCCATGAAACGCTGGCTCTGGCTCTTAGGTCTGGCCTTCGTCGCCGGTATCATCGCTTTCGCGATCACCCGGCGCTGCCTCGACCACCCGATGCCGGATGAAATGACCTGGCTGCGCGAGGAATTCTCCCTCACTCCCACTCAAGCCGCGTCTATCGAACAACTCAACACCGCCTACGAACCGGTGTGTGCCGATCATTGCCAGCGCATCGGCGCCGCCCGTCGCCGGCTACACGATCTCGAAACCACCACCAACCCGCCCCCTGCACCGACCGAACTCGCCGCCGCCCAAACCAACTGGCAGGCTCTTTGCGACGAATGCACCGCCGCCACGCGCGGACATCTCGAAGCCATCGCCGCACAGATGTCGCCCGAACAAGGCAAACGCTACCTCGACCTCGTCGGCCCCAAACTCACCCAACGCAATCCCGGCAAACCCTTCGGGCTACGATGACGCCCCCCGCTGCCGAACTTGACGCTACCGACATGCAGGCCCTGCAGCGCGGCGACGACAACGCGCTGGATCGCTTGATGACGCGTTGGCAGATCCCGCTGCGAAGCTTCCTTTATCGGCATACCCAAAACGAAGCCGACGCGCTCGACCTCGCCCAGGAAACCTTCGTGCGCATTTACCAATCCCGTGCCCGCTTCCGGCCCGACGCACGTTTCTCGACGTGGCTCTTCGCCATCGCCTTCAACTTAGCCCGTGACAACGCCCGGCGCCGCAGTCGGCGACCCACGCAATCGCTCGACGAAACCCCGGAAGTGGCGACCGACGACCGCCATCCGCTTACCTCCGTCGACAAACAGGAACGCGCCGCCGCCGTCCGCGCCGCGATTGCCGGACTGCCCGACGATCTGCGTGCAGCCGTCATTCTTTTTGAATATGACGAGCGTTCCCACGCGGAAATCGCCGGGATCGTTGGCGCCTCCGCCAAAGCCGTCGAAACACGGCTTTATCGTGCCCGTCAGCTGCTTAAGAAAGCGCTATCCCGCTACCTCGGCCAATAGTTGCCTCTGACCGTGCACCGCAGATCGTTTTGTTACATCGGGGTGACTATCCCGTTTTTTGTCGTTTCGGCCGGCGCGACGACTAAGTTTGCTCGCTTCACCCATGCAAAAGCGAAAACCACGAAAGCCGTCAGCTCCCGCCGCGATTGAGCGAGCCGTGGTCCCGCTCAACACTGCGAGCCCCATCCGGCCCGATTCGGCGACACCGGTAAAATCCGCCTATTTCAACCGCGAACTCAGCTGGCTGGCCTTCGACCGACGCGTGCTCGAACAGGCACAAAGCGAAAAGAATCCGCTCCTCGAACGCATCAAATTTCTCGCCATCGTCAGCTCCAACCTCGACGAATTTTTCGAAATCCGCGTCGCCGGCATCATCCAGCAAGTCGATTCCGACGTCACCGAGCCCAGCATCGATGGCCTCGGCCCGCGCGAACAATTGCGCCGCATTCACTCCGTCGTCGCCTCCCTCGTTGAGGACCAATACCGGTGCTGGCACGAACAACTCGTACCAGCACTCGCCGCGCAAAAGATTCTAATCAAAACCGCCAAAGACCTCACGTCCGCTGAACTTTCGTGGGTGCAGACCTACTTCGCGGAACAGGTTTACCCCGTGCTCACCCCGCTGGCACTCGACCAGTCGCACCCCTTTCCCCAACTCGGCAACAAAACCCTCAACGTCGTCGTTTCGCTCGATAATCCCGAAACGCCCGAGATCGAACACGCCGTTGCACTCCTGCCCGTACCCCGCATTTTACCGCGAATCGTCGCCATCGATCCAACCGGGAACGGTCAACAGCGTTTCATTTTTCTCACCGAGATCATCAAACTTTGCGCAGGCGAACTATTCCCTGGCTACAATATTCGCAGCGCGCACGCCTTCCGCGTCACACGTAACAGCGATCTCTACATCGACGAGGAAGAAGCCGAAAACCTGCTCAAAAAAATCGAAGAAGAACTCCGCAATCTGCGCCGTGGCGCCGCCGTGCGCCTCGAAATCGAAGACGGCGTGGACGAATCCATATTCAGCACCTTGTGCGAACACCTAAATCTCTCGCACGAATATGTTTTCCGTCTGAACGGGCCGATCAATCTGCTCCGGCTCATGAGCCTCACCGAGATTCAACGCCCCGACCTAAAGTACCCTGCTTTCACTCCGGTCAACTGTTCGGCTCTTGCAAATCCGGAAGCCAATTTCGAAACCATCCGCCAGCAAGACGTGTTACTGCACCACCCATACGACGCCTTTACGCCCGTTGTGGATTTCGTCGAGCAAGCTGCGCGCGATCCGCTCGTTTTCGCGATCAAGCAAACCCTCTACCGAACCAGCGGAGACTCGCCCATCGTCCGCGCGTTGATCGAAGCGTCGCGCAACGGCAAACAAGTCACCGCCCTCGTCGAACTCAAAGCCCGCTTCGACGAAGCCAACAACATCCAGTGGGCGCGCCAGCTCGAGGAAGCCGGCGTCCACGTCGTCTACGGATTGGTTAAGCACAAAACCCACTGCAAATGCAGCCTCGTCGTCCGCCACGAAGGTAACGGCATGCGCCGCTACGCCCACCTCGGCACCGGCAACTACAATCCCCGAACCGCCCGACTTTACACCGACCTCAGCTACTTCACCTCGCGCGAAGAAATCACCAGCGAGGTCGCCTACCTCTTCAACTCGCTCACCGGCCTCAGCCGCGAACCAGAATTCCAAGAACTGCTCGTCGCACCCTTCAACCTGCACCGCCGAATCCAGGAACTCATCCAACGCGAAACCGACAACGCCGCCGCCGGCCGCCCCGCCCGCATCATGGTCAAGATGAACTCCCTCGTTGACCGCGAGACGATCGACAACCTCTACGCCGCATCGCAGGCCGGCGTACAGATCGATCTCATCGTGCGTGGCATCTGTTGCCTGGTTCCTGGTATGCGCGGACTGAGCGAAAACATCCGCGTACGCAGCATCGTTGGACGCTTTCTCGAACACGCCCGTGCATTTTTCTTCCAAAACGACGGTGGCGGCGAACCGCGAATTTACCTCGGCAGCGCCGACTGGATGCCACGCAATTTCTTCCGCCGCATCGAAGTCGTCTTCCCAATCCACGACCCCGAGCAACGCCGCTGGGTCGAACAGGACCTGTTTGGAACCGAACTACAAGACAACGTAGATGCACGCGAACTCCACGCCAACGGCGCTTACCTGCCGATTGAACGCGCCGCATCGGCACCCTCATTCGCGACGCAAAACTATTTCATCGCCGCCAGCGGCCAGCGCCTACGCAACGGAGTCTGATCGACAAGCCCCGGCGGCCGGGCTTCAGGTCAACGCAAAATCGCCCGGCTCAGGCGACGGAAAACGTTGCTCAATGAGCGTGTAAAGGTCCTGCGACCGAAGCGGCTTACACAGATACGCATCCATGCCGTTGACCAGACACTGATCGGCATCGCCCTTCATCGCGTGGGCCGTGAGTGCCACGATTAAGGTGTGGTGATCAGTCTTGATTTCCAGGCTGCGGATGCGCCGCGTCGCCTCGTAACCATCCATGCGCGGCATCTGCACATCCATCAAAATGAGATCGTATCTATTTTTAGAATACATTTCGACTGCCGCCACACCATCGCCCGCCACATCAACTTTATGACCGCGATTTTCCAGCATCTTACTGGTAACGGTCTGGTTCACCGGCATGTCCTCGGCCACAAGAATGTGTAAACGGCGCGCCGGCATCGACACCTGCTCGGGGATCAACGGCGAACGGGTGCCCGCCTTCTGATCGCACAACGCGCGTAGACACTCGTTAAAACGAGTACGCCGCACCGGCTTCTTCAGGAAATGCTCAATGGTGAACTCGCGGCAACGGCGCAGATCAACCTGGTGGTCGGGCGTCGAGAGCAGAACCACGGGCGTCTTCTCGTACCCAGGCACGAACCGCAAAGCCTGCACCAAGCCAAAAGCATTCATCTCCGGCATGCGTTCCTCGACCATCACCAGATCAAATGGCGGCTCTGGTTCGGTACGCATCTGCTTCACCAGGCCGAGCCCGGCCATCGCCGATGAAGCTACCACTGGACGCATCTGCCTTTGACGCGCCATCTCGGCGATGATAGCCGCGACCTTGGGATTGGTTTCGATAATCAAGACGGACCAGCCTGTCACCCCGCCAGTTTCCGGCGGTTGCATATCCAGCGTCGCCTCTTTAGGACGAGCGAGACAGAGAGTAAACTGGAAGCAGCTCCCCTTACCCGGCTCGCTCTCAACCCAGATGCGCCCGCCCATCATCTCGATTAGCTTACGGCAAATAGTTAGACCAAGACCCGTGCCACCATAACGCCGCGTCGTGGAATTATCGGCCTGCACAAACGCCGAGAAGACCGCCTCCTGCCGGGCCCTTGGTATACCGATGCCGGTGTCAGTCACGCAGACATGAATGCGGGTAAAACTTTCTCCCTGATTCTCGACCGACGTTTTAACCACGACCTCACCGCTCTCGGTAAATTTCAAAGCGTTGCTCAACAAGTTCAGCACGACCTGCCGAATCCGCACCGCATCGCCAACCAGGACCGGCGGCGTGTTCGCATCGATGTCGCAAATTAGCTCCAGATTCTTGCGCCCGGCCTGCACCGCGATCGCCTCAACCGCACCTTCGACGCAGTCCTGAAAGTTAAACGCGATCGGATCAACCGTGAGCTTGCCCGCCTCGATCTTGGAGAAATCAAGAATGTCGTTGATCACCGCCAGCAGCGCTTCACTGGAGGAAACCAGTGTCTTGAGGTACATCCGCTGCTCGGGATCGGTCGCCAAACCCATCGCTAATTCAGTCATACCGATCACGCCATTCATCGGCGTGCGGATTTCGTGACTCATGTTGGCCACAAATTCGCTCTTCGCCCGACTGCCCGCCTCCGCTGCATCCTTCGCGGCCTCAGCTAAAGCGACCGCTTTCTTCAAGTCGCCCGTGCGCTCCTCAACCACGAGCATGAGCTCACGTTCGCGAACCTTCAGCCGCCGCGTGCGCCAGAACAAGGCGCCCAAAAACAGCACCAATCCAATTCCTGTCAGGATCGCCCGGAACCACCAAGTTTGATAGACGTGAGGTTGAAGAACGATTTCGCATTCGGTCCCTCGCGGATTCCAAACGCCCTCGTTGTTACACGCGATCACTTGAAAACGATAACGGCCCGGCGGCAGGCTGCCATAGTGCGCTTCGCGGCGAGTACCTGCTTCAACCCAACGCTTTTCGTATCCAAACAGTCGATACTTAAACCGATTCTGAACCGGATCGGTGAGACTGAGCGCTGTGAAGTAGAACGCCAGCTCGCCATCGCCGGGTGGCAGGTTTTTCAACGCCTCGGTCGAGCAATCCGTCTTATCGACGGTCACACGATGAATCACCACATTGGGCGGCACTGCATTTCTCCGGATATGTTCGGGGTGAATGATCGCCACGCCTTTGCTGGTCGAAAACCAAAGAGAACCGTCACGCGCCACGCTGGCCGAAGGCATTCCGGGAATATTTGGCGCAGGGCTGCGCATGCCATCGGCCTCGTTGTAGAGCACGTACTCGATGAGTTCCTTGGAGCCATCCGCGACTTCGTCGAATTCCGTCAGACTGGCCCGAAACACACCATTACGGAAAGTAATCCAGATTTCTTCGTTATGAATCACGCCGCCATAAGTCAGTTTACCGAGCGCCACCGGCATGGCAAAAGTATCAACCTTTTCACCACGAATACGCTGAACCTCCAGCCCGTCGCGCAACACCCAGAAATCGCCCCGCGGACCCTCGATGATTTGATGCGGCTGTTTTTGTTTTGCCAGATCTGGTTCGGCTGCGACCTGAGTCCAGCGCCCCTTGTTCATATAACCAACGCCACCACGCCAGGCGATCCAAATGCGTTTCTGCGAATCAGCCATCAATGCACCGGGCTGGCTCACCCCGGGAACTTTCGTCGACACAAAAATCCCATTCACAAACCGGCCAACGCCCTTCAGCGACGCCGCCCAAACCGTGCCAGCTTCATCGATGCCCATCCCTGTCACCCGGTCAGACAACCCCTCGCGTGACCGATAGTGTGTAAATTTACCGTTCTTCAAAAGACTCGCGCCCTCACCATATGAACAGATCCAAAGGCCACCCGAGTCATCCTCCATCAATCCCGAAACAGCATCCTCCGCCAACCCGTTGGCACGGTTAATGGTCAGCTTGCCCTGATCGGAAATATGCGTAAGCCCGCCGCCCCATGTCCCCACCCATTTACTGCCATCCTTCGCCACCAAAACCGATAGAATCGAGTTCGACTGCAACCCTTCCTGTCGCGTGAACGAGGTCACGTTGACGTCTTTGAGCCGGAAAAGCCCTGTGTCCGAACCACCCCAGACATTCCCCTCGCGGTCCTCAAAAAGACTCAAAATATGGTTCAACGGTTCCGAACCGCGCACGATCACCGGCTCAACCTGCCCACGCGTGTACCGAAACAATCCGTTGGGGGTGCCAATCCAGACGTTTTGCTCATGATCCACGAGCAAGCTGCGCACCGTGCTGATCGCCGGCCCGCGCTGTGGCATGAAAAGTTGCACGCTGCCGTCCTTTTGCACAGATTGAAGACCACGGTTCGTGCCGAGCCAGAAAACACCATTCTCGTCCTGAGCACTCGCACGAATTTCAGGATTCAGGAGGCCTTCGTTGGTTGAAACCACCTGCACATTTTCGCCCAACACGCGAATAAACCGCTCACCAAAAACCTGCAATTCACCGTTGGGCGCACGTGTCACATTGCTCACGCGGGCCACCTCTGTATTACTCGGCAGGCTCAGCGGAACCAGCACTCCCGATTTATAGCTTAGCAACTGGTTACTTTGCGCGATGATCATGCTGCCATCCGCCTCGAGCCAAAGGGCGCGCACCTGTTTGTCATCCACCTCGGCTCCGAGCAAAGGCCGCGTCCACTCGCCGTTGCGGTACCATAAAACACCATGCCCCGTGCCCAGCCACAAGCGGCCCTCAGCATCTTCTTTGATGGCATGGATCTCGTCATCCACCATCTCCGGCACAGTCGATTTCGTGAAAACGCTAAATGAAATGCCGTCAAAACGCGCCGCGCCCGCACTCGTCCCTATCCACAAAAAGCCGTCTCGTGTTTGGTAAATCTTGTGAATCGCCGGGTAAGGCAGTCCATCAATCGTCGTCCATTCATCGAACCGGTAATGACTCGGCGAACGCATCGGATCCAAGCCGTAAACGCTCGCCGAAAAAACCACGCACGCGATCACCGCCAGCAAACGGCGAAATAACGTGGAAGGTTGAATATGCAATTGGTTCACCGGTACGAAAAACTGGCTCGAATTATCCCTTCGCCCTCAGCGCGCCACCCCTGGCCCAACATTTCATTGAACACACCTCAAACGCCGGTAACTGGCAAAACCGTTCAGCGCCGGTCTCGTCTAAAGACCGATCCATGCCAACGGGTGTAACGGAAGCAACCATATCGCGAAATTCAAACACAGGGTAAAAAATTTCTAACAGGTACCTTTCAACTGTTTATAATCTAGTGCAACCTGCATATTTACGTCAACCGGGAATCGAAGTTAATGCCATCAATTTGCAGGCCCATGCCGCATCGCGCATTACAAACGTAAAACCCAATCCGCCCCCATTTTCCGCCCAACAAAAGAAACACTCCCTCGCCCAAAAAAGAGCGTCACACGACCGGCTTGCGGCGGTAAAATAAAAGCCCCGGCAGCGCCAATCCCACCGCAAGCGCAGCGACAATAAACGCCGCGCGCAACCCCGAAGTGATCGCCGTATTGAGCAATTCCGGCGTCAAACCGCGACGCTGAATCTCCACCACCGCGAGCAACGCCGTGAAAAACGGCACGCCCGGAATCATCGGAATCATCGCCGCCACCGTGAACACCTTCGGATGCGCCCGCAGACGTTGCGCAATGTAAACACCGAGCAGACTCACCACCGAGGCCGCAACAAACGTCGCCAGCTCGATCGGCATGCCCGCCGTAATCAGCAAGAATCGCCCGCCACGCCCGATCGCCCCACCCGCCGCGCAATAAATGAGCGCACTACGCGGCACGTTAAACACCAGCCCAAATCCCACGGCCGGCACGGACGCGAGCATCATGTTCTGCAAAAGTTGAAACAAAGTATTCATAACCACCCCCACACATTCCACACCGTCATTGCCAAAATGATACCCGCCGAAGTCGCCGAACCGAGCAGCACCGCCATCATGCCGCGGGAAAGACCGGTGTTGATGTAACCCTTCACCATATCCGAGATCGAGTTGATCATCGGAAAACCAGGAACTAACAACAACACACAAGACGCCATCGCAATCTTCGGATGCAGCCCCAATTTATAGATCACACCCTGCCCGGCGATCGACGTGGCCACAAATGCCGAGAAGAAAAAATTAACCAACGGATTGAAATGCCGCGCCGCGAACCATTGACGGGCAAGCATCGCTGCCGCACTCGCCGCAAAAGTAAGCCCGAGCCCGTACCAATCCCAACTCCTATCCTCGGTCGCCGGCAAACTCATCTGCGCCAGCCTCGCGAAACACGCGCACGAAAACCCGATCATCAACGCCACCACCCAACGCGGATAGCGCTGCGGCTTGATCGCCTCGATCCGCGCGCGATAACCCGCCCGGTCCAACTCACCCGCCGCCACCGCCAACATGGCGCGTTGCACCTCGGTCACGATGTGCATATTGATGCCGCGATCCTCGTTGCGCCGCACCGTAGTGATACAGTGATTCTCGCTCAGCGTCGTGACCGTGAGCGCGTTGGCCATAATCGCCACCTCAACACTGCGCACACCGAGCGCCAGACCCAACCGGCGCGTGACCGACTCCACCAACGCGCTCTCCGCGCCGTGTTGCAGCAACATCAAACCCGTTTCGATGCTCAACCGCGTGATCTCGCGTTGCACCGGCTCCGTGAGCGGGACCGAGACAGGCGCAGTGGATTGGTTAGTCATCATGCTGGAAAGAAAATAGAATGCCCATGAACACGTTTACGCCAAGCGGAACATGCAGATTGAGCCCGCTTTTGCCGTCGCCCCTCCCGCCTGACAAACCCAACACGCCTCCCTTCATGGTGCCCAGAGTGGGGGTCGAACCCACAAGACTTTCGTCGGTAGATTTTGAGTCTACTGCGTCTGCCAATTCCGCCATCCGGGCGAATGAAGGAAGCGCAAA
>Ga0302321_100004615_pt1 | contig 11958 bp, 10 predicted proteins | sample Fen_T0_1_FD_202505 | JGI IMG/M metagenome (GOLD analysis project Ga0302321, IMG submission 202505) | Peat permafrost microbial communities from Stordalen Mire near Abisko, Sweden - Fen_T0_1 | ecosystem: Environmental > Terrestrial > Soil > Wetlands > Permafrost | place: Sweden: Abisko...
TCCCTTCGGGCTCAAGACTGGCGCTGGGCTCCTGTTCGGCGCCTCGGGTGGCGTCAGCGAGGCGGTACTGCGCCAGGCGGCCGAGGAGCTGGGTGCCGCACGCGATGGATTGGCCGTTTTCCAGAGCGTTCGTGGCGACCAGGCCGTACGCGAGGTCGAGATCACTGTCGGCGGCAACCCGCTTAGGCTGGCGGTGGTGAGCGGTCTGGCCAATGCGAAGGCACTGCTTGCTCGGGTGGAATCTGGGACGGTCGAATACGATCTTGTCGAGGTCATGGCTTGCCCAGGTGGGTGCGTGAACGGTGCTGGCAATCCGGTCCGGAAGGACAGCGGTACCGTCGCTGCGCGTGCGAAGGGGCTGTACCACGCGGACAAGATGCTCGATCTGCATCGATCGAGCGAGAACCATGAAGTCACCACCTTTTATGAACGGGCACTGGGCGAGGTCGGCGGCAAGAAGGCGCACGCCCTGCTACACACAACCTATCAGAGCCGGGCGCGCATCGACGGGGCTGCCCTGAAGCTGGTGGAAGGCAGTCAGCCAGCGGCCCTCGCCGTCACAGTCTGCGTGGGGACCAGTTGTCACGTGCGAGGCGCGCAGTCCCTGCTGAGCAAGTTGATCGCGCAAGTGGAATCGGCCGGCATCGCCGACGCCGTGGATGTGCAGGCCAGCTTTTGCCACGAAGCCTGTGACAAGGGACCGACCGTGGTGGTGGGCGAAACAGTCTTGCATCGAACCACCCCCGAACAGGCTTTCAGAGCCATCGCTGCCGCACTACGAACCAACGCGCCGGCCCGGCCACAACCTGAGTCGGTTCATGGCTAGCGAGATCGTATTTACCCGTAAGGCCCGTTGCCGAGACTGCCATCGCTGCCTGCGGGCCTGTCCGGTGAAGGCGATCCGCGTTCACGACGGACAGGCCCAAGTGGTCGCTGAGCGATGCATCGCCTGCGGCACCTGCATCCGTGAGTGTCCACAGAAGGCGAAGGCGTATCGCAACGATGTCGCCGAGGCGGTTCGCCTGCTCGCCGATGGGCGACGGGTCGCCGCTAGCCTCGCGCCGTCGTACGCCGGCCTCTACGAGCCATGGGAGCGGAAGCGGTTGCCGTCCGCGCTACGGCGATTGGGCTTCGCCTATGTCGCCGAAACCGCGGTTGCGGCCAGTGAAGTCGCCAAGGCTGGCGCCGCGCACCTGCGGAGTCATCCGAACCAGTCGCACGTCTGGGCGTCGTGTCCCGCCGTCATTCAATATTTGCAGCGCTACCGCACCAAGGACGCGCCATTGCTGTCGCCCGTGGCCACGCCCATGATCGCGCACGCCCGATGCATGCGGCAGCGCCTGGGCGATGACATTCGTGTCGTGTTTATCGGGCCGTGCGTGGCGAAGAAGGCCGAAGCCGAGTGGCCGGCGTACAAGGGCGCGGTGGACTTGGTCCTGACGTTTGAAGAGTTGGCCGAATGGCTCGCCCAAGAATCCATCGCGCTAGGGGCTTGCGAGGAAAGTCATTTCGATGAGATCGCCACGGAGGCTCGCCTGTATCCGCTGCCCTATGGGGCGCTCAAGACCGCAGGCCTCCTCACCACCGATCTTGGTTCCCACGCCTTTTCCGCGTCGGGCTTCGAGGACGTAGACCACGCTTTGGATTTGCTTGGGCAAGTAGGCACTCCGCGGGTGCTTGAACCACTGTTCTGCCCTGGTGGGTGCGTGAACGGTCCTGCCGCCGCCACCGGGCGCAACGTGTTCGCGCGTCGCTTCGCGGTCGAGGAGCAAGCCGCCGATCCTAGTGGACACGCGCCACCTGGACCCCACGCCGATGCTTGCTTCCGCGATCCTTCCCTGCCCATGCCAGCCGCGGCGCTTGAGGGTGTCTCCGAGGCCGCCATCAACGAGGTGTTGGCAGCGACCGGCAAGGCGGCGCGCGAGGACCAACTGGATTGCGGAGCCTGCGGCTACGCAAGCTGCCGCGACAAGGCCATCGCGGTTGCGCGTGGCATGGCCGAGCCCGACATGTGCATTCCGCGCATGCGGCGCCTGGCGGAGATCCGCACCGACAGCATTTTGGAAGCAAGCCCCAACGGCATCGTGATCCTGGACGGGCATTTCCACATCCTCAGCATGAACCCCGCGTTCCGCCGCTACTTCCGGTCAGGCGAGGCGATGCTGGGCAAACACATTTCCGAGCTGATGGATCCCGAGCCGTTCCTGCGCCTGGCGGGGTCCCAACAGCCACACGTCGAGCTGACCGTCCAACACCATCGTTACGCTCGGGTCTGTCACCAGATCCTGTATCCCTTGAGCGAGATTCAGCAGTACGTCGGCTTCTTTGTCGACATCACCGAGAGCAAGTCCGATCAGGAGAAGCTGGAAAAGTTGCGCGCGCAGACCATCGTGCAAGCGCAAGAGCTGCTCGATCACCAAGTCGCCATCGCGCAACAACTGGCACAGTTCTTGGGTGAGAGCACTGCCAAGGGCGAGATTTTGGTCGAGAATCTGGTCAAGTTGGCGGACAAGCCCCGCAATCCCGGCAATGACCCGGTGAAGAAGTGGCGATGGAATACCTCCACGTCGAAGTAGACACCAGCCTAGTGGCCAAGCGTGCTGGGCAACCCTCGGGCGACGTGGTCCGCGTGGTGCGCAGCCCTGGCTGGACGACGATCCTCTGTTGCGATGGCATGGGGTCAGGCATCAGGGCCAATGTGGCCGCGACCTTGCATGCCTCGCGGCTTCTGGAACTGGAAAAGCAAGGGGTGTCTCTTCGTGATGCCTTTGCTCGCGTGGTAGGTACGATTCACGAGGGCCGCGGCAAGACACCGATGTACGCCGCCATGGCGGTCGCGCGCATCCTCCATTCAGGGGAAGCAACCGTTCTGACCTATGACATGCCAGCGCCCATCTTCGCTGGCGTGCTGCACGCGAGCCTTCTGCCGCAGCGGTTATTCCATGCAGATGCGGCGCTGCTGGGTGAAAGCCACTGCCACCTGAACCCGGGTGAAGGTATTTGCATGATGAGTGATGGCATCACCCAAGCCGGTATTGGCACGCAGTTCCGCGACGGCTGGGGTGGCGAGCAAGCCGCCCGGTATCTGGACGCCCTGCTTGGCCGCAAGGTCGCCCTCGATAAGATCGCAGAGAGGTTGACCAACCGCGCGCTCGAACTATGGGGCGAACGACCCGGCGACGATTGCACGGCTGTGTTCGCCCATTGCCGGCCGGGAAAGCAGTTGTCCCTATTGACCGGCCCTCCCTATCGACCGACGGCCGACCGCGAATTCGTCGAGCGATTCCTCTCGACCTCCGGCTGGAAAGTTGTGTGTGGTGCGACGACTTCGAAGATCGTGGCGCGGCATCTCGGCAAGGATTTGGCCCTGGACCATGACGGCTCGCTCATCGCCCCGCCCAGCTATCGCATCGAAGGCATCGACCTGGTCACCGAGGGTGCCGTCACGCTAACCCAAGTCTACAACATCCTTGAGGAGGATCCTGCGCGCTACGAGGAATGGAGCGGTGTAACCGAGTTGTGCGATCTGCTGCGCGCCGCCGACCGCATCCACTTCTTCGTCGGCACCGCAAGCAATCCAGGCCACCTCAGCATCGCCTTCCAACAGAAGGGCATCTTACCGCGCAGCCGCACGGTGCCGCTGATCCGGGAACGACTGACCAAGGCCGGCAAGCTTGTCGTGATCGACATGGCGTGAAGCTACACACGGCCAGAAGATCGCGCTGGCTCTCTTCACCCACTTTCCCAGGCCGGTCGCTGGATCTTAGGCTAGTCATAGGCCAGCGCCGGCCTGCAGTAACTCCCCGCTGCACTCGATCGTCGGTTTCGTATTCGTACCTTCCCCTTCCCGAGCCAATCGTCCGTGTCTATGCGCTTGGCGAGCACTGTCGGACGGCCGGCTACGTGCGAGATGAACGATGATGAATACTCGGTTCAACCTCCCTTCCTAGACAGCTTCAAGCATCACCCAAGTTCGGTTTCGGAACAGGTTCATGATTGTAAATTTATGAAGACCGTCCGCGAGGGCTTTGGAAACGCTGGCCGAAGCGGGTCCTGGCAGCGGGCAGGCTGTGCAAAGTGTAAGCTTCTCCTCTCTTTGGCTCACCGGTATCACCCGGACTGCTGGATTCCTCATCGACGAGCGTTTACCTAAATGTCGGACTATCGCCAAACCGTCGGGGCACGCACCTATTGCTTCGCCGACCTTGCCACACTTCTGGCGCGTGCCAGCCCACGCAAGTCTGGCGACGAATTGGCTGGCTTGGCGGCCCAGAACGACGAGGAGCGGATCGCCGCGAAGATGTGTCTTGCCGATGTGGCGCTGACCCAGTTTCTCGAAGAGCCTCTGATTCCTTACGAGCAAGACGAGGTCACCCGGCTCATCCTCGATGGGCACGATAGGAACGCCTTTGCAGCGATCAGCGACCTGACCGTCGGTGGTTTGCGTGACTGGCTGCTCTCCTACGAGACCGATCGCGCGACACTGACGAAGGTCGCCCCGGGCATTACGCCCGAGATGGCCGCCGCGGTGACCAAGTTGATGCGCAATCAGGATCTCATCCTGGTCGCCAGCAAGTGCGGTGTCGTCTCCTGCTTTCGCAACACCCTGGGGCTGCCCGGCCGACTGGCCATCCGCCTGCAACCCAACCATCCCTGCGATGACCTGCGCGGCATCGCGGCGTCGATCCTCGACGGACTGCTCTATGGTGCGGGCGATGCCGTGATTGTCTTGCTCAAGGACGACAGCGAGAACTGCCCGGCGCTGCTCGGTGGCTAGGTTCTACGCGGGGAATCGACTATCCGAGGTCGAACACTAACACTTCGCTCGCGGCAATGCCCTCCACGAGGACCGTGGGCTCGTCCGACAGCGCGGCGCCGTCGCCGGCTTCGAGTTCGTGCCCGTTGATGCGCGCCTTGCCACGCGCCACGTGCACCCATGCGTGGCGCGCTTTGGGGATCGCGAGCTCAGCCCCTGCTCCCTTGTCGAACTGCCCCGCGTAAAGGCGTGCGTCGGTGTGGATGGTGACGCTGCCGTCCCGGCCGTCCGGAGAGGCCACGAGCCGAAGAAGACCCACCTGCTCGTTTCGGTCAATCGCCTTCTGCTCGTAGCCGGGCGTGATGCCACGCTCGGCCGGTAGCAGCCAAATCTGCAGGAAGTGTACGAGCTCTGCTTTCGAGGCGTTGAACTCGCTGTGCGTGACGCCCGTGCCCGCACTCATCCGCTGAACCTCGCCCGGCCTGATGACCGACCCGTTGCCCATCGAGTCCCGGTGTTCAAGGCCGCCTTCGAGGACGTACGTGATGATCTCCATGTCGCGATGCGGGTGGGTGCCGAAACCCTGGCCCGGCTGAACGCGATCTTCGTTGATGACCCGCAGCCCGTGGAAGCCCATGTGCTTCGGGTCGCGGTAATCGGCGAACGAGAACGTGTGGTACGTGTTGAGCCAACCGTGGTCAAAGTGACCGCGGTCTTCTGCGCGACGAAGCGTGATCATGATAGTCCTCCCTATTCGAACTGAATTCTTACCCGCTGATCCTTTGATGCTCCTTGGCCCCGGGTCGGTTGGTCAAGCGAGACTCGGGACGACCTAGCGATGGCCGCCGCGCTTGAATACTTTGATCCTCGAAAAGTCTGCTTTCCGGAACTGGCGCACGCAGAGCGCGAAGAAGACGGTCCCGATGGCCAGCGTGATGAACACCCCGTCCAGGGGACGAATGACGAAACCGTGGAAATCGAAGGCGACGCCCGACTTCACGAGCTCCGCGGTGGACATGGATTCCATGCGCAGCGCCGTGTAGCGAAACATGGAAGTCGCGTAGGTCAAAGGATTCAGGAAGACCACGGGTCGTAGGATAGAGGGGAGAACCGTGGTGGGGATGTACGCGCCCGACAGGAAGGTCAGCGGCATGGTGACCAACGAAATGAGAACCTGGAATGTGGTGGATTCCTTGGCGAGGGCGGCAAGGTAGAGCCCGAGCGAGCTGAACGTGACGCCCACGAGCAGCATCAGTACCACCATGAGGCAGAAGTGCATCGGGTCCAGGCTCAGACCCATGAAGATTCCGACGACGAGAATGACCACGCCCTGCAAGACCGCGAGGATCGCGGAGGACAGGACCTGCCCCACGGCGATCTGCCATCTCGCGATGGGGGCCACCAGGATCTCCTTCATGAAGCCCGAGGAGATGTCCTCCAGGATGCTCATGGAGTTGTTCAGCGCCGACTGGAACACCATCATGATGACGATGCCCGAGATCAGGTAGTTCATGGGGTGGTCCAATCCCGCGACGGCCGACCTCATCACAAACGAGAAGGTGAAGAGCAGGAAGCCGCCCATGAACAGGGTGAAGAAGAACCGCATCTTGTCGCGGAAGAACTTGATCAGATTTCGGGCGAGGATCGCCTGGATCGCGCGCATCAGTTCCGGATCTCCTTGCCGGTGAGGGAAAGGAACACATCGTCCAACGTCCCCTTGCGGATCTCAATGTCCTCGATGGAGGTCTTGAAGACGGACACCAATTCCAGCACGGCGCCGATGTCGGGAGATGCAATGGACACGCCCCCGTCTTCGCGGACGGCGTGCAGCGCGTGTTCCGCGCAGTAGCTCAGCAGGGGCGCCGGGTCGGGCATCCTGATCCTGGTGGTGGACGAGGTGTGCAGCTTCTTGAGGTTGTAAGGCGTGTCGTGGGCCACGATCTTCCCATGGTCGATGATGGCCATCTGATCGCAGATCTCCGCCTCTTCCAGGTAGTGGGTGGTGAGGAAGATGGTGATGTTCTTCCGCTTTTGCAGCTCGTGGATGTAGTCCCACACGTTGGCACGAGTCTGCGGATCCAGGCCCGTGGTGGGCTCGTCCAGGAACAGGACCTTGGGAAAGTGGACCAGCCCGCGGGCGATTTCGGCGCGACGCTTAAGTCCCCCCGAAAGGGCGTTCACTGGAGCATCCTTCCACTCCTCGATGTCCACCAGTGCGAGGACGAACCCGATCCGTTCCTTCACCTCGGCCTTGGGCACGCCATAGAAGTCACAGTGAAGCTTCAAGTTCTCGCGGACAGTGAGCTTCTGATCCAGCGTGCATTCCTGGAAGACGATCCCGATGTCCCTGCGGACCTCGGCCTTCCGCAGGGTCACGTCGTTCCCGTTGATCCGCAGGGTCCCGCCTGTTTTCTCCTGGATGGTACACAGGGTGTTGATGGTCGTGCTCTTCCCGGCCCCGTTGGGCCCCACGAAGGCGAAGATGCTGCCTTCCTCCACGCAAAAGGAGATATCGTCCACGGCCGAAAAGTTGCCGTACTTCTTGCTGAAGCCTTCGACTTCGATGCTGTTCGTCGCCACGGGGCATTCTCCGCTGTTACCGGTCAAGTCGCCATGCCCGGATGGTCATCTTCCTGCATGCGCTTCCACACCTGGCGTCGCTTCCAATGCCGGCGACCGGCGTGTCCGGCGCCGCCCTTGAGCAGGATGCGCGACAAGAGCAGCAGACCAAGAGCCTGCCAGAAGCCGATGGTGGGAAGCTTGAAGATCGCGGGCATCAGGGCGTTCCACAGCCCCATGGTCACGACCCCGCACAGCGTGACCAATCCGGGAACGACCACAAGCACCCCCGCGGCAATGACCCCGACCTTGGCGCCCATGGGCCATTCTGACCAACGCTTGCGGCATGGCAATGTTTTGTTCGATTCGTCCATCGTTCGTACCTCCGTGTGTTTCAGTCTTCCATCCAATACGCCAGGGCCGCGGCCAGCTTGCGCACGGCCCGTCGCTTGCGAGCCATCAATGTGTCGATGGGCACGCCGGTCTTTGCTGCCAGCTCCTTGAACGTGATTCCTTCAATGGCCTGGGCGAGCAGGACTTCACGCTGGTCCGCGGGCAACGCCGCCATGGCGGTTTGCAGGGCCTCGTCCAAGCCGTCCCGCAGCAGCTCGGCTTCAGGGCCCAGGCCCGCTGCAACGGCGATCTCGTCCAATATCTCCGGGCTGAGGTCCACGGCGCCCGCCCGGCGGCGCGCGTCCCGGCCACGCCAAAGGTCAACCAGGCGGTTGCGCAGGGTCGAAAAGATCCAGGCCGCGGCGTCCTCGACGACCTGGAAGGCGTTCCCATTCGCAATGGCACGAATGAAAGCGTCCTGCAGGGCGTCCTCGGCGGTCTCGTCATCGGGCGCGTGATGCTTCGCCCAAGCGAGAAAGCCGGTCTTGCGCTCGACGTAGGCTTTCGCAATCGCCTGGCGCGCGAGCGTCGCGTTGTTGTCCACGGTCATGGTGTCCTGGGTACTACGACGATCGAGGCAGCGTTTTCGTACTTCCTGGCGAAAAAAAACAATCGATCGGCACCAGAGAACGGAAGGCGCAGCGCGCGTTGCGCGGGAAAAGCCATACCTTGCCCTTCGTCAAGCGCTCGGAGAATCCAGAGTCAGGGCCGGGTGACCCTTAGCGTCGTTGGCACACGACTCTTCGTGCTTGGAACTACGAAGTGTCGTCGACCGATAGCTGATGCTGTCGCCTTACCTACGTCTTCGCCGCGATTATGCTCTGCAGGCTTCTGGCACGCCTCTCGCTTAGGGCTTCTCTCGCAATACACACATTGACCCGTTACTAGCGAAAGGAAACAGATCATGATCCGACATCCACTAACCAACTCCAAGCGGACAAATCTCGTGCGCCTCGGCGTCGTCACCGGGCTCAGCCTGGTTGCGATTCCGCTACTCGCGGCACCCGAAATCGCGCCAGCACCCGCATCGATCGGTGCTGATGTACCTGTGGCGTACTTCGGCCCGGCCCCCTCGTCAGTCGAGCCCGAACTGATCGGGCCACATCAGCTCCTGACGGCCGGCCAGGTCGATCTCACAGCCGGCACCGTGAAGCTCCCCTTGTACAAGGGACGCATGAAAGGCAACGACAAGAGCGTCTGGTACATATTGACCGATACCAGCGACGAGGGGCAGGCCGCTGCACTGGGGATCAACTACTCTGCAAAACTGCAATACGCTGCGACCTGCAGGGCTGCACGAAACGCTGATTTCGCCAATGACGGTTCGGTAGTGTTCGACGAGGGCACCGTTGATTTTTCGCCAGCGCATGTTGTCACGCCCGGCCTTGCACCCAATACCTTCCCGCCGAGTTCCTTTCAGGCTGGCTCCATCGGTGATGCGGACTATAGCCCGCTGGTGCGGCTGGGTGGTGTTATCTACAACGCTCCGATCGTGGCCTTTGGGGTTGAAGATGACAGCCTCGATTTCTGCGCAACACAACCCGACTACGCCATCGTTCACGACAAGGTCGCCCATATCTGCCCCAAGGACAATACAGTCACCTTGCGCTTGACCAACGGCTTCAGTTTCTCGCGCCCGATTGTTTACATCAGCATGGACGCCAATGATCCACTCGCCGCCGCCCTCGAATCCGCAACACTTGCTCCAGCATTGAACGATGTTACGGTCGGTCGAGACGACAGCTTTACGAGTGGAGTTGAGCGTCTGTTCGCCATCATCAACGGCCCAACCAATGACACGCCTGGCGAGGTGAACCCTCAGCGCCAGGGCTTTGCGAGCGTTCTCAAGGGAGAAGCCTCTAGTCCTCTCAACGTGTTCGGTGGTATCCCGACATTGGCCACGGACTATAGCCCGCTCTGGGACGTGAATCTCGGGGAGTGGACGCAAGAAGCGATCGACAATGGATATCGGTCACGCATCACGGACGAGTTTACTTGGCTCGGAATGGCCGTGCGCGGCTTCGTTACTGGGCCAGGCGGCAAGCCGTACGGCTCGTCGGGAATCATCATCAACTGCCCCCCTGTCGCGCGTCTTCTCTGAAGATAGCCTCAACCTTCGAATGGAGTTCAAACTATGAAAACCTCTCTACGTTACCTACTCGCGATCGCATCCATTCTGGCTGCTGGTGCCAACGCCGGATGTGGCTCCAGCGACAATCCACCCTCTGTGTCGGAGCCTGTCGATAGCGGCATCGCCGATGCAAGCACTAGATCCCAGTGCAGTTACCCGACCGCCACCCATACCCCCGAGCAGACCTCGGGCTTCCTCCAAGAGATTGCCCTGGCGCCTGCGTCCATCGGAGCAGACGTACCAGCAACCTACTTCGGACCAAGCCCTTCTACTGTGAATCCAAATCTGGTGGGTCCACTCACACTACTGAAGAGTGGAACCATCGATTTCGAAAGGGCTACCATCACGCTGCCGCTGTACAAAGGGACCGTCAAGTCGACCGGCAAGCCGATTTACTACATCCTCACGGATACCAGCGACAAAGGAATCGCAGACGAGCTGGGCCTGAACTTTTCGGCCAAGCTCCGGTTCGCAAACGCTGGCCCGACGACAGACGCGAGCCCACCAGCGACGCTCCCAGCGCGACAGGCACTGACGAGTGCTGCTGACCTGTCGTTGCTATTCGAGAACGGCACGGTCGACTTTAGCCCCGAAAGGATCGTCACCCCTGGCACTGCTCCCAACTACTTTCCGCCAGCGACGTACCAACCGGGCTCTGTTGGCGATGCCAACTATACCCCGCTCGTCTACGTCAAGGATCAGGGCGTCGTGTACAACGCCCCGGTGGTTGCCTACGGTGTGAGCGAAGAAGAAATCAGTTTTTGCGACGGCGATCCGGACTACACCAAAGTGCACGATAAGGTGACGGCCATTTGCCCCCGCGACGGTACGGTGACCATGCGCCTGACCTCGGGGTTCAGCTTTGGCAAGCCTGTCTGGTACCTGAGCACGGATGCGAGTGACCCGCTGCCAGCCTCGATCGAACAGGCCAGCTTCGCCCCAGCAATGCAAAATATACGGGTGGGAGGCGACGACAGCGCATTCAGCCCGGTTGAGCGCATCTTCTCCGTGGCCAATGGCCCCATCAACGTAGGGGATGGCAAGGTCGTGAACCCTCAGCGCCAAGGACTGAACAGCGCTCTTCGGGGGGAGGGGTCTCCGTTCAACGTGCTCGGAGGCATTCCCCATGTCGCCTTAGATTATAGTCCGCTGTGGGACTTCAATCTCGGAGTCTGGACAGACGCGGCGGTCGCCAAGGGCTACCGCTCCCGTTTAAACGAGGAGTTTCAGATCCTCGGAATGGTCCAACGCGGATTTCTCACCGGTCCCGGTGGCAAGGCATTCGGCTCGACCGGCCTGATCGTCAATTGTCCGATTGTTCACCGGTTCCTATAGGGCGAATCGACGCGTCACCCATGCACCAGGACCACCTGAGGTCCTGGCGCCTGTGTGGAGGAGCGGTAAGATGCGAGGCAATCCGATAGAGAGGGCGAGCCGTGATTCCATTCGACAAAATACCAGACAGTGAGGTGACGCCGCCTTCGATGTACTTCAACCGGCGAACCTTGATGCGTGGTGGCCTTCTCGCCGCTGGGGTCGTTGGTACCGGCTGGCTTTACCGGCGCATGAACAGCATGTCGTTCACCGAAAAGAAGACCGAGAAGCTATCGGGCTTGGTTGGTGCACCGGAGGGCGGCGGTTCGGCGAGCCTGTTCAACGTCGATGAACCGAAGACGTCGTTTGCAGCCGTTACCCACTACAATAACTTCTACGAGTTCACCACGGACAAGGACCGAGTCGCCGAGCGTTCGGCAGGCTTCGTCACCAAGGATTGGCAGGTATCTGTCGACGGCTTGGCGCACAAACCCAGGGTCTTCGACCTCCAGGACATTCTCCGGCTCAGCCCACCCGAGGAGCGGGTCTATCGCATGCGTTGCGTAGAAGCGTGGTCTATGGTGATACCCTGGGCAGGCTTTTCTTTGTCCAAATTGCTCGAGCAGGTTCAGCCCATGAGCTCAGCGCGATACGTTGCATTCCAGACGCTCCACGATCCAGTGCGAATGCCAGGACAGAAGACTGACGTTCTCGAGTGGCCCTATGTGGAAGGGCTTCGCCTCGACGAGGCAATGCACCCTCTTACATTGCTCGCAAGTGGCCTCTACGGAATGGAGCTTCCGCC
>Ga0302321_100004616_pt1 | contig 11956 bp, 7 predicted proteins | sample Fen_T0_1_FD_202505 | JGI IMG/M metagenome (GOLD analysis project Ga0302321, IMG submission 202505) | Peat permafrost microbial communities from Stordalen Mire near Abisko, Sweden - Fen_T0_1 | ecosystem: Environmental > Terrestrial > Soil > Wetlands > Permafrost | place: Sweden: Abisko...
GGTGGACGTCGCGCGCGGCGACGGCACACGCACGCTGCTGGTGCCCAACCTCAAGGACGGGCAGAGGCTGAGTTTTGTCGACTTTCTCCGCGCCTTTGACGACCTCGTCGCACGGGCTCGCACCGGCAAGCTCGGACCGGACGACTTCATGGGCACGACGGTCTCGTATACGAACCCGGGCACGGTCGGCACGACGACCTCTGCACCGCGTCTGATGCACGGTCAGGGCCTCATCGTGGCCTCCGGCGCGATGGACTACCCGGCCGAGTATCGCTCTATGAGCGACCGCGCGTTGTCACTGCTCGGCATCAGCAAGGTGCTGACGCTCACCTCGACGTACGACCACCGCATCATCCAAGGCGCGGAGTCCGGCTTGTTCCTGGCACGCTTGGAGGAGTTGCTGCGCGGCGACGACGGCTTCTACGAACGCATCTTCGACGAGCGACACGTGCCACACCGCCCTGTACGCTGGGCCACTGACACCACCCCGCCGCTGCTCGGCAGTGCCACGGCGCCCAGCGAGCTGAGCGCCAAGCAGGCACAGGTTCTGCAGCTCATCCGGGCCTTCCGCGTGCGTGGCCACCTAGTTGCCAACCTGGACCCGCTCGAGTCGCGCCGCGCGCCGCATCAGGAGCTCGATCCCGCCACCTACGGGCTGACCCTTTGGGATCTCGACCGCGAGTTCTTCACCGACGGGCTCGGCGGGCACGAACGCGCCAGCCTGCGCGAGACGATCGAGACCCTGCGCGAGACCTACTGCGGCAGCGTGGCTGCCGAGTACATGCACATCGCAGACCCGGAACGCAAGGAATGGCTGCAGGAGCGCATGGAATCCACGCGCAATCGCTCGCCCTTCGAGCCTCCCGCGCGCAAGCGTCTGCTCGAGCGCCTGATCGAGGCTGAGAGCTTCGAACGCTTCCTGCACACGCGCTACCTCGGCCACAAGCGCTTCTCCATCGAGGGCGTTGAAGCGCTGATCCCGATGCTCTGCCGCCTGCTCTCGGACGCGGCGCGGGCAGGAGTGGCCGAGGCCATCATCGGCATGCCGCACCGCGGCCGCCTCAACGTGCTGCACAACATCGTAGGCAAGCCCCTGGCGCAGATCTTCTCCGAGTTCGAAGAGAGCCGCGATCCCGATCTAGCGCACGGCTCGGGCGACGTGAAATACCACCTCGGCGCGCGCGGCGTGCACCACACCGGCACGGGCGAGCCGATCACGGTGAGCGTTGCCCCAAACGCGTCGCACCTCGAATTCGTCAACGCGGTGGTCGAGGGCATGGTGCGCGCCCGACAAGACGCTCTGGCCGACCAGGAGCGCCAGCGCGTTCTGCCGATCCTGCTGCACGGCGATGCGGCCTTCTCGGGCGAGGGCATCGTCGCCGAGACGCTGAACCTCTCATTGCTGCCGGGCTACACCACTGGCGGCACCGTGCACATCGTGGTCAACAATCAGATCGGCTTCACCACCTCGCCGGAAAACGCACGCTCGTCGACATACTGCACGGATGTGGCGCGCATGGTCCAGGCCCCGATACTGCACGTCAACGCCGACGACCCGGAAGCCTGTCTGCACGTCGTGGTGTTGGCCTTCGAGTATCGGCAGCGCTTCCGGCAGGACGTGGTCATCGATTTGGTCGGCTATCGGCGCTGGGGACATAGCGAGGGCGACGAGCCGAGCTACACCCAGCCCTTGCTCTACGCGCGGATTCAAAGCCACCCGCCCGTAGCGGAGAGCTACGGCGAGCGGCTGCAGCGCGAAAGCGTGCTGTCGCGGGACGAGGTCGCCGCTCTCTGGGCAAAAGAACGCACGCAGATGCAGCAGGACAATGCCACGAGCTTTGTCGCCGCCGTCTCGCGGCGAGCCGCGAATCCGCCGGCAACGGTCGATGCCTCGGCGCTGCGCGGCCGCTTGCGCGTGGTGCTGGCTGCCCTGTCCAGCGTGCCGAGCGACTTCGCCGTCCATCCCAAGCTGGCAGCGCTGCTCCAGAAGCGCGCGGCTCTCGGCGAAGGCAAGGGCGCGGTGGACTGGGCGGCCGGCGAGGCGCTGGCGTTCGGCACGCTGCTGCTCGAAGGCATTCACGTGCGCCTCTCCGGCCAGGACTCGGCCCGGGGCACGTTCAGCCAACGTCACGCCGTCCTGTACGACGTGCGCACGGGCCGCGCTCATGTCTCGCTCAACTCCGTAGCCGGAGACGCCGCGCGCTTCGAGGTTTGGGACAGCTCGCTCTCCGAGGCGGCGGTGCTTGCCTTTGAGCTCGGCTACTCCTTTGCGGACCATCGCAGCCTGGTCATCTGGGAGGCGCAGTTCGGCGATTTCGCCAACGCGGCGCAGGTGATCATCGACCAGTTCCTCGTCGCTGCCGAGGCCAAGTGGGGCCAGCCGACCGCGGTCGTACTTCTGCTGCCCCACGGACACGAGGGCCAGGGGCCGGAACACTCGAGCGCGCGCGTGGAGCGCTTTCTGGCGCTGGCCGCCGAGGACAACCTGCGCCTGTGTTGGCCATCCACCCCGGCGCAGTTCTTCCACTTGCTTCGGCGCCAGGCACGCGACCCGGTTGAGAAACCGTTGGTCGTGCTCACGCCGAAGAGCCTGCTCAGACACCCGCGCTGCGTGTCGACCCTCGCCGACCTTGCCGAAGGCAGCTTCAGCGAGGTCCTCGACGACGAGACCACGGCCGGTCGGCATGTGCGCCGTGTGCTCTTGACGAGCGGCAAGCTCTTCTACGAGTTGGCTGCGAAGCGCGAGCAGCTGCGCGTGAACGACGTGGCCTTGGTACGGATCGAACAGCTCTACCCTTTCCCTGGCCCTGGCCTGGCCTCGGTGCTCACGCGCTATGCTGACGACGCTGATCTGGTCTGGGTGCAGGAGGAGCCGAAGAACATGGGCGCCTGGCGCTTCCTACGCGATCGCTTCCTCGAAGGTGAGGTGCCGGGGTTGGAGGGACGCCCGCTGCGCTACTTGGGGCGGCGTCCGAGTGCGGCTCCCGCTCCTGGCACGCTCAGGGCTCACCAGCGCGAACAGGACGCCATCTTGGCCGCGGCGTTTGAGTAGCGCTACTAGGCCTTGACAGACCCGGCTCGCGGACCGACATTAGAGATGTCGGTGGTAGCGGTCCCTGACCGCAGGGCAACGAGAAGCCCAGGGCGTTGGAGGACGGATCGATGCTAGGAGAACTCGTTCCACCGGGCGCGTAAGGGCCCTGCGGGGCCTGGTCGTTGAAGCACAGAAATCGGACGCGCCCCCAGGGCGCGTCGGGGCTCTGAAGGAGTCCCAAAGGACAAGACGTGGGCCCAGGCCGAGCGCCTGGGCCCTTTTTCTTCCCTCGCGCCGGACTCGTCAGAGTGCGGTCAGCACCGCTGCGTAGTAGTCGCAGATGCCGCTGCGCAGCGTCTCATCACGCTCGATACGAAACGCTCGCGCGTAGAGTTGCTGGTAGGCCTCGGCCGTGCGAATGTGCTCGCCATTCTCGGCATAGTGAGTCAGGCGACCCAGCAGGTTCAGCTGGGAGACGGCCGGGATGTCCTCGATCACCAGCGCCCGGCCGCCGGCACGCAGCACGCGCCGCATCTCCCCGAGCACGGCGCTCACGGCAGCATCGTCAAGGTGATGCAGCAGCCCGAACACGAGCACCTGATCGATGGCGCGATCCGCGATTTCGATGCGCCGTGCGTCTCCGACCAGAAACTGACCCTGGAAATGCTGGCGCGCGTGCGCTATGTAGCGCGGGTTGAGGTCCACCCCAACGTACTTCTCCGGGTCAAACAGCGTCGAGAACGCGCCCGGACCGCAGCCCAGATCCAGCGTGCGCGCTGCGCCGTGGCCAGGCAGGTCGCGCGCGATGATGGCACGGATGGCGCGGAAGTCGTTCTCCAGCACGCCGCGCAGAAACAAGAACAGCGCCGGTTGGTCGGACAGCCAGGCGATCAGTTTCGATAACATCGTCCCTCGCAAACGCAGCTATGAATCTAGCGGAGGCGCCGGCGCCCCGTCAACGCGGCGGCAGGATGACCCGCACCGGACCCTCATCGGTGTCGAGCGTCGCGTCCGTCGACTCGATCGCGCTGACCACGCCGTCCGACAGGCGGTCACCCTTGCGATACATCACCAGGCTGCCTGTCGGCGTGTAGGCATACGCGCGCCAGCCGTCGGTCGCGGTCGCCAGCGCGACCAGCGCCAACTCGCCCACACTCAGCTCGCCGGGCTTGAGCGCCAGCCGCGGCGCTTCAGGCTCGTTCGAAGTCACCGGCACGAGAACCTCGTTTGACTCAGGATTGCGCTCGAGCAAGCGTCGTCCCTCCTCGACGCGCTCCTTGAGCTGCGCCGCCTGCGTGACCGCGCCCCAAACGTCCGGAAGCGGCAGGTCGCCCACCCAGAGGCTGACGCGCCCGAGCGAACCCTGCGGACCGAGCGCCGCGTACGAGGGCTCGATCTCCGCCATCGTGGCCAGGATCTCGCGCACCTCGGCGCGCTTCAGGGCGAGTCGCACGCGCGCCTGACGAGCGCCGTCCGCGCCGCTGGCCGGCGTCTGCGGAACGACGCCGGGTTCCGTCTTTCCTTTGGCCGGCTTGCGCGGCCGAGCCTCGCGCTTGGCGCCCCCACGCGCCATCGACACGCGACGCACAGCGGCCGGCGGCGAAACCACGATGTCCACGTCCGCGAGCGCATCCAGGACTTCATCGAGCGTCATGCGGGTCAGGTCCCCGCTCACACGGCCCACCACGTCGCCGTCAACGAGAAACGCCTGGGAACTGATCTGACTCAGTATCTGGAAGACGTCAGCCGCGTCCACTTCCCGCAGACGCAGCGAGAGCGGGCCGTGCGCCGACGGGCTGGACTTGGGGCCCTTGACGCTCAGTACGCGCTGAGCGTCCCTGTCCACGACACAGGGGGCCTCGGGCTGCACGAAGGGATCCTCGCTGGGTATGGGCAACTCGGCTTCTGGCCCAACGACAGGGCTCGTGCCACGCACCTCGAAGTGATGGCAAGCGCCTTTGCGCGCGACCACGAAGTCGCTGATTCTGAAGAAGCCGCGCTCCAGCCGCCCCTCGAGCGCGCGCACGCTGGCCTCACCCACTGCAAAGCCGCTCACGCGCAGCTCGTTTCCCAACGTCGCCTGCCGCAGCACCACGGGCCGATCGCGCACGGCCGCGGCCAACTCCGCGAGGAACGCCCGCGGGTTGCGGCGCGCGCGACGCCAATCGACGATACCCTGCGACTTGGCCACCGCAAGCGCCTGGTCGCGCAGAAACGCGTCAGCGATGGCACGCGCGGCGCCCTCGACTCGCTGGCGACTCCCATCCGGTGGAGGCGGCAGAGGCGCCGAGGCCGGTCTGAATGGCAGGCGCAGCACCGTCGACAGGTGCATGACGCTGCCATTGGCCGCGGTCAGAGCCAGGCTCTCGACGTCGACCAGACGGTGCGACAGGGCCAACTGCCGGAAGAAACGCTCGATGTCCAGGTATCGTCCCGTTGCCGTCAGGTCGACGACCACCGCGCTCACCGCGCCAGTCTCCTGTGGCGGTCGCGCCAGGGCATCGACGTTCGCGAGCTTGGCCGCCTCGGTCAGGGACCTGAGGTGCGCCACGTCGTCCTTCAGATGCGGCCCGTCCGGCAGGATGCGTCGAAGCGTCTCGAGTCGGCGCGCCAGGAGCTGCCGTTCTTCGGGAAAGGGTCGGTCTGGCAGGGCCAGCCCGAGCAGGACAAGACAGACAGCGATCACGGAGACGCATCTTATCCCGGATCCAAGGTGGCCGCGATTGTCAGGAGACGGCGCGCACGGAACTGGCTCTGCATCCGGGCACCGGATGGCGAGGCCGCTCTGACATGTAGAATGAAGACATGCCGCTCGCGGTCGACGGGCCGGTGACAGGCTTGGACGCTGCGCGCATCGACGTTTGGCTCGACGTCGCCTGCCTCTTCAAGACGCGTTCGGAGGCCTCGCAGGCGGTGAGTTGCGGCAAGGTCGAGCTCAACGGCCAGCGCGTCAAACCGCACCGTGTACTACGCCCCGGCGACGAGCTCATGATCCGGCGCGGGAGCGGCCGCAAGCAGAGCGTCATCGTGCGCGCTTGTGCGTCCCAGCACATCGCCAAGGCCCTGGCCCGTCAGCTCTACGACGACGTCACGCCGCGGCCAACGCCAGAGCAGATCGAGACACGGCGCGTCGAGCGTCTCCTGCGCGAGATGGCCGGACCTGTCGCGCGCCGGGCGCCTGACCGACGTGATCGCCGGGCGTTGCGGCGCCTCACGGGCAAGCTATCCTGACGCGGTGACGCCAGCACCGTCCGACCGGGCGGCGCAGACGCCTCAACTATCCTGGCGCGCGCTCGGCTCGACCGGCTCGCCCAAGCTTTCACCGCGTGGGCGCTCGGTGTCCTCGAGGGCCAGTTCCTGCACGAGAGTCGCCAGTCGATTGACGATGCGCGTGAGCTGGGAGAGCACGTAAATCAGAATCAGCACGAACGCAGCCCACATAACCACGATCAGCTCGGCCCCGGGGAAGAATGCGCGCAACAGGCCGAAGACCGCCGCACGGGCTGGTGGTACGGACGCGACCCCCAGGGTCGCAACGATCCCGAAGAGCAGCACGATGCCATAGCCGACGTACAGCCGGCCCAGTCTGACGAGGTTCAGGAGCCAGAGAATCAGGATCAGACCGACGATGTCGAGCACGATCGTGCCGAGGACGGTCATCGAGAGGACCTCGTGCGCTCGAGCAGCGCATGACTGAGCCCGATCAACACCATCAACAACGTCTTCAGCGGGTACTTGAGAGCGCTGCCAAAGGAGTACATCGACCGGCCGTGCTGGCGCTCGGCAACGGTGATCGGATGCTCCCCGAGGCGGAAGCCGAGGCGCAGCAAGTAGACGATGGCCTCGGCATGGAAATCGACGAACTGCCAGCGCGCCAGTGGCGCAAAGGCCGAGCGCCCGATCGCGCGCAGTCCGGACGTTGTGTCCCAGATGCGCTGTCCTGTCATCAGGCCGACCAGCAGGGAAAAGGTCTGCATACCTGCACGCCGACCGAGAGGCGCGCCGTGGTAGTGGCGCTCCCGCACATAGCGGGATCCGACACACACGTCCCAGCCATTTGCCGCCAGCGCCTCGATCAGGCCGCGAATCTGCTCTGGACGATGCTGACCGTCCGCGTCAACGGTCACCAGCACGTCGTACTGCTGGCGCAGGGCGTACAGGAGTGCTGTCTGAATCGCGCGGCCGTATCCCAGGTTGCAGAGGTGACGCACCATCCCGACGCCCTGCTCTGCGACGATGCGTCCGGTCGCGTCCCGCGAGCCGTCGTCGACCACGAGCAGGTCGTGATCAGGCAGCGCACTGCGGATGCGACCGATCACGTCAGCAATGGTCGCCTCTTCGTTGAAGGCAGGCACCGCAATCAGGACTCGCATCGGATTCGTGGTGCAGGCTCGCGTAGACGCTGCGCTCGCCGGACGGCGGTCAGTATAGCATCCGCGCCGAACGTGCCGGGTCGCGGGCGCCGGCTGCACGCACGCGCCTAAGATGCCTTCGGTTGCGCGCGGTTTCTATAGAGGCTCGGGTCTACCGCGCTGGCCATGGCGTTCGCGTCCAGCCGGTTGCCGAGAAACGCGTTGATGCGGCGGGCCTGCTCGGTCGGCTCAGCGAGGATCGCTGAGTAGTGCACGTCGATGGTTTCGAACTGGGGTCGGTTCTTGAGCAGCCAGCTCGAGCGCCACAGGTCGTCCTGAAACAGCTCGCGCATCTTCTCCGGAGCAATGTCGTGCGCCTCTCCGCGCCGTGCGAGCATCTTCTTCTGCGAGGCCAGGATCTCCTCGAGATCGCGCCGGATGAAGAGCACCTTGTAGTTGAGATCTGCCGGTAGCGACTTGAGCAAGTACGAAATGACCTTGATGCCCTTGCCACGGGCCGCGCTGATCCAGGCGCGGTCTGCCTCGTTCGCGAGATTCTTGACACGCTCGACTTCGTAGTAGCCCTTCGGGTTGTCCTCGTCAGCCGTGCGCTGGCCATCGGTGACGAGCGTCAGGCCGCCGGCCTCGAGCATCTTCATGAGCATCGACGTGCCAGAGCGCGGCAGGCCGGAGACGACGACGACCGGCTCGCCGAAGCGCAGCCGACGGTAGAGCCTTGTGAGCGAGGCGAACATGCTCAGGAGTCCTTTCTTCGCGGACCGACCGCCCTGACGGGCTGCTGTCGCGGGTACCCGACCGACGGGCTTCATAGGATAGACTATGTCGCTCCTCGGGGTCGACGTCGGACCCGCCCCCTGCCCTGGAGCCGTCTCCGGGCATCGGCAGCAAGTGAGGTTGTGATCGCAGTGAGGTCTCGGACGTCAGTTTGGCTACTTGTGGCCGCGGTCAGTCTTGTCCTGTCCGCGACACCGGCGCACGCCTACATCGGGCCGGGCGCGGGATTTGCGCTGCTCTCGTCCATGGGCGTGATCCTCACGACCGTCGTGCTGGCAGGGCTCGCCGTGCTCGCTTGGCCGTTTCGCATGCTGTGGCGCTTGATCCGACATCCGCAGCGCGTGAAGCCTTGGGCGCGGCGGCTCATCATCGTCGGCTTCGACGGCCAGGATGTCCAGATCACCGATCGCCTGCTAGCCACAGGGCAGCTGCCCAACTTCAAGCGGCTCGCCGAACGCGGCACGTACAGCCGCCTGCGCACGACCTATCCGTCGATCTCCCCGGTGGCCTGGTCGTCCTTTGCCACCGGCGTGCACCCGGCCAAGCACCGCATCTTCGATTTCCTGGACCGCGACACCAAGACCTACCTGCCGCGTCTCTCGTCCACGCGCATCGGCGATGTCGAGCGCTTCCTCAAGTTCGGCCGTTGGCGTTTCCCGATCGGCAAACCGGAGCTACGCCTGCTGCGCGCGTCCAAGCCGTTCTGGACGATCCTCGGTGAGCACCGCATCTGGAGCACGGTGTTGCGCGTGCCGATCACATTCCCGCCCGATCGTTTCTACGGCGCCCAGCTCTCGGCCATGTGCGTCCCTGATCTGCTCGGATCGCAGGGCACGTTCCTCTTGTTCACCACGCGTCCCACTGGCGAGCGCTTCAAGGAAGGCGGCGTGCGCGTGCCGCTCGCTCGCAACGGGAACGGCTACGAAGGCAAGATCGAAGGACCCGAAAACATGTTCTTGGCCGGTAAGCCGCCGCTCACGATCCCGGTCAAGGTGGCGCCGGCAGCGGACGGCGCACGCGCGCACGTCGCGCTCGGCGACGCGTCGGTAGACCTGGAGGTCGGCAAGCTTTCGGACTGGGTCAAGCTGACGTTTCCGGCTGCGCCGTTGGTCAACGTGACTGCACTCTGCCGCGCGATGTTGATCGAGCTGGGTGAGCACGTCACGCTGTACCTCACGCCGCTCAACTTCGATCCCGAGAACCCGGCCATGCCGATCTCGCACCCGTCCTACTACGCGACCTACCTCGCCAAGAAGATCGGCCCCTACGCAACACTCGGGCTTGCCGAGGACACCTGGGCGCTGAACGAAGGCGTGATCGACGACAAGACCTTCATCCAGATGACGCACGACATCGACGACGAGCGCCAGCAGATGTTCTTTGCCGCGCTCGAGCGCCTGCGTAGTGGCACGCTGACCTGCGTGTTCGACGCCACTGACCGAATCCAGCACATGTTCTGGCGCTACCTCGAGCCGGGGCATCCGGCTGCGCGCGGGAGCGACGGCGGGCCGCACAAGAACGCGATCGAGGATTTGTATCGTCGCAACGACGCCTTCCTTGGCCGGGTGCTCGATCGCCTCAAGCCCGGTGACGTGCTGGCCGTGGTCTCTGATCACGGCTTCACGTCGTTCCGCCGCGGAGTGAACCTCAATGCCTGGCTCAAGGCGAACGGCTATCTGACCCTGAAGGACGGCGCTGACGGCAAGGCCGAGTGGCTGCACGACGTGGACTGGTCAAGGACCAAGGCCTACGCCCTGGGCTTGGCTGGCCTCTATCTCAACGTAAGAGGACGCGAGCGCGACGGCATCGTGCCAGCCAACGAAGCGCCAGCGCTGCGGGCTGAGTTAGTGGCCAAGCTTTCGGGCGCGCGCGATGACGAGCGCGCCACCGTGGGTATCACGGAGGTCTTCGACACCTCGCGGCTCTACGACGGTCCTTACCTTGGCGATGCGCCGGACCTTCTGATCGGCTACAACAAGGGCTACCGCGTGTCTTGGGATTGTGCGACAGGCGTCGTCGCCGGACCGGTGTTCGAAGACAACACCAAGGCCTGGAGCGGAGATCACACCATCGATCCGCGGCTCGTGCCTGGCGTGTTCTTCTGCTCGCACAGGATCGACGTCGACGATCCGGCTCTGATCGACCTCGCGCCGACTGCGCTCAAGCTCTTCGGCGTGGAGCCGCCGCGCCACATGGACGGACGGACGCTCTTCACTGCCAACCCGATGGGACAAGAAGCCCGGCCTGCGGCTGACAAGGCGGTGCCGGCATGAGCAGACGGCCCGCTCTCGCGCTCGCAATCGTCGCTACCGCTGTGTCGGGGCTGAGCTGCACTCCGCGCGCGCCGCAAGACATGGCCAAGCGCCGTGTGATCGTGCTTGGGCTAGACGGGCTCGATCACGGCCTCGTGAGCCAGATGCTGGCCGAAGGCAAGCTCCCCAACATCGCCCGCCTGGCCAAGATGGGTGGGTTCCAGCCGCTCTTGTCCGCGATCCCGCCGCAGAGCCCGGTGGCCTGGTCGGACTTCACGACCGGCCAGGATGCTGGCGGACACGGCATCTTCGACTTCATCCACCGCGATCCCAAGACGATGGAGCCGTACCTCTCAACCAGCCGTACCGACGCGTCGACGCGCGTGCTGAAGCTCGGCGAGTGGCAGATCCCACTGTCGAGCGGCAAGGTCGAGCTGCTGCGCCGTGGCGAGGCCTTCTGGGAAGCACTGGAGCGACGCGGGGTTCATACCGAGATCCTGCGCATCCCGGCTAACTTCCCGCCTTCGGGAACGGCCTCCATCGAGTTGTCCGGCATGGGCACACCGGACCTGCTCGGCGGCTACGGTACGTTCACCTATGTCACCACCGATCGCCTGGCCCTTCTCGGCAAGAACATCTCGGGCGGCGTCATCGAGCGCGTCGACAACGAAGACGGCGTCGTGCGCGCGCAGCTCACAGGCCCGGACAACCCGTTCCTGCGACAGCCGACCAAGGTCGTCGCAGACTTCGAGGTCCACATCGATCCCGCGCAACCCTTCGCCAAGATCGTCGTCGGCGCCGAGGAGCGCCTGCTGCGCGAGGGCGAGTGGAGCGACTGGGTGAAGGTCGCGTTTCCGCTGATCAAGACGCAGTCGATCCCGGCCCAGGTACGCTTCTATCTCAGGCACGTGCGACCCGAGCTGGAGCTGTACGTCAGCCCGATCAACCTCGACGCCGAGGCGCCGGCGCTGCCGATCTCGACACCGGCCTCGTTCGCCGCCGAGCTCGCGGCCGCCACCGGCCGCTACTACACGCAGGGCATGCCCGAGAACACGGGTGCGCTCTCGGCCGGCGTGCTCTCGCCGCAGGAGTTCCTGGATCAGGCGACGATCGCCGGGGACGAGGTCATCAACCAGTTCCCCTACGTCCTATCCCACTTCAAGAGCGGACTCTTGTTCTACTACTTCGGCAACGCGGACCTTGTCAGCCACATGATGTGGCGTCCGATGGACCCCGGACACCCGGCCTACAACGCAGCCACCGACGCTGCGTTCGCCGATGTCGTGCGCAAGACGTACGAGAAGCTCGACCACGTGGTGGGCTACGCCCTGGACCATGCCGGTGAAGGCGCACTCGTGGTCGCGATGTCCGATCACGGGTTCACGAGCTGGCGCCGCGTCTTCCACCTGAACGCCTGGCTGCATCAGAACGGCTATCTCGCTGTCAAAGACGAGAGCCTGCCGGCCGGCATGGACCTGCTCCGGAACATCGACTTCTCACGCACGCGCGCCTACGGCCTCGGG
>Ga0302321_100004617_pt1 | contig 11955 bp, 11 predicted proteins | sample Fen_T0_1_FD_202505 | JGI IMG/M metagenome (GOLD analysis project Ga0302321, IMG submission 202505) | Peat permafrost microbial communities from Stordalen Mire near Abisko, Sweden - Fen_T0_1 | ecosystem: Environmental > Terrestrial > Soil > Wetlands > Permafrost | place: Sweden: Abisko...
TGAGAGGAAGATATGACGAGAGGGGTTTTATAGGGAGGCGCAATTGTTTTTAGTGCAGAGCTATTTGGTATAGCCTCATTCTTTCCCAATAGGCGTGAATAGAGTTGGGCTGCCCCTGGTATTGATTGGATAACTTGAATTAGTTCAGGGCAACGCTGTAGCTCAACCAGACAAATAAGCTTATAGCCGTGCTTTTCAGCCATAGTCACTGCTTTCTGCACTTTTTCAATTGCGGCCTGAACATCACGCTGTTTGAATAGGCAGATTGCAAGACCGATGATCGCTTGTAGTTGTTCGCGTTTTAACCCGGCAGCATGAAGTGTCGGTTCAAGCTTGACCAAAGATTGATATGCCTCACCATAGTGTTCCCGATGTATAAGAACCGCTCCCCTGGTCAATTCACATAACATGAGTACATAGGTATGTGCCTGTTCGTGCGTAGAGCATTGCTTGCGGACTTGTTCAAGGAAGAGCAGAGGCGTCTGCTCATCACCCATCAAGAGATAGACAGTAGCTAATATACAAAGCGTGTAATTGGCTATATAGTCATCTCCAACCTTACCGGCGAGAGATAATCCTTCCTCCAGCGCCTGGAGGGCCGGCTGATACAGACCTTGATCAAGATAAGTTTCACCTAGATTGACCAGGGCATATGCCTCGCCTTGAGGATAATGGACACTACCGCGAGCCATCCGTATGGCTTCTTTTAGCAACTGCTCCGCTTCAACATAATTTCCTTGTAGCCGCCTGGTCCATCCCAGGCCTACGAAGCTATCTACTTTCCCCCAGACCTCGTCCAGATGTTCCCAGCAGTGAAGGGCACGCGTACGATAGTGTTCTGAAAGAGTATGCAACCCAACCATATCGTAGGCATTAGCAAGGGCATTATGTAATCTGGCCGCCTGACGAGTTTCGTTGCTCCCACAGAGTTGGAGTGCCTGGCGTAGCGCCTCGATCCCTGCAGCAAAATCGCATAACATACATCCGCAGACCCCCAGGCGCAGATACGCTTCTACAAGCAATGCCGTTTCAGTGGCTGGTAGTATATCCAGTATCTGCCAACTCACTTCTTGCGCCTTTCGATACTCGCAATTCTGAAAAAGGGTGGCTGCACGAGCAACCAGAATTTCGACGTGGAGCATCGAACTCTCGTCTATGACGGCTCTATTTGCCGCTTCAGCAGCATCAAGCAAAGACATCACCTGGCTACATTCCCCCATTGTCAGAAAGATATTCGCTCGTGCGAGCAGAAGGCGTGGATGCTGAGATATGATAGCAGAGGGTAACGCATCGATCCAATCAGCAAGAATGGTGGAATAGCCCTGGATAAACATGCGCTCGTAGATGGATTCGATAAGATTCGCAGCAACATCATATGCAGGAATAGAAAGCGCATGGTAAATAGCAGACTCATATTCTTGTGTATCACGATAAAATTTCACGGCAAGCATATGCAATTCAGAAAAGCGGGCGGGTGCGAGAGCGCGGAGTTCATCATGCAATGACTCACGTAAAACTGGATGGCAGATATAGTGTACATCTTCGCCCTCATCCGAATGCGTCACAAACAAGCCCTGTTGTTCGAGGTAGATCAAGCGTGCTTCAGCATCTTGAATAGAGAGAAGCGCGTTACACACACGTGGAGACATAGAACGAAGGATACTTGCTTCCCGCAAGAAAGCGTATGCCTCTGTTTCACGCGCAAAAACTTCGCCCGCCAGGTAAGCAAGCAGGAAACGGCGCTCCGTACGCATGGCTGGCGATCCCCACGCAGCTTCATCTGAGGAGATAAGATTTGGCAGGCGCAGGTCTCCCAGCCGTGTACTTAGCAAGATCCCAGTAACCCAGCCAGCCAGAGATTGTGCTATCTGGTTTGCTTCGCCATATGTTAGTGAAAGACCTTTCTGGAGCTGTGCCAATTCCTGAATTTCTTTCGTGTTAAAACGCAGTTCGGCACTGCCCATGCCAAAAATCTCGCCTCGCGCAAGAAGAGGTGCCAGATCCAGGTTCGGCTGCGCCCGACTCTCTAGCACAAGCGTGCATTGATGTGGCAAATATTGGATGAAACGGTTGACTAGCATCGCAATCACCTCGCTGTGATTGACCTCGTGATAATTACAGAGCATGATGACAAAACTCTCTGCAATTTCCTGATTTATAGCATCGGTCAGAGCATCGATAAAGGTTTTCAGACGATACGATTTGATTACTTTATCGGCACTGGCCTCACGTGCCTTCTCCAGGCGGCTATCGAGTGTGGAACCAAAACGGGGATAACGCTGGCGTATACTGAAAAGCAGGAGTTCAAGAAACATAATCTCGTCAACGTCGGTGTGTTCCAGGAAATACCAGCAACAAGAAAGTTTGCTATGCTTCGCAAAATCGGTCAGCAACGTCGTTTTACCATAACCTGCTGACGCGCAAAGTAGCACAACTTTATAGAGAGGTTTTTGTCCCGCTTCTGTGGAAACGGTACTGGTAATAGCCTCACTCAACGCGTTTACGAGTGACGGCCGATGAAGCACGGTCGGCAGGAGCGCCGGGCATGTTGTCTTGCTAATGGCATATGTCTGATCCATAAGCTCTTTCTCATCCGATACCCATTTTTGGACAGAGATCACTCTGCTGTAGGTGCAGCAGACAACAAGGCGACTTCCCGGGCATTTCTGTGATACATCTCCTCACGGTTCTGCAATTGCGCCAGCCAACATCTTCGCTATTTCTCCCTCACTACCAGGAGACTCTGCTAGCATTTCGGCGTACAGCATTACCTACTTGAAAAGTATGCTAGTTAAAACACATATTGACGCTTCAATTAGAGATGAGTAACAGAACTCTCCAGGAAGCTCTTCCCAAAGAAGATGACCTCATCGTCACCAGAATGAAACAGTTGGAGGCAACATTGGCTTTTCGTGGGCAACCAGGAAAGCGCGTGGGCTTACGAATCCTTTCTCCGAGAGATCAGCTTTTCGCTTTTCCACGTGTGTTGAGGAACTTTTATCTTCATTCATTTTAATATCAATACTAGAGGTACTCCAGTTCAAAGCAGCGTGTAAAAATAAGCTTAAACAAGGCCTCCACTTTGTGATATACCTGGCGAACCTCAAATTCATCCTCATTTTGATAGAAATGACTATATATTTTGAGCCTGGAGAACTCAATCGCCAACGATATCTGAAATATGGCTCTACCATCCCAAAATCACTATTCATATTCATATAACGTAGTATACATTCAAATATATTCATTTTTCAAGTCTCCCTTTATTTATTCAACACCTCTCTTTAGTGAAACACCATTATTATATATAAATGGCATAGTGTACGCTCTATTTTTTAACAAACGAGAGGTAGAACAAAGATAAAGATTCCGTAAAGTTATGCATGGTAAACTTCCAGCAATTGGTAGGGCCGGGAAGAGAGATCTATTTTAGGGAATAAGACAAGGAGAAAACCAATGCCGAAAAAAATTTTGATCGTGCTATCTGAACGGGGATACTGGGGCGAAGAACTGCTTGGCCCCTTGGAGACCTTCGACGCCGCCGGATACATCTCTACTTTTGCAACACCAAAGGGGCAGCGACCTGTAGCACTCCCCCCAAGCATGGACCCAAACTATATTGATCCGCCCCTTGGACGTTCCGTCACAAGTGTCGAGATGGCGATCAAAGTTCAGCAAATCGACGAGTCTAATCGACTGAGCAACCCACTGAACCTGTCAGAACTTCTACCAGAGATGCCTTACTGGAGTACCGAGAATTTTCTCCGCCAGATGGAGGCCTACTATACAGCACTGGAGGAGGTTCAGCCATTACTACAGCCTTATGATGCACTATTGATCGTTGGTGGGAGTGGTCCAATCGTCGACCTGGCAAATAATCAACGTGTACACGATCTTATTCTGAGCTTCTACAGGCAGGGTAAACCGATCGCCGCCGAGTGCTATGGAGTTGCCTGTCTGGCTTTCGCTCGCGACCTTGTCAACCGCCAGAGCCTGATCCGCAACAAACACGTCACCGGCCACTGTAAAGAGTATGACTACAAAGACGGCACTGGCTTTATGGGCACAGACTTCAACATGGGTCCGCCACCTTATCCTCTGGAATATATTCTGCGCGATGCAACAAGCCCTGATGGTGCATATATCGGCAATTTCGGACATCCTACTTCTGTCATCGTTGATTATCCATTTATCACCGGTCGCTCAACACCTGATTCGTACCTGACTGGCGAAAAGCTTGTCGAGGTTTTGGAAAAGGGCCTGCTACGCTACGGATGGTAGATGTGAAGATAGATGCCGATACGGAGACAGACGGTAAAAGCATTTGATCACTGGAAAAGAGATGAGGAAACATTATGGCAGGTCAAACTGGTCGCTTTGCAGTTATTGAACAGCTTCTCGCAGAAAATATTCACTATATATTCGGAAACCCAGGTACTGTAGAGGAGGGATTTCTGGATGCGCTCAGCGATTATCCAGATATGAAGTATATTCTGACACTGCACGAGACAGTGGCGATAGCAATGGCGGATGGTTATGCGCGGGCAACCGGACGACCAGCCATCATACAGTTGCATAGTAGCGTGGGCCTGGGCAATGGAATCGGTATGCTTTATCAGGCTTTGCGCGGCCATTCGCCGCTGGTGGTGCTGAATGGTGAGGCAGGATTGCGTTACGATGCGATGGATGCTCAGATGGCCGCAGACCTGGTGACGATGGCCACCCCGGTAACCAAATGGGCCACAAGGGTTGTCGACCCATCCTCACTCTTGCGCGTCTTACGGCGAGCGATTAAGATTGCCGCCACACCGCCAATGGGGCCCGTCTTTGTATGTCTGCCTATGGATATACTTGATGCTCCACAACAAGAAGCTATCGTACCCACATCATTCCCAAATACGCGGGTTGTACCCGCAGCATCGTTAACTGAACAGGCCGCAGCTCTGCTTGCCTCGGCACAAAAACCGATCATGATCATCGGTGACGGCGTAGCCACTTCTGGCGGACAGGCAGAACTTACCCACATGGCAGAACTGCTGGGCGCTGACGTATGGGAAGCGAACTCATCAGAGGTCAATATGAGCGCGCGTCATCCCCTGTTTAGAGGAGCGCTCGGGCATATGTTCGGAGAACAGAGTAAGCTTACGACTTCTCAGGCTGATGCGGTACTCATCTGCGGTACCTATGTCTTTCCAGAGGTCTTCCCTGCATTAGAGAGCGTCTTCGCGCCGCATGCAAAGGTTATCCATATTGATCTAGATGCATATGAAATTGCAAAAAACTTTCCAGTCGATATCGGGCTGGTAAGCGATCCCAAGCTAACCCTTGCACAGCTCGCCGGGGCGCTGGAAGCGATAACTACAAGTGAGCAACGTGCAGCTGCTGCAGAGCGTTTGCGTTTACGCGTGCAGGCACAATCTCAGGAGCTTGAGACACGGCGTAAGGCCGATCTGCTCCGACGCGATCAGCTACCACTTCATCCTTCCAGGTTTATGGAAGAGTTGGCGGCTTATCTGCCACCAGATGCAGTGATCTTCGATGAGGCCCTTACCAGTGCACCAGATCTCGTCCATCATATTCCACCAACAACACCAGGTCAGTATTTCCTGACACGAGGTGGCTCGCTAGGAGTCGGCGTGCCAGGAGCTCTGGGTCTCAAGTTGGCATATCCCGAGCGCGTGGTGGTTGGCTTTAGTGGCGATGGAGGCAGCATGTATACGATCCAGGCGCTCTGGACTGCTGCACATTATAACATCGGTGCAAAATTCGTCATTTGCAACAATCACAGTTACGAGTTGCTTAAGCTTAATGTCCAACAGTATTGGCGCACGCTGCAACTCCCCGAACGCGATTTTCCCACTTCTTTCGATATTAGTGATCCCGATATTCGTTTTGACCAGTTGGCGGAGGCGATGGGAGTGCAGGCGGTACGCGTTGAAACGCAGGAGCAGATTGGCCCGGCGATCCAGCGAGCACTCGCTGACGATCGGCCCTTTTTGATCGACCTGGTAATCACCAGCGAGGTACCAAACCATCTGGTCCAGAATGTTGTTCAGTGCTATAGCCAGGCATGAACACGGCGCGATTGTAGACGGGCGCGTCAACGAGAGACGCATGTGCAATGAGTGCAAACAGTAGTATCCCATTTGATCGTTTTTCTACTTATGTTGTTCAGTGTTTTCATTCTACCCCATTATCGATGTGTGTTGACCAAACAGTTGAAAGGATTGCAATCAATGGTAAGCGACACGAAACAGCAAACTGTTCCGCACAATTTGCAGAAATCTCCTTCCACCGTCACGCATAAGGACAGCCTTTCTGTAGTACAGAAAATGTATGAGTGCTTCAACAGAGGCGATATGGAGGCAATTCGGCAGGACGTATTTGCGCCTGATATCGTATGGCACTTGCCAGGGCGCCATCCATTGGCCGGTACAAAACATGGTGCAGACGAAGTGCTCGCCTTCTTCGGTGAACTTGGCAAAGCCGGCATCCGTGTCGACCTGATTGGCCTGGACCAGTTCCACGAAGACACAGTCGTCGAGGTTCACCACGGATACACGCAAACGCCGGTGAATGGGGCCAGCCTTGATGCTCTGAACTGCACCCACTACCAGATTGTCAACGGTAAGATCCAGAATGTCCAGGTATACTTGAGCGACCAGCATGGCGCGGATAATTTCTTCTGGGCTGCATTCTCACTTAAAGCTATTCCTGATCGCTTGAGCTAATTAGAGAAAGGAATTCATTATGCCACATGTTACTCCCGAACTTGTGCGTGAGGCATATGCAGCTCTGAGTTCAGGCAATATTGAACAGATCAAGAAGTACTGGTCTGAAGATATGAACTGGCTTGTTCCAGGGCATCATGCACTCTCTGGCTGGTATCATGGGCGCGACGCATTCCTGGGCTTTATGGGCAATGTAGGAAGGCTGACGGCCAACAGCTTCAACATGGAATCGATCGCGATCATGACCAACGACGAGTATTCAGCAGATGTCACACGTAATATAGGCTATCGTGATGGGTGGTTGGAGAGTGGAGAGCTCCCTTATGGGAAATTAGATATCGATGTCGTCCACGTATTGCGCTGGCGTAATGGCCAGGTTATCGAGGGTCGAGGCGCGATCTTTGGCGACGGCACGACTCGCTTTGACCAGTTCTGGTCGCCAATCGTAGACCGTTCATAACACAAAAAAGAGAACTAAGGGGATCATTCCATGCCTATCATCAACATCAAATTTATTGAGAATGTCGTCGCGACAACCGATCAGAAGCACCAACTCGTCAGAGAGATGACGAATACCTTTGTCAACACACTTGGTGAAGTGGTTCGCCCTTTCACCTATGTTGTCATCGAAGAGACCAAAATGTATGACTGGGGTATCGCAGGTCAGCCTATGCCCGACCTTGCCTGGCTCACCGGGCCAGAGTACAACGCAATCATGGGCAAATCCCAGGCCATCATGAAAGAAGTCGTTGAGCAGATGGCAGCAAGCAAAGAAACAGTACAGAGCTAAAAGAGGTTCGAGCAGAGTCTATCGGCGTGAGTTAGATAGACTCTGTATCTCTCAAGCAGGAGAAAGATCCATGGTTGTAACAGTCGCAGAACAAAACAAGGTGCTCTTTCATCGCTGGTTTGATGAAGCCTGGAACAAAGGGCATTATGAAGTTGCCAACGACATCGTTGCTTCAAGCATGATGGTGCACGGAGCCGGAGGCCAGGCAGTGAAACAGGGGCCTGATGGTGTCGTTGAACTTATCAAGACCTGGCGCGCCGCATTCCCTGATGGGCAGATGTCCGTTGACCTGCTGGTGACGGAGGATGATCTGGTCGCGGCACTGCTCTACTGGCGTGGCACGCATCTGGGAGACTTCTACGGCACACCCGCCAGCGGCAAAAAAATCGAAGTCATGTCGATTGGCATCGACCGCATCACCGATGGCAAGATTGTGGAAGGTTGGGGCGAACTGGACATGCTAGGCCTGATGCGCCAGATTGGTGCGGTTCCACCACTCAAGCGCAGCACACCACCTAAAAGAGTGGGAGAAGGGCAACCTGAAATATATACACCAAAGCAGAAATTCCGCCAGGCACCACCGACCAATAAAGATGTAACGCTCCAGTTCATCGAAGCAATTAACAGCTGGAACCTTGATGAGATCAGAGAAGTCGTTGATCTGGAACACTACGTCGAGCACAGCCCATCCTGGGGAGCAGTTAGCTTTGAAGGCACCATCCAGACCTACTCGATGATTCGACAAGCACTACCCAACCTGCACTTCAGAGCCGACCTTGATCTGTTTGTAGCCGAGGGCGATTATGTCGCAGTACGTGGTTTCATGACCGGCACACATACTGGTCCGGCGGATCTCTTTGGTGCTCCACCAAGTGGGAAAAAGGTGGATTGGACAGGCATTGACCTTTTGCGTATCGTAAATGGCAAGATTGTGGAGCGCTGGCCCTGTGCCGACCTTCTACGCTTGACACAGCAACTTGGCATCGTACCTTCCTAAGGACAACGAGTTGTCTGGCCTGCTCAGACAGCTCACCCAGACTCATACAAAAGAAAGAGGTAGATATGAGCACAGTAGCAACTTTGACGCAAAGCGAGACCAAAAAGCTTGTTGATGACTGGTATGCAAAGCTAGACGTTCATGCTCCAGTTGAAGAGTTTCTGCCTTTACTGGCTGACGAAGGGCTGGAGATGCGCTTTCCAGAGGCGACGTTACATGGTAAAGATGAGTTTATCACATGGTATGAAGGCGTAACTCGCAAATTCTTTGACGAAATCCATGTTATGAAAGAACTGACCATTGAGACTGCGGGAGATACCGCTACTGTTCAACTCGTCGTCAACTGGCAGGCTCATATCTGGAATCCACCAGCGGCAAAAAGCCAGTGGCTAGGATTTGATGCTGCACAGAAGTGGATCGTACGTCTCTCCCCCCAGAATCAGCAACCAGTAATTGTTACCTATATTGTGCAGGCGCTCACGCCTATGCCAGGATCAACCGCTCTCTAGCGGAAAGGAAAGCACAATGAATAGCACCAGACAGGTCATCACGACCTATTATCGTGCAGTCAACGGAGGCGATTGGGACAGCTGGCTCTCACTGTTCGACGATAATGTCGTGGTAGATGAGCAGTTAGCCGGCCACGTACAAGGCATTGAGATCTTGCGTGGCGCAGTCGCTGGCATCAAAAAGGGATACTCCCGCTTTCAAAATGAACCACAGCATATGGTTATCCAGGGAAATGAAGCATGCGTCGTCACACACATCTCGGCGGCAAATGCCAGCGGTGTGCCGATTGAGGCGAATACGGCAAACTATTTTCGCCTGGAGAATAACAAGATTGTCTATATGGCGAATTTTCACGATACTGTTCCCTTCGCACCTTTCGTCAATCAAAAGCTGGATGAAGTATAGCAGGGGATGGTGCAAACCCGAACGGGAGAGTACAGAATGGATACCTACGATTTTATTCTTGTTGGCGCGGGGTCTGCTGGCTCAGTATTGGCGCGTCGCCTCAGCGAAGCATCTGTAAGTGTGCTGGTGCTGGAGGCTGGTGGGAGCGAAGTTCCACCCAACGTGGCTGATCCATCGCTCTGGTATACGCTGTTTGGCTCATCCATTGATTGGAGATATACAAGTGTACCCCAGCCGGGGCTGGATGGGCGCATAACATACGAACCACGCGGCAAAACCCCCGGCGGGAGCAGCAATCTCTATATTATGATGCATATCCGGGGGCACCACTCCGATTACGATAACTGGGCCTACCATGGCTGCCCCGGCTGGAACTACCTGGACGTTCTTCCCTACTTTAAAAAGCTGGAAAACCAGGAAGATTCAACCAGCCCCTGGGCGGGAAAGAGCGGCCCGCTTCCAGTGGCAAATGCCAGCCTGCATGAGCCGAATCCAACTTCAGCGGCCTTTATTGAGGCTTGCCAGGAACTCGGCTACCCTCTAACACAAGACTTTAATGGTCGCCAGATGGAGGGCGCTGGATGGCATCATGTAAATATTAAAGACGGGAAGCGCTACAGCGCAAATGAGGCGTATCTGACGCCCGCGTTAAAACGCTCAAACGTTACGTTGGAAACAAATGCACAGGCAACCAGACTTCTTTTCGATGGCAAACGCTGCATTGGTGTTGAGTATAGCCAGAACGATGTAAAAAAGGTTGCTTACGCCGGCCTGGAAGTTGTTGTCTGTGCAGGCGCTATTGAGTCACCTAAACTATTATTGCTCTCCGGCATAGGTGCACCGGCACAGCTCCAACAATTTGCCATCCCGGTTATATCCGAGGTGCCTGGTGTCGGAGAAAACTTCCATAATCATGTCCTGGCAGGAGTGATTAATGAAGCAGTCAAGCCAGTCCCTGCACCACATCAGAATCTCTCAGAGAGCGCGCTCTTCTGTGCGTCAGGACCAGGCTGGGTGGGGCCGGATCTGCAATTTGCTTTTGTACATGTTCCTTTTAATATTATCGTTGGGCGAGGCCACCCCAACTCGATTAGCATTCTTCCAGGAGTGGTTCGACCGATGTCTCGTGGGTGGATCAGGCTAGCCAGTGGCAATCCATTGGAAAAACCACTGATAAATCCTAATTACTTAAGTGCGAAGGTTGACCAGGACCGCCTGGTACAGGGTGTTAAAATTGCCCGTCAGATCTTTGCGGCGCAAGCCTTTTCAGAATGGGTCGGGCAAGAACTGATGCCTGGTCCTGGCATCCAAAGCGATGAGCAACTGATCGCCTTTGTGCGCAGCAATGCCGACTCGTATCATCATCAGGTCGGTTCCTGCAAAATGGGGTTGGACGATATGGCGGTGGTTGATCCAGAATTGCGCGTCTATGGCGTTGAAGGTCTGCGAGTCGCGGACGCAAGCATTATGCCTACCGTGCCTTCAGGTAACTGCCATGCGGGCATCCTGATGGTCGCTGAAAAGGCAGCCGATCTGATCAAAAACACATATAATCTGCAACACGCTTCTTTGAGCGTAGGGCGATCAAGTCTGACAGCTGGGGCCAAAATCAGGACAGGGAAATAAAAAGAGGCAGTCATGAAACTTCAAGGTAAAAAGATTGGCATTCTTATCGAAAGCGATTTCTTCGAGAATGAGATCTTCTACTATAAAAGTCGTTTTTCAGAAGAAGGTGCGGACGTTCATCTCCTGACCCGCCTGTGGGGTCAGCCTTCCATAACGTTTCTCGGCCATGAATATCGTGCACCCCTAGAATGCCACGAAAGCTTTGAGGGTATCAGCGACGAAGAGATCAGAAGCTTTGCGGCACTGATTGTTCCTTCAGGCATGGTGGCGGACCGTCTCAGGTATACCGAAGATGTTCATATCATACCGCCGGCAACACAGTTCCTGGCTCGTGCCTTCGCTATGAATGAAGTCATCAAGGGAATCATCTGTCACGGCATGTGGCTGGTGGCTCCAGTACCAGAATTGGTGCGAGGTCGTAGGGTAGTGGCTCATAACAATTTGCTGGGTGATGTACGCAATATGGGAGCGATATACGTCGACGAGGATGTCGTAATTGATGGAGACCTTATAACCGGGCGGGCGGGTCCGCTCTGCCATCTCTTCGCCCGCGAGCTTATCAACTTGCTCGTAGAGCAGGCGTAGCCGTAGACAGGCTCTTCCTACATCTTTATTATCTCACGCATAACGTGGGATATCCACAAAGAGGCAGAGCCTTACGGCATCAGGATCGCAAGAAAAGTTGTTCTGGAGTTTTCTATATTCTCTCTCAAAGAGAAGGAGGCAAAAATGGCATCCGTTGAAAGAAATAAGGAGATTGTGACTAGCTACGTCGATGCAGTCAATGCACAGAACTATGACGCATTCGATGAGATAGTGGTGGAGGACTACGTCGACCATGATCCAGTTCCCGGCCAGGAGCCAGGACTTGGGGGCCTGAAAAAAGCATACAAGAT
>Ga0302321_100004618_pt1 | contig 11954 bp, 9 predicted proteins | sample Fen_T0_1_FD_202505 | JGI IMG/M metagenome (GOLD analysis project Ga0302321, IMG submission 202505) | Peat permafrost microbial communities from Stordalen Mire near Abisko, Sweden - Fen_T0_1 | ecosystem: Environmental > Terrestrial > Soil > Wetlands > Permafrost | place: Sweden: Abisko...
CGCGCGGCGGTGACGATCACCGGGAGCGAGGCCGGGAGCAGCACCCGGCGGGTGAGCTCGACGCCCGAGAGCCCCATGGAGCGGGCCGTCTTCACCAGCAGCGGATCGACCCCCTGCACCGCGCCGACGGTGCCGAGCAGGAGCGGCCACACACAGGCCCAGAAGAGGATGGCGAACTTGGCCACCTCTCCGATGCCGAAGAAGAGGACGAAGACCGGGAAGAGGGCGAAGGCGTTCACCTGCGCGAGCAGGTTGAAGAGCGGCTGGAGGAAGCGAGCCAGGCGCGGCGCGCGCCCGCCCAGGTAGAGACCGAACGGGACGGCCACCGCCAGGGCGACCCCCAGGGCGACCAGCGTCCGTCCCAGGCTTGCCGCGACGTGGCGCGGCAGCTCGCCGTTCTGCAGCATGCGCAGGCCCGTCGCGGCGATGACCGAGATGGGCGGGAAGTAGCGGCGGTTCAGCCACCCCAGCCGAGGCGCCAGCTCCCAGAGCGCCAGCAGCGCGGCGAACCCGTACACGTCGAGGAGGCGGGCGTGGACGCGCGCGCCCCAGGAGCGCACCGGCTCGGCGTGCAAGGGCGCCCACCCGTTCGCGGCGGGGGGCGGCGGATCGAGCAGGCCGGCGATCGGCGCCTGCCCGGGCAGGGTGGGGGCGCGCTTGCGGATCGGGGCGGAGCAGGTCATGAAGGTCCTCCGGTGCGGCGGGGCCGATCAGCGGCGCCTCCGTTACAACGGATGTTTGCAAGGCGCGTGCGCACCCTGAAAATACGGCCACTCCGTGCGCGGTGGCGCGCGCGATCGGTGAACCGGGCGTGAGATGGGATGAACTTCCGCGATGGCGGAGCGCGGCCTGGTGCCAGGCGGCGGGGCGGCGCAGGCCCGGGCGCGGGCTCGCCAGAAGGTGCAACGGCGCGCCGTCGCCGGGCACGGGTCGCCGTGGGGGGGAGCGGCTCACGCGTACGTCGCGAGGACCCCGTTGTAGACGTCCTCGATGAGGCGGAGGCCGCCCTGGTAGCCGAGGTAGCCGGTGGTCATCACCAGCCGGTAGGGCGACGGTAGGGCGGCGGAGAGGAAGTCGAGGTCCTTCTCCCGGGCGAGGAGCTTGTCCCAGCCGCTCCCGATGAGGAGCCCACGCCCCGGGTGGCGGATGGGCCGGAGCGTCTCCTGGGCCAGCCCTGCGTCGGGATCGAAGGTGACCGGGATGGTCCGCTTCGGCGAGGTGGCCGCGAGCGCCGCCCGCACCCCGTCCTGGAGCTCCGCGGGCGTGCCGTCCACCACGAACTGCTCTCGCGGGACGATCCCGCACTCGTGGAGGAGGAAGCGCGCCAGGCCGACTACGTAGGACGCATCGTGAATGGCGTGGTAGTAGGCGGGCAGCCCGTAGCGGAACTCGAGGAGGAAGGTGGCCAGGCTCTGGAGCTCCTCGTAGAAGGTGGCCTCCTCGCGGGCGATGAAGGCCTCCACCGGCCCGGGCGGCAGCTCGGCGAACGTGGCCACCTGGCGCAGGAAGGCGGTGGTCTCGTTCCCGCCGATGGGGAGATAGGGGAACTGGAGGAAGGGCTGGCCGTAGACCTCCTGCAGGTGCTCCACGATGGGGAGGCCGTACCAGGGGGAGACGAGCACGTTGAAGCGGGCCTGCGGGACGGTGCGCCACTCGGCCACTCCGCCGGAGTCCGGTCCGAAGAGCACGTTCACGGTGAGGCCCAGCCCGGAGAGGAGCCGCTTCAGCTCGCGCAGGTTGCCCTTCCAGAACGGATCCTGGAAGGGCACGCTCGCGAAGACGTTCACCAGCTCGGGCCGGACCACCCGCGGGCCGGTGGTCCGCGGGGCCACGTACTGGTCGAGGATGGCGTTCACCACCGTCGAGTGGCTGACGTAGTTGCTGGAGCGGAAGCCGGCGGTGTCGACGTGGACGATGGGCCGGCCCTGGGCCTGGAACCGGCCCACCACCTGGCCGACGTCGTCGCCCACGATCCCCGCGGTGCAGCCGGTGAGGACCACCTCCAGGTCGGCGTCGATCACCCGGCCGGCGCCCTCGATCACCCGGGCCAGCCGGGCCTCGCCGCCGAAGACGACCTCGGTCTCCCCGGAGTTGGTGCAGGGCGCGGTGCTCCCGCCGGCGTAGCCGGTGGCCCGCTCGAAGAACCCGGTGACCATCGACCCGCAGCCGGGGCCGGAGTGGAGGATGGGCACCGCCCGCGGGATGGCCACCACCGACTGCATGGCGCCGATGGCGCAGGTGTAGCGCCCCTGCTCAATGAGCCCGGACATCGGCCCTCGCGGTCAGGAAGTGGAAGGGGTCCTGCTCCATCCACCACTTCGTGTAGGGGTTGATGGCGTGCCGGGCGAGGTTCTTCACGAACTCGTCGTTCTCGATGGCGTCGAGGATCCGCTCGCCGTAGTTCACCAGGCCCTGATGGCCCATGCCGAGGTGCTCGTCGCCCACCAGGAGGGATGGGATGCCGAACTTGGCGCCCCACAGCGTCATCCCGCCGTGGCGGGCCAGCAGGATGTCCGGCCGGACGCGATTGAGGATGTTGGCGAGCTCGAACTCCTGCTTGTTGCACACGTTGTAGCGGGGCACGTCGCCGTAGTCCTGCACCACCGCCTGGAGGGCGTCGCCCTCGACGGCGCCGTTGTCGTGGACGGGGTCGTGGTGGAACACCGCCGCGCCCTCGACCCGCAGCCCCAGCTCGCGCAGCACCGCGATGAGCGCGTGGCCGTGCGAGGCGCCGGCCGTCACGTAGGCGGTCCGGCCGGTGAGCTGCGCCCGGAGCGCCTCGATGCGCGGCAGCCACCGCGCCCGCTCCTCCTCGATCAGCCGCTCCACCTCGGCGGCCTTGCCGGTCAGCGCGCCGAGCTCCCGCCACCAGCGCTCGGTCTGGGCGATGCCGTAGGGTGCCGCGGCGCGGATCTCCGGGACGCCGAACCGCTGCTCCAGCGCGGCGCCCAGGTAGGAGCCGAGCGTGGCGCAGACCTGCACGGTGGCCACGGCGCGCGAGCTCTCCTGGAGCTCCTGCACCGTGGCGTACGGGGTGAGGTAGTTGGGACGGAGCCCCAGGCGGGCGAAGAGCGGGGTGAAGATGTCCTGGCCCCAGAAGTTCACCACGTTGACCAGCGTGGGGTCCTTCTCCGCCGCCGGCTGGATGAGCCGCCGGGCGATGGCGTGGTAGCCGGCGTCGAACCCGCTGGTCCAGATGCGAGAGCGGAAGCCCTCGCAGAAGATGGGCACCACCGGGATCCCCAGCTCCGCCTCGGCCTCCGCCGCCACGCCCTCCACGTCGTCGCCGACGATGGCCGAGGCGCAGGTGGTGACGATGAACAGCGCCCGGGCGCCGCTGCGCCGGTGGGCCTCGCGCAGGGTCAGCGCCAGCTTCTCGTTCCCGCCGAAGATGGTGTCTCGCTCGGTGAGGTTCGTGCTGAAGATGCGCCGCTGGGTGGGCTGCGCCACCCCGCGGTGGTGACCGTTCACCCGGTAGGTGAAGGCGAACTCGTGGAAGCAGGCGCTGCAGCCGAGCGGGCCGTGGCTCACCACCGCCGCGTCCTGGATCAGGATGACGGTGCAGGCGGCGTTGGCGGTGGAGCAGCCCAGGTACTGGCTGAAGGACCGTTCGCCCTCGCGGAGCTCCCCGCGCCGGGCGCAGCCGACGAGGTCGCCAGCGGTGCCCTGGTACCCGGTGATGGAGCCGAGCCGCGCCTCGCGCACCTGCGCGGAGGGGGTGTTCAGGTTGAGCTTGCCCATGTCAGGCGAACGCCTTCCCGAAGGCCTGGGCCAGGTCCTTCACCAGGTCGTCCGGGTCCTCCAGGCCGACCGAGAGGCGCAGCGTCTCCGGGCGGATGCCGGCCGCCTGCTGCTCGTCGGGGGTGAGCTCGCCGTGGGTGGTGTTGGGCGCGTCGATGATGAGCGAGCGGGCGTCGCCGATGTTGGCGTGGTAGCTCCAGAGCTCGGTGGCGTTCAGGAAGCGGCGGGCCTGCTCCTCGGTCCCCTTGAAGCCGAAGGAGAGGACGCCGCCGGCGCCGCGCGGGAGGTACTTCGCGGCCAGCGCGGCGTGGCGGTTCCCCCGTGCGGCCGGGTGGTCCACCCAGGCCACGCGCTCGTGCTGCTCCAGGAAGGCGATCACCTTGCCCGCGGTGGCCACCTGCTTCGCGACGCGCTCGGAGAGCGTCTCCAGGCCCACGAGCGCCAGATAGGCGTCGAAGGGGCCCAGGGCCGCGCCCAGGTAGGCGAGGTGGTGCAGCCGCAGGCGCATGGTGAAGGGGAAGTCGGGGAAGAGCTCGAGGAAGCTGCGCAGGCGGCCCTCCGCGTCGCGCAGCGTCCAGTGCGGCTCGGCGAAGTGCGGGAACTTGCCGTTGCCCCAGGGGAACCGGCCGCTCTCCAGCACCACGCCGGCGATGACGTTGCCGTGGCCGGTGATCGCCTTGGTGGCCGAGTAGACGACCACGTCGGCGCCGTGGCGGATGGGGTTCGAGAGGTAGGGCGTCGCGAGCGTGTTGTCCACCACCAGCGGCAGCCCGTGCCGGTGCGCGAGCTCGGCCAGGCCCTCGAGGTCGGCCACCGCTGCGCTGGGGTTGCTCACCGTCTCGACGAAGAGCGCCCGGGTCTCCGGGGTGATGGCCTTCGCGAACGAGGCGGGGTCGTCCGGCTCGCCCACGGCGTCGACGCCGACGCCCAGGGGGGCCAGGACCTTCTTGAAGCAGTCGAAGGTGCCGCCGTAGAGGCGCTTCGTGGTGAGGATGCGTCCGCCGCCCTCGGCCAGGTTCAGCAGGCTGAAGCTGACCGCAGCCATGCCCGAGGCGACCGCGGTGGCACCCGTCGCGCCGTCGAGCGCGGCGAGCCGCTGCTCCAGCACGGCGACGGTGGGGTTTCCGAGGCGCGTATAGAGGTAGCCCAGCTCGTCGAAGGTGAGGAGCCGCTTCACGCGCTCCGGGCTCCCCAGGTCGAAGGCGGTGGTCTGGTAGATGGGCGGGGAGATGGCGCCCAGGTGCTCGGCGGGGTCGTACCCGGCCCGCACCTTCAGCGTGTCGAACCCCAGCGTGCGTTCGGTCAAGGCGTGCTCCTCGGGCCGGGCGCCAGGGCGCGACGGCCGGTCGTCCGTTATGGCGGATGAATGCCAGACCGGGGCCAACGCCGGCACGCGCCGGGTACGGCGCGCGATCGCGCCGACCAGACCACCGGAGTCCGTCGCTGCCCACGGCCCGGGCGTCGACGATCGCCGCGGCCGTGACGGGGCGCGGGGACGGCCGTGGCGGGCGCGGGGACCCGTGAGCCGCTGGGCGGCGGGAGGTCGCACCGGTTCGCACCCGAGCGTCGCTCCCTCGAAGACGCGCTGACCCCTCGACGGGTTCCGCGGCGCATCCGGCTTGTCCCGGTGGCGTCCGCTATATTAGACGCCCTGGCGTGATGACGTCCTCCAGCCCATTCGCTGCCCCCGTCGAGGCGCGAGGCGACGTGCCCGTGCTCACGCTGCCCGAGCGCGAGCGCCCCACCCGGCCAGTCCGCGCCGCCGCGCTCGTCTTCCAGGATCCGCGCTCCGTGGAGCTCCTGCGCCGCCTGGAGCGGCTCGGGCCGAGCGATGCCACCGTGCTCGTGACCGGTGAGACCGGCACGGGGAAGGAGCTCGTCGCCCGCCACCTGCACGACCGGAGCCGCCGCGCGGGACGGCCGTTCGTGGCGGTGAACTGCGCGGCGCTCAGCGAGGGGCTGGTGGACAGCGAGCTCTTCGGCCACGAACGCGGCGCGTTCACCGGCGCGCTGGGGGCGCGGGAGGGCTGGTTCGCCGCTGCGCAGGGAGGCACCCTCTTCCTCGACGAGATCGGCGACCTGCCACCCTCCGTCCAGGTCCGGCTCCTCCGCGTGCTCCAGCAGCGCGAGATCGTCCCGGTGGGCTCGCGCCAGCCCATCCCCATCGACGTCCGGCTGATCGCGGCGACCCACGTCGACCTGGCGGCCGCGGTGGCGGCGGGCGCCTTCCGGGAGGACCTCTTCTACCGGCTCAAGGTCGCGACCGTCCGGGTCGCCCCGCTGCGCGAGCGGCCCGGAGACATCCCGCCCCTCGCCGATCACTTCCTGGGCGTCTACGGCGAGCGGCTGGGCCTCGCCGCTGCCGCCATCTCCGCGGCCGCCCTGGCGCACCTCTCCTCCTACCGCTGGCCGGGAAACGTCCGGGAGCTCGAGAACGCCATCCACCACGCGCTCCTCGTCAGCGAGCAGGGCCGGATCGAGCCCGGTGACCTCTGCCTCTCCGACGTGGGCGACAGCGAGCCGCTCCCGACCCCTGCGCCGTCTTCCAGCGCGCCGCCGGTGTGGGCGGCGCTGGAGCAGGCGCTGCACGCCGCCCTGCAGGCGCGGCTGCCGCACCTTCACCTGCGGGTGGAGGAGACCCTCTTCGCCACGGCCTTCCGCCACTCGCGCGAGAACCAGCTCGAGACCGCCCGGGTCCTGGGGATCAGCCGGAACGTGGTGCGCACGCGGCTCGCCCGGCACGGGCTCCTGGCGACGCCGGACCGGACCTCGTCCACGCCGGACGACGGGCCCTGAGCCGCGCAGGCGGGCCGGTCCTCGGGTGTCCCGCAGGGGCGAGAACCTCAGTCGGCGAGCAAGTTGCCGCGCAGCGTGGACGCGGCGTAGGCGGTGCGGTGGCGGCCCCGGCGCTGCAGCTCGGGGACCACCAGATCCACGAAGTCCTCGAAGCAGCCCGGCGTGTGGGTCGCGATGAGCATGAAGCCGTCGGCGCCGCCCTCCTCCATGTAGTGCTCCATCTGGTCGGCGACGTCGGCGGGGGTCCCCACGGCGATGGGCATGCCCATGCCCTGGGCGTAGTAGAGCGCCGCCTCGCGCACGGTCACCGGGGCGCCGCCCTTCGCGTGGATGACCGAGTCGAAGAGCCCCTGGATGCCGGGGATCTCGATGTTCTGCACGTACTCGTCGAGCCGGTGCCGGGAGAAGTCCGGGCCGAAGTGTCCGGAGATCCAGGCCAGCGCTCCCTCCAGCGGGATGCACGCCTTGATCTCCTCGTACTTCTCCTCGGCCGCGCGCCGGGTCTCGGCGACGACGGTCTGCAGGCCGTAGATGAGCTTCACGCTGCCCGGCCGTCGCCCGAACCGATCCTGCAGGCGGACGGTGAGGTCGTCGGTGTACTGCCGCATCCGCTGCACGTTGGGATGGACCGCGAACACCGCCTCGGCGTGCTTGGCGGCGAAGTCCCGGCCGCGCTCGGAGGAGCCGGCCTGCCACAGCACCGGCCGCCCCTGCGGTGAGGGCCCGACGAAGGAGCGCGCCTTGCAGCGGAAGAACTCGCCGACGTGGTTCACCTCGCGCACCTTGGCCGGGTCGGCGTAGACGCCGGAGGCCTTGTCGGCAAGGATGGCGTCGGGCTCCCACGAGTCCCAGAGCTTGTAGCAGAGCTCCATGTACTCCTCCATCCGCTCGTACCTGCCGGTCCGCGCCGTCATCTCCGCGCCGTACGCGTCCCACTCGCTCTTCGAGTAGGAGCTCACGATGTTCCAGGCGATGCGGCCGCCCGAGAGGTGATCGAGGCTGGAGAGCCGCCGCACCATGGAGTACGGGTGCTCGAAGGCGGTCGAGAGCGTCACCCCCACGCCGAGGTGCTGGGTGGCGCCGGTGACGATGGGCACGATCGTCGACGGCTCGTGGGTGGGGCACTGCACGGCGTACCTCACGGTCGCGTCCGAGCTGCCCTGGTAGTTGTTGTAGGGCGCGAGCTCGTCGGCGATGAAGAGGGCGTCGAAGATGCCCCGCTCCATGGTGCGGGCGAGGTGCTGCCAGTAGGGCGGCCGCCGCCAGTCCCAGCCCACCTTGTCGCGCGGATGCCGCCACATGCCGGTGGCGTGGCTGTTCACGCCATGCTGGAGGAAGCCAAGGAGGTGGGCGCGCTTCTTGGCCGTCGTGCGGGTGGTCATGGGGCTCCGGGCGTCAGTCGTTGATCGCCTCGTCGCGGAGGCAGAACGCCACCGCGAGCGGGCTGGCCAGCGCGAGGATCGGGCCGAGGTAGAGGAGCGCCGGCCCCAGCCCGTAGGCGGCGATGGCGCCGGCGCTCGCGACCGCCGAGATGGCCGCGCCGCCGAGGCTGAGCGCGAAGCGGTCGGTGCCGACGTCGGGATCGAAGCGCGTGCGCACCGACTTGCGCAGCGCGGCCCACATGTAGCGGACGTAGAGGAACGAGACCACGGCCCCGACGGCGATGGTGGCGGCGGTGCCGGTGGAGACGAGAGGAGTGGACATGGCGTGGGTTCTCCTTGGCGGGGGGTGGTGCTACTCGGCGGGCTCCAGCGCAGGCGTCCCGGCGCCCAGGGGCACCTCCGCGGCGGCCCCCTCCGTCGCCGCGGGCCGCGGGCGCGAGAGCAGCGCGTCGTCGAAGGGCTGATCCTTCCAGAGGCCGAGGGCGATCGGGATCGCGCCGCTCACCACCAGGGTGGCCAGCGAACCCCACAGCTCACCGTAGGCCGCGCGCACCGTGAGGCTGACCACGATGCCCGCCAGCGTCCCCCCCACGAACCCTGCCGTGGTGGTCCGGCGCCAGAAGAGCGACAGCACGATGGGCACCAGGATCGCCGTCCGGATGGCATAGCTCGTGAGCACGATGGTCACGAAGTCGACCCCGCTCACCACCACCGCCGCCGCGACCGCCGCGGCCAGGAACATCGGGACCTTGGCCCAGACGAGGAGCGCGCGGTCCGGAAGGCGCGGGGCGAGCGGCCGGATCACGTCCACCACGAACACCGAGCTGATGGCCGTGAAGGCGCCGTCGATGGTCGAGTAGCACGCGGAGAGGATGACGAACACGTAGGCGAGGACGATCCAGGCCGGCAGGCCGAGGTGCGAGACGAGGTAGGGGCCGACCGCGGCGGCGTCGCCGCCGAGCTGCTTGGCGAGGTCGAGGTGCTGGGCGAGCCCGATCAGTCCGAGGATGCCGAGGCAGATGGGGATGGGGTAGAACCACGCGCCCGCCCACAGGAAGGTCCGGCTCACGTCCTTCCGCTTGAGGGCCCAGGCCGTCTGCCAGAACTCCTGCCCGGCCACGGTCGCCACGAGGAGCCCGAGCGCGAGCGTGATGCCGAACCCGGCCGCCGCCTCGGGGCGCGCCACGGAGAGCAGGCCGTTCCCCTGCGCCGCGACCGCCGACCAGACCTGGGTCGCGCCGCCGGCGCGGGGAGCGCGGCCACGATGACCACCGCCGAGGGCCCGGGGATGAAGAGCGGGGTCAGCGTGGAGGTGCTGATCGAGGCCCAGAGCCCGCCCAGGATGCTGTAGAGGAGCACCACCGCGAGCCCGACGAGCGCGGCCAGGCGCGGATCGACCCCGAACACGTTGGAGACCACCAGGGCGGTCCCCTTGATGTTGATGATCACCTCGATGAGCGAGCCGAAGAGCGCGCCGAGGACGACGACCACGACGGCCAGCCGCGCACCGCCGAAGCGGGCCTTCACGAACTCCGGGATCGTGTAGCCCTCCGGCATGAGCTGTCGGACGCGCCGGGCAAAGGGGATCACGGCGATGACCGCCAGGCCGTTCGGGACGGTGAACCAGAACAGGCCGGAGAGACCGAAGGTGTAGGTCATCGCGGCCGACATCATCACCGCCATGGCCCAGGTCCAGATGGAGATGAGCCCTGCCACACCGAACCCGAAGCCGATCTTCCGGTTGGCGATGACGAAGTCGTCGGTGGAGCTCACCAGCTTCACCTTCACGTAGTAGACGAGCGCGAGCAGGAGGAGGCCGAGGGCGACCTCGATGGCGATCCCGGCGCCCGGTCCGAGGGGGTTCATGGCGTTTGTTCCTTTGTCGAACGGTGTGGGTCTCGCCCGCTGCCTTTGCGACGTGCATGCCGCGGGCGGCCGGGAGGCAAGCACCGACGGAAATTGCCTGGCCAGCGCTGAACTTGTCGGCCGCCGTCCCATGGGCGAGGCACCGCGGGCGACCCGCCGCCTGGCCAGCAGACGCCAGGCGCTGTTGCGAATCGAGCAGCGGCGGCGGACCCGCTGCTGCAGGCGAGGCAACGAAACGATTGGGACGCGGTGGAGAGAGGGGGCCCAGGTCCTGCTCGCGAGCGGCACCCGTGCCCGGCGACCGTGGCCCGCCACGGAACCGTCAGGCGAGCGGTGCCCAGGGCGAGCAGCGAGGCATGGGCCGGCCCATCCGCCATGACGGAGGCCGCGCACGGCGGTTGCATCACCCGCGGGGATGGAACGAGCGAAGATCGATCTGTCGGCCCGCACCTGCCCGAATCGCGAGGAGCGGCTCCGGTCGATCAAGGCCTTCTACGGAGACGCGGACGAGCTCATCCAGAGCGCCACCCAGGGCGGCGTGCCCTGGCGCAACCGGGCCTTCCAGCAGAACGGCGGCTGCGTCAACTCGTCGACGATGATGCGGCTCGCCTCGGTGCGAGACGGCGTGGTGCTGAGCCACGCACCCATCGGCTGCTCGGGCATGATCTACGGGTACCGCGAGGTCTACCAGAACATCTCCCCGTCCGAGGGGCGCCCGCCGGCGGACTTCCACTGGATCAGCACCAACCTCCGCGAGAACGACCTCGTCTTCGGGGGGGAGGGGAAGCTCGCCCGGACCCTGCTCGAGGCGGAGGCGCGCTACCGGCCCGAGGCCATCTTCGTGCTCTCGTCCTGCGCCTCGGGGATCGTCGGCGACGACCTCGAGGGGGTGGTGGCGAGCACGCAGCCGAAGGTGAAGGCGCGGATCGTGCCGGTGCACTGCGAGGGGTTCCGCTCCCAGGTGCCGCAGACCGGGTTCGACGCCCTGTGGCACGCCGTGCTGAAGCACCTCGCCAGCCGCTCGGGGAACCGCCAGCCGGATCTCGTGAACCTGGTCGCGCCCTTCAGCGTCACCTGGGGCGATCGGCGCGAGCTCATCCGCCTCCTGGGCCGGCTCGGCCTGCGCGCCAACATCGTGCCCGAGTTCGCCAGCGTGGCCGACCTCCGGCAGGTGAGCGAGGCGGCGCTGACGGTGACCACCTGCCAGAGCTTCGGCGACTACTTGCAGAAGGCGCTCCAGGACAACTTCGGCGTCCCCTTCCTGCGCGACCCGGTGCCCATCGGCATCAGCCAGACCTGCGACTGGCTCCGGCGCATCGCCGAGGCGACGGGCCGGACCGACCGCGTCGAGGCGGTGATCGCCGAGGAGCTGGCGGCGGTGGCGCCGCACCTCGCCAGGCTCCGCGAGGCGCTCTCGGCGCGCAAGGTGAAGATCTTCGTCAACGCCGGGCAGGGGCGCGCCCTGGGGCTGCCGCTCCTCGCCCAGGAGCTGGGGCTCACCGTCTCCGGCATCAGCACCCTGGAGCACGACGAGCTGTCGGTGGACGGGCTGAAGAAGATCCGCGAGCGGTGCGGGGCCTACAAGGTGCACGTCGCCGAGTACCAGGCCGCGGAGCAGGCCGCCATCGTGGACGCGCTCCGGCCGGACATCTACACCGGCTGCCCCATGACCGGCGCCGTCTACAAGCGGGAGGCGGGGATGGCCCGCATGCACTCCTTCCGCTCCGATCCCAGCCCGGAGGGGCAGCAGTTCGGCTTCCGCGGGGCCATCACCTACGGTCACGTCCTGCTGCGCGTCGTCTCCAACCCGTCGCTCAACAAGCGGCTCGCCGGGGTGACGCCCAGGCCCTACCGGCCGTGGTGGTACCAGCGCAACGAGCCGCTCGCCTTCGTCAAGGATGGGAGCGCGGCGTGAGCAACGCGGACGCGGCCGGCCAGCCCCAGGCGGTGGACGCGGGGCAGGGGCCGCTCGAGGCGCCGCGCTTCACCTGTGCCTTCGGCGGCGCCTACGCGGCCACCGTCAACCTGCACCGCGCCATCCCAATCGGCCACTCCGGCGGCGGCTGCATCTTCCAGCAGGTCTTCGGCACGAACCTCGCCGCGGGCGCGCAGGGGGTCGGGTACATCGGTGGCACCGCCAGCCCCTCCTGCAACCTGTCCGAGAAGGAG